>Ga0070698_100002051_pt1 | contig 22375 bp, 22 predicted proteins | sample KBSK1502metaG_FD_65477 | JGI IMG/M metagenome (GOLD analysis project Ga0070698, IMG submission 65477) | Corn, switchgrass and miscanthus rhizosphere microbial communities from Kellogg Biological Station, Michigan, USA - KBS K1-50-2 metaG | ecosystem: Host-associated > Plants > Roots >...
CAGGTATCCGGCAGTTCTCGAACCAGCATTCCGACGTGCGCGACATGCGCAGACTAAACTTTCCTTCGATGTCCTGTGCGCGAAACCCGGGCGCGTCTTTTTCGACTACGAATCCGCCCACACGCCCGTCATCATCCTTTGTCCAAACGACTTTAACGTCCGCAATCGAAGCGTTGCCGATCCAACACTTGCTGCCGTTCAAAATGTAATGGTCGCCTTCGCGTTTGGCGCGGGTTTCCATGCCGCCGGGATCCGAACCGTGTCCGTGTTCTGTCAGCGCAAAACACCCGATAAGTTTACCAGAGATCAATCCCGGCAGCCATCGCGCTTGTTGCTGGGGCGAGCCAAATGAATGGATCGCCTGAATCGCGAGCGCACCCTGAACAGAAACGAGCGAGCGCAAACCGGAATCAGCCCGCTCAAGCTCTTGCATGATGAGGCCATACGCAGTGTGGCTAAGGCCGGCACAATCGTGTCCTTTCAAATAAGGCGCGTAAAAGCCCAGGGCACCCATGCGCGGGATTAGGTTATCTGGGAATTTGGCCGCGCGATGACACGGAACGATCTCGGACATAGCTTCCTCCTGCACAAAACGCCTCGCCCGATCGCGCGCCGCGCGTTCTTCCTCCGTGAGAAGCTCTTCGATGCCGTAATAATCCAGAGAAGGCGTCGTCATATCGTGTCAGTCGCGGTAATGCGCGACAGTTTAGCCGGGGGCGACGCGAAAACAATTCTGTCGCGCGCCTGTCCGCCTCAACGATTCGAAACCCCACGGTGCGGACCAAAAAGGCGCCTGGCACAAGCGCCCTACAACTATTTCGTCGTGGGCAATCCTATGGCTTTCCACGCCTTGAAGCCACCCGCCATGGAGCGGACGTTTTTGTAGCCCATTTTTTGCAGGCTCTCCGCGGCGAGCACAGAGCGTCCGCCTCCGCCGCAATGACAAATGATCATTGCGTTCGTGTCGGGGACTTTTTCCTCGACCTCGAGCTCGATGGTGCCGCGACTCATGTGGATCGCATCAGGGATATGTTCCTCGTCCCATTCGTCTTTTTCGCGAACATCTATAATCACCGCGTCACCGCTTTTTGATTTTCCGGCTGCTTCGCTCGGAGAAATCTCGGTAATTTTCTTCTTTGCCTCTACGACCAACTTTTCAAAACCGCTGTGTTCTGCCATGCCACTAATTTGCCGCTGAGGACAGCCGCCGCTACAACAAATTCGTCCACCAAATTTGCGAAAAGACCGAAACCTCAGAAAATAGGACTGCCTTTTTTCGTGTCATTCGTGTGTTTACTGGGCACAAATTCTCACTCATAGCGTAACGCTTCGATGGGATCGAGCGCGGCCGCTTTGCGCGCTGGGTAAAAGCCGAAGAAAATTCCAACCGCTGCGCTGAATAAAAATGCAATCGCGACCGAGCTGATTGATATCAGCGTCGGCCAATTCGCGTATGCGGACAAAATTTTCGACGCACCAATACCACAGACAATTCCAATCACGCCGCCGACCGAGCTCAATGTGACGGCTTCGATCAAGAATTGAGTGAGAATGTCGGCGCCGTGTGCGCCCACAGCCATGCGCACGCCGATTTCACGCGTCCTCTCGGTGACACTCACGAGCATGATGTTCATGATTCCGATTCCACCGACTACAAGCGACACGCCGGCAATTGCCCCAAGCAAAAGCGTCATTACCCGCGAGGTAGCGGTCGCCGCCTGGGCGATTTCCTGTTGGTTGCGCACGGTGAAATCATCGTCGCGCCCGGGACGAATGTTGTGCCGTTGCCGAAGGAGCGAAACAATTTGTTGCTGAGCCGCCTCGAGCTGCTGCGGATCGGCAATTTGCACGTTAGTATTACGCAAATTTGTGCCACCGATGACACGTTTCATTGCGCTCGTGTACGGCATGATTACGATGTCGTCCTGGTCAACGCCCTGCGTGCTCAATCCCTTGGGCGTCAGGACACCAGTGACAGTGAACGGAACCTCTTTGATCCGTAGAATCTGGCCAATCGGATTTTCGTTTCCGTAAATCTGCGTGGCGGTAGTGCGGCCGATCACACAAACCTTGTTCGCGCTGCGAACGTCTTGCGATGTAAACGGCGCCCCATCGGCCAGCGGCCATTGCCGGATGTCAAAGTAATCCGCTGATTCCCCGTAAATGCGAGTAAACCAATTTTGATTTCCGGCCGCTACTTGCGTGGTGGAAACAACCTCCTCGCTCACTCCGATCACCCCCGGCACTTCGCGCCGGATCGCCTCCGCGTCTTCGATTTTCAAAGTGCCGGCGCCGCCCCACCCCGTGCGAATGCCGCTGGAAGTGGTGCTGCCTGAAAAGATGAGGATCACATTTTGTCCGAGGCTGGCGATCTGCGCTTCCACTTGAGCCTTGGCGCCGTTGCCGATCCCAACCATCGCAATGACCGCGCCTACACCGATAATGATTCCGAGAGCAGTCAGCACGGAGCGCAGTTTGTTTCGCCGCAAAGCGCGGAGCGCGACATTAAATGTTGGTGCGACTCTCATTTGTAGGTTGAAGCGCTAAAGCGTTGAAGCGTGTTGTTGAAGCTGTGACGCTGCATCCGAGCGTTGTGAAACCAGATGGTCATCCAGGATTACCCCGTCGCGCATCATCACGTTCCGCTTTGCGTAAGCAGCGATGTCCGGTTCGTGCGTTACCATGATCACGGTGATTCCGCGCTCGTTAAGCTGCTGAAAAATGACCATGATTTCGACGCTTGTCCGGCTGTCCAGATTGCCGGTCGGTTCGTCCGCAAGAAGGACTTCCGGTTGATTAATCAACGCGCGGGCGATCGCTACGCGCTGTTGCTGGCCGCCCGAAAGCTGGCTCGGATAATGATCTTCGCGACCTGCAAGGCCGACGGATGCAAGGACTCCATTCGCTCTTTCGCGAAGTTCTGAGTGTGTTAGACGCTGCGAGCTGTAAACCAAGGGCAACTCGACGTTTTCTCGCGCAGAAGTGCGTGGCAGCAGATTAAAATTCTGGAACACGAATCCGATCTTGCCGTTCCGGATATCGGCGAGGTGATCTCGATCGAGAGCGGAGACGTCTGCCCCGTCCAAAATGTAATGGCCCGTGGTGGGCCGGTCGAGACAACCCAGAATATTCATGAGCGTGGATTTTCCGGAACCGCTCGCACCCATCAGCGCAACAAATTCGCCGCGCTTGATTTCCAGCGACACGCCGCGCACGGCGGGCACTTCCATTTCGCCTGTGCGATAGACTTTGTGAACATCAATCAGCCTAACGAGTGCCCCGTTGTTCATATCGAACTACTTCCTGGCGAATGTTGTAGTCGATTCGCTCTGCGAAATGCGGCGCTGAGGTGTTTGGAATACGCGCATCACGTGTCTCACAGAGACGCGGCTACAGCAGTCCGCGAGCGAGAAGCCGAATTTTCCTTCCATTATAGTTAGGGAAATCGCCGCGACCCGCCGCCAAAGGGATTCGTCGCAGGCGATGGCGCAGCCATTGCTGAGCTGAGCTCGGCCGTCACAACGCGGTCACCTTCTTTCAAGCCCTCGACTACTTCGGTCACAATCCCGTCGCTGATCCCCGTCTTGATCTGCGCCGGCTGCGGCCGACCGGCGCCAGACGGCAAAACATACACGGTGCGTTCGGCACCCTCGTGCACACCACCGCTACGCCCTCCGGCAGGCCGTCCCATGCGACTTGTTCCCGTTTTTCTTGTCTCGACCGGGGTTGCGTCCGGCGGGCGATAGCGCAGCGCGGCGTTCTTGATTTGCAGGACATCATCCTTGTGCGCGATGACGATTGAGACGTTCGCTGTCATTCCCGGTTTCAATTTCAAATCTGGATTGTTCACCCCAATCACGGTGTCGTAAGTGACTACGTTTTGCACTGTAATCGGCGCGTTCCGCACCTGGACGACTTTTCCGTGAAACGTCTCCATGGGGAAAGCGTCCACGGTGAAATCGATATTTTGATCGATCTTCACGACGCCGACATCCGCTTCGGCCACATTCGCGTCGATTTGCATTTTGGTAAGATCGTTCGCGATCGCAAAGATGACCGGCGCCTGGAGACTGGCTGCAACAGTCTGACCAACATCGACACTGCGCGAAATCACCACCCCGTCGATGGGTGAAGTAATAGTGCAATGGTCGAGATCGGCCCTGGCTTTATCCAGCGCGCCCTGTTTAATCTTCACGTTCGCCTCGGATTGATGAAGAGTCGCCATCGCTTGATCGACGTCAGCCTGCGACGAAGTCTTTTTCGCAAACAATTCCTCTGTCCGTTTGGCATTTACTTTTGCGAGCTCAAGCGTGGCCTGGGCGTTCGCCAAATCTCCCTCCGCCTGAGTGACAGTCGCCTGAAAAAGCGCGGGATCGATTTGGGCAACCACCTGACCGGCTTTCACCTGGGAATTAAAATCCACAAATAATTTTGCGATATTTCCTGAAACCTGGCTGCCTACCTGTACGTTAACGACCGGATTGAGTGTGCCGGTTGCCGTCACCGCCTGGGTAATTGCACCGCGCGTGATCGTTGCGGTCTGATAGCTTGTAGTGCCGCCGTTGCGGCACTGGCGGACAACCGCTGCGACAACTAGCAGGCCAACAATCACGGGAAGCCATGGCACAAAACGTTTCATACGGGCGGTGGTTGACTGTGCTTAAAGTTAAGAGACAGGAAAGTGATGCGGCGTTACATCGAAATCTACTCCATCATGCTGCGCAACTCGCTCATTCGCGAGCTGAGTTTCAAGGCGAACTTTCTGTTATGGATGGTCGTGGAGATCCTTTGGTTCTGCGGCCAGATTGTCTTCTTCAGCATCATTTTCGCCAATGTCGATCGTATTGGTGACTGGACAAAGTGGGAGGTCGTGCTGCTTATCGGCACACATCAAATGATTGCTCAACTCTTTCAGGCATTCTTTTTTGTTAACGTCGCGAACATTCCAGAACTCGTGCGCACGGGAAAATTGGATTCTCTGCTGGTTTTGCCGATCGATAGCCAGTTTGCTGTTTCGACGAAACAATTCGGTCTCGACAGCATCGTCAATGCGGCCTTAGGGGGTGCGGTAGTTTGCATAGCGCTATCGCGTCTGAATGTTGTTCCAGATTTGACATCAATCTTGCTCTACCTGGTTGCCCTGGGGTTTGGCATTGCTGTGCATTATTCAATCATGCTTGCTCTGGCAGCCGTCAGTTTCTGGATCGTGCGCGCCCAGGGATTGGTTTATGGCTACTTTAATTTCCTGAACATCGCGCGTTATCCAGATGCGATCTTTCCATGGCTATTCCGTTTGATCTTCGGCTGGATCATTCCGGTGGTCATTATCGCAAACATCCCAGCCCGCTTGTTGATCAAATCGCTCGGACAGCCCTGGTGGTTGATGCTGCATCTTGTCGCTGCCTCGACTATTGTTTTCCTCCTGTCACGCGGGTTCTGGAAATTTGCCCTGAACCGTTACTCCAGCGCGAGCTCATAGAGCGGCAATAGCAGGGCGGGTACCGGCGAGGCGGGACATGGCTGGAAAACCGTGGCTGGGTAATGGTTTCGCCTAGGTGCGAAAGCCGGTTTGTGGGCGGGTAAACTTTTTGACCGAATCCGCTTGCGCCGTCGGAGAAATGTTCTTAATTAAGCGTCCATTTTCGGACGCAATCGATTACCAAAGGCGTCAACGCTATGGCAAAACCAACAAAAAAGAAGAGTTCTGCGAAGAGGCCTGCCGCGCATAAGCCGCGTGCGGCACGCAAGGAGAGCGTCAAGCGGCCGGTATCGAAAAAGGTCGCAAAGCCGACGAAAACCGGAAAACGTGGGCCCTCCAAAAAAGAAACGATTCAGTTTCCGGCGGTACTGCTAGGCATGAACCATCGCGAAAGAAGGCTCGATCCGTTTGTACGAAAGCAGAAGGAAAAACTCCTGCAGCTTCGCGATGCCATGGTCGATTCCATGGCCGGCGTTGCCCAGGACACTTTGCGGTCGCGGGCCGAAGGCAGCGAGGCATCCGCTTTTGGGATGCATCAGGCTGACGCCGGATCGGACGCGTATGATCGCGATTTCGCGCTAAGCCTGCTTTCACAGGAACAGGATGCTCTTTACGAAATCGATCAGGCGCTCAAGCGTATTGAAATGGGAACCTACGGAAAGTGCGAGATGTCGGGCAAACCAATCCCGCATGCGCGGCTGGAAGCCATCCCTTTCGCGCGCTTCACCGTTGAATGCCAATCACAGTTGGAAAAGCAAAATAAGGCGTCGCGGGTTCGTCAATCTGTTACATCTCTATTCGGTTTGACCGAGGAGGAAGGCGGCGAGGCTGAGGAAGAAGAAGCCACGCCGGCAGAAGTGAAGGAGTAAAGGACAAATGGCGCAGGAAATTGTGACGCTGGAATGCACCGAGGCCAAGGCTTTGGGTAAGCCTGTCTCCCGTTACATGACCACGCGCAACAAGAAAAGCCCGCGCACACCCAATCGCCTCGAGAAAAAGAAATATAATCCGTTCTTAAGACGGCATACCTTGCACCGCGAAACCAAATGATAGGACCTAAAACTGCCAAACGCCGCTCCGCCTTTCGCCGGGCCAATCGCGCCATGCCGCGCCGACGAATCGACATTGCCATTGAGGCTATCGATTACAAAAATCCCGATCTCCTGAAAAAATTCGTCACAGAGAGCGGCAAAATTCTTCCCCGCCGCGTCACTGGCATGCCGGCGCATCTGCATCGCAAGATCACACGCGAGATCAAGCGCAGCCGCTCTGTGCTGTTGATGAAGTGACAAATTTGGCTGGCGCCAAATTTGTTATCCCGAACGAGGTCGAGGGACCTCTTGGTTGTCACCCGCGCGTCGATCGTTAATTGGACAGACTTGGAAGCCTTCTGCGATGAAAGAGGCGCGACGCTGTCTTCGTCACGCTTTCCGCGTTTTTTCGCCTTGCTCGATTAGCTTCCAGAATTCGCGAGTCTCGCCCAGCTGGGCGTCTTCGGACACAGGCAGTTTGCTTCGAAAAAGGAAATCGCGAAACGTGTTCTTGTGCAAGACGCGATGGACTCTGATACCTTCGTCAGTCTTGGCAAAATAAATGCGATAATCTTTCGCACGATAGCGGTATAGCTTTTTCCCTTCGCGCTGGATCACACCAAATCGCTCGGAATCGAGCTGGTCGAGGTCCTCGGGTAAAATTTGGAACTCCGCGAGCAGCTCTAGCTGCAATTTTTTCGGAAGCGCCGATATCTCGGCCGCGCTCAATTCGTTAAAGATGATCTGGAACATGAGGTCTGTGATTGGTAATTCGTGGAGATCAATTCACGATTCTCGAATCTGGAGTCACGATCAAATGAAAACGCGCTTCACGCGTTGGCCGATGCGAGTCGTGATTTCCCAGGGAATCGTGCCAGCTGCCCTGGCCAGTTCCACACAGGAAATTTCCTGGTTCCCATCGCGTCCCATCAAAACGACCTCGTCGCCCACTTGCGCATTATTGATCTTAGTAACATCGATCATCATCAAATCCATCGTCACACGGCCAAGAATGGCGCAACGCTGCCCGCGAACCAGGACGGCGGCGTCACGATTCGAAAGGTGCCACGGATATCCGTCGGCGTAACCAGCTGACAACGTTGCGACCCGAATTTTCCGAGGAGTGATAAAGGTGCGGCCATAGCTGATCGAACTTCCCTTCGGCATGTCGCGCACCAGACAAATGCGAGTTTTCCATGTCATCACCGGTTTGAGGAGTTTCTGAAATTCAGGGAGCGGCGATATCCCGTAAAGCACGATCCCGGCGCGCACCATGTCAAAGACTCCTGCGGGCTCAGCGAAAGCAAGCACGCCTGCGCTTTGGAGCACATGCGCTTTATAATTGATTGGAACCGCAGCGCGAAATTGCTTCATGATCTCGCCAAAGCGCGAAAGCTGATCGCGCGTGTACGCCGCATCCTCACCAGACACTGGCAAATGAGTCGAAACGCTGTGAATCCGGATATTCGAAAATGCGGAGACCTTTTTGAGAATGTCCAAGCCTTCGCCTTCCGGAACTCCCATGCGGCCCATGCCTGTATCAATCTTGAAATTGACGGCTACGGGCGAGCCGTGCGCTACCCGATTGAAATCTCCTGCTTCCTCAAGCGCAGAAATTGTGGGAATGAAACCGCGCTCGGCGATTGTCGATCTCTCCCCCGGCAGGGCGGGACCCAGAATAACGATCGGATGGGAGAAGGATTCCCGGAGTGTCAGTGCCTCCTCCAGATTCGCGACACCAAAAAGTTGCGCCTCATCCGCGAGCGTTTCCGCTACGCCGATTAAACCGTGCCCGTAAGCATTCGCTTTCACTACAGCGATGATCTCTGCGGAGCCGACGCGTTCCCTCACGATTCTGGCATTGTGACGCAACGCGCTCCGATCGATCTCGGCCCAGCAACGATAAGCTTGCTTCATTTCGGCATGGTGATGTGCGGCTCGCGCAAATAAATTGGTTCGAGCGGTGGCAAAGAAAAGCTGCGCTGCGGTTCTCGCGCAAGTCTGGCAAGCACGAGAGCGCAGGGGAAGCGAACTACGGCGCGCTCAAATTGCAGGAGCGAATCCGAGGTGAAAACTGGCGTTGCGATATCAATAGTGTCCAGTTTCGATTTCAGCTCGGACTCCGAGAACAGCGTTGGACCCTCGACCAGGTTATTCGCGCGGATACGTGCAAAGAAGAAAGATTTTCTGCGAGCATCACCAATCACAGAGTATTCCTGGGCGTTAGACTCCATTGCACATATTGATGGAAAACCGATCAGGCGCGCACCGGAAGAAACCTGCAACCCGATTGCAGCTGAAATTGCAATGCGGGTCCCCGCGTAGGAGCCAGGGCCAAGCCCGACGATAATCGTGTCTGGCGCGCCAAGTTTCTTCGTTGCATCGGCAAGATTTTCAAAGAAGGCGGCAGAATTTTTCCGGTCGTTCGGCCAGTCGCGACTGCGACCGGCGCCGTCTTCATCCAACGACGCCAGACTGCCGCGCACTGTGGAAACTTCCAGCGCAAGAATTTTCACGTTCCCTGGAAAGTAATGGCGCGCTGATTCTCCGATTTTATCTCAAACAGGATCCAGCGCGCTTGTTCGGGAATGCATTCCGGGAAACGATCTGCCCATTCGATCACCGAAACTCCGTCGCCAAAAAGATAGTCGTCGAGGCCAAGCCGCGCCAGGGACTGGGGATTCTCGACGCGAAAAAAATCGAAATGATAAACAGGCAATCGCCCATCTCGATATTCGTGCACAATCGTAAAAGTGGGGCTGGAAACGGCAGCGTTGCTTCCCATGCCGGCCACGAAGCCTTTGGTGAATAGAGTCTTGCCGCTTCCCAGCTCGCCCTGCAAGGCCAAAACCGATCCCACTCCGGCATCCTCTGCAAGTCGCCGTCCGACTGCTTCGGTCTCAGGCGGGCTGTTGGAAATGAACGTAGCCACCAGGCAAAAGTTGATAGTTTCTAGTTGAGAGTTGAGAGAAGGAACCGATGCGCGTGAGCGGCAATTTCGGAAATTTTTTCTTCCAACTCCGCAACAAGCGATCGCGCTCCTGCGGCGAAATGGCGAAGAGCAATTCGTAATCTTCGCCTTCTGAAATTGCATTATCGATGTTCGCGCCCCGGGCCAGCGGGAGATTCTCCATTTCGATGGCAAATCCAACTCCGCTCGCCTTTGCAAGTCGCGGAAGATCGGCTCCCAATCCGTCGCTTAGATCCATCATGGCGTCGATGGAGAAAAATTTTGTGAGCCAGCGCGACTCGGCAATCCGCGGAATGAATTGCAAATGCTTTTGTCTCACCGCGCCACCCAGTCGGCCGGTGACAAACAGATCATCGCCCACCTTGCCGCCCCGGCGCGAGACGCACCGGTTTCTTTCAACAAAGCCAACCACGCTAACCGAAATCGCCACGGGACCGCGTGTCCGGCTCGTTTCGCCGCCAACTATGCTAACTTTAAACCGCTTCGCGGCCCGGCCCAATCCGCGATAAAGCCGCTCCACCCATTCGACGTTCGTTTGCTCGGGAGCAATGAGAGTGATCAGCGCAGATTGAGGCACTGCCGAAGTTGCAGCGAAATCGCTCAGCGGACGCATCATCGCTTTCCAGCCGACGTCGAGCGCGTTCGCCGTCGGCAGGAAGTGCACGCCCGCCACAACACAATCGGTCTTGAGCACAAGGAAGTTTCGGTGATCGCGGGTCTCCACAATCGCGCAATCATCACCGGGGCCGTTGACGACTTCTTTTCCGAGCGAAAAACGAGACAAGAGCCGGCCGAGCAGCCGGTCTTCGCCGAGGTCGCGCAATTTCATGGCGCCGGGATCCCTGGAACGGAAGTAGAGCTTTCGGCGGACCGGAGACCGCCGCTCCTTCGGAGGGTCATGGAGAAAAGATCTCCGGAAATGCAAGGGCGGTAAGAGTGAGTGAATTGAAGAGCGAATGCATCGTCATGGCGACAAGAATGGAACCGCTCCATTCGTATGCAATCGCGAAACAACTTCCCAGGACGAACAGTGGCGCAAATGAAGGTAAGTGCGCGTGCGCCGCGGCGAAGAGCAGTGCGCTAAATGTGACGCCAAGAAGGCGGCCGAAATAGCGCCTGAGTACACCGTAAATAAAAAATCGGAAAAGAAACTCCTCAACCACGGGCGCGATTGCCACGGCGAAAACGATGATCATCATTCGTTGCTGGATCGTGCGCGACCCGCTAAAAAACTCGACGATGTTTTGCTTGCTCGAGCCGCCACCGAAAAGGCGCTGCGTAATCGCGTCAGACAACAAGATCAATGGATAGGCAAAAAACAGCAGAATCGCCCCAGTGCTCAGAGTCCTGACAAAACTTAATCTGAAAAACCCGCCTAACGAACCAACATCAAATCCGCGGAATTGAAGGAAGGTGATTATGACGAGCACCACACAACCAGTGAGAAGAAAATTTGCCAGAAGATTGCGCGCGCTGAACTGGATCGAGGGTTGCGAAACTGATGCGCCAATAGTCAGAAAAAGGAAGAGGATCAACAGCGCAGCCAGTACTGCCTCGGGCAGTCCAAATCGTCGCGTGGTCGCTGCGTCAGCACCAAAAGCGTCCAGTGTTCGCGCGCTGATCTGATAAATCAGCGAAATATAGACGTAAAGGCTGGCAAGAAGGTAAAGAAGCGAGAGGAGAAGGCCTAAGACCGAGCTGGGAACGGCTTCCGATGCCGCGAAGAGGCTGCCAGATCGCATGGGCCCTCTGTTCTAGGAGCCTGTTGATGTACCCAGCCATGTCGCGCGAGAACGCTTTGGGCTGGATAGCAAGGCGCGAACGACGAGCATGTCTGCAGCGACCTGTGAGGAGCGAGCAACGTAGCCAGACAGCCCAAAGCGCTCTCGTCTTCCGGGTTGTGCCGATTTTTCGCCTCTCCGGCGTTGCTCGTCGGCTACAGACCGCTGTGGGTATGCGCTCTCCTCGCGCCTTGGAGAAACGAAAAATCGGAAGCAACGCGGTATGGCTAAGTACATCAACAGGCTCCTACGGCGCGTAATAGCTGGGCAGGAAATACGCGCGCCCACTTTCCAGTTGCGGAATAAGTTGCTTTGGGAGTGTGAGCTCAATCTTTGAATCGGTCTCTCCAAATATCCGTAAGAAGCGGCTCAGAGTAAACGGCGGACCATATTTCACCACTTTGGCATCCGGCGCGTTTCCGAGTTCCTTCGCCTTGCCGAATGCGTCGTCCAACTGACCCAGGCCATCGATCAGCTTGTGCTCGAATGCGTCCTTACCCGACAGGATTCGCCCGTCGGCGATCGTATTGCGCAAGAGTTCTGCCGGAAGATTTCTTTCCTTTGCGACGATGCCGAGAAATTTGTCGTAGGTTTTCATGATAAAGCTCTGCACGAGCTCGCGTTCTTCCGGAGTGATCGGCCGCGCGCCGTTCAGCATGTCCTTGAATTTTCCGCTTTTGAAAACCACGGAAGCGAGTCCGACCTTGTTAAACAGTTGCTCGTAATTCAGCGTTTGAATGATGACGCCGATGCTGCCGGTGATGGTCGTGTCGCTCGCCATCAAAAATTTGCCCCCGCAAGAAACGTAATAGCCGCCGGATGCGGCCAATGAATCCATGTAAACGACCACTGGTTTCCTGGCGCGCAGCTTGACCAGCGCATTGTAGATCGCATCGGAAGCAGTCACTTCTCCACCTGGGGAATCAATTTCAAGAACGATGGCTTTGACGCGGCTGTCATCGCGAGCCTGTTGCAGCGCCGCGCGCATGTCATCGACCATCGAATCGCTTACAGTGCCCGGGAGCGAAGAACTTATCAGGCCGCGCATGGTGATGACCGCGATCTTGTCCGTGGTCGCGCGTGCCCCGCGCTGAAGCAGGATTTCACGGAAACGGGGAATTGGCTCGGCCTCGCGGGTCCCACCAAGGCGCTGAAACGCGGCGGCCATCAACATCAGGTTGACAAACAAACTGGCGCAAAGCGCGACGAACAAGAAGATGCTGAGACAACCGAGTTTGCGATTCCCCGCCATGACAGGACGAAACTGCCGGAGAACCGCCGCGCGCACAAGAGGTTTTCACAGGCGTCGCTGGGTGCGTTCCGGGTAGCACACGCGTCTCGCGTGTCTGGTTTCGGCGTCGCGCCGAAACAATCTTTGCCTGACTCGAATTGCGGTGCGAGCCTTCGCAAACAGGCAAAGTTCGCGATCGCGAGGAAGCGCTCGCCAGCACGCGAAACGCGTGCGCTACCAGAACGCAAACGCTTCGCCCGGGCTACAACGTCTTTAGATATTCGAGCAGCTTCTCTTTGTCCTGCTCAGCCAGTTGAGTCCCGTAGGTGTGCCCTTTGTTGCCGTTCCCCTTCTCTGTCGTGTCGAAAAGGAAGTAAGGTTGCGTCAACTCGCCGGTTGGCCCGGTTGGCCGCGGTGGCGGCTCTTTGAATCCAACTTTGACCGGATCGAAAACATCGTAGCCGCGATGAAAAGTTTGCGGGCGTTCGTTTGGCAAATTCAACAGATCGCGCAACGTCGGCACGGAGCCATTATGAAGGTAAGGCGCGCGCAACCAGATTCCATCCAGCGGTGGCGAGACATATCCGTATGGGTCTTGCGTTTCTACCATGGGCGGACGATCGATGCCCAGCTGTTTGACGCGCCGGTTCGCTTCCGCAGCAGCATCTTTCGACCATGAATACATCCGCTCGGGATCAGTCCCTATCTCAGTGATCGGAACCACCTTGTTTGTAAATTTAGCGCGCGGATCATGGCACGCTGCGCAGTCGCGATCGTAAATTTTCTGACCTTCGCTGGCCATTTGCTGGTTGATTGGATTTTTCTCCGCAAAGGGCCATTTTGGCGGCGGCAGGTTGCTCAAGTACTGATCCAGATCGGCCATGCGTTGTAAAAACCACGGCCGCGCCGGTGCGCCGAGCCCCAGCGCAGAATCAATCAAGACTGAGCGGACGGCCGGCGTATCGCCAGTCCAGTTCAACAACATCTGCTTCCCGGCATTATCTTTTCCGCTGCGGACTCCGAGATTCCAGATCGAAGGAAAATCGGTTGGCCCGAACGTGTTGTCCTCCGCCATGCTGGTCATGAAATACTTTGTGAGGTTCATGGCATCGTCACGTCCCGGCCCCCAGTGTGGCTTTGGCTTGCCGCCGCTGACGTAGCGTTCCATCCAGGTGAATTGTTTTTCCTGCTGGAGCAGCGCCTTTTTGGTGAATGGAATCAACAGGTAGCGATAAATCTGTCGGTCGATGAACGAGAGGCCGCCATTTCCGTAATTGTTCGCGCTCACCAGGCGGATTTCGTTCATGATGATGTCCGAATTGAAGCGAGGGTCGTGTGCTGCTTTGAACAAAAAGCGCAGCATGCTTTGGACATTGTTCGTATGGCCCGGCCCCGCCACGACAACGTGTGGCACTTCATCTTCGCTCAATCGGTAGGTCGCAGTATGGCAGACTGCGCAGTTGTTCGTGATTCGCGCGAAACCGACGACCTTTTTCGAAAAGCCGACCGGAATTTCATGGCCTTCTTCCCAAACCACGCCAAGCGACTTGTAGCCGCCCGGCCCGGGTATCAGGTCTGGAAAAATACGCGGCAAGACCATCCACAGATAATACGGAATGCCGCGGTCGCCCTCGGCGCCTAGCGAGCCGTATTTGAAATGTTCTTCCTCGTTCGCGAACACTTCTTTCTCTTCCCGGAAAAATTTGGTCCACGTAAAGAAGGCGCCTAGCGCGAGCAGGATCCCAATCGCAGCCGCGGAGACCCAGATGATGCGTTTTGTTTTAGGTGAAAGACTCATCTGACTAACGACTCCAAAATTCCGCAACTACGCTTCGAGATGTGACATTGCGACAGTGAAAGCGATGCGAGGACGCGGCGCACTCCGAAAGTCCGGTCGCCGCGGCGACACGGACCCATCCCGTGGCGAGCTTACCCAAAACAGCACGGGCGCTTCTCGTGGGTTTGGCGCGAAGCGCTTTGGGAGTGCGCTCGCGTCCCCGCGTCGCTTTTGGCATACGGTATTGCGGAAGCGTCATTAGCTTTCGAGATTTGCCTAAAATGTTTTCAGATATTCCACGATCGCGTCTTTTTCCGCGGCCGACAGCATCGTGCCGTATTCCCACCCTTCATGGCCAACATTTGAATTGCCCTCATTCCGATCACGTGGTGTCGTGCCGCCTGGCTTCTCTTGCGTGTCGAACCTGAAATATTTTCTTGGATTGTCGGGTTCATCTTTGCTGCGTGCGTCCGCGTCGAACCGGCTTGCCTCCGAAACAAAACCGACTTTTACCGGCTCGAAGACATCGTACCCGCGATAAAAAACGGTGGGACGTTCGGAGCTTGGGTTCAGCAGATCTCGCAGCGTCGGTACCGAACCGTTGTGCAGATACGGCGCGCGCAACCAGACGCCGTCCAGCGGCAGATTTACATAGCCAAAAGTTTTGCGGAAATGACTAAAGCGCCAGGGATAACCGGCATAGAGCGTATTTTGCACAGCGGCTAGTTCTTCTGTGTAAGAATCAAGCCGGTGGCGGTCGGTTCCGATTTTGTCGATCGGCACTATGTCGCCGACGTACTCACCGTTGAAATCCCGGCCATTGCGCCCGTGGCAATTTGCGCAGTATTGCGCGTAGAGCTTTTCGCCCTGCGCGCTGAGTTGTCCGTCAATTGGAAACGGATATTTGGGCGGTTCCTTGTAAAGCAACCACTGCTCGATGCGCGCCATTTGTTTCAGATCGATCGTCGGTGGAAATGCGCCGGTGCCGAATGCAGCGCTCTTGTTGCGCTCTTCCATCATGCTGTTATTGCCGTCCCAATGCGCGTGAATGTTTTGCTCTTTGCGCGGGCCTTGCAGCCAGATCGATGGCAAATCGCAGAGACCGACCAGCTCGCGCGTTTCCAGCTTTTCCAGCGGAAATTCCAAAAGTGTCTTCGCAGGGTTAAAGGTGTCGGTGCGGCCGGGACCAGCATCCGGTTCCCAATCGCCGAAACGGAAATGGCCTTTCAACATGAGCAACCGTTCCCGCATGAAAGGGATGGCGTAATAGCGGAGGAGGAGGCGATTAATCAGATCATATTTCGCACCAATCCCTTCCATCTCGGCCAGGATCCGTGGAGCGTTGAAACGCTGATCTGATGCACACGCGAAAATAAAACGCTCGAACGCCTCAAGATCGACAGTGTTCGACGGCATGCCAGTGTAAATGGCGCGCGGGCTCTGGGGGCTTCCGCGCACAGAACCAGCGTGACAAATCGCGCAGTTCAAGAAGACGCGATCGATTCCCTGCGTGTTGCGACGTGAGACACCGATCGGAAGATCCTTGCCTGGCTCGTAGAGAAAGCCTAACGACGCGTATTCAGTACCCGGCGTATAGGTCTTACCGGGTAAATATTCGGGAAACATTTTGGGCAGCACCTTCCAAATCCAGTAGGGAATGCCCGATTCGCGTTCGCCGCCGGTTGAACCGTACTTAAAGTGCTCCTCCGGGTCCGTGTACGTGACCGGATCATCTCGGGTAAAGCGCCACGTCAGATACGAAAAACCGATTGCGACGAGCGCGACGACTACCAGCAAGACAATCCGCCACTTCCAGCCCCGGCTTTTTGCAGATTGATCTGGAGGGTCGGCCATGGCCGCAGAATACGTTTACCCCGACGTTGGAAACTCCAGCGCGAAATCAATCAACCGTTTCTTGCTCCAATAAACTTTGCCCAGATAAACCCGCGATGCGACTTCACGGATTTCGTCACGAATCCAATGCGCTAGCAGCGAAGTCTCGGAATAATCGAGAACGATGCATTCCTTGTTATCGAGCCAACTGGGCCCCTTGTAGACCTTCGCGATGATCGCGTTCAGTCCGAAGGGTAATATCTTATTTCGCAAAACGCCCTTGGCCGGATCGAACACTTTTCCCTGCCATGCGAAATGGTTCACGAAACTCGCGATGTCCTGCGTGTAAGTGGTCCCGGGTGCGACGATGGCGGTCCCTTTGGCTTCACCCTTCGGAATCTCGCCGGCCGGACTTTGGGTGAAAAGATCGTCGAGTTGCGCCTGCGACATTTTCAACATTTCATCAACCGTGACAGCCATGTTTTCTCCTTTCGTGGGATTGGATCTCGATCAAAACGTTTTCAGGTATTCGATTAGCGCGCGTTTATCGTTATCAGGTAAATCGGTGCCAAAGTAGTGGCCCTTGTCCTCGACAAAATCGGGACACTTATTTGCGGCGAGCAGTTCAGGGACCGCCTTGATCAATTCGTCTGTGGCTTGTTCCGATGAAAGATTTTGCGTGTGAATCTTCAGCAATGCTTTCGCTATTTTTGCCTGCAAAACAACCAACTGCCCAAAATCAGGCTCAACGTTGGCGATCAGGTTGATCGGTGCGCCTTTCGGGATGGGTCCAATGTTGATGTAGCCATTCTTATCAGCCAGCGCTTGCAGCGGTTTCGGCAGGAATTCCTTGCGCAAATGCAGCGCGCTCTCGTTTTGTGTGCGCCAGATAGAAGCCTTGTTCAGCCGTTTTTCCGGCCATAACAATTTCTCCACTGCATCGTTGAAGGCGTCTATCCGGCCGGACACGGAAGGATCGCCGGTAAATTTCCCAAGCATATTATTGTGTAGAAAGGGCGCCGAACTCCACAGACTAACGAGTGAAGGAGTCCGATAGTAACCGGGGGCCACATTCTTGTCTTTCGGTTTGAATTTGATCGGCCGGGTTTCATCAAATGGATTGAAAAACTCCAACTCATCGACAGGCGAAAGCTCTTTGTAAGTCAGCGAGGAAAAGTTGTCCCAGACGTGACCGGCTTTTGCGTTCGTCGCAAACGCGCGAGCAGAGTTCGTCTCGATCTTGGTCAATGGATAACGCTTGTCGTTGGATAGAAAATTGTTCTCCAGGAAATGGGGCGCCATTACCGCTGTGCGAAACCAGGCTTTTCCCTCGCCGGAATGCGAATCGATATTTGGCGGCGGCTGTTTGCTCGAATGACAAGCCGCGCAACTCTCTGCAAAAACTTCTTTTCCCCGCATCATCATCGCTGAATCGGTTGTGATGTAGGCCTGGCCACCCGGAGCGTCGGCGAGATGAAATGGTTTCAGGCGACGGAAGAATGCGGCAATGTTTCCCAGACGCTCTTCAGTTGCGCGCCAGAACACCGAATGTTCCCGCGCATAAGGGATCTCAAACGGCTTTTGTGGAGTCAGCCCAATCAATCGGTTGTGAAGTGTCAGCCAGTATTCGGAAAACATGCCGATGTTGACGTACACGCGGATCGTTGCGCCAGCGACGCCGATCGAGTCTGCGCCGTCCTTCAACACGTGCGGCACCGGCATCTCCTCCTTTTCTCCAGGCAAAGCGAGCGTGCCTCCGGCCATTTTTTCCGGGACCGCGATCCGCTCCCGTTCGGCAAGCAAAAAGATTGGATTGATCGCGTTTGGATTGTTGATGTGATCGGTTGCGATCCGGGAGGTGTCGGAGGTGCCACGCGGCTGCGCGGCCAGCATCTCATAAAAGAAGCCGCCTTTTTCGACGTTGCAGGCGAAGACTTTTCCTTCGTTGATGTACTGATTACCAATGGCCGATGCGAGATTTTCCCAACGCGGATTTTCCGGATCGGCGGGCGGATTATCTGGATACGGCGCAATGTGACAGGCCCCACAGGCGACACCAACGCGATACGGGCGAACCAGCTTGTTGTCGTTGTAATAAGTCGGATCGTTCATGAAACGATCGCCATCCCATTTCTTGCGTGCGTCTTCGTTGAAGTCCGGATTTGGAAAAAGGCGGAAACCCAGGACCCCGGATGGTTTGCCGTAAACAGTTTCGTCGATGCCTGCCGGCTCCTGTTCTACTTGCTCATCGAGCCACAAGCCAAATTCATCCGCCTTGGTCGCGGCGTGAAATCCTGGCTCGTTTACCAAGCCCAAAGTCTTAAAGCGCTCACCGCGCGAGAACTTTCGGCTATCCAGCATCTTTAAGAGATCCATTAACCCATAACTGTCCTGGGCCACATGATTCCAAAAATGCTGGTTGCCCGCGCTCCAGAGGTTCCAGGTATTGCGCCCCATGATTTCCTCAGGCGAGAGATTGATGCCGCCATCCATCGGTTTAAAAATGTCCGCAGTGATTTGCGGGAAATCCGCAGTGGTTTTTCCCGCCGCTTTGGCCTCGTCGATTGGCTCGTTTTTTTCGCAACCGGAGAATGTCAGGGATAGAAAGGCGGCAAGGCAGACTCCGACCCGGGTAAGACAGAGAAGACCGCCTTTGGCTTGGAGGAACGCCTTCACCGGGGCATCATTGATATCTCTCTTGCGAACCGTGAGGCAAGAGAATTCTGGAAGACGAAATAACGAATTCCGCTAACTGCACGTCATTCGACGAATTCGACTTCGACTGGGGCGTCGATGTAACCTTTGTTGTGCGCTTCTGCCAGAAATCGTCGGATAGCGTCGCGACCAATTTCGCCATAATCGCGAGTAAATTCGTTCACATACATACCGATGAATTTTCCAGCCAGTTTCGCGTCCATGTCGCGCGCATAGGGAAGCGAATGCCGCACCGCCTGCTCCCGGTGCGCCAGACCGTAGTCGATGCTTTCGCGAATAATTTCGCTCAGATCTCGACGGACCGCCGGCGGAATATCCTTGCGCACGACATTTCCGCCAAGAGGCAATGGCAAGCCAGTTCGTCCTTTCCACCACTTGCCAAGGTCGACGATTTTCTCAAATCCCGATTTCTCATAGGTGAGTTGTCCCTCGTGAATGATCAACCCAACGTCCGCTCGCCCGGTGCGGACCGCGTCGAAAATTTGATCGAACGGTACAATAACGTAGCCAAACTCCCCAAGAAAAAGCTGTAGCGCGAGAAACGCGCTGGTCATCGTGCCAGGCACAGCAACTTTCTTATCTGCTAAAAATTCCCGAGCTGCCGCTTCCTGCATTGGATCCTCATTAAGCTGGGCGTTCCGCCTTGGGCGTTTCTTAATCAAGATCGGCCCGTAGCCGTCGCCCATGCTCGCTCCGCAGGGCAGCAGCGCGTATTTGGTCGCGACGCGCGCATAGGCATGGATCGAGATCGCGGAAATGTGCAACTCGCCTCGAAGCGCGCGCTCGTTCAACGTTTGAATATCTTCCAGTCGATGCTCGAACCGATATCCGCGCAGATCGATTTTATTCTCCGCCATCGCATAAAACATGAACGCGTCATCCGGATCTGGGGAATGACCCAGGGTAAAGACGTTGGTGTTGTCCTTCATCATTTGTTCGGACTCCCTAATCATTCACAGCGTAGTCGTACTCGATGGCGGCATAAAGTCCTGAATGCATCTGACCCTAAAAGGCCGTAGAGGGCTGCGGGAACCTGCAGGACGGAGCTCCTGCGACGCCTAACGAATGTCCGTCAGCCCGCGCGTGGGCAGGGGCTCGTGGAGCTCGCCCCTCCATTTCGAAAAAACAAAACAGCCGCCGCGATTTCGCGCGGCGGCTGTTTGAAACTTTCTATAAACGTCCGGTAAACAGTCTTATCGGTTCTCCACTACTCGCGGCGTCGGCCTGACCATTTCAAGCTGCGCGCTCACTTTCTGAATCTGCTCGGCCTGCTCTCTGAGGCCAGCGGTGAGGGCCTTAATTTGCCCTTCCTGTAAAGCGATCACTGCCGCTTGTCTTTCAGTCGTGGCCTTCAATTCCTGCACGACTTGACGCTCTTTGAGGATCTCCTTCGCCGAGAGTGGCGAGTCAATCGGCCCCACGCCGAGCTGACCGGTTGCTGGGTCTACGAGAACCGGGTCGCCGGTGACTACTACACCCGCGATGCCGCCGATAAAGCAGCCCGTGTTAAACACGTCGCCAATGCGGATCGTTTCGCTTTCGGCTACCGGTGCCGGTGAAGGAGCCGGGCCGGCGAATGCGCCGATATAGATGTTGAAATCACCCTCGACACCCGCGCCGGCTGAGTCACCGACTGCTACGTTTCCAGCGCCGCTAACATTGTCAGCCATTGCGTCAAAACCCAGGACGTTGTTGAACAAACCATCGGAATTGGCCCCTAGCGCGTTAAAACCGACGGCATTGTTTGAATCGCCGTCAACGTTGCTAAAGAGCGCACCAGCGCCAACAGCTGTGTTGGCGTTTCCGAGCGCGGCTCCATCTGAATCGTTGTTCGCGAGCGCGACATCGCCGATTGCTGTGTTGGCAGCGGCGCTGACATTGTTAAAAAGCGCGCTTTCGCCAAGGGCGTTGTTGCTGTCTCCGTCCACGTTGAAAAGGAGCGAATTAGCGCCGACGGCATTGTTGAAGTCGCCTGTGCCATTGGAGAACAGTGCGAATGCCCCGACACCCGTGGTGTTCGCGCCCGTGGTGTTGCTTAAAAGCGCTCCAGCGCCAACTGCCGTAGCTTCAAGCGCGTTGGTGCTGAGAAGCGCCCCGGCGCCAACACCGGTGTTGAAACTGCCGGTTGTGTTGCTTAGGAGCGAATATGTGCCTAGTCCGGTATCATAGAAGCCGCCGCTAAGACTGCCAAGCGCGAGGAACCCCTCCGCCAAGCTGCCTCCCGAACAACCTGGGTCGGGCGAGCCGCAGGCTGCTCGCGTTTGCGGTGAAAACGCAAAGCAAACCAGGATAAGCGGGATGAGAAGGAACCCGCGCCGGAACGGCAGCGAGCGAGCCGGATCTCGTCCGCATGAAACTAACGTTTTAAGTTGATTGAGTGAATACATGGATGTGTGTGTTCTTTCTCTCCCGGTTGTTTCGTTTGTTTTGTGGTTTATGAGGACCCTGACAGACAAAGAACCTACCGGGGAAAATCCTTTGGTCTGTTTCGGAGCCAGGGGCGCGTGATACCAAATTCCGGTTTTGAGTGTCAATACATTTTTTTAAAACTTTTTTCGAAAGGGGTGCCACAGCCATCTTGGCTGTGGGGCCAGCGGGCCTCCTGTCTGCTGGGACGCACCGGCCAGGCGGGACGCCCGGTCGGCCACGGGCCGGTACTTCGGACGGATTCGCGCTGCGGCGAAGTGAGAAGCCTGTGCTACGCTACACGAATCGCGGATTGCTGTTTGCGTTGATGAAACTGTTCCCGTAGCCTCAGCGCCATGGCACGGTCTGGTCTCGGCAAGGGGCTTGGCGCACTGATTGGTACTCCGTCGACCGCGACGCGCACAGCCGCTGCCGACGCGGGCGAGAGAGTGCACCAGCTCAATCTGGCAACCATCGTCCCGAGTGCGTTGCAGCCACGCAAAGACTTCGCGCGCGAAGCACTGCAGGAACTAGTCGATTCGATTCGCCAACATGGCATCATTCAGCCTCTCATCGTCCGCGAGGCGGGCGCTAGATTTGAATTGATCGCTGGCGAGCGTCGCTGGCGTGCGGCTCAGGAGATCGGCCTTACCGAGGTTCCCGCCATAATTCGAAGAGCCAGCGACCTGGAAGTCCTCGAACTGTCGTTGATCGAAAACCTGCAACGCGCTGATCTGAATGCAATCGAAGAGGCCCAAGGCTACGCAAGGTTAGCGAATGAATTTGGAATGCGGCAGGAAGACATCGCGCTCAAAGTAGGGCGGAGCCGGGCGGCGGTAGCCAACGCGCTACGGCTTTTGGATCTTCACCAGCAAGTGCAAGTCTGGCTCGCCCAGGATTTGCTTTCTGTGGGTCACGCCAAGGTGCTGTTGTCATTAAAAGCGCCTGAGGAACAGCTCCTGGCTGCGGAAACTGTTTTGCGTCGCAACGCTACCGTGCGTGGCACCGAACGGCTGGTTGCTCGCCTGCTTGGGATCGGCCGTTCACGGCGAAAGTCTCGACGCGCTGGAGCTGAGCCAAGCGTCACACCAACGGCAGTGGAAGATTTGCAGAACCGCCTGCAAGAACACCTCGCTACACATGTCACCATC
>Ga0070698_100002053_pt1 | contig 22372 bp, 14 predicted proteins | sample KBSK1502metaG_FD_65477 | JGI IMG/M metagenome (GOLD analysis project Ga0070698, IMG submission 65477) | Corn, switchgrass and miscanthus rhizosphere microbial communities from Kellogg Biological Station, Michigan, USA - KBS K1-50-2 metaG | ecosystem: Host-associated > Plants > Roots >...
GGCCATCTGGCGGCCGTAGTAGCGCAGCGCGAGCAGCACCGACCGTTTCCGGGTCGGAGAGCCGCGATCATGTTTAGCTGCGGTCATCAATCCCCCGTTCCGAGCAGCCAACCTTCACATGTTGCCTGACGGGGGACTACGAGAGCGACCGATTTTTCCGCCGCTATCCGCTCGCCTGCCTACGAGGCAGCGAACGACTCCGCGTCGCTAAGAACGCGCAGGATGTTGCCGCCTGCCAAGGCTTGGCAGTCACTTTCTGACCAGCCCCGGCGAAGCAACTCGGAGAAGAGCGCTGGGTAGCGGGAGACGTCCTGCAGCCCGGCCGGGAACTTCTCGCTGCCGTCGTAGTCGCCGCCGATGCCGACGTGCTCGATGCCGGCGACCGCGCGGACGTGGTCCACGTGGTCCGCGACCTGGGTCAGCGTCGCGGATGGCGACGGGTGTTCCCGCTCCCACTCGGGCATCACGCTGAACACCGCGGCCAGGTTCGCCGGGTTCTCGCCGCGGCGGCTCACCTCCGCCGACAGCCCCTGGAACCAGTCGTTGCAGTCGGCGGAGACGAAGAACGGGACGAACGTAACCATGCACACGCCGCCGTTGGCCGCGAGCCGGCGCAGCACGTTGTCGGGCACGTTGCGCGGGTTGTCGACCAGCGTGCGCGCCGAGGAGTGGGAGAAGATCACCGGCGCCCGCGCCACGTCGAGGGCCGCGTGCATCGTCGCAGGCGACACATGCGAGAGGTCCACGAGCATGCCGAGCCGCTGCATCTCCGTCACGACCTCGCGGCCGAAGTCGCTGAGCCCGCCGGTGTCGGGGACGTCGGTCGCGGAGTCGGCCCAGCCGACATTCCCGTTGTGCGTCAGCGTCATGTACCGGACGCCGAGCGCGTACAGGGCGCGGAGCACGCCCAGCGAGCCGCCGATGCTGTGGCCGCCCTCGGCGCCGAGCAGTGAGGCGATCCGGCCGGCCGCGAACGCCTGCGCCACGTCGTCCGCGGTCAGCGCCAGCGCGAATCGCGACGGGTAGCGCCGGATCATCCGGTGCGCCAGGTCGATCTGCTCGAGCACCGCGGTCACCGCGCTGTCGCCGGCCAGCCGCGCAGGGACGTAGACCGACCAGAACTGGCCGCCGACCCCGCCCTCCACCAGGCGGGGAATGTCGGTGTGCGTCTTGCCGACTCGCTGTGTCAGGTCGACCGCGTCCAGGTCGCCGATATTCTCCCTGATCGCCCAGGGGAGGTCGTTGTGCCCGTCGATCAGCGGGAAGCGGCTGAGCATGGCGCGCGCCAGGGCGTTGGAGAGGGCGGTACCGTCGGCCGTTGTCACGCCGCTAGCGTAACGGCTTCCGCCATCGTCGGCGCCGCGTCGGCGTCGCTGACCAGGGTGGAGAATCCCGCGCCGAGCAGCATCAGGCCCGCCGCCGCGAGGAACGCGAGCCGGTATCCGGCCAGGTCGGCCGAGCTCGCGCCGGTCGCGCCGACGACGGTGCCGAGCAGCGCGACCCCGGCCGCGCCGCCCGCCTGCCTGAGCGTGTTCAGCAGAGTCGAGGCGTGGCCGGTTTCCGCCGGGGACACGGTGGCCAGGGCAGCCGCCTGCGAGGGTGCCATGGCAAACCCGAACGAGCCGCCGGTGAAGAACATCAGCACCGGGATCAGCCAGGCCGCGTTGCCAGGGCCGGCGAAGGCCATCCCGCCGACGGTTACAACCGTGCCGCACATCCCGGCGATCATCAGCCGCCGCGGCCCCACCCGCTTGTACAGCCGGGTGGTCACCTGCACGCCGGTCATCCCGCCGATGGCCTCGGGGAACGTCGACAGGCCCGAGTGCACGGCGGAGAAGCCGAGGCCATTCTGCAGCAGCAGCGGCACGAGGAAAAGCGTGCCGACAAAGCCGGCGCCGGCGAACGTGAGCTGCAGGTTCGTCGCCCGGAACAGGCGGTTGGCGTAGATCCTGAGCCGGAGCATGGGCGCGGCCGTGCGCAGCTCCACGAGCACGAACAAGGCGAGCAGCACCAGGCCGGCCACGCCGGTGGCGAGCACGGGCGCGGCGCCCCAGCCAGAGGTCGCGCCGGTCGACAGCGCGAACATGAACAACGGGAAGCCGGTCCCGGCGAGCAGGAACCCGGGCAGGTCGAAGGGGCCGGGGGGATGCTCAGAGCCGCGCGGCAGGAACAGCGCCCCGAAGACGAGCGCGGCAGCCCCGACCGGCAGGTTGATGTAGAAGATCCACCGCCAGGACAGCCCGTCCACCAGCAGGCCGCCGATCACCGGGCCGAGCGCCGGCGCCATCAGCGTCGGCACGATCAGCAGCCGGTTCGCCCTGATCCGCTCGGCGGGCGGGTACGTGCGGAACATCATCGCCATCCCGACGGGGATCAGCAGCCCGCCGCCGGCGCCCTGCACCGCGCGGAACACCACCAGCTCGGGCAGCGAGGTCGCCACCCCGCACAGCGCGGACGCCGCCGTGAACAGCCCGATGGCGCCGAGCAGCACGCTGCGGGCGCCGAACCGGTCCCCCAGCCAGCCGGACACGGGCATCACCACCGCCAGCGTCACCAGGTACGCGGTGACCACCCCGCTCACCGACGCCACCGGTACCGCGAAGTACCTGCTCAGCGTTGGCAGCGCCACGTTGACGACCGTCGCGTCCATGATGTTGAGGAACATGGACGCCACGAACACGGCGCCAACGACGAGCTTCGTGGACAGGCGGCCCTTCACGGACTACTACAAGGCCGGGCCCGCCGGCCCTGTTCCCCCGTCGCTCGGCCGGTTACTTGCGGTGTCCCGGGCCGATCCTGGCGAGCCGCCACTGGGCTATGAGCAGGCAGATCACGCCGATCCCCACGAGCACGGCCATGTCGGTCCCCCACTGGGCGGCGGAGTGCGTCCACAGTGCGTCGGGCTTGACGCCCGGCCCGCCGATCACGTTCAGGTTGACCGTCGAGGCGAGCGCGCCCATCCCCCAGCGGGCCGGGGCGATGTCGGAGACCCAGCCGACCGCGCCCGTCAGCGGGAACACGACGCCGGCCAGCACCACCTGGACCATGGTGATCACCACGAGCGCGGGCATGGTCTGCTCGCCCTTAGTGACCAGGGCGGAGACCATCAGGCCGACCAGCATCGAGACCAGGCACAGCACGGCGACCGCCACGAGGATCTCCACGAACGCCGACTGGATCACCGCGCCGTGCGCCGGCATGCTCCTGCCGAGCAGGCCGATGACGACGATGATCAGCGTCTGCAGCACGCTGACGAACCCGAGCACGAACACCTTGGAGAACAGGTAGGCGCCGGTGGACAGCCCGGCCATGCGTTCTCGCTCGAAGATGTCGCGTTCCTTGACGATCTCACGGATCGAGTTCGCCGTGCCGGACAAAGCGGCGGCCATCACCAGGATCAGCAGCGTCTGCTCCGCTGCCGTGTTCGGGTGCAGCGCGCTGCCGTCCAGGCCAGTGCCGGACACCACCCGGATCAGCACCCCGAGGATCAGCGGCAGCAGGGCGGCGAACATCAGGTAGCCGCGGTCGACGGACATCACCCGCGCGTAGCGGCGGGACAGCGTGGACAGCTGGCTGATGCGGCCGCGCTGGCGCGGTGGCGGCGGCTCCTCCCGCTGCGGCGCGTCGGGCGGCAGCGGCCGCGGCGCGCGCTCGGTCATCGGCCCCGCCACGAACCGCGCGTAGTCCCTCGACGCCTTGTACTCGGCCATCCAGTCCCGCTGCGGCTGGTCGGAGAACTCCTTGAAGACGTCCGCCCAGTCGGCCTGGCCGAAGTACGTCAGCCCCTCCTTCGGCGGCCCGAAGTAGGCCATCTTGCCGCCGGGGGCGAGGACGATGAGCCGGTCGGCGAGGTCGAGCAGCTTCGGCTCGACGTCGTGCGTGATCACGACGACCGACTGCCCCTTCTCCGCCGCCCGGTCCGCCATCCTGCGCATCCGCTCCATGAGCTCGCGCTTCAAGTGCGGGTCGAGGGGCGAGGTCGGCTCGTCGAGGAACAGCAGGCTGGGCTTGGTGAGCAGCTCAAGGCCGATGTTAACCCGCTTGTTCTGGCCGCCGGAGAGCCGCTCGACGCGAGTGTCGCCGTGCTGGCTCATCTCCAGCTCGCCGAGCACCTCCTCCACACGCCCGCGCCGTTCCGACGCGCCCGTGTCCGAGGGAAAGCGCAGCTCGGCCGCGTAGCCGAGCGCCGATCTCGCGGTCAGCTGGTCGTGCGTGACGCTCTGCTGCGGTACCAGCCCAATGCGGTGCCGCAGTTCTTCGTAGCTCTTGTACAGGTCGCGCTTGTCGTACAGCACGGTGCCCTGGTCGGCGGGCCGCTTCCCGGTCAGGGCGTTGAGCAGCGTGGACTTGCCCGCCCCGGCCGGGCCGATGACCGCGAGGAAGGACCGCTCGGGCAACGGGAAGGTGATGCCCGACAGCAGCACCTTCGGCTTGCCGCCGTCCGACACCTGGACGAACAGCTCGCGGGCCTCGAAGGAAACGTTGCCCTCGTCGACGTACTCGCGCAGCTCGCCGTCGGCTAGCCGGAAGGTGGCGTGGCCGATGCTGATGATGTCGGAATCGCCCAGCTCGGCGCGATCGATCCGGGAGCCATTGACGAAGGTGCCGTTGTGGCTGCCCAGGTCGATGATCTCGTAGCGGCCGGTCGGCGACTTCCTGAGCTCGGCGTGCTTGCGGGAGACGCCGAGGTCGGAGACCACAAGGTCGTTGTCCGGGGTGCGGCCGATGCGCATGACCTTCGAGGGCAGCGGCATGCGCGCGGTGGGCCGCCGGTCGACGCTCGGCAGGCTCGCGAGGATCTCGGCTTCCTCATCCCGGACCGGTTCCCTGACCATGCCGCCAGATATCCGGGCGGGCGCGGGCGCAGGCGCGGGCGCGGGGACGGGCGGCGGTTCGGGGGGAAGCTGCGGCTCGAACCTGAGCACCGGACCGTCGTCTGGATTGCCGATCCGCACCACGCAGTTGGTCCGGATGTCGACCCGCCGGGTCTGCTCCGTGCCGACGAAGATGCCATTGCGGCTGCCGGTGTCTTCCAGGACCCACCGCGCGCCGTCGGTCTTGAGCACGGCGTGATGCCACGACACGCGCGCGTCGCTCAGCACGATGTCCGCGGCGGGATCCCGCCCGATGCGATACTCGGTGCCGCTCTCCAGCCGGTGATCGGAACGCCTCGTCCGAACCAGCAGCGCCGGCGCGGCATGCGGTTTCTGCGCCACTGGATTGCCCACCGCCGGTTCCCCTCCCGCTCGTTAAACCCCGATAAGTGCTTGGTTTCCCCGAACGCGCCTGCGTCCCCTTGAGTGTAGGGCTCGGGCGTGAAATCCGGAATGTGGTGAACTATAACTGCGAGGGAGACCTTTACTATCGCGGGCTTGACATTCATCAATACTTGTAGCGTCGGCAGTTTGACAAGACCTGGGGGCGACCAATGAGCACCGACCCTACCCAGCCGATGAGCCAGCCGCCATCCGCCGGTGCTGACTGGCCGGAGCAGCCGGAATCACAGCAGCGTGAGGTGCCCGACGCGACCAGGGTTGAGCCCTCGCAGCCGAGTTTTCAGCCCGCCCGGCCAACCTTCACCCCGGCGCAGCCCGGGGCCCAGCCCACGGCGCCCCCGGCGCCCCCGGCGCCCCAGCAGAGCGGTGACCAGCAGGACCAGGCATTGCACCCCGGCAGCCGGCCGCAACAGCCACCCCAGTACAGCCCGCAGCCGGGATGGCCCGACCAGGGCGGCGCGAACACTCCGCCAGGCGGCACCCGGCAATGGCAAGCGCCCGGGCGCGATGGTTACCCCGGCGCCCCCGGCACCCCTGGCACCCCTGGCGTGCCTGGCGCCCCCAGACCGCGACGGCGGCGCCGGCGCCGACGCTGGACCATGGTCGTCTTCGGCGTCATCGTCCTGCTCATCCTGCTCGTGATCGGCGACCGGGTGGCGCTGGCGGTCGCGGAGAACAACATGGCCGACCAGTTCGTCTCGAACGGGCTTCCGGTCAAGCCGTCGGTGACGATCGAAGGCTTCCCGTTCCTCACTCAGCTCGTCGCGCGCGACTTCCGCAAGGTCGACATCTCCGCGAGCAACATCCCGGCCGGCCCGGTGACGATCACCAGTGCGACCGGCACGCTCAACGGGCTGCGCTTCAACTCGTCCTTCAACAGCGCGACCGTCGATCACATGACCGTAAGGATCTTCGTGTCGTTCTCCGCGCTCGCCGGGGCGGGCGGCCTTGGCAACGTAGCCAACCTCACGATCACCCCCGCGGGGCCGAACCTGATCAAGATCACCGGCAGTCTCGGCGGGGTGCTCAGCGACACTGAGGAAGCGAAGATCACGCAGACCGGCCCGCAGCAGATCAGTGTCCAGGCGGTCAGCAACGGCGGCGCGCTCAGCGGCGTGCTGAGTCAGTTCGGCAGCTACACCTTCAATCTCCCGAAGGGGGTCCCGGCCAGCCTGCGCATCACCAGCCTGTCCCTCGACGGCCAGGGCCTGACCGCGACAGCGACCGCCGATAACGCGAAACTCAGCAAATCCTCAGCCTAAAACCCGCCAGCCTCTGTTATTCACGGTCGTGCAGGCTTTTGTGTGCACTAACGACCAAAAATCCTCATCAGGAAATATTCAGCAACGAGTTCTGCCTAGTTGCGCGCGACGCGGACAGTCCTCTGGGGCCGGTATAAACGATGGTGGACCGGAGCCAGGGAACCGAGGTGGACGTGTACCCGAACCAACCACGATCGCAGGGCGGCTGGCCGGACCAGCCCCCTCAGTACTCCGGACAACCCGGTGACGACGAGGCTAGGTCCGGGCCTGGCCAGCGTCAGGGGGTGGGCCCCCTCCCACCACGCCGGCGGCGCCGCAGAGGCTGGATCGGGCTGCTCATCGTGCTCGTCGTGCTCGCGGTGATCTTCGTCATCGGCGACCAGGTATTCAAGGCGTACGCGCAGAACATGATCGCCGGCAAGATTCAGTCGTCGTCGGGGATGTCCTCGAAGCCGTCGGTCAGCATCGAGGGCTTCCCGTTCCTGACCCAGGTCGCCGCGCACGACGTCCGGGTGATCGACGTCAGCGCGAACAATGTCCAGGCGGGCAAGTTCACCATCAGCAGCGTCAAGGCCAAGGCGACCGGGGTGCACCTCAACTCGTCCTTCAGCGGCGCGACGGTCGACCAGATCAACGGCACCGCGCTCATCACGTTCGCGTCGCTCGAGCAGGGGCTCGGCGTCCAGGGCGTCGCGACGATCACCGCGGACCCGGCCGACGGGCCTAACGCGGTGAAGCTCAGCGCCGGCGCCTTCGGCTCCGTCACGGGCAAGGTCGAGCAGACCGCGCCGAACCAGGTCACCATCCAGATGGGCTCCCTCAGTGGCCTCGCCTCGCTGCTCAACGGCGTGCTACCGCTCCAGACCCAGACCATCCAGATCCCGGCGCTGCCCATGGGGCTGGTGGTCCGCAGCGTTTCGGTGACCAGTCAGGGCATCGTGGGGACCGCCTCGGCGCAGCACACCACGCTGACCCAGTAGTCCACCCTAGGCCGGGGGCAGCGCAGCGCGGATCTTGGCGGCGAACTCCTCGGCCGGATGTTCAGCGTCGTACCGCTGCCGGGGACCGAGCCAGAACCGCAATCCGTCCTTGAAGTTGCGCGGTACCACATGCAGGTGCAGATGCGGCACGGACTGGCTGACCACGTTGTTCACCAGGATCATCGACCCCGCCGCGCCAAGCCCGTCCTCAACGCCCCGCTCCAGCCGCTGCGCGGTCATCAGGAACTCGCCGGCGAGCTCAGCCGGCAGATCGGACAGCAGCCTCATGTGGTCCTTGGGCACCAGCAGCGTATGCCCCAGGAACAGCGGCCGGTAATCGAGGAACGCGAGCAGGCTGCCGGTCTCCAGAACCCTGACGGCTGGCGTCTCCCCCCGGATGATGGCGCAGAACGCGCAGTTCGCGACGGTTGAGGCCATGAGCCCGCAGTCTACTGGCCCTCGGAGTACCGGAGATGACCCTGAACTAGACGCACAGCGGCATAGATCACCGCCGCGTTAGCGGTCAGTTACACCAGAACGCCCAGCAGCCACCGCTAAACTATGGCATTCTGGTCGACACCTGCACTAAGGGGAAGATATCGGAACTTCTCTTTGAACCAGCGCCCGTTGGCCCATAATTGGCAAGAGCGCACCGTGCACCAATCTTCAGGAGTCGCCCGTGACACCCGGCAAAAGGGGAGGCCGTAAGGCAGCGCCGGTAGTAGTCGACATGAACTCGAACTCGTCGGTGCGAACCCTGATCCTCGGAATAGACCGTTCCGGCCGGATCGTCCAGCACGACCGGATTGCTCCGAAGATTCTGGCATGTTCCGCGGGCAACCTGCTCGGAGTTCACCTCAGCGACATCACCACAAGCGATGCGGTCAGCACGCTGCTCGACGCCGTGAAGTCGGACCGGGAAGGCAACGCCGTCCTGACGGTCGGGCTCGCTAACGGCGGGACGGCCGACGCGGTCGTCACCGCCAAGCCGATGCAGACCGGCGACACCACCGTGGCGGCCTTCGTCATCCTGCAGATGCCGGTGCCCAGCGCCGAGCGCTTCGTGGATCCCGCCGTTATCCGCGACATGCTGCTGCGCGACACGTTCGCCGGCATCGACGACACGCTGGACTTCAGCGACCTCGCGGAAAAGCTGATGGCCCGGCTGGTGCCCGCGTTCTGCACCTCGGCCGAGCTGCTGGTGCTCGAGCGCATCGTCGGGGACAACGAGATGCCCGACGACGGTCCCTACGGGACCGCCGCGCTGCGGCGCCTGGCCGTGGTGAACGACCAGCAGAATCCCGCCTGGCTGGCCGCCTTCCCGATCGGCGAGATCCTCAGGTACCCGGAGGCGTCGCCCTACGCGCGCTGCCTCGGGTCGGGCCAGCCGGTGCTCGAGCAGGCGCTCACCGCGGACGCGGCGCGCAAGCTGGCCAGACTCTGGCGGCGCAAGCCGGTCGCCAGCCTGCTGTCCGACGTGTCGATGCTGCTGCTGCCCATCGTGGGCAAGGACGCCACGCTCGGGTTTTTCTACTGCGTCAGGCAGGCCGGCACCCGCCGCTTCGACCGGTACGACATGGACATGGGCATGGAGTTCGCCTCTCGCGCCGCCGTGTTCTTCGACAACGCGGGCCGGTACAAGCGGGAGCACGCCACCGCGCTGATGCTGCAGCGCTCCATGCTGCCCACCGGGCTGTCCGCGCCGTCGTCCGTCGAGGTCAAGCACCGGTACCTGCCGGGCAGCCAGCTCGTCGAAGTCGGCGGCGACTGGTATGAGTCGATCAAGCTTCCCGGGGCGCGCGTCGCCCTGGTGGTCGGCGACGTGGCCGGGCACGGGGTGCGGGCCGCGGTCACCATGGGCCGGCTGCGCACCGCCATCCAGACCCTCGCGATGCTGGAACTGCCGCCCGCCGAGTCGCTGCAGCAGCTCGACGAGCTCATGCAGACGATCGGCGCGCGCGAGCCGCACTTCGCGACCTGCGCGTACGCGGTCTACGACGCGGTGACCGGGGAGTGCGAGCTCGCCGTGGCCGGCCACCTGCCGCCGCTCGTCGTGCACCCGGACGGCCGCAGCGAGCTGCTCGAGGTCACGCCGTCGCCGCCGCTCGGCGTCGGTGAAGGAACGATCGAGACCAAGCGGTTCACCGTCGAGGACGGCAGCCTGTTCGTGCTGTACACCGACGGCCTGGTGGAGAGCAGGGACAGGGACATCACCGACGGGCTCGACCGGCTGCAGAGCGCGTTCGGCCCCGGCTCCCCGGAGGCCGACCTCGAGGACCTGTGCAAGACCTCGCTGGACGGGGTCTACTCCGACGCGCAGCGCGACGACATCGCGGTGCTCATCGCCAAGCTGCGGCGCATCCCGGAAGAGAACCGGCACGGCTGGACGCTGGAACCCGAGTTCTCCTCGGTGCGGATGGCGCGGTCCATGATCAGGGACCCGCTGAAGCGCTGGGGTCTCGAAGACCTCATCCCCGTCACCGAGCTGCTGGTCTCCGAGCTGGTCACCAACGCCATCAAGTACGCCAGGGGCGAGATCCTGCTGCGGCTGATCCTGGAGTCCGGCAGCCTCGCCTGCGAGGTGCACGACTCCTCGCCGGCCCTCCCCCGGGTGCTACAGGTCGACAGGGACGCGGAGAACGGGCGCGGGCTGCACGTCGTGTCCCAGCTCGCCACCCGCTGGGGCGCGCGGCGCACCCACTCAGGCAAGGTCGTGTGGTGCGAGCAGACGCTGTCCGAGACCGTGATTGAGGCGCTGAGCGCCGCGGACGAGATCGCCGCCGAGATCGAGGAGCCGGTCCCGGTCGCGGTTCCCTGACGAGAGACACCACGGGCCCGTTCCGAATAATGATCTTTTCTATCCCGAACGGGCCCGTTTCCCTGCCTCTTATTCCACTGCCTCTTATTCCACGGTCACGCTCTTGGCGAGGTTGCGCGGCTTGTCGATGTCGCGGCCCAGCTTGGCGGCGGCGTGGTAGGCGAGGATCTGCAGCGGGACGTTCAGCAGGATCGGCTCGAGCTCTGGTTCGGCCCGCGGCACGCGGATAGTGGCGTCGGTCAGCCCCTCGGGGATGTCGGTGCTCGTCAGCGCGACGACGGGACCGCCGCGCGCCTTGATCTGCTCGATCGTGGACAGGTTCTTGGCGACCAGGTCGTCGCTCGGGATGATCACCACGCTCGGCATCTCGCGGGCGATGAGCGCCAGCGGGCCGTGCTTCAGTTCGCCGGCCTGGTAGGCCTCGGCGTGCACGTAGGAGATCTCCTTGAGCTTCTGCGCGCCCTCGCGGGCCACCGGCCAGCCGCGGACCCGGCCGATGAAGAACATGTGATCCGCGCCCGCGTACCGGTGCGCGATCGTCGCGATGTCCTCTTCGGTGTTGAGCACCCTGTTGACCTGTTCCGGCAGGTTCCGCAGGCCGTTGACGATGCGCTGGCCGTTCGCGGCGGACATGTCGCGGACCCGGCCGAGAAGAAGGGCGAGCAGCGCGAAGTTGACGGCCATGTTCGTCAGCGCCTTCGTTGAGGCGACCGCCACCTCCGGGCCGGCGTGCAGGAAGATCCCGTGCCCGCACTCGCGCCCGATCGCGCTGCCGACGACGTTGACCGCGCCGATGACCTGGCCGCCCTTGCGCTTGAGCTCTTGCACGGCCATCAGGGTGTCGATCGTCTCCCCGGACTGGCTGACCGCGACGTACAGGGTGTCCGGGTCCACGACGGGGCTCCGGTAGCGGAACTCGCTGGCCGGCTCGGCGTCGGCGGGGATGCGGGCCAGCTCCTCGACCAGCGCCGCGCCCATCTGGCCGGCGTAGTAGGCGGACCCGCAGCCGAGGAACTTGACGTTCTTGATGTTCCGCAGCTGGCGGGCGTCGAGGTTGATGCCGCCGAGCCGCGCCGTGGCGAAACGGTCGTCCAGGCGTCCTCGCAGCGCGCGGCGCAGCGCGTCGGGCTGCTCGTGGATCTCCTTGCGCATGTAGTCGCTGTACTCGCCGAGCTCGTAGTCGTCGGCGTCGGCGTCCACGGTGGTCGGCGTCTTGTTGTCGCTGTTGTCGGTGCCGGTCAGCGTCTTGGTGTGGTAGGCGCTCGCCGTGATCGTGGCGATCTCGCCGTCCTCCAGGTAGATCACCTGGCGGGTATAGCGGACCAGGGCGGCCACGTCGGAGGCGACGAACATCTCGTTCTCGCCGAGGCCGAGCACGATCGGGCTGCCGTTGCGGGCGACGACAAGCTGGTCGGGGTTCTTGATGTCGAGGACGACCAGGCCGTAGGCGCCCTCGACGCGGTGCAGCGTCCGGATGACGGCGTCCTCGAGCGTGACGTCCTCGCGCTCCGCCAGCTCGGCGGCGATCATGTGGGCGAGCGCCTCGGTGTCGGTGTCGGTGGCGAGCCGCACGCCGCTGGCCTGGAGCTGATCCCTGAGCTGTTCGGCGTTCTCGATGATGCCGTTGTGCACGATCGCCACGCGGGCGGCGGTGTCGGTGTGCGGGTGGGCGTTGGTCTCGTTCGGCTCACCGTGGGTGGCCCAGCGAGTGTGCCCGATGCCGATGGTGGACTTGGTTCCCTGCTCGCTGAGCTTGTCCCGCAGATCCTGGACGCGGCCTGCCGTCTTCGTGACCCGCAGCCGGCCCCGGTGCATGACCGCGAGGCCCGCCGAGTCGTAGCCCCGGTACTCCAGCCGGTGCAGCCCCTCGATCAGGACCGGCGCCGCGTCGCGTTTCCCCACATACCCAACGATCCCGCACACGTTGCGTTCCCCTCCTCCCTGGCCGGTCCCCGCCGCATTGCGGGCCCGGCTTTGTCCTTGCCAGCTGCCCGAGTTCCCTTCCGGCTGGTGGTCAGCCGTATACCATGCGCCTCAGCTGGCGTTCGGTGAGCTCTGGGGCCCCGAAGCTGCGGGCGCCCAGTTCGGCCGCGAGCAGCGGCCAGATCTCGTCGTTCTTCCAGCTCTTGTCTTTCAGCTCGGCGTGCCGCCGCCTGACGTACGCCTCGACGGTCTCGCTGAAGTAGGCCTTGACGTCCGCCACCACCCGGGTCGCGGTCGCCTCCGACAGCCCGGTAGACGCCGCGACGTGGCGGACCAAATCCTCCGGGTAGGTCTCGTTCACTAGCGTCCCCTGGCTTGCCGGCGCTTTCCTGCCCGATTTCGGGCAGGAAAGCTCGCGTTTTTGGCGCTTGCCGCGTCAGCTTACCCCTAAGTGAGATCGGTGACGCGTGTTTGGGGCGATAAGCGCGAGGCTGTGCAGGACGCCGTCCCATGCGAACGAAACGTTCAGGACTGTCCAAGAGTTCCGTTCCGGCCATCGGGGATCGCCTTCGATCCTGAGCCCGCGGCGTTTGGCGCGCCTCATGCAGGGGGTCGACCGGCGGAAGATGAGCGCTCGTCCGGGCGGGAGTTGCGGCCGGCCACCACTAGTGGGCGGGGAGCGGTGGCGGCCGGCCGCGAGGGTGGGCACCGTGCGCTGTGGCGTGGTGCACTGTTGAAGAAACGCCAGCCATGCGTCAGGCGTTACGGCTGTGATCGGCGTGCGCGCCTAATCAGCGGCTTCGGGAAGCTCCCTGGGGCGGCGGGCGCCGAACCGGCGCTCGATGCCGAACGCCCGCCACACGAACACCGCGACCGCCCACGTCGCCGCGAACAGGCCGACGATGAGGAAGCCGAGCGTGTTGATGTTCAGCCCTTCGACCCAGGTCCAGAACGGGCCGCCGAGGCTGAACTCCTGGCCCATGAGGCCTGCCAGCTCTACGGTCCCGATCAGCAACGCGACCGCGACGGACAGCGTGGTGATCGCGATGTTGTAGTAGACCTTCCGCACTGGGTTGGAGAACGCCCACCCATAGGCGAAGTTCATGAACGAGCCGTCGATCGTGTCGAGCAGCGACATCCCGGCCGCGAACAGCACCGGCAGGCACAAGATCGCGTACCAGGGCAGCCCGCTGGCCGCGCCGGTCCCGGCCAGCACGAGGAACGCGACCTCGGTCGCCGTGTCGAAGCCGAGTCCGAACAGCAGGCCGACGCCGTACATCTGGCTGGGCCGGCGTATGGAACGCATCAGCTTGCCGAAGATCCTGTTGAGGAAGCCGCGCTCGTTCAGATGACTCTCGAGAGCTTTCTCGTCGAAGCGACCCCGCCGCATATCCCTGAACACCTTGAGAATGCCCATGAGCACGACAATGTTGATCGCGGCGATGAGGTAGAGGAAGACGCCGGACACGCCGCTACCCACGACGGTGGTGACCTGGTGCAGGCCGGACGAGCCGTTGCGCACCGGCCCGGTGAGCGCGCGGACGCCGAGCGCCAGCAGCAGGCTGAGCACGAAGACGACGCTGGAGTGACCGAGGGAGAAGAAGAACCCGACGGACAGCGGGCGCTTGCCGTCGGCCATCAGCTTCCGCGTGGTGTTGTCGATCGCGCTGATGTGGTCGGCGTCGAACGCGTGCCTGGCGCCGAGCGTGTAGGCGGTGAGGCCGATCCCGGCGCCGAACGTCTGCGTGCCGATGCTGTAGTGCCCGGGGACCACGATCGCCAGCAAGGTGACCCAGCCGACGACGTGCAGGCCGATGACCGTCGCGGCCATGCCGCCCGCCTGGGCCCACTCCCGCGGCGTTAGCTGTCCTCTGATGCCGCGTATCCGAGCCGGGTTCACCTACCCAACGTTACGGCGCACGATGTTGTTATTGCAAGTTATTCGCAATAACGCCTCCTGCGCGCCTGTCGGTAAGCTGCACGGGCGTGCGTTTGTGCAGATGCAATAGCAGCCTCGTGGCGTGCCCTAATGAATACGCAGAGTAACGTCGATAGACGTAAAGAAGCGCCAGTTGGGTCGACCCGGACGTCTCCCGTGCTGTGGCCGCCGAACTCGGCGTCGAGGCCCATGTTGCTCTCCGCGGCGCGGGTGGCGATCCGGTTCCTGCCGGTTTGCTTGGCGTGGTACAGCGCCGAGTCCGCGGCGGCGAGCAGGTCGGTCAGCTCCCGGGTTTCGCCCGGTTCCACGGCCGTCACGCCGATGGAGATCGTCAGGCTGACGGTCGGCGCGTTCGGGCGGTCGCTGACAGGGACCTTCATGCCGGCGACATGCGAGCGCAGCCGTTCGGCGATGCCGCACGCGTCGGCCTCGCCGGTCTGGGCCAGCAGGAGGACGAACTCCTCGCCGCCGAATCTGCCCGCGCGGTCGTAGTCACGCAGGTGGCTCGTGAGGGCCTGGGCGACGGACTTGAGGACCTTGTCGCCGACCAGGTGGCCGTAGGTGTCGTTGACCGCCTTGAAGTGGTCGATGTCGACGAGCGCCAGCGCGAGCGCCGACTGTGTTCGCCTTGCCCTGGACAGCTCGACCTCGGCTTCCGCCTCCCAGGTGGACACGTTGAGCAGACCGGTCTTGGAATCGACGCGCGACTGGGCAACGAGCAGCGGGAAGACGAGGAACCTGCGGACGAGCAGCACGGTCGGCATCGCGATGAGCACCAGGGCAGGGCTGAGGCCTACGGCGAGCGTGATCAGCACCCCGAGATCGACCTCGACGAACAGCCCCTGCATCGCCTCGCGGTTCAGGTCGAGCTGCAGGATCCGCACGCTGGGGTCGGACAGCTTCACCGCGGCGAAGATCAGGAAGTGGTGCGCCCGGCTGCCGAGAATCTCGCAGGCGGCGACCGCCAGGCACCAGGTGAAGGCGTGGGTGCCAGAACCGACGCTGGGGCCCGCGAACGATGCGGGAATCGAGTGGAACACCCACGACGCCGCCGCATAGCTCAGACCGGTCGCCGCGGCCGTGAACACCCTTCGGTAAACGACTCCGCGGTGCACCACGAGTTGCATGACCGCGATAAACGGAATCGGCACCACGAGGGCGTAGATGGGCGGCAGCAGGATCGCGGTCGGCAGCACCCATATCGAGCTGAAATCCCTGGTGAGGCCGCCACCGCTGGTATAGGCGACGCGCGGCGTGGACGCATGCGAAATCGATCCGCAGGCCACCAGGAGCCCGAACAGCAGGAGGTCGGACGAACGCCAGTCGGTGCGCATGGCCAGGATGACCCCAACGGCTACCCATGCGGCGATCGGCGTAGCCACATACCAGCGCAACAGCGGGGGCAGTTGCCACCAAGGCCAGTTCCGTACCATCACCCACCTCTTGAGGCGGCTGGTAAGGGACGAGGCTGGCATGCTCCACCGTTCCGTACGCGACACCTGTTACTGCCTTCTAGTAGCAGCTCACCGTAAATGACTAGCTGCGTATAGCTACCATAGCCCATCTTGCCAGGCGAGGTAACTATTGCCGCGAGAATCGTGAACAACTAGTGACAAGCCGGTGCTTAATGGTGCCTATCAGCGATGGCGCGGAGGCGAATTTGCGCCATAGGCGATGAAGCGGGCGCGGGAGAACAAGAGCGCCTGCTGTTAGGCACGAGGAGGGAGCAATGCGTACCGTCCATTGGTACTGATGTTGCTGGTGTTCCAATCGGTGACTATCGTCCGATTCCACGGAAAGGAAACGACATCATGCGTGACACCTGGACCTGAGCCCACGACGGTCACTCAGCAAGCCGTACTACCGAGAACGAGCTACATGGACGGGTGCTTGCCTGGCAAGCGAGGCTTGACGGCCGAGATGCCTCGCAGAGTGGCGGCCGACGGCGGGCGACATGTCCCGCCAGCGGAGCGCTAGACCGCAGGCCATAAGGGCACCCAGCCCCCCGCTAAAAGCGATGACTGTCGAGGGCGGTACCACCTCGGCGGCAGCGCCAGCCGCCATGAAGGCGAGCCCCTGGCCCACCACCAGACCCGCGTTGGCCAGGCCGAATGCTTGAGCCCGCTGTTCGTTCGGCACCCGCTCGACGAACGCGGTGTTCGCAGCGATCTGATACATCGCGAACGTGTTCGACAGTGCGAAGATCGCCATCGACACGATCAGGCCCGGACGCAGGGCCACCACCAGCAGCACCGCGCAGGCGCAGACCGCCATCGGCCCCATCCACCGCAGCCGCGTCAACGGTCCGACCTGCCTCGTGAAGACAGGCGTCGCCACCGCGGCCCCGACCTGAGAGGCCGCGATCAGCAGGCCGGCCGCGACCGGGCCGCCGCCTAGCTTCCCCGCATAGGGCGCGGCGAGTCCCTCGGGGATCTCGTAGCAGGCGGCCAGCCAGCCGAGCATCAGCAGGGTTCGCAGCGCCCTGTCCCCGAACACGACCCGGACGCCCGCCCGCAACTGGAGCAGCGGATTCGGCCCTGCCTGGGCCGCCGCGGCGGGCCTGGCCCGGACGCCGAGCTGCAGCACCGCCGCGGAGACCACGAACGTGGCGGCGTCGATGCCCAGGGCGGCCCGCGCCCCGACAAACGCCACCACCAGCCCGCCCGCGGCGGCGCCCACCACGATCATCAGGCGGAACGTCGACTGGAGCACCGCCGCCGCCAGCGCATAGCGCTCGCCCTGGACCACGTCGCGCAAGATCGCCGACCGCGCGGCGTCGAACGGCGACTCGATAGCCGTCACCGCGTACAACGCGGCGATCAGCGCGACCAGCGACATCCCCGGCAGCAGCATCGCCCCCAGCAGCAGGGCACGCAGCACGTCGCAGACGACCATGACCTCGCGGCGCGGGAAGCGGTCGGCGATCCCGGACAGGAACAGCGCGCCTGCTAGATACGGCAGCGTCCCCGCCGCGAAGGCCACCGCGGCCAGCAGCGGCGAGTGTGTCCTGTCATATACAAGGAGCGTCAGTGCGACGAGGGCGAGCCGGTCGCCGACCGCGGACAGGACGTAAGCAGCCCAGAGGGCGCGGAATTCACGCACTGCGAAGACGTCATGGAAGGTGGCGCGTCGTGCCGGCGGAGTGCTCACGGCGACCCCCTTTCATGCCGGCGGACGCGTGAACAGCCACGCGAGCGGAGCCCGGCCGGCAGTGCTTACCATCGTTTCAGAGATAGCAACGCTTCGCGGCTAAACAGTCACATGTGGTACATGGCTGATCAAATTGATTATTGATGACTACGGAGGCGTGGCTACCAGCAGTCAACGGCGCGCAACAGCAGGCGAAGTTACGCACCGTTCGCAGTAGATGACAATGAGCACTTTTCCGGCAGCGTGTCCGCCGTTAAGCTAACCGTAACCGGCTGGTCACAGGCAGGCAGGTGGTCATGAACACGGCAGGGGTCAGCGAGCCACCGGGGCTGTGGCTGCGCGGGCGGCGGATCGCTGCCGGGCTGACCCAGGAGGACCTGGCCGAGCGGTCGGGGGTCAGCGTGCGGACCATCGCGGACATGGAGCGGGGACGGACCCGCCGGCCATATCCGAGTTCGGTGCGGGCGCTGATCCGCGCGCTCGGGCTGCCGGACGCGACAGGGACGGAGCTGGTCGCGCGATACCGGGCGCCTGGTGGCGAGCCGACCCTGGCGGCCCTGGCGGCTGCGGAGATTGCGGCCGCGGCGGAGACGGCGGAGGTCCCGGCGGGACCGGCGGAGCCCGCCGTCCCCAGGCAGCTGCCCACCGCCGTGCCGTACTTCGCCGGCCGTACCAGCGAACTGCGGCTGCTCGACGCCATGCTCAGCGGCGCCGGCCGGGGCAGCACGGGCGTCGTGATCTCCGCGATCGGCGGTACGGCGGGCGTGGGGAAAACCGCCCTTGCGCTCAACTGGGCGCACCGGGTCGCGCCGAACTTCCCCGACGGTCAGCTCTATGCCGACCTGCGCGGCTTCGACCCCGCGGGCAGCCCCGCCGAGCCCGCCGACGTGCTGCGCGGGTTCCTCGACGCGCTCCAGGTGCACCCGGAGCGCTTCCCGGCCACCATCGAGGGGCTCGCGGCGCTGTACCGCAGCCTGCTGGCTGACGCGGCGATGCTCGTGCTGCTCGACAACGCCGCGGACGTCGCCCAGGTGCGTCCGCTGCTGCCCGCGTCGCCGCGCTGTCTCGTGATCGTCACCAGCCGCCGTGAGCTGTCCGCGCTCGCGGCGGCCGAAGGCGCCCGGCTGCTCAGCCTGGACGTGCTGCCGGAACGAGAGGCGATCGAACTGCTCGCCGCGCGGCTCGGGACGGACCGTGCGGACGCGGAGCCGGACGCCATCACTCAGCTGGCCGCGCTCTGCGCCCGGCTGCCGCTCGCGCTGTCCGTAATCGTCGCCCGCGCCGCCGCCGCGCCGAACCTTCCGCTGGCCGCGCTGGTCACCGAGCTCACCGAGCTCCAGGGCCGCCTCGACGCGCTGGACGTCGGGGACCCGGCCGCCAACGTGCGCACCGTGTTCTCGCTGTCCTACCGGCACCTGCCGGAGGCCGCCGCGCGGATGTTCCGGCTGCTCGGGCTGCACCCCGGGCCCGACATCAGCGCGCCCGCCGCGGCGAGCCTGGCCGGCGCGCCGCTCGCTGAGGCGCGTGCGGCGCTGCGCGACCTGACCAGGGCCAGCCTCATCATCGAGAGCGCGCCCGGCCGGTACGGGTTCCACGATCTGCTACGGGCCTACGCCGCCGAGCAGGCGGCGCTGCACGAGGGGCGCGAGCGGCCCGAGGCCATCCACCGCATGCTCGACCACTACCTGTACACCGCACGCCGGGCGCACGTGGTGCTCTACCCCGGCCGGCAGCGCGTCGACCTCGGCGGGCCGCGCGCCCTCGTGACCCCGGAGGGGTTCGCCGCCAAGCCTTTCGCGCTTGCCTGGCTGCGCGCCGAGTACCAGGTGCTCCTCAAGATCATCGACCTGGCCGCCAGGGAGGGATTCGACGACTACGCCTGGCGGCTGCCCGTAGTCCTGTGGACCTTCTTCGACGTGTGCGGACACTGGCACGACGGCACGCGGATGCACCGTACCGCGCTTGAGGCCGCCCGGCGGTGCGGCGACCAGTTCGGCCGGGCGCACGCGCTGCGCGGGCTCGGCACGTTCGAGGTGATGCTCGGCGACTACGGGCAGGCGCACCGCTGCCTGGCGGAGGCGCAGGAACTGTTCCGCCGGCTCGGCGACACGCACGGGCTGGCGCGCACGGACCTGATCATGGGGCAGGCCTTCGAGTTCCAGGGACGGCACGCGGAGGCGCTCGCGGTGGTCAAGGAGGCGCTCCGGCTGTCGGAGACCGCGCAGGACGACCCGTACATGCAGCTCGTCAGGGCCAGCGCGCTGAACGGGTCCGCCTGGTACAACGCGCACCTCGGAGAGCTCGGCCAGGCCCGCGCGCACTGCACGCAGGCGATCGAGCTGTGCCAGTCGATCGGCTACTCCCCCGGCGAGGCCGGCACCTGGGACACTCTGGGCTTCGTCTGGCAGTGCCTCGGCGACCACGCCGAGGCGGCCGCCTGCTTCCTGCGTGCCGTCGCGCTCGAGCGGGAGATGGGCAGCCGCTTCAACCTCGCGATGGCGCTCGCCCACCTCGGTGACACCCACGTGTCCACCGGTGACCTCCGCGCGGCCCGCCTGGTCTGGGCAGAGGCGCTGACGATCCTGGCCGACCTGCATCATCCGGAGGCGTTCGAGGTCCGGGCGAAGCTCGAATCCCTCAACCCGGTCGCGCTCTGAATCGTTTCGTTACTGAAGTCTGCCGGTTAGTTCGCCGGTAAGCCTGCATGGCCCTGCCGATGGTTACTGTCCGATTATGAATGTATGAAAAAGGTAACCATGCGTAGCGGGCGGGAGCGGGCAATGCGCGACACCTGGACCAGATAGCGCGCCTTGGCAGGAAAATATAGCTTCGGAACGTAAGGTGCTGACTCCGCAGACGCGACACAATCCCCGTAGGACCGTAGATCTCAACGGGGAGGAACCTTATGCCAGACCTTGTACCGCTGCCCGGCAGCGCGCGGACGCAGCTACCAGACGTCCAGTCCGCCGGACAGCTCAACGAGAGCGAGACGATCACCGTCACGCTCGTGCTGCGGCGACGTGCCCAAGTGCCCGCCGCGCTAGTCATCGGGCCGGAAACGGTGACGCACGAGGAACTTGACGCTCAGTACGGGGCCGAAACTGACGACATCGCCCTCGTCACGTCGACCATGACCGAACTCGGGCTCACTGTGACAGACACGCACCAGGGGTCGCGCCGCATGATGGTGAGCGGGACGATCAGCGCGCTGTCCACGGCGTTCGGCACGACGCTGACCCTCGTCACCAGCCCGCAACTGGATGGCACCGGGCAAGCGACCCACCGGTACCGGTCCGGCAGCCTGTCCGTGCCCACCGACCTGGCCGGGATCGTGATCGCCGTGCTGGGCCTCGACGACCGCCCGGTGGCCCGCCCGCAGTTCCGGCGGCTGACCGCGGCCGCCGCCAGCCGGACCGTCACCCCGGAGACGGTCACCCCGGAGACGGTCACCCCGGAGACGGTCACCCCGGAGACGGTCACCCCGGAGACGGTCACCCCGGAGACCGTGACGCCGGAGACCGTGACGCCGGAGACCGTGACGCCGGAGACGGTCACCCCGGAGACCGTCACCCCGGAGACGGTTACCCCGGAGGCTGCCCCGGCGGCCCCGCCGGCGGTGCCGCTCACCGCGCTGCAGGTCGCCAGCCTGTACAACTTCCCCGCGGGCACCGACGGGACCGGGCAGACCATCGCGATCATCGAGCTCGGCGGCGGCTACAACCAGAGCGACCTGGACACGTACTTCAGCGGCCTCGGCCTCGCTACGCCATCGGTGACCGCGGTCCCCGTCGACGGCGGGTCCAACTCGCCAGGGCAGCCCGCGGACGGCGAGGTCGAGCTGGACATCGAGGTGGCCGGCGCGGTCGCGCCAATGGCGGCTCAGCTCGTCTACTTCGCGCCCAACACCGACCAGGGCTTCATCAACGCGATCGCCCAGGCGGTGCACACCACACCGCCCCCGATCGTGGTCTCGATCAGCTGGGGCCAATCAGAAGACCAGTGGTCCCAGCAGAGCCGTACCTCGATGGACGGCGTGTTCGCGGACGCGGCGGCGCTCGGCGTGACCGTCACGGTCGCGGCCGGCGACAACGGAAGCAGCGACGACCCGAACAGCACCAGCGGGGTCCACTGCGACTTCCCCGCGTCGAGCCCGCACGTGCTCGCTTGCGGCGGCACCCAGCTGATCGGCAACCTGAACACGAACACGATCGCCTCTGAGGTGGTCTGGAACGAGCTCGCGAACAACGAGGGCGCCGGCGGCGGTGGCGTCAGCGACGTGTTCGCCGTCCCGCCCTGGCAGGCGAACGTGGGCGTGCCCACGATCGCGGGCAGCACCAGCACCGGCCGCGGGGTCCCCGACGTGGCAGGCAATGCCGACCCGGTGACCGGCTACCTGGTCGTCGTCGACGGTCAGCAGCAGCCCATCGGCGGCACGAGCGCGGTGGCGCCGCTCTGGGCCGGCCTGATCGCCCGGCTCGCGCAAGCGACCGGCAAGAAGTTCGGCCTGCTCCAGCCGCTGATCTACGGGGGCGTGACGGCGGGCGCCGCCGCTGCGGGCTTCAACGACATCACCCAGGGCAACAACGGCGCCTACAGCGCCGGCCCCGGCTGGGATGCGTGCACGGGCCTCGGCTCCCCCAACGGCCAGGCCCTGCTGACCCACCTGAGCGACCCGCCCGCGACCGCGACCGGGGAGAAGCCTCGCAAGCACTGGTGGTCGCGGTAGCACTAGCCCGCACGAACGTGGTCGGTGTCCCACATCAATGGGACACCGACCACGTTAGAAGCCTCGCGGAGGGTCAACTCTCTATCAGTTACGTGGGGGCAAAGCGGGACGAATCGGGCGCGAAAGTGGTCATAACTGATAGGTAGTTGTTTCTCGCGGCCGTGCGGACTTGCGGCAGGGGTTTGAGCGGCGGGAGGGGCTGGTGTGGCCGCTGGGTGGTGCCGGGACGCGGTCGAGTAGTGGCTGGTTAGAGGACGTCGCGGCCCGGTTAGAGGTCGCGGCCCGGTTAGAGGACGTC
>Ga0070698_100002054_pt1 | contig 22371 bp, 18 predicted proteins | sample KBSK1502metaG_FD_65477 | JGI IMG/M metagenome (GOLD analysis project Ga0070698, IMG submission 65477) | Corn, switchgrass and miscanthus rhizosphere microbial communities from Kellogg Biological Station, Michigan, USA - KBS K1-50-2 metaG | ecosystem: Host-associated > Plants > Roots >...
CATCGGCGACCACAGCTACGCGCGGCACGTGGAGTGGGTCCGGGAGTTCGCGTTCGGCGCGCTCGGCCTGCGCGACCTGACCATCGTCGGGCAGGACTGGGGCGGCCTGATTGGGCTGCGGCTGGTGGCCGAGCACCCGGACCGGTTCGCCCGGGTGGTCGCGGCCAACACCGGGCTGCCCACCGGTGACCAGCAGATGCCCCAGGTCTGGCTGCGGTTCCGCCAGGTGGTGCGGACCGCGCCGACGCTGGACGTGGCGCGGCTGGTGCAGTCCGGCTGCCGGACCACGCTCGACGACGCGGTGCTCGCCGCCTACGAGGCGCCGTTCCCCGACCCCAGCTTCATGGCCGGGGTGCGGGCGATGCCGGGCCTGGTCCCGACGTCACCCGACGACCCCGCCACCGGGGCCAACCGGGCGGCGTGGCAGCGGCTGGCCGCGTGGGACAAGCCGTTCCTGGTCGCGTTCAGCGACAGTGACCCGATCACCGGCGCGATGGCGCCCATCTTGCGGAAGGTCGTTCCCGGCGCGGCCGGCCTCGACCACCCGGTCATCGAGGGCGCGGGTCACTTCCTGCAGGAGGACGCCGGCGAACGGCTCGGCGCGGTGATCGCTGACTTCGTCCGCGCCCACCCGCTGGGTGGCTGACGCCGACCGCAACGGCCCGCCCGGCACCACGCAGGAGCACCGGGCGCCCGCCGCGGCCGCGCTGCGGCTCCTTTACATGGTGTCCGTGGCACTCGGGTGTTCTTCTATGAACAGTGGCGGCGCACGCACGGTCGTGCGCGCGAGGCCCTGTCATCCTCGACGGCCCGCTCGGGCCGGGGCTGATGCGGCGAATCGCCGGGATTGCCGGGGGTGCGGCAACAGGTTTCTGGGTTCGTTTCGTCCGTTTCCGCGCATCGAGCCCTGGGCAGAGGAAATATGGGTATTTGCCCACATCTAAGGTGGTAGGAAGTGCGTACCAACACTGTTACGGTGCGTCAATGACCAGTCGGGTGGAACCAGTACAGCGGCGCAGCCGCAGCCGGCGTGAGCTGCTCCTGCGCGCCGCGGTCGAGCTTCTCGCCGACGGCGGCCCCCGGGCCGTCACCCACCGGGCGGTCGCCGCCCGGGCGGGCGTCCCGCAGGCGTCGACCACCTACTACTTCGACTCCATCCAGCAGCTCACCGACGAGGCGCTCCGGCTGCACCTGTCCGAGCGGAGGGCCGAGCTGCAGGCCATGATCGCCTCGGCCACCGGCAAGGGGCAGAGCACCGAGCAGATCGCGCGGCTGCTGGCCGAGTCCCTGATCACCCGGTCACGGGAGATCGCCATCGCCCAGTTCGAGATGTACATGCAGGCCGGGCGCAACCCGGAGCTGCGCACGCACGTCGAGGAGACGCTGGGCTCCTTCGAGCACCTCGCTGAGTCGGTGCTCGCCTTTCTCGGCGCCCGCGACCCCGAGCGCGCCGCCCCCGTGTTCGTCGCGCTGATCGACGGGTTCCTGCTGCACCGGGTCGCCCGGCCGGGCAACGAGCAGGCCGACGCGGTGGCCCTGTTCGACGCCCTGCGCGCCCTGTTCATCTCGTACGTGATGGACGAGGCGGAGTTCGAGCAGTGGCTGGATCGGTTCAACCGCGCCTTCGCCGCGGGCGGCACTCCCCGCATCTCCCCGCTCGGCTTACCCTGTCATAGCCGCCGCGCCCGTGCTGGGCGTGGCGGGCGGCGGCGACTTCGCTGGACACCCTGTTGCGTACAGTCGTCTCATGTGCCGCAGCATCAAGACCCTGCGTGAGCCGTACACCGAGCACGTCACCGACGCCGACGTGCGCGCCGCCGCGCTGCAGTACGTCCGGAAGGTGAGCGGGTTCCGGGCGCCGGCGCCGCACAACGCGGAGGCGTTCGACCGGGCGGTGGACACGGTCGCCGCCGCCACCCAGTCCCTGCTGGACCAGCTCGACGTGCGGCACGCCCGGGGAGCCCGGCGAGCGGGCTAGCTGGCCAGGATCTCCGCGGCCATCCAGGCCCGCGCGGCCTCGTCCAGCTCGTGCAGCATGAGCCGCACGAACCCGTCGACCAGCGCCGGCTGGTCGGTCTGCAGCTGCTCGTTCATCTCACGCAGCGTATTCAGCGTGAACGCGCCGAACTCATGCTCGCGGGAGGATCCTCGCTGGTCATGACGCTGACGTCCAGCCCCGGGCGAGGGCCGGACCTGATCCGCTCCGGACGGGTCCGGCCCTCGCGCGTGGGGTGAGGGCGGAGCCGTTCGGAAAAGTACTTGACGGCAACCATCTTTTAAGAGTTACTATCAAAAAGTTGTAGCTCCCGAAAGGATGTGACTGTCATGGCGTCGGACTCCCGCCGGTGGTGGGCGCTCATCGCGATCGCCGCCAGCGTGGTCGTGGTCGGCCTCGACCTGACCGTGCTGAGCCTCGCGCTGCCCACGCTGGCCCGTGACCTGCACGCGTCCACCGGGGACCTGCAGTGGTTCTCCGACGCCTACAGCCTGGTGCTCACGGCGGCGGTGCTGCCCGCCGGGCTGCTCGGCGACAGGCTCGGCCGCAAGCGCGTGCTGCTGTTCGCGCTGGTGCTGTTCGGCGCCAGCTCGGCGTTGTGCGCCTACGCGTCCTCCACCGGCGAGCTGATCGGCGCGCGGGCGCTGCTCGGGCTGGGCGCGGCCGCGATCATGCCGCTCTCGCTGTCGGTGCTGCCCGTGCTCTTCACCGCCGAGGAGCGGCCGAAGGCCATCGCGATCATGGCGTCCGCGACGTTCGTCAGCTTCCCGCTCGGGCCGCTGCTGGGCGGCTGGCTGCTCGACCACTTCTGGTGGGGGTCGGTCTTCCTGATCAACGTGCCGGTCGTCGTGCTCGCGCTGATCGCGGTGGCGGTGCTGATGCCCGAGTCGCGAAGCACGCAGCGGCGGCGGATGGACGGGACGGGCGTCGTGATCTCCGGCCTGGGGCTGACCGGCCTGACCTACGGCTTCATCAAGGCCGGCCAGCAGGGCTGGGGCGACGCCGCCAGCCTGGCGACGATCGCGGCCGGCGCAGCGGTGCTCGCCGGGTTCGTCCGCTGGGAGCTCTTGGTCCGCGCCCGTGGCGGCCAGCCGCTCGTCGACCTGTCGCTGTTCCGCTCGGCGGGCTTCACCTGGGGAACGCTGCTGTCCACGCTGGTGTCGTTCGCGCTGTTCGGGATCCTGTTCGCGATGCCGCTGTACTTTCAGGACGTCCGCGGGCTGAACGCGCTCGGCAGCGGGGTCCGGCTGCTCCCGATGATCGGCGGGATGGTGGTCGGCATGATCGGCGGCAGCCGACTGCAGAGCCCGCGCAAGGGCCCGGACGGTCTGCCGGTCGCCCCCGCGGTCAGCGTGAAGGCCCTCGTCACCGCCGGGTACGTGGTGATGGCGACCGGGCTGGCGATCGGCACGCTCACCCGGGCCGGCAGCGGCACCGGGTTCACCGCGGCGTGGTTCGCGGTCACGGGGCTGGGGCTGGGGATCGCGATGCCGGCCGCGATGAACGCCGCCATCGGCGCGCTGTCGGCCGAGCGGTCCGGCGCGGGCACCGCGCTCATCACCGCGATGCGGCAGGTCGGCGCCACCATCGGGGTGGCCGTGCTCGGCACCGTGATCAGCGACGCGTACCGCAGCGGGCTGCACCTGTCCGGGCTGCCGGCCGCGGCCGCGGCGGCCGCGCGCAGCAGCGTCGGTGTGGGGGTCGCTGTGGCGCGCTCGCTGCGCTCGGCGCCCCTGCTCACGGCCGTGCGGGACGCCTACGTGCACGGCATGGGGCTCATGCTGTGGGTGTGCGCGGGGATCGCGCTGGCGAGTGCGCTGCTCGCGCTGGCCTTCCTGCCGCGGCGCGCGGGCGGCGGGGCCGGGGCCGGTGGGGCCGGGGCCGGCGGGGCCGGGGCCGGCGGGGCCGGGCAGCCGGCCGGGCTGGCCGCGGGGGGTGCCGCCGCGGGCGGTGCCGCCGCGGGCGGTGCCGCCGCGGGCGCCGAGCAGGCACAATTGAGACGGTGAGCGAGGTGACCGTGGCGGACCCGGCGCAGTCGTACGGGCTGCGGGAGCGGAAGAAGGCCAGGACGCGCGCTGCCATCAGACAGCACGCGCTCCGGCTGTTCGACGAGCAGGGCTACGCGGAGACCACCGTCGAGGAAATCGCGGAGGCCGCCGAAGTCTCGCCGAGCACGTTCTTCCGGTACTTCCCCACCAAGGAAGACGTCGTGCTGCAGGACGACTTCGATCCCATCGCGATCGAGAAGTTCGAGGCTCAGCCGCCGGGCATGCACCCGGTGGCCGCGCTGCGCGCCGCGATGCGCGAGGCGCTCGCGGAGGCCTCGGACGACGAGCTCGACCGGTGGCGCGAGGTGACCAGGCTGACCATGTCGGTGCCCGAGCTTCGGGCCCGCGCGCTGGACGAGTACGTGCGGTCGGTCGGCATGGTCTCCGGGCTCATCGCCAAGCGGGTCGGGCGGGACCCCGGTGACTTCGCGGTCCGCACGCTGGCCGGCGCCGTCGCAGGCATCGGGCTGTCGGTGATGATGATGGCCATGGAGGACCCGGAGGCCGACCTCGCGGCCCTCATGGACGCCGGACTGGCTCGCCTGGAAGTACTGCCGCTGTAGCGCCCGGGCCGTCTGAGATGGCTGAGCTGACTCGGCCGGCCGGGCCGTTCTGGGCGACTCGGCTGGCCGAGGCGTCCAGGGCGTCTGGGGCGGCCGCGGCGTCGGTGCTCGCGGGAGCTGCCGCCTTCCCGGCGCGGGCCGCGAGCACCGAGCCGGACAGGATCAGCGCGAACGACAGCACGATGACCGGGGTCAGCGGCTCGCCGAGCACCGCGACGCCAAGGGCGACCGCCACCGCAGGGTTGACGTAGGTGAAGACCATGGCGCGCGCCGGGCCTATCTCGGCGATGAGCATCAGGAACAGCAGGAACGCCGCCGCCGTGCAGATCACGGCCAGCACGGCCAGCGACGCGATCACTCGCGCCGGGGGCAGCGCGCGCGGCAGCGTGAGCGCCGCGGCAGGGGCGTAGACCACGGCGGCGAAGGCGAGGCAGACCGCGGTCATGCCGAGGCCGGGCAGGTCGCTCAGCTTCCGGCTGGCGATCAGCGGGCCGATCGCGTACCCGGTGGCGACCAGCAGCACCTCGGCAACCGGCCAGGCGCTGCCGCTGACCGCGCGCCCGGCCAGCAGGGCCACCCCGCCGAGGCCGATGAGCAGGCCCCCGCTGCGGGCCAGGGTGAGCCGCTCGGCGCTGCCGGACAGCCGTCCGAGCACGGCGCCGATGATGGGGACGGTGGCGACGAGCAGGCCGGCCAGCGAGCTGGACAGGTGCCGTTCGGCGTTCGACAGCAGTAGCCAGGGGCCGATGATCTCGACGAGCGCGAACACGACCAGCCACCGCCAGCGTGGCAGCAGTACCCGGATCTGCTTGCGGCGCACGGCCAGCGGGAGCAGCAGCGCCGCGGCGACGGAGGTGCGGGCGAACACCAGCACGGGCGCCGAGACGCCCTCGTCGGCGACTTTGATGAGCAGGTACGGAATCCCCCAGATCACGCTCATGGCCGCGAACAGGATCCAGCCCCGCCGGCTCACCGCGCCTCCTCCTCAGCCCTGCCTGTCCGCCCTGCCCTTGATAACCCGGATCGTGCCTTGTTTCTGCCGCAAGCGCGCGCGAATATCCGACAGCGCGTCCAGTCTTGGGCGATCTTCAGGCAGCCGACGGCTGATGGGGCCGGTCGCGCGTCAACGCGAAGGCATGAGCACGCTCGCACATGCTCAGCTCTTCCGCTTGAGCGGGTGCAACTCGTTCAGGGCGTTCCGCAAGGTCGCTGGTCTCACATTCTGAGACATTTCCGACTGTCCGGGAGGCCGGGCGACGCCTTTCCGTGAACGTGAAAGCTTAGTATCGCCAGGGCAATACCAGCTCTTCACGTCGTCGGGAGACGGTTTCATTCCGTCTCGCATACTGAGACGTCCAGATCACCCGCGACGTACCGCAAAGCCGGGCCGCCGAATGGGCGGCGGCCGGTCACGATCGGGTCTCGGTGCGCGCGCCACGGGGGAGACGGCACCGGAGCTCCGCTAGCCGCATGGATCACCCAGCGTCCTGACCGGCCGGTGATGGCGGCCGCGACCGCGTCGGCCGGGCGCCGGGGCGGCCTACGCGTTCAGGCAGATGCCGAATATGCCGACGTTGAGGCAGACGCCGCCGTGCGAGCTCGTCGACGAGGGATTGGGCGATGGCGCGGGGGAACCCGGCGAGGGCGGCGGCGAGGAGTGGCCGGGCCGGGACGGGCTGACGCTCGATCCCGGACTCGGTGAGCGCGCTGATGACGGCCCCGGCCTGGCGCCGGTGACCTGCCCCGGCGTCACGCCGGCCGTCCGCTGGGACGAGTTGGCCGGCCCGCCCCCGGCCAGCCGGGAGACCGACGTCGGGTCGGCGCCGCCCGGGCCGGCCGGGGAAGTCCCGCCGGCGGGGGCGGCCGACACCGGCTGCGGAGCCGGGGCAGCCGCGGGGGTCAGCGGGCCGACGCGAATCGACACCGTGACGAAGAGGGCGTAGAGGATCGCGCCCGCGGCGAGAACGACGACCGGAATGGCCGCGCCAATGGGATGCAGGCGAGCGGCCGCCGCCGCGTTTCGCAGGTTCGTCCGGATCCGGTCGGTAATTAATGCCAATGCGAGGGGAATAGTTGAAAGTTTTGGACCGTGCCCGACTCTCGCTGAGGCCCGCAGCCGGTCGATGGCACCCTGCCTGTCGGCCGCGGACAGGCCTGGCACCAGGTAAATGATCGTGCGCCTGCCCTCGGAACTCGCGCTGGCGTGCAAGCCAGCCGGAAGATCCGAGTAGCGGATTTTGATCACTGCGGCCCCCCACTGCGTTCGTACCGGAGCGCAACCCTCATACAAACGGTGACGACGCTATCACGGAGGATAACCACGATCGCGGCGAAGCGCGGGAATTCCCACTATTCACCGCGCTCGCGATTAGGTCGTCGGAACGTGCATCCGCACAGCTCGCGACGGCTCCGCCTGCCGGGATCCATCCGACACGGCCAGGGCCTAATGTCGACGTGGGATGCGCAGGGAATCGCGGGAGCAGCGGCTGGCACGGGGTCCCGTGCGGCTGAAGCGCGCCCCCGGAAGCGACGAGACGAGCGAGACCCCAGGCGAACTGGCTGTGCTGCAGACGGCGCCGAGCACCGCGGCAGAGACAGCGACGGACGGCGCGACGGCGCCCGGCGGCGCGGCAGAGACAGCGACGGACGGCGCGACGGCGCCAGGCGGCGCGGCGGTGCGCGGTGACGCGGCGGCGGCCGGCGGGTTGCGGCTGCGATGGGCGCTGCTGGTCGCGCTGGGCGGCGGCGCGGCGGTGCGCGGTGACGCGGCGGCGGCCGGCGGGTTGCGGCTGCGATGGGCGCTGCTGGTCGCGCTGGGCGGCGGCGCGGCGCTGACCGCGGCGTTCCCGCCCTACGGGATCTGGCCGCTGGCCGCGCTGGGCCCGGCGCTGCTGGTGCTGGCGCTGCGGCAGCGCAGCCTGCGCGGCTCGTTCGCGGTGGGTGCCGTGTTCGGCGTTGCCTTCTTCGTGCCGCTGCTGTCGTGGGTGATCAACCTCGCCTGGTACGCCTGGGCGGCCCTCGCGATCGCCTCCGCGCTCATCATCGCGGTGCTGGCGGTCGGCCAGCGGCTGCTGCTCCGGCTGCGCGCCTGGCCGCTCGCGGTCGCGGGCTGGTGGGTCGCGGCAGAGGCGTTCCGCGACCGGTGGCCGTGGGGCGGCTTCCCGTGGGGACGGCTGGCGATGAGCCAGGCGCAGGCGCCCACCCTGCGCTGGGTGTCCGTCGGCGGACCGCCGCTGCTGACGTTCCTGATCGCGCTGGCCGGCGCGTGCCTGGCCTGGCTGATCGCCGAGCGGCGGGTCCTGCCCGCCGCCTGCTTCGCCTGCGCCGCCGGGGTCGCCCTGGCCGGCACGGCCCTGCCGGTCACCATGTCGTCCGGCGCGACCGCCACCGTGGCGGCCGTGCAGGGCGACGTCCCGCACGCGCGGAACCTGCCCACGCTGTTCAACGACACCGTGATCACGCAGAACCACGCGGCGGCCACCGCGGGGCTCGCCGCGCAGGTCAGGGCCGGCCAGCGGCCAGCGCCCGACGTCGTGATCTGGCCGGAGAACTCCACCAACCTTGATCCCTTCTTGTACCCGGGCGTCCACGACGAGGTCGCCGCCGCGGTGCGGGCGATCGGCCGGCCCGTCCTGGTCGGCGAGATCCTGGACCACCCGGTGCGCAACGTCGGCCAGCTCTGGCTGCCGGGCCGCGGCCCGACGACGATGTACGTCAAGCGCCAGCTCGTCCCGTTCGGCGAGGTGATTCCGTACCGCGGGCTGATCTCGCACATCACCTCGCTGACGCGGCTCCAGCCGGTCAACATGACCCCCGGTGACCGGGCGGTGGTGTTCCACATCGGCCGGATCCGGCTCGGCGACGTGATCTGCTACGAGACCGGCTTCGACGGCCTGGTCCGGTCCGAGGTCGCGGCCGGGGCGAACCTGCTGAGCGTCCAGACCAACGACGCCACGTTCGAGGTGGACGGCCAGACCGGTGAGTCGCTGCAGCAGCTGGCGATGGCGCAGATCCGGGCGGTGGAGTTCGACCGCAGCGTGGCGGTCGCGTCCACAACCGGCGTCAGCGCGATCATCGCGCCGGACGGCAGCCTGATCAGCCACAGCGGCACCTGGCGGCGGGCCGTGCTGGAGGCGCGCGTCCCGCTGCTCACCGGCCAGACCCTCGCCGAGCGGCTGGCCGGGTGGCCGGAATACGTGATCACCGCGCTGACCGTCCTGGCGGTGGCCGCGGCGGCGGCCGGGGCCCTCGCCGGGCGGCGATCTGGCCGACATCCATCGGCGCCCACCGGGGTCCTCGCCGGGCGGCGATCTGGCTGACATCCACCGGCGCCCGCCGAGACCCTGGCCAGGCGGCGCACCAGCTGACGTCGACCGGCGCCCGCCGGGGCTCTCGCCGGGCGGCGATCTGGCTGACATCCATCGGCGGCCGCCGGGGTCCTCGCCGGGCGGCGGTCCGGCTGATGTCTGCCGTCGGCTCGTCCAAGCCCTCCGCGTAGCGGACAATTGAGGTGTGGCGATACTCAGGGGCCTGGCAAAGCCCGTCCGGTACGCGGCTCTCGTCGCCGGCGCGCTGCCGGCCCTTGCCTTCCCCGACGCCAACCTGGAGTTCCTGGCGTGGTTCGGCCTGGTGCCCGGGCTGCTCATCATGCGGGCCGCTCCCGGGGCGAGGGAAGCGGCGGTGCGGGGCTGGTGGTTCGGCGCCGGGTTCCTGATGGCGAACATGTACTGGCTCGCCCCGGTGCTCGGGCCCGGGCTGCTGCTGGTCGCCGTCGTGATCGGGGCGCTGTGGACCGGCGTGGCGGTCGCGGCCTGGGCGCTGCTGCGGCGACCGGTCAGCGCACGGCGCGCGCTCGCCGCGCTGGTCGTGCTGCCGAGTTACTGGCTCGTCATCGAGTGGATCAGGTCCTGGCAGGCGCTGGCGGGCCCGTGGGCCGTGCTGGGGGCCAGCCAGTGGCAGCATCCCGCGGTGCTGGCGCTCGCCGCGGTGGGCGGCGTCTGGCTCGTCAGCTTCGCGATCGTGGCCGCGAACACCGGCATCGTGATCATGCTGATCTCCGGGACCGCGGGCCTGCGGATCCTCGGCGCGGCCGCGACCGCGATCGTCGTCGCGGCGGGCCCGGTCGCGTTCGCGCTCACCCCGGCCGCCCCCGTGGTCAGGCGCGTGACGGTGGCCCTGGTGCAGGCAGGCGTGCAGCCGACCCCGGCCCTGCAGGGGGGCGCGAGCCTGCGGCTCACCGAGGCGTTCGCCCGGTCCCGGGGCGGCCCGGGCCACGCGCGTCCCGACCTCATCGTCTGGGGCGAGAGCAGCATCGCCTTCGACCTGCACGCCTACCACGGGCAGCTGGCCCGGCTCGAGGCGCTGTCGGCCGCGGAACAGGCGGACATCCTGGTCAACCAGGACACGACGCAGAACGGGCGCAAGTCGAAGGTCGCGGTGCTGGTCGGTCCCGCCGGGATCGCCGGGCAGTACGCGAAGACCCGGCTGGTGCCGTTCGGCGAGTACATCCCGTTCCGGCAGCAGCTGTCCTGGCTGACCTCGATCAGCAAGGCCGCACCGGTGAACATGACGCCGGGCACCGGCGCGCACAACCTGGTCGCGGCCCTGCCCGGCGGCGGCCGGCTGACCATGGGGGTGCTGATCTGCTTCGAGTCCGCGTTCCCCGACATGTCCCGGGTGGACACCGATCACGGCGCGCAGCTGATCGTCTACCAGACGTCAGACACCACCTTCCAGGACACCTGGGCGCTCGGCCAGCACGCCTCCTACAGCGCGCTGCGCGCGGCGGAGACCGGGCGGCCTGTCGTCCAGGCCGCGCTGACCGGTGACTCCGTGGCCTTCGACGACCGCGGCAGGCTGATCTCCTGGTCCGGCCCGGCGCGCGCGGGGGTCGACGCCGTCCGCCTCGGCCTTCCGTCCGCCGCGGCGCGGACGGTCTACGACAGGCTCGGCGACTACGTGCCGTGGACCGCGGTCGCGGTCGTCGTCGCGACCGCGGTCATCGCGCTGCTGCGGGCGGGACGGCGGGACGGCCGGCTGCCGATAGTGTGGAGGCGCGGCCACCGGCGCACCCCGCCGGCCGCGGGACCGGGCGATCAGCCCAGGAGCGGCGTGATGGCGGGGGGGCAGCCGGACGACCCTGTTGCGCAGTGACCGCGCGGGGTTATCCCGGCGGCGTATCCGCGGGAGAGCTGAGGAGGTCCGGCGTGCGGAGCAGCGGCAGGCTCGCCGTCGCGGCGATCCCGGCGGCGCTGACCGTGCTCGCGGCCGGCGCCTGCTCGGGCGGTTCGGGGCCGGCCCGCACCAGCGCCCGGCACACGGCGGCCGCGCCGGGCGCCGCCGCGGCGGAGCTGACGATCAGCCCGGCGAACGGCGCGCGGAACGCGGCACCGGACCAGGGCATCGCGGTGACGGCGAGCCACGGCACGCTCGGCCGCGTCACCGTCACCGCGAACGGCCAGCCGGTCGCCGGCGCGCTGACCAGCGGCGGCACGGTGTGGCACAGCCAGTGGGCGCTCGACGTCGCCCAGCGCTACCGGGTCACCGCCACCGCCCGCGACGCCGCGGGCACAACGGTCACCGCCGCCAGCTCGTTCCGCACGCTGACCCCCGCCCAGACGTTCCGGACGCAGATCTTCGAGGGCCTCAACCAGACCTACGGCGTGGGAATGCCGATCAAGCTCACGTTCAGCCAGCCGGTCACGAACCGCTACCGGGCCGGGATCGAGCGGTCGCTGCAGGTCCAGACGTCCACGCCGGTGACCGGCGCGTGGGACTGGCAGAGCAGCACCCAGCTGGACTTCCGGCCGCTGGACTACTGGCCGGCGGGCACACGGATCAGCTTCACCGGTCACCTGGACGGCGTGCAGGCGGCCCCGGGCGTGTACGGCTATCACACGCTGACGCAGTCGTTCCGCATCGGCCCGTCGCTGATCGTGGTGGCGAGCACGGCCAAGCACTACATGGACGTCTACTACAACGGCCACCGGATCCATCACTGGCCGATCAGCACGGGCAGGCCGGGCGACGACACGCCCAACGGCACGTACCTCACCATCGAGAAGGCCAACCCGGTCGACATGGTCGGGCCCGGGTACAACATCGAGGTGCCGTGGTCGGTCCGGTTCACCTGGAGCGGGGACTACCTGCACGACGCCTACTGGTCGGTGGGAGAGCAGGGTTTCACCAACGTGAGCCACGGCTGCGTCAACATGCCCCCGGCAAACGCGGAGTCGTACTACAAGATGGCCGTCCCCGGGGACCCGGTGACGATCGTGGGCAGCCCGCGGGGCGGCACGTGGGGCAACGGCTGGACCGACTGGTTCCTGTCCCCGAAGCAACTGGTGGCGGGCAGCGCCCTGCACGAGGCCGTGCAGGCCGGCGCGACTGGCAGCACGTTCGTCAGCCCGGCGTCGCTGCCACCGGATCACGCCACCGCGCCGCTGCAGACGTCGGGTCCCGGTAATGCGAGTGCCGAGTGACAGCATCCGTTTGGGCTCAGTTCGGTCAACTTGCCTCGCCACGGCCCGGGACCAGGCCTGAACCCGACACAATGGAGGCGGACGAGACCGCTGTGGTCGCCGGCCGTGGGAAACCGCGCAACCTCCGGGGCCTGTCGCGCGTCACAGCAATGTGGGACGGGCGCCCTCGCGCGCCGCGGCGCGCTTGACGGTCTTCGCACCGGAGTGAACTAGCAGGCAGTGCAGCAGGTGCGGCAGGGCAGGCTCAGGAGAGGGAGCGGAATCTTGTTCGGTTGGCGAAAGAACCGCGAGCAGGCCGCGGGCGCAGCCAAGCAGGACGCAAGCGCCGCCACGCAGGACGCGGGCGCCGCCAGCCAAGAAGCCGGAGCCGCCGAGCCGGACACGGGTGCGGCCCCGCAGGACGCGGGTGCCGCCACCCAGGACGCGGGCGCGGCCAGCCAGGACGCTGGCGCCGCCGCGACGGACGCGGGCGCCGCCGCGCCGCGTTCGCGGCGGGCCCTGCTGCTGACCATCGGCGCCGCCGCCCTCGCCGTCGCGGCCGGGGGGATCACCTGGCTGGCCGTGGCCGGGCAGACGGGCTCCCCATCGGCGTCGGCGGCCGTCCGGTCGGACGCCGACCACGCCAGCCCGGTGGCGAAGGTCAGCGGGGCCCTCCGCGTCCTGTCCGTGACACCCGCGCAAGCCGCCCGGCACGCCAACGGCGCCGCCCCGGTGCGGGTCGTGTTCTCCGCGCCGCTGGCCGCCGGCTCCCCCGCCCCGCGCATCAAGCCCGCGGTGAAGGGCACCTGGACGGTCAAGGGCAGCACGATGACGTTCACCCCGGCGACCGCGTTCGGCCCGCGGTCGGTCGTCTCGGTGCGCGTCCCGTCCGGCCGGCACGGCGTCCGCTCGGCCACCGGCAGTCTGCTCGCGGCGCAGGTCACCAGCCGGTTCCGCACCGGGTCGTACTCCGTCCTGCGGCTGCAGCAGCTGCTCGCCCAGCTCGGCTACCTGCCGATGACCTGGACGGCGAGCGGGACGCCGGCCACCACGACCTCCATGACCGCCCAGCTCAGCGCCGCCTTCCAGCCGCCGGCCGGGACGTTCAGCTGGCAGGGCCACTGGCCGCGCGTGCTCACCAGCCAGTGGACCGCGGGCCAGCCGAACGTCCTCGACGTCGGCGCGATCCGCGCGTTCGAGTCCCAGCGCGGGCTGACCATGGACGGGGTGGCTGGGCCGGGCGTCTGGCGCGACCTGATGCGCGCCGCGGCCAAGGGCGCCACCAACCCCGCCGGGTACACCTACGCGCTGGCCAGCAAAGCCAGCCCGGAGACGCTCACGATCTGGCACAACGGGCACATGGTCCTGCACACCCTCGCCAACACCGGCATCTCGGTGGCGCCGACCGCCGACGGCACCTTCCCGGTGTACCTGCGGTACGCGTTCCAGATCATGAAGGGCACGAACCCGGACGGCAGCAAGTACGCCGATCCCGTGCAGAACGTCTCGTACTTCCACGGCGGCGACGCCGTGCACTACTTCCCGCGCGCGACGTTCGGCTGGCCGCAGAGCCTGGGCTGCGTCGAGCTGCCGCTGGCGCAGTCGGCGGTGGCCTACAAGTACCTGACCTACGGCAGCCTCGTCACCGTCCGGTAGGCGGGCGGCGCGCCACCGCGCCCGCGGTCAGCCGGCCGGGCCGCCGGCGACCAGGCTGCGCCGCTCGACCAGGACGACGTCCCGCCACCGGCCGTGGTGCCGGCCGATCCGCTCCCGGGTGCCCACCACGCGGAACCCCTCACCGCGGTGCAGCCGCAGGCTGGCGGTGTTCTCCGGGAAGATCGCCGACTCGATCGTCCAGATCCCGGCCGCCTCGGTGGAGTCGATGAGCGCGCGCAGCAGCGCGCGGCCCACGCCGCGGCCCCGCGCGGCCGGGTGCACGTAGACCGAGTGCTCGACCACGCCGGCGTACACGCGGCGGCTGGACACGGCGGACACCGCGACCCAGCCGAGCACCTGGCCGGTGCCGGCGTCACGCGCGACGTGCCGGTGGCCGGGCAGCCGGGCCGCGTCGAAGGCGGCCCAGTCCGGCGCCGTCGTCTCGAAGCTCGCCTCGCCGGTGTCAAGACCCGCCTGGTAGATGGCGAGCACGCGGTCCGCGTCCGCCGCCGTCATCGGCTCGACCCGTACCCCGTCTGCCGCCCGATTCCGGGACACCCTTCCTCCCTAACGGCTGCGCCCCGGACTCGGCGCGGGCCCGTTACCCGGCGCCGGGCAGGCCGCGGAGCGCCTCGGCGAGATCCTCGTTGGCCAGCTCCAGGTCGGCCACCTGGCCCGCCTGGTAGCTCGCGTAGGCGGTCAGGTCCAGCAGGCCGTGTCCGCACAGCGCGGTGAGGATGACCTTCTCCTCGCCGGTCTCCTTGCAGCGCAGCGCCTCCTCGATCGTGGCGGCGAGCGCGTGCGTCGGCTCCGGCGCCGGCAGGATGCCCTCGGTCCTGGCGAACCGCAGGCCGGCCGCGAAGCACTCCGACTGCGGCTTGGCCACCGCCTCGATGAGGCCCAGCTCGTAGATGTGCGACAGCAGCGGGGACATGCCGTGATAGCGCAGGCCGCCGGCGTGGATCGGGTCCGGCACGAAATCGTGCCCGAGCGTGTGCATCTTGAGCAGCGGGGTGAACCCGGCCGTGTCGCCGAAGTCGTAGGCGTAGACGCCCCGGGTGAACGACGGGCACGCGGCCGGCTCGACCGCCCGGATCACGGGGTTCATCCGGCCGGCCATCTTCTCGCGCAGGAACGGGAACGTGAGGCCGGCGAAGTTCGAGCCGCCGCCGGTGCAGCCGACGATCAGATCCGGCACGTCGCCGGCCATCGCGAGCTGCTTGAGCGCCTCCTCGCCGATGACCGTCTGGTGCAGCAGCACGTGGTTGAGCACGCTGCCGAGCGAGTACCGGGTCGCCTCGTCGCCCGCCGCCGTCTCCACCGCCTCGCTGATCGCGATGCCGAGGCTGCCCGGCGAGTCCGGGTGCTCGGCCAGCACGGCCCGGCCGGACGACGTCTCCGCCGACGGGCTGGGGTGCACGGTCGCGCCGTAGACCTCCATCAGCATCCTGCGGTACGGCTTCTGGTCGTAGGAGGCGCGCACCATCCACACCTCGAGGTCGAGGCCGTAGACCGCGGACGCGAACGCCAGCGCGCTGCCCCACTGGCCGGCCCCGGTCTCGGTGGTCAGCTTGCGGACGCCCTCGGCGGCGTTGTAGTACGCCTGCGGGACCGCGGTGTTGGGCTTGTGCGAGCCCGCCGGGCTGCCACCCTCGTACTTGTAGTAGATCCGGGCCGGCGTGCCGAGGTCGCGCTCCAGCCGCCGGGCGCGGTACAGCGGCGTCGGCCGCCACAGCCGGTACACGTCGAGGACCTCGTCCGGGATGGCGATCCGCGGGTCCGCCGACACCTCCTGCGCGATCAGCGCGCGGGGGAACAGCGGCGCCAGGTCGTCGGGGCCGACCGGCTGGCCGGTGCCGGGGTGCAGCGGCGGCGGTGGCGGGCCGGGCAGGTCCGGCACGATGTTGTACCACTGCCTGGGCAGGTCGGACTCCTGCAGCACGTACTTGACCTGGTGATCCATGGCGGCCTCCTGGCTGTGGCAGGGTGACGAAGGTCACCTTCGGCCTAGACGATAGCAACCCGGCCGGAGGCGAGCCGGCGGGCAGGTCAGGGCAGCCGGACGACCGCGCGGGCGCGGCCGAGCACCTTCGTGCCGGCCGAGGTCGCGGTGACCGTGAGCACCACCCGGTTGTCGTCGAGCTTTTCCTCGACGGCGCCGCTCACCTCGATGGTCGCGCCGTGGTCGTCGTCGGGTACCACGACCGGCGCGGTGAACCTGACGCCGAACTCGAGCACGGTGCCGAAGTCGCCGGCCCAGTCGGTCACGAACCGGCCGGCCTGCGCCATCGTGAACATGCCGTGCGCGATGACGTCCGGCAGTCCCACCGAGCGGGCGATCCGCTCGTTCCAGTGGATGACGTTGAAGTCGCCCGACGCGCCCGCGTACTTGATCAGGCTCAGCCTGCTGACCGGGTAGCTGACGGGAGGTATCTCGGTGCCCGCGGTCACGTCCGCGTAGGTGAGCTTCACGCCGACTCCTCTACCCGCGCTCGACCAGCGTCGAGTACGCGCTGCACACGTGCTCGCCGGACACCGTCGCGATGTCGGTCCTGGAGCTGAGCAGGGTGTTGCTGCCCGCCTGCTTGATGTCGGTGATCGTGGACGTCGCGGTCAGCACGTCGCCAGCGCCGATGGGCCGGGTGTACTCGAACCGCTGCTCGCCGTGCACGACCATCGCGTAGTTGAGGCCGAGCCCGGGGTCGGTCGTCACCCGCCTGGCGCTGGCCATGCTGATCACGATGGCGAACGTCGGCGGCGCGATCACGTCCGGGTGGCCGGCCGCGCGGGCCGCCTCGCGGTCACGGTACAGCGGGCTCGGGTCGCCGATCGCGTCGGCGAATTCGACGATCTTGACCCGGCTGACCTCGTACGGCTCGCCGGGCGGGAACGTCCGCCCCGCGTAGTCCTTGTTGACGGCCATGCGCGGCGCCGCGCGACTAGCGCGTCTCGCGGTGCGGCCGGTGGCACCGGCACCACGGGCAGTACTTCTTCAGCTCCAGCCGGTCCGGGTCGTTCCGCCGGTTCTTCCGCGTGATGTAGTTGCGCCGCTTGCACTCCTGGCACGCCAGGGTGATCTTTGGCCTCACATCAGTAGCAGCCACAAGGAGTGCCTTTCTCCCAGTTCAGTTCCATACTCACTAGGTACAACGACGGCCTATTCCCGTCGGTCCCGGAAGGCGCAGCCCTCCCGGGGGGGTCCCGGGGGGCTGGGCCCCCCGGGCTAGCACAAAGGCGCTGCGAAGCTGGCCGCAGGCCAGCGAGCAGCATGCAGCCTACCTCCCAGGGGGTTCCGGGGGGCTGGGCCCCCCGGGCTAGCACAAAGGCGCTGCGAAGCTGGCCGCAGGCCAGCGAGCAGCATGCAGCGTAGCGGAGGCCGGACTTGAACCGGCGACACAGCGATTATGAGCCGCTTGCTCTGCCTGACTGAGCTACTCCGCCGCCCGACTCCCGCGGAGTCGGGGTACAGCCTACCGGAATCACGGGGCGCCGAGCCCGAGCAGCAGCCCGCCATCGGTCACGGCGGGCGAGGTGGTGAGGAACAGCACCGTGCCGTCCGCGGGGGCGTGCACCTCCTCCTGCACCGTGGCGCCGTCGATGCTGGTCACCGTGCCGACGAGCTGTCCCTCGCCGACGTGCTCGCCGACCTGGGCCAGCGGCTCCCACCAGCCCGCCTTGCGGCAGTACACCCACTCGAAGTTGCGCAGGTACATCGGCGGCCTGTCGTCCTCCCAGTGTGCCCCGCCGCGCGTCATGCCCAGCATGTCCAGCACCCGGTACAGCCCGCGCAGGTGCAGTCTGACGGCCGCGCCGTCCACGAGCCCGCAGCCGCCCGCCTCGGCGATGATGGCCGGCACGCCGATCGCCGCGGCCGCCGAGCTGGTCATCCCGGTCAGCGGGCGGCCGGGCTTGCGCTGCTCGCGGACGACGTAGCGGAGCCCGTACGCGGTGGCAAGCTCGCGTGCCCGCGCCTGGGCCAGGCCCGCGTGGTAGAGCACGAACGGCTCCAGCGCCTCGACCAGGTCGCCGGCGTGCAGGTCCACGACCGCGTCCGCGCCGTCGATGAGCTGGGTGAACGCCGCGTGCGCCAGCCGCTCGGTGAACGTGCCCGCCGGGTTGCCCGGGAAGCTGCGGTTGAGGTTCTTGCCGTCCTCCGGCACCACGAACGGGCTCCGCGCCCAGAACGCGGGCAGGTTCAGCACCGGCACGGCCAGCACCCGGCCGCGCAGGTGATCCGGGTCCAGCTCGGTGATCCACCGGCGCACCGCGGCCATCGGCGCGTACTCGCAGCCGTGCACACCCGCGATCACGGTGAGGCTGGGCCCGTCGAGCGCCCCGGTGACCTCCGCGGCGGGTACCTCGAGCCCGGCCAGATCCAGCGTGCGGCGGGTCATCGTCCCTGCCATGCGCCTGGTCCCTTCGTCGCGGCGCGCTGCCTGCTGCCAGTCTGGTCCCTATCCGACCTGTTTACCGAGGGGACAGCATGAAGGTCTGCGCGGCGATCCTGCTGACCCGGACGATCGCCGCGGCGGTCTGACCCCGCCGGGACAGCCGCAGCCGACCCGGGCGGCCGGCGCCAGCCGTTCGGGAAAAAATTGCTGGTTCTAACCGGGGGCAGGCGGGTCATGCACCTTTCCGTCAGCGGCGGCGGCCGCCGCGCGGCGCGGCGCGATCTCCTGGCCGTCCCCGCGCTCGGGCACCGGCTTGCCGACCAGCTGGTAGATGGTCGCGCCGTCCACGGTCTCCATTTCCACCAGCAGGTCGGCGAGCTTCTGCAGGTCGCCGCGGTGGGCGCGGAGCAGGCTGATGGCCTGTTCCTCGGCCTCCCGCAGCAGCCGGGCCACCTCGGTGTCGATGGCCGCCTGGGTGGCCTCGGCGAACGGCCGGCTGGACAGCGCGGGGCCGCCGCCACCGAGGAACGTCGAACCGCCCTCCGGGTAGCCGACGGGGCCGATGTTGGGCGACAGGCCGAACTCGCGGACCATCTTGACCGCGAGATCGGTGGCGGACGCGAGGTCGTTCGCGGCCCCGGTCGAGCCCTGCCCGAGCTCGACGAGCTCGGCGGCGCGGCCGCCGAGCCGTACCCGCAGCGAGTCGTGCAGGTAGTCCTCGCCGTACATGTGGCGCTCAACGAGCGGAAGCTGCTCGGTGACGCCGAGCGTCTGGCCCGCGGGCAGGATCGTGACCTTCTCCACCGGGTCGGCGTGGTCGGAGTACACGGCGACCAGCGCGTGGCCGGCCTCGTGCACGGCGACGGCGTGCTTCTCCTCGGGCAGCAGCACGTTCGAGCCTTCCCTGCGGCCGAGGATGATCCGGTCGCGGGCCGCGCTGAAGTCCTCGGCGGTCAGCACCACCCGGTTCGCGCGGACGGCGTTGATCGCCGCCTCGTTGGCCAGGTTGGCCAGGTCGGCTCCGGAGAAGCCGGGCGTGCCGCGCGCCACCACGTCCAGGTCGACGTCCGGGCCGAGCTGCTTGTCCTTGCAGTGCACCACGAGGATGGCGCGCCGCTCGGACAGCGTCGGCAGCGGGATCGTGACCGTCCGGTCGAACCGGCCCGGCCGCAGCAGCGCCGGGTCGAGGATCTCCGGGCGGTTGGTGGCGGCGAGCACGACGATCCCCTGCGCCGGGTCGAACCCGTCCATCTCCGCCAGCAGCTGGTTGAGCGTCTGCTCGCGCTCGTCGTTCGACACCGCCGCCGCGCCGCCGCGCCGCTGGCCGATGGCGTCGATCTCGTCCACGAAGATGATGGCCGGGGCCCGCTTGCGGGCCTCGTTGAACAGGTCGCGGACCCGGGCCGCGCCGACCCCGACGAACACCTCGACGAAGCTGGAGCCGGTCACGGAGAAGAACGGCACGTCCGCCTCGCCGGCCACGGCCCGGGCCAGCAGCGTCTTGCCGGTGCCCGGCGGCCCGATCATCAGCACGCCGCGCGGGGCCATCGCGCCCGCCCGCTGGTACCGCTGCGGGTTGCGCAGGAAGTCCACCACCTCGACGATCTCCGCCTTGGCGCCCTCGTAGCCGGCGACGTCGCTGAACTTGGTCTTCGGCCGCTCGGCGTCGAAGACCTTCGCCGGGCTCCGGCCGGCGCCGAGGATGCCGCCGAGCGCGCCGCCTCCTCCCGCCGCGCCGCGCGACAGCCGCCGCCAGAAGTACAGCGGCAGCAGGAAGATCGCGATCAGGACCAGCCAGGACAGCAGCACCGAGCCGAACGACGAGCCCGACTGGGCGGCGGTGATCTGCACGCCCCCGGCCTGCAGCCGGTTCTGCAGCTGCGTCCCGGCCAGCTGGACCGGGATCACCGTCGTGTAGTCAGTCTTGTTGGTCAGCGTGCCGGTCGCGGTGGCGTTGTTCGTGTTGGTCGAGGCGATCGTGATGGTCTTCACCTTGTGCGAGCTCACGTCGAAGAGGAACTGCGAGTAGGTGAGGGTGACCGTCGGGGTGGTGTGCACGGCAGGCAGGAAGAGCCACGCCAGCAGGGTGAGCCCGATCGCCGTGGGCCAGAGCCAGTGCCGCCATGCCGGCGGCGGCGGGGGGGCCGTAGGGGTGGGCCGGTCGCGTTCCGGCGGGGGCGAGGGCTGCTTGCTCATGAATCATTCTTACGGGCTGCGGGCGCGCACCGCCAGTCAGGGTGCCTCCACGGCACCTCCGGGGTCACCGGCCGCCGGTCCGGGGTCACCGGCCGCCGGGCGCCCAGGGGTTGTAGTCCACCTCGAGGGCCTCCTGCGGCGGGCGCTCGCCCTCGGGCACGTGCTGCAGGTTGAGCCGGATCCGGGTCCAGGTGGAGCTGCGGCCGCGCATGGAGTCGACCAGCACGTCCTCGGGTGCCAGCTGCGGCCAGACCGCGGGGTGGCGCGCCTTCCACCGCTCCAGCCCGGCCATCGCCTCGGCCTTCGTGGCCGCGCGGGCGATCTCGATCAGCGGCATGGACGACCGGCGGCGGCCGGCCGGGGCGGCGGGGGCAACTTGGCCGGCCGGGGCGGCGGGGGCGGCGGGGGCGGCGGGGGCAAGCTGGCCGGCCGGGGCGGCGGGGGCGGCGGGGGCAATTTGGCCGGTAGGGGCGGCGGCGCGGGCGGGCGTGCCGCGGCGCTTGGACGGCTGGACCCGCGGCTCCTCGCCGGCCTGCCGGACGAAGTGCGGCGGCCACGGCGCGTCGGGCAGCCCGGCGGCCTCGTCCCGCTCGGCGAGCTCGAGCAGCGGACCGAGCGAGCCCGCGGCGTCGTCCATCCCCGCCCACGGGTCGCCGATCTCGGCGAACCGCCGCGGAACGGTGTCGATGGTGAACCGCGCGGGGTCGCACCCGGGCACTTCGTCCCAGCTCAGCGGCGTGGATACCCGCGCGTCGGGCACGGGGCGCACCGAATACGCGGAGGCGACCGTCCGGTCCTTCGCGTTCTGGTTGTAGTCGACGAACACGCCCTGGCGCTCCTCCTTCCACCACCTGCTCGTCGCCTTACCGGGCACCCGGCGCTCGATCTCCCTGGCCAGCGCCACGGCGGCCCGGCGGACGTCGGTGAACGACCAGCGCCGCTCGATCCGCGCGTAGATGTGGAAGCCGCGGGATCCGGACGTCTTGGCCCAGCCGGCCAGGCCGAAGTCCGCCAGCGCGTCCTTCGCGACCATCGCCACGTCCAGGATCTGCTGCCAGCCGACCCCCGGCACCGGGTCGAGGTCCACCCGGAGCTCGTCCGGGTGGTCGAGGTCGCTGGCGAGCACCGGGTGCGGGTTGAGGTCGATGCAGCCGAGGTTGGCCGCCCAGGCCAGGGCGGCCGCGTCGCGCGCCACGACCTCCTCGGCGGCGCGGCCGGACGGGAACCTCAGCTCGACGGTCTCGATCCAGTCCGGGCGCCTTTCCGGCGCCCGCTTCTGGAAGAACGCCTCGCCGTCGGCGCCGTGCACGAACCGCTTGAGCACCATCGGCCGGCCGGCCACGCCCCGCAGCGCGCCGCCGGAGACCGCCAGGTAGTAGCGGATGAGGTCGAGCTTGGTGTGCCCGGTGGCCGGGAAGAACACCTTGTCCGGGTTGCTGACGCTGACCTTGTGACCCGCCACCTCGAGGATGATCTTCTGGCCAGCCATGCCGCTACCCCTGCGCCCCCTCCGCCAGGATCTCGCCGAGGTCGAAGTTCACCGGCTCCTCGAGCTGGGCGTAGGTGCACGACCGGGGCTCGCGGTCGGGCCGCCAGCGGACGAACTGGGTGGTGTGCCGGAACCTCGGCCCCTCCATGTGGTCGTAGCTGACCTCGACCACCCGCTCCGGCCGCAGCGGGACGAACGACAGGTCCTTCTTCGCGTTCCACCGGCTGGCCTGGGCGTTGCGCGGGGTGCGGGTCCCCGCCTCCTGCCTGGCCCAGTTCCACGGGTGCTCGTCGAACGTGGTGACCAGCGGCTGCATCTCGGTGAAAAGCTCCCGCCGCCGCGCCATCGGGAACGCGCCCACGACGCCGACGCTGGCCAGGTCACCCGCGTCGTTGTACAGGCCGAGCAGCAGCGACCCGATCGCGTCCTCGCCGCTCTTGTGCAGCCGGTACCCGGCCACGACGCAGTCCGCGGTGCGCTCATGCTTGATCTTGAACATGACCCGCTTGTCCGGCTGGTAGGTCACGTCGAGCGGCTTGGCGACCAGCCCGTCGAGCCCGGCGCCCTCGAAC
>Ga0070698_100002055_pt1 | contig 22370 bp, 21 predicted proteins | sample KBSK1502metaG_FD_65477 | JGI IMG/M metagenome (GOLD analysis project Ga0070698, IMG submission 65477) | Corn, switchgrass and miscanthus rhizosphere microbial communities from Kellogg Biological Station, Michigan, USA - KBS K1-50-2 metaG | ecosystem: Host-associated > Plants > Roots >...
CGCTCGTCGCCGGCACCAAGTACCGCGGCGAGTTCGAGGAGCGCCTCAAGAAGATCCTCGACGAGATCCGCTCGAGCCGCGAGGTCGTGCTGTTCATCGACGAGCTGCACACCCTGGTCGGCGCGGGCGCCGCGGAAGGTGCGATCGACGCCGCCAACATCCTCAAGCCCGCGCTCGCGCGCGGCGAGATCCAGTGCATCGGCGCGACGACGCTGAACGAGTACCGCAAGTACATCGAGAAGGACGCCGCGCTGGAGCGCCGCTTCCAGCCGGTGTTTGTCGACCAGCCGACGCTCAGCGAGACCATCGACATCCTCAATGGCGTCAAGTCGCTGTACGAGAAGCACCACCGCGTCGTCATCACCGACGCCGCGGTGCACGCCGCGGCCGTGCTGAGCGACCGCTACGTAAGCGATCGCGCGCTGCCCGACAAGGCGATCGACCTGGTCGATGAGGCGTCGGCGCGCGTGCGCATGAAGCTGACGACGACGCCCGACGACCTGAAGGAGCTGCAGAAGGAGATCCGCCGGCAGAAGACCGAGCAGGACGAGTCGGTCAACAAGCAGGACTTCGAGGCCGCCGCGGGCGTTCGCGACAAGGTCAAGAAGCTGCAGGACAAGCTGGCGCTGAAAGAGGCCGCGTGGCGAGACAAGCTGGGCGAGACCGTGCCCGAGGTGGGCGAGGAAGACATCGCGCAGATCGTCGCCGCGTGGACGGGCGTGCCCGTCTCCCGCCTGGTCGAGGAGGAGAGCGCGCGCCTGCTTCGTATGGAGGACGAGATCCACAAGCGGATGGTCGGCCAGGACGAGGCGATCACCACCGTGTCGCAGGCTGTGCGCCGCGCCCGCGCCGGACTCAAGAACCCGCGCCGGCCGATCGGGTCGTTCATCTTCCTCGGCCCGACCGGGATCGGCAAGACCGAGTTGGCCCGCGCGCTCGCCGAGTACCTGTTCGACTCCGAAGACGCTCTCATCAAGCTCGACATGTCGGAGTTCATGGAGCGTCACACGACCGCGCGCCTCGTCGGCTCGCCTCCCGGATACGTCGGCTACGACGAAGGCGGCCAGCTGACCGAGGCGGTCCGCCGCCGGCCTTACTCGGTGATCCTGTTCGACGAGATCGAGAAGGCGCACCCCGAAGTCTTCAACATGCTGCTGCAGATCCTCGAGGACGGCCGCCTGAGTGACGCGAAGGGCAAGGTCGTCAACTTCGCAAACACCGTGATCATCATGACCTCGAACCTCGGCATCCGCGACGTCAACCAGGCGGGCACATCGCTTGGTTTCCAGGCGTCGGTGGTGGACGAGGCCGCGGAGGTGGAGCGCCGGCACACGAACACCAAGCAGAAGATCGACGACGAGCTGAAGCGCATGTTCCGCCCCGAGTTCCTCAACCGCGTCGACGCGGTGGTGGTCTTCAAGAGCCTGACCACGCACCAGATCCGCGAGATCGTCGACCTGCAGCTCGAACGGCTGGGTAAGCACCTGGCCGAGCAGCAGATCACCATCGAGGTCACCGACGCGGCGAAGGATCTGCTGTCGAAGGAGGGTTACGACCGGACGTACGGCGCGCGGCCGCTGCGGCGCGTCATCACGAGCCGGATCGAAGACCAGCTCTCCGAGCACCTGCTGCGCGGCAAGATCGCGCGCGGGGACACGGTCCAGATCGACGTCGAGGGCGAGGACAACTTGAAGTTCACGCCGACCAAGCACAAGCCGAAGGAGCCGGCGGCGGCCGCCCCGGCCGGGCCGGCCGGTCCCGCCAAACCCTAGCCCTTAAGCAAGTCCGCCAGGCGCTGCGAGAGCCGGGCCGGCGTGGTCTGGCTCTTGATCAGGTGGTCGAGCGCGCCGAGCTTGACTCCGCGCTCGACAAGCTCACGCTCGTTCCAGTTGGAGAGGATCACGACCGGGATGCTCGCGGTCACAGGGTCGCCGCGGAGGGCTTCGAGGACGCTCAGGCCGTCCATTTTTGGAAGCCTCAAGTCGAGAAAGATGATGTCGGGATGGCCTGTCCGTGCCTTCTCCAGCGCGGCGAGACCGTCCCCTGCCACGTCGACGATGTATCCGTCGAGCTCCAGCTTCAGCCGGTACATCTGAGCCACGGAAACGTCGTCCTCGACGAAGAGGACGGCTACGTCATCCGCATCCGCTCTGGCGTGCTGGTTCAATTCCCATCCCTTCAATTCGTGCAACGCTTAACGGCGGAAAAGTGAGCGTATCGGTCCCTCTTCGTTTGAGGCCTCTCGAGATCGGCGACCTGCTCGACGAGACGTTTCGCATGTACCGAAGGCACTTCCTTTTGTTTGCCGCGATAGCGGTCATCCTTGCCATCCCGTCGGCGGCTCTCTACGGCCTGGCGCTGGCCTGGTTTTCGACCGGCCTGCAGGCAACCTCGGACTCGTCCAGCGCTGGGCCAGTGCTGGGGTTCTTGGGAGCGATCGGTGCCGCGGGGCTCGTGAGCTTCGTGTTCCTGCCGTTCAGCCACAGCGCGATCGTCTACGCGGCCTGTGAATCGGCCATCGGCCGGCCGGTAACGGCCGGCGGCGTCCTGATGGGCGTGCTGCGACGGTATTTCCCGCTGCTCGGGTACTGGGTGCTCTTCAACACCCTCACCGCCGAGATCGCGCTACTTCTGTGCGTTGCCCCGTTCATCCTCTGGATCTGGGGCTTTGTGATGTGGGTCGCGGTCGTCCCGGCGATGTTCGTCGAGAACATCGGTCTCGGCGCCGCGATCGGTCGCAGCCGGCAGCTGGTGCAGGGTCGCTGGTGGCGCACGTTCCTCATCCTGGTTCTGACCTACGTGCTCTATTTCGTCCTGTCGATCGCCCTCGGCGGTTTCATCAACATCGCCCAGGGCCTGCTCGAGCTTGTGGTCTCGCAGTTCATCGCCAGCGCCATCGCCATCACCAGCAGCCAGGTCATCGCGGCGCTCCTGGCCCCCGTCGCGCAGATCGTCTTCGTCCTCATCTACTTCGACCTGCGCGTGCGCCGCGAGGCCCTCGACCTGTTTCAGATGGCGTACCGCCTTAGCTCCGCACAGGCCGCGACCTGACCATCACCCATCTCTTGCGGCCGGCGGCGGCGGCGCTCCTCGCGCTGACGGCGGTGCTCGCGTCCGCGACGGCCGCGGCGGCGGATCCGCCGGAGCCACCCACGTACGCGGAGGCGGTGCAGATGGCGTACGACATCATCCAGTACGCCTCGGCGCCGGACACGGTCCCCGCGGTCCGGGCGGTGAACGTCCTGGTTTCGGGCACCGGGACGACGCAGCCCGAGATCGTCGACGACCTCCGCGCCAGGCCGCCGCTTTACTCCGACGCGCGAACGCGACTGTCCGACCTGCTGACCGCGCTGCAGGAGCCGATCGCCACCTCCGACCCGCAGCTCGCCCAGCAGCGCCTGCGCGAGGTCATGTCGATGAGCCGTTACGACCCGCTGCACCGTCCGCCTTCGTTGTGGGACAGGTTCGTGCAGTGGGTCCAGGACCGGATCGGCGCCCTGCTGCGTCTCCTGTTCGGCGGCGGCGGCGGCAGCCAGCTCGCGGCGTGGTGGATCTACGTGGTCAGCATCGCCACGCTCGCGGTCGTCGCCTTCGTCCTCTTCCGCGCCGCGCGAGGACGCTTCAGCCAGTCGGTGGGCGTGCTACCCGGAGGACCACGGCCGCCGGCCGACTACTTCGCGGAGGCCGACCGCCTCGCCGCCCAGGGCGACCGTGTCGGGGCCATCCGCGCACTGTGCGCCGGGGTCGCGGCGACGCTGGAGGGCGAGAGGTCCTGGGAGGGGAGCCCGCTCACCGTGCGCGAGATCTTCCAGCGCGCCCCCGACTACGAGGCTTTGCGCCCGCTGCTGCTTCCGTTCGAGGCCGCCGTGTACGGGGGGCGTGAGATCGACGAGGCTACTTACGAGCGCGCGGCGCGAGTCGCGGCCCCGTTCCGGCGTCCGATCACCGAGGTGGCCGCGTGAAGGGCGCGCGGGGCTGGATCATCGCCGGCGCCGTTGCGGTCGTGATCGCCGCCCTCGCCTACGCGCTCCAGCCGCACAGCGATTCCCCTGAGCATAGCTCCGACAGCGACGCGGCCAACGGCACTTCAGCGGCCCTACTCTTCGCCCAGGCGATGGGCCATCCGACGGGCCAGATGACTGACGGATTCAACCTCCCGGCGGCTAGCTCAGTGATGTTCGTCTTCAGTCCGACGAGCCCCTACACGTCCGGCGAGGCGGACCAGGTGCACGCGTGGGTGCAGAGCCAGGGCGGCGTGCTCATCTACGCCTCGGAGCAGGGCGACCCCGAGCTCGACCGCGCGTTCGGGGTGACTAGGTTCGGCGCCGGCGCGCCGTCCGGCGAGTACAGCGCCATGCCGTTAGCCGACGGCGTCACGACGGTCACGGGCGGCGACAGCATCGATCCGCTCGATCCATCGCCCACGCAGGTCGCGCTCTTGCGCACCGGCGACGGGCTGACCGCGGGCTACGTCCAGCGGATCGGGACCGGCCGCGTGGTCGTGATCGCCGACCCGCTGGTCCTGTGCAACGGCTATCTCGAGAAGACGGACAACGGCAGGCTGCTCGCGGACCTGATCGGATCGGACTCGACCGCGCCTGTCACGTTCGACGAGTACCACCACGGACTGACCGTGAGCGACTTCGCGCCTCAGGCCTGGCTCACGACGCCGTGGGGCGCCGCGCTTCTGTGGCTGCTGATAGCGGTGTTCTTCGGACTGTTCCTGCGCGGACGGCGATTCGGTCCGATCGTGCCGCGGCCCGCGGAGGTCGCGCGTTCCGACGTCGAGTGGTCGGTGGCCCTCGGCCAGCTGCTCCGTCGCTCGAGCGCCCGGGCGGTGACGCTGGGCATGCTGGCCAACGCGACCGAGCGCGCGGTCGCGGCGCGCACCGGTCTGCCGCTGCAGCCGCGTGAGCGGTTCTGGAATGCTCTCTGGGTGCGGGCACCCGAGATCGCCGACGAGCTGGCCAATGTCGAGAACAAGCTCGTCGCCTCTTCCTCCACCGAACGTGACCTTTTGAGCGCGGCCCGGAGACTGCACGAGATCGCACACCCGGGCACGCGCAAATGACCGTCGCCACCGAATTCTTCTCGCGGTTTCGCGAGCAGCTCGCCAAGGCGATCGTGGGCCAGGACGACGCCATCCGGCTGTGCGCAATCGCGCTGGTCGCGCAGGGACACGTGCTGCTCGAGGGCGTGCCCGGGACGGGCAAGACGCTGCTCGCGAAATCCATCGCGCGCGCCCTGACCCTCGAGTACGGCCGCGTCCAGTTCACGCCCGACCTCATGCCGGCGGACATCCTCGGCACGTCGGTCTTCGACCTCGCGACCCGCACCTTCGCGTTGCGCCGCGGCCCCATCTTCACCAACGTCCTGCTGGCGGACGAGATCAACCGCGCGCCGGCGAAGGTCCAGTCGGCGCTGCTCGAGGCGATGGAGGAGCGGGGCGTGACGCTCGAGGGCCAGCAGATGGCGCTGCCCGCGCCGTTCATCGTCCTCGCCACCCAGAACCCGATCGAGTACGAAGGCACGTACCCGCTGCCCGAGGCGCAGCAGGACCGCTTCCTCTTGAAGGTCCGCCTGGACTACCCGAAGCCCGCCGACGAGATGGAGGTGCTGCGGCGCTGGGAGTCAGGCATCGAGCTGCGGGACCCGGTCAAGGCGGGGGTCGAGCCGGTGCTGGGCGCCGCAGACATCGAGGAGTGCCAGGCCCAGGTGGCGACGATCGTCCTTGACGAGAAGATCCGCCGCTACGTCGTCGATCTCGCGTCAGCGACCCGCGCGGCGCCGGAGATCGCGTTGGGCGCCAGCACGCGCGCCGAGGTGCTTTTGATGCTCGCCGCCCGCGCGTTCGCCGCCTTCGAGGGCGCGGAGTTCGTCACGCCGGACCACGTCAAGGCGCTGCTCGCGCCGGCGTTCAGGCACCGGTTGATCCTTCGTCCGGAGGCCGAGGTGGCCGGCCAAACGCCGGACAGCGTGCTCGACGTCGTCGCCGGCCGGGTGGTGCCGCCCCGCTGACTGATAGCATCCGGCCGGGCCGTCGCGTGTCAATCGGAGGGTAATGGGCGATGCCTGCCACCACCGAACAGCTGGTCGACGCAGTCGAACAGTCGTTGTTCGTCTATCCCGAGGTGCCCGGGCTGATCACCGAGATCGGGATCCCGGGTCTCCGGGGACGCGTCACGCCGGTATCACACCCGATCGCTAACCTGGTCGGCTGCGCCGACCTGGAGGAGGCGGATGCCGACCGCACCATCGCCGCCGTCAAGGACCTTTACGCGGCGCAAGGCCTGGCTTTCGGCTGGATGACCAGTGGCGCGGCGCGTCCGCGGGATCTGCCGGAGCGGCTCGTCGCCGCGGGCATGGTCAAGGCGGACGAGCTGGCCGGCATGGTGCTGACCGACCTCGCAACCCCGATCAGATCCAATAAGGACATCGAGGTCAGGCCGGCCGGCGACGACGACCAGCGACGCGCGGCCGGGATGTTCGCCGAGGCGTACGGGATGCCGATCGACATCGCACGGTGGTTTACAGAGGCGATGATCCTGGCGGCCGGGAAGATCAAGACGTCGATGTACCACGCCTACGTGCCGGACCGACCCGGCCCGGTGGCGTTCGGCAACCTGGTCTTCATCCCTGATTCGTCGCTCGTCCTTCTCGGCGGAGCGGCCACGCTGAGCGACTTTCGCGGAAGCGGCATCTACACAACGCTCGTCGCAAGGCGACTCGCGGACGCGCGCGCCGCCGGTGCCGACGCCGCCGTGATCCAGGCGGTGCGCGGAACGTCGGCGCCAGTGTGCGCGAAGCTCGGCTTCACGGAGGTCCTGCCGCTCGAGCTCTACGCGTGGGTTCCGCCCGGCGTCGAGCTGGATCTACACGCCTGAGGGATTTCCTTCGCGGGCTGGCACCGCAGCCTCGCCTCATCTGGGCGGCCGGGATCGGCGCCGCCCTGATCGCGCTGGCGGTCGTCTCGCCGCTCGGCTTCGTCGCGGTCGTCTACAACGCCGGTCTGGCGGTCATCGCCGCGCGCGACCTGGCGCTGCTGCCCGGACGCTCTGGATACCGCGCCCGCCGGGTGATGCCCGAGCCCTTCTCGCTCGGCGAGCCGGAAGAGGTGACGGTCGTGATCGAAAACCGCGCGGCCGCGGGACTGTTGGCCAGGGTCGCCGACCACGCGCCCGACATATTGCGGCCGGCGCCGCGCGTGCAGTCCGGGCGGTTCGACGCCAACGGCGTCCTCAAGGTGAGCTACCGCACCTACTCGCCGAAGCGCGGGGCATACCGGTTCGACGCGGTCGACCTGCAGGTCTCGCGCCCGGACGGCTGGTGGCGGCGCCAGATCCGGCTGCCGGAGTCGGAGGACGTGGCCGTCTTTCCCAACGTCGTCGCCATTCGCCGCATCCAGCTCACGCTGCGCCGCGGACTTCGCGCGATGGCGGGAATGCGCCGGGCGAAGCCGCCGGGCGCGTCCACCGCGTTCGCGGGACTGCGCGAGTACGTGCGCGGGGACGACATCCGCCGCGTGAGCTGGACCGCGACCGCGCGCCGCGACCGCCCGGTGGTCGTCGAGGTCGAGGCCGAGCGCGGACAGCAGGTGATCATCGCCCTCGACTGCGGGCGCCTGATGACCGCGCCCGCGGGCGACCTCGACAAGCTCGACCACGCGGTCAACGCGGCGCTGATGCTGGCGTGGGTCGCGCAGGCGTTCGGCGACCGCGTGGGCATGATGACGTTCGACGACCGCGTCACCGGATTCATCAAGCCGGAGCGCGGACCTGCTCAGCTCCGCCGCATCACCGAGGCGCTTTACGCGATCAAGCCGGAGTACGTCGAGCCGGACTTCGGCCACGCGATGACGCACCTGGCGCTGCGTGTCGGCCGGCGCTCGATGGTCGTGATCCTCACCGACGTCCAGGATCCGCAGGCGTCGCGCGAACTGATCGCGCATGCGCTGCGCCTTTCGGCGCGGCATCTCGTGCTGGTCGTGGCGATGTCCGACCCTGCGGTGCTCAGCGCGAGGGACAGTGCGATCGACAGCACCAACCGCGCCTATGAGTGGGCGGCGGCGGAGGAGTTCGTGTCGAGCCGGCGCGAGAGCTTCGAGCTGCTGAGGCGTGGCGGGGTGCTCGGGCTGGACGTCGTCGCGGGAAGGCTGTCGCCGGCCCTGGTGGAACGCTACCTGGAACTCAAAGAGCGGGCGCTGCTTTAGCCCGTTTTGCGCAAAGCGGCGGTATCAGGGCTCGGAGACACGGCTGTTTTGCGCAAAACGGGCATGTCCGCGCGTGATCGGCGTCCGGTGAGCAACAGGTACGAGTAGAACAGCACGCCCGTCGTCAGGCCGATCGCCACCTTCACCGGGAACGGCGTGTCTGACGGCGAGACGTTGCCCTCGATCGTGCCCGCGACGACGAGCAGTGGCGCGAGTCCCAGCAGGATCGTGAAAGCGCGCCGCGTCGCGAGGACGAGGGCGTCCGAGCGTTTACGGTTGCCCGGCGAGATCAGCGCCCAGCCCATCATCAGCCCGCCCGCGCCTTGGGCGATGACGATCGACAGCTCGAGGATGCCGTGGCCGACGACGAAGTCGAACAGCCCGCCCGCGAGTCCGTACGCGGCGGTCAGACCGAAGAGGCCGCCTAGCGAGATGCCGTTCGAGACCATCACCCAGATCACAGGCAGGCCGAAGAACACGCCGAACGAGAAGGCCAGGATCGAGACGTAGATGTTGTTGACCATGATCAGGCCCGCGATCTGCACGCGCTCGTCGGATGGGATGTCCGTCCAGAGCTGGTGATGGTGGACCTGGTCGATGAGCCGCGGGTCGGCGATCGAGTACGCGGCGTCCGGGTTGGCCAGGACGACGAAGAAGCTGATGAACGCGGGCACGAACATCAGCGCCGCGGCTGCGCAAAGGTAGGGCCAGGCCCCGCGATACGTCTGCGGCAGCGTCTCGAGGTAGAAGCGCTTGATTCGCTTCCAGACCTCGCCGCCGCGCCGGTAGACGATCCCGTGGCCGCGGGCGACGAGGCCGTTGAGGTAGCGGTGGACTGGCTCGCCCGGCCAGTCGCGCTGCGCGCGCGCGAGATCGGCGGTCGCCCTGCGGTAGAGGGCCGCCATGGTCAGCACCTGGGCCGGCGTGAGCGGGTTCAGGCGACCCGCGCCCGCGCGCGAGAGCAGGTCCTCGAGGCGGTTCCAGTCCTCGCGCCGCGATGCGACGAAGTCTTCCGCTCGCATGTTGAGCACAATAGCCAAACACCTTGAGCCAGACTCTTCCTGACACCGACCTCGTCGTCGCCACGCCCGAACGGGTCTCGTTCGACTACCAGGTGGCGGGCCTGGCGACACGCGGGATCGCCCAGATCCTCGACCTCCTGATACTGGCCGGCGTGCTCTTCGCGGTCTACTTCTTCGCGCTCTTCGAGGTCGGGATCGGGCAGGACACCGTCGGGGGCCTGATCGCGATCATCGGCAGCTTCGTCGTCATCTTCGGCTACCACTGGGCTTGCGAGGCCTTCTGGTCGGGGCAGACGATCGGCAAGAAGGTCTTCCGCCTTCGCGCCGTGGGTGACCGGGGCGAGCCGATGACCTTCTTCCAGGCCGGCATCCGCAACATCGTCCGCATCGTCGACTTCCTGCCGTACGGCTACGGCGTCGGGCTGGTTGTGCTCTTCATCAACGGTAAGGGCAAGCGGCTTGGTGACCTGGCCGCGGGGACGATCGTCGTCAAGGACTCCGACTATGTCGCCCTGTGGCAGATACCGGGCGGGAGGCCGACCGATGCGCCGCCGCCTCCGCTGGCATCCCCGTACGCGGTGGCGTTCGCCCCCGCCTCCCCGGGCGAGCTGGCCCTGCGGCGGCTCGATCCCGATCTGCGCCGGTTCGTCAGCTCATACGCGAGGCGCCGGCCCGAGCTACCCCCCGCACTGCGCGCCCAGCTGGCGGGTGCGGTGCAGGCGAGTTTGCGGTCGGCGGCACCCGACGTGTTCAACCAGTACGGGCCGCTGGCGGCCCTGGACCATCTCGCCGACCTGGAGCGTCAATAGAGCGCTTGACCTGAGGCTCGGTCAGGTTTCCGCCCGTGAGGACGGTCGCCACCCTGCTGCCCTTCCACTCCGCGGCGACGCGGGCGATGGCGGCCACTCCGGCCGCGCCGGCCGGTTCGACCACGAGCCCGGTGTCGGCGAGGAGGTTTCGCATCCAGGTCCGCATCTCGTCGTCCGGGACGAGCATGACTTCGTCGACGGTGGTGGCCATGATCTCGAGCGCCTCGGGGACGGGCACACGCACGGCGATGCCGTCGGCGATCGTGCTGCTTTCCGCTTCGACAGGTCTGCGCTGACGCCACGAGAGCGCCATCGACGGCGCGCTCTCCGCGCAGACGGCGATGACACGCGTTTTCGGCGAAGCGCTCTGGATCCACGTGCCGATACCGTTGACCAGGGAGCCGTTGCCAAGAGGGACGAAGATCGCGTCCAGGTCAAACGACCTCGTCAGCTCAACGGCCATCGTGCCCGCGCCTTCGCCGATCGCGCCGAGGTTGCCGTCTTCGACGTAGAGGTGGCGCTGGTCCGCGGCGAACTGTCTCGCGGCGTCTTTCGCCTGGTCGAAGTCGTCGCCGGCGAGCTCGACGGTCGCGCCGAGCGCGCGCATTCGCTCGACCTTCAGCGGATTGGCGCCCAGGGCCGCGAAGACCGTGATCGGGACCCCGCGCTTGCGGCAGGCGTAGGCCATGCCCTGGCCGAAGTTGCCGGCGGACGCGCAGACGATTGATTGGGTGCCGGCGCCGAGGCGGTGCAAGAGGTAGTCGGTGCCGCGGCCCTTGAAGCTGCGGATGGGGTTGACGGTCTCGACCTTGAGCACGGTGGCAATACCGAGCCGTTGACTGAGCGGCTCACAGTCGAACTGCGGCGAGTTGAGAAAGACCGGGTCGATGACGCCGGCCGCCTCACGGATACGTTCGATCGAGATCGTGGCATCCATGTGAACGCAGGATAAGTAGTTGCCGACTGCCGGCAAAAGCGGGCTAAAAGCACACGGAAAGCAAGCGAGTGCCGGCGGTCGCGGTAAAACCACGACGCGCCGCCCCTCCGGCGGCTTTGCCGCCACCTCCCCATAAATGAGGAGGACTGGCAACATAAAAAAGGGACGCCGTCCCGGGGGTAGTCAGGGCGGCGTCTTGACGCTCATCAGTTAGAACGCCTGGCCCTGTAAAACGCTACGGCCGGACTTGTAAAACCCCGATCATTGGGTACACAGTCTCTCCATGCCCAAATCGACCATCACCTTTGTCTGCACCGAGTGCGGAGGTGAAAGCCTCCGGTGGGCCGGCCAGTGCCCGCACTGCCACGCCTGGAACACGCTGCAGGAGTTCCAGGTCCGCAAAGCGACGAAGGATGCCCGACCCAGGCCCATCCAGCCCGTCCGGGCGGTCGCCCTCACCGACCTGGCCGCCGACGATGCGCCTCGAACGCGCCTGGAATGGGGCGAGCTCAACCGCGTCCTCGGCGGCGGCATCGTCGCCGGCAGCGTCGTCCTGATCGGGGGCGAACCGGGGGTCGGCAAGTCCACGCTCCTCATGCACGCCGCCGCGCAGGTGGCGCGGGGCGGCACCGTCCTCTACGTCTCCGGTGAGGAGTCCGGACAGCAGGTCCGGATGCGTGCCCAGCGCCTGGATGCGCTCGAGCCGAACATCCTGCTTCTGGCCGAGAACGATCTCGAGACGATCTGCGAGGCGATCGAGGCCGAACGCCCGCGGCTGGCGATCGTGGACTCGATCCAGACCGTGACCGACGCTGGCCTTGAGGGCAGCGCCGGCAGCGTCACCCAGGTCCGCGAGTCCGCGGCCCGCCTCATGCGCCTGGCCAAGGAGATCGGCGTTCCGGTGTTCCTGGTCGGCCACGTGACCAAAGACGGATCCATAGCCGGACCGCGGGTCCTGGAGCATATCGTTGACACCGTGCTGTACCTGGAAGGCGACCGCCGCCAGGAGCTCCGCATCCTGCGGGCGACCAAGAACCGCTTCGGCTCGGCCGAGGAGATCGGCGTCTTCGCCATGGGCGAGAGCGGGCTGGAGGAGGTCTCGGACCCCTCGGCCGCGCTCCTTGCCTCTGCTGCGCCGACGGCGCCGGGCACCGTGATCGTCTCGGTGCTCGAGGGCACCCGGCCCTTGCTGGTCGAGGTCCAGAGCCTGGTCAACAGGACGCAGCACACGCCTGTCCGTCGCGTCGCCAACGGCGTCGACGTCAACCGGCTGCACATGATCCTCGCGGTCCTCGAGCGCCGTGTTCAGGGACTTTCGTTCGGGACGAAGGACGTCTTCGTCAGCGTCGCCGGCGGCATCCGGATCACGGAGCCGGCCGCCGACCTCGGTCTCGCCCTGTCCATCCTCAGCAACGAGAACAACAGGCCAATGCCGGACGGCCTGGTCGTGATCGGAGAGCTGGGTTTGTCGGGCGAGGTGCGTCGCGTTGGCCATCTCGACCGCCGCCTCCAGGAGGCGGCGCGTCACGGCCTGACGCACGCTTTGATTCCGGCCGGCTCCCGGGCCGGTCGACCGTCCGGCCTCGACGTGGTCGAGGTCCGGACCGTTGCGGAGGCGATCTCCGCCGCCTTTTCTTCACCCATCCGGTCCGGCGAATTCGTAAGGGGGGCCGGGGTCACGGTCTCCTGAGGAGGTAATTCGTGGAACGTTCCGAGAATCTCGCCCGCTCGTTGGGGGCGGGGCTCGGAGTGGTCGGTGGTTTCCTGCTTGGTTATTTCATGGTCCGGGGCCTGGGCGGCAGCGCCCACCCGGGCTGGGCGATCATCGGGCTGACCACCCTGGAAGGCTTGATCTTTGCGTACCTCGGCACGCCGTACCTGCTCGGCGGCTGGCGCAGGGTCAACTTCCGGTTGACGAGCACTCCGCTGCCCGACCTCTTGAGTGGACTGCTGGGAATCATCGTCGGCCTGGTCATCGCGGTCCTCGTCGGCGTGTTCGTACGCGACCTTCCCTACGGCTACTACCTGTCCGCGGTCCTCGCGCTTCTGCTCGCGGTGCAGGGCGCTTCAGTCGGGCTGACGAGGCGCAACGAGATCGCCGCGCTGTTTTTCGGCGGCGCGGAGAAGGCTGACGGGCGCCGCGTCCCCGGCGTGCTGCTCGACACCTCGGTGATCATCGACGGCCGCATCCTCGACATCGCCAAGACCGGCTTCCTAGATATGCCTTTGATCACCCTCAGCTCTGTGCTGCGCGAGCTGCAGACGGTGGCGGACTCTGCTGACGTCACGCGCCGTCGTCGCGGGCGCCGCGGTCTCGACGTGCTGACCGAGATGCAGAAGGAGCCGGGGATCGACCTGCAGGTCACCGAGGACGAGACCTCCCCCAACGGCGACATCGACACGCACCTGGTGCGCACCGCGAAGCGCAAGGGCTGGGCGATCATGACCAACGACTTCAACCTGAACCGCATCGCGCGCCTGGAAGGTGTATCGGTGTTGAACCTCAACGAGCTCGCGCAGGCGATGAGGCCGGTCGCGATCCCCGGCGAGGAGATCGTGGTGATGGTGGCTCGCGAGGGCAAGGAACCGGGCCAGGGCGTCGGAAGCCTCGACGACGGCACCATGGTCGTCATCCAGAACGGCAAGCGATTGCTGAACCAGACCATCACCGCCGTGGTCACGTCGGTGATCCAGACCTCCGCGGGACGCATGATCTTCGCCGAGCCGAGCGGGGTCGATACCCGCCGGCCGTCGTCGCGCCCAAGACCGCGCGAGGAGACCGTGTAGGCGATGGCCACCGTGGGGGCGATCGTGGCCGCGGCGGGCACCGGCTCGCGTTTGGGCCGCGGCAGCAAGGCGCTCGTTCGTTTGAACGGCCGGACGACGCTGGCGCGAGTCCTGGAGCTGTTCCTGGCGCTCGACGAGGTCGACAGGATCGTCGTGGTCGGCCCGCCGAGCAGGCTCGAGACGGCCGAACGCGAGGTGGCGGCGCTGCAGCCGCGCAAGCCGGTCATCGTCAAGGCCGGCGGCGAGAGCCGCCAGGACTCGGTCCGTATGGGTCTGGCGGCGCTGGGCAGCTGCGACTACGTGCTCGTGCACGACGCCGCGCGGCCGCTGGCGACGGCGGCGCTCGTGCGCCGCGTGCTGGCGGCGGCGATGGAGACGGGCGCGGCGTTTCCCGCGATCAGCCCGCGCGACGCGGTCAAGAGGGTCGAGGGGAACCGGCTGGTCGAGAGCCTCGACCGTTCCTTGATCGTGCTCGCGCAGACTCCTCAGGGCTTCGCCTACGAGCTGCTGGCGCGCGCGCACCGCGAGGCCGCCGATGCGGGGCTGGTCGGCGACGACGACGCGCAGCTGGTCGCCGCGACGGGCCATCTTGTTTCGGTGGTGCCGGGTGAGCCGGCCAACATCAAGCTGACGACACCCGAGGACCTCGAGGTCGTCGAAGCTCTCATCCGGGAGCACGAGACCGCACGTGTCCCGTAGCCGGTGAGGGTCGGCATCGGCTACGACGTCCATCCGCTGGCCGCGGGCCGTCCGCTGGTGCTGGGAGGCGTGCGCATCGACCACCCGCGAGGTCTGGACGGCCACTCGGACGCGGACGTGCTGACGCACGCGGTGATCGACGCGGTGCTTGGGGCCGCCGGCCTGGGCGACATCGGGACCCTGTTCCCGGCGGACGATCCGCAGTACAAGAACGCGTCGAGCATCGACATGCTGCGGTCGGCCGTCGGAATGCTGGCGGAGTCGGGCTACCGGATCGTCAACGTGGACTGCACGGTGATTGCGCAGGAGCCGCGGCTCCATCCGCACCTGGCGATGATGAGTGCGAACCTTGCCGGTGTTCTGGGGACGGTGGACGTGAACGTGAAGGGCAAATCGCCGGAGGGAGTGGGGGCGTTGGGCCAGGGCGCCGGCATCGCGGCCCAGGCGGTCGCGACAGTCGAGGCAGAGTGACCCGGTGACGCTGCGGCTGCACAACACGCTCACCGGCGAAAAGGAGGTCTTCGCGCCGCTCGAGCGCGGCCACGTGCGCATGTACACCTGCGGCCCGACCGTGTGGAACTTCGCGCACGTGGGCAACCTGCGCGCATTCCTTTTTTACGACCTGATCCGGCGGCATCTTCGTGTGTCCGGGTACCGCCTCACCCACGTGATGAACCTCACCGACATCGACGACCGCATCCTGGACCAGGCCATGCATGCGGGGACGACGATCGAGGAATACGTCAAGCCGTACGTCGAGGCCTTCTACGAGGACATGGCGGCGCTGCGCGCCGAGCCCGTGGAGCACTACCCGCACGCAACCGAGCACATCCCCGAGATGGTGGACATGATCAGCACGCTCATCGAGCACGAGTACGCGTACGCCGCCGACGGAGACGTTTACTTCCGCATCGACAGCTTTCCGAAGTACGGCGAGCTGTCACACCTGGACCGCGCGGGCCTCAAGGCCGGCGCTCGGGTGGCCACCGACAAGTACGAGAAGGAGTCGGTCAGCGACTTCGCCCTGTGGAAGAGATCGCACCCGGAGGACGAGAAGATCGGCGCTGCGTGGGACGCGCCGTTCGGCAAGGGCAGGCCGGGCTGGCACATCGAGTGCTCCGCGATGAGCAAGCGCTACCTCGGCGAGACGCTCGACATCCACGCGGGCGGCATCGACCTGATGTTTCCGCACCATGAGAACGAGATCGCGCAGTCCGAGGCCGCGAACCACAAGACCTTCGCTCGCGTCTGGCTGCACTCCGAGCACCTCTCCGACGCGACGGGGGAGAAGATGTCGAAGAGCGCGGGCGGGTTCACCACGCTGCGCGACCTGCTCGCCGCCGGGCACGACCCGCTGGCGGTCCGGATGTTCCTCATCGCCAACGCGCACTACCGCTCCCGCGTGCGCCTCAGCTCCGAGGCGCTGCACGCCGCGGCGGAGCAGGTGCGCCGCCTGCGCGAGTTTGCCGACCGCCTCAACCGCGCTGCACCCGCCGGCGCCGACGACGCGCACCTGGCGAGGCGGACCGCCGACGTCCGCGCGTCCTACCGCGACGCCCTGGACGACGACCTGAACCTGCCCCAGGGGGTCGGCCTGGTCTTCGACCACCTGCGTGAGGCAAACGCCGCGCTCGACGCTGAGCGGGTGGGTCCGCTGAACAGGGCGTCGCTGAAGGCGCTGCTCGACGACGTGGACGCGCACCTCGACGTGATCCGGGCGGAGGAGCCTGGACTCGCCGAAGAGGTCGAGCGCCTGATCGCCGAACGCGAAGCGGCGCGCAGGTCGAGGGACTTCGCGCGGGCGGACCGGATCCGCGAGGACCTGAAGGCACGCGGCATCGCGCTCGAGGACTCGAAGGACGGCGTGCGCTGGCGGCGCATCGCCGGCTCTAGTGCGGCAGGGCGGTCCTGACCTTCCCGGTCTTGGGGTCGTGGTAGTTGCGCGGGATCTTGCTCACGTCCTTGCCGAACAGGGCGAGCTCCAGCGCCGGCTCCTCGATGCCCTGCTGGCTGTGGAGGTCTCGCGGCGGGTCGAGCCAGGTGACGAACTGGCCGGGGCCGAGGACCTTCTCGTAAAGCACGTTCACGCGCCCGTCGGCGCCAAGCTCCCAGTGCCGGTACCTGTCGTGGCCCTGCACGACGCACGCCACGCCCCAGGATCCGTGGTCGTGGACGGGCGTCTCCTCGTGCGGTGGGAAGCGGGCGAGCATCAGAGTCATCCCGTCGGGGTCGCTCTGCAGCAAGGTGAAGCTCGAGTCGCCTCCGTGCAGCGTCTTCATCTCGGCGTCGTGCACGAAGCCGGGCTGCTTCGATTCCTCGGCGAGCAGACGCCCGACCCGTTCCAGGGCCTCCTCGTCGACGCCTCCGGCGAGCAGCTCGCGAGCTCGGGCCATGAAGTCTGCAACCATCGTCTAGTGACCTGTACCGCGAGCATCGTTAGCATCCGGCGCCCCCGGACGGCCGGGCGACCTGCGGTCGCTGAAGCCTGCGTTGCGGGGCCCGGCGCGGCTCGTCACGAATCTCATAATGCGCTCCTCGCCGCGCCACCCGCGCCTTGGCTCCGGCCGTCCGGATGGCACCGGCCTTCGGGCCTGCGGCCTGCTAACGAGCTCACGGATACAGGCCACTTAGTTTGATCATTCACGGGCGGAACGCGGTCCTCGAAGCGGCGCGGGCAGGGCGGGTCGCGAAGGTCTACCAGGCGGCGGGCGCCGGCCACGACCCGCGGCTGGACGAGCTGGCGAAGCTCGCGAAGGTGGAGGTCGTCCCGGCCGCGCGGCTGGACGCGATGGCCCCAGGCGTCAACCAGGGCGTCGCCGCCGAGCTCAAGCCGCGCCGCGTGTGGACGCTCAAGCAGCTGCTCGATGCGCGGCCGTCGTTGCTCGTCGCGCTCGACTCGATCATGGACCCGCAGAACCTGGGCGCGATCCTCCGCAGCGCCGAGGTGGCGGGCGCGGACGGGGCGATCATCCCCGAGCATCGCAGCGCGCCTCTCTCCCCGGCCGCCGTCAAAGCCAGCTCCGGCGCGAGCGAGCTGCTGCCGATCGCGCGAGTTTCGGGCCTGCCGTCGGCGATCGTCGAGGTGAAGCGGGCAGGGATCTGGTGCGTAGCGCTGGACCCGCGCGGCGAGCTGAACCCGTGGGACTTCGACTTCAGGCAACCAGCCTGCGTCGTGGTCGGGAGCGAGGGCACCGGCGTCCAGCGCCTGGTCAAGGAGCGGTGTGACGCCCGGGTGAAGCTGCCCGTGGGCGGCCGAGTGGCGAGCTTCAACGCCTCGGCCGCCGCGGCGGCGCTGCTTTACGAGGTCATGAGACAGCGGACCTCTTCATAAACTGGTCCCGCCACTTCAATGTCCCAGCTCATCGTCGACGGCTACAACGTGGTCCACGCGTGGACATCGCTCAAGCGGCTCATGTCGATCGCGTCGCTGGAAGACGCGCGCGACGAGCTCGTGCGGCGCCTGTCCGTGCTCGGAATGGTGAGCGGCGAGGACGTGACGGTCGTCTTCGACGCGCACCACTCCAAGGCGATGTCCAACTCGCAGGAGACCGTGGACGGCGTCCGCGTCATCTTCACGCGCAAAGGCCACTCGGCCGACCACTCGATCGAGCGTCTCGCCTACCAGGCGCGGGACGCCGGCGAGGTCATCACCGTCGCCACCTCGGACCGCTTTCAAAGCGACCTGGTGCGCGGCATGGGCGGGGCGGTGATCAGCGCGCTCGAGCTGGAGCGCCGCGTCGTCGAAGCCGAGCACGAGATCACCCGCCGCGTGCAGCGATACCAGTGAGCGTCGTCCGGCGGACGCGCATCGTCTGCACCATCGGCCCGTCGAGCTCGTCGCCGCAGGTCCTGCGGGCGATGATCCAGGCGGGCATGGACGTCGCCCGCCTGAACTTCTCCCACGGCGACGAGGAAACCCACCGGCAGGCCGCTGCCGACGTGCGCGAGGCGGCCGAGGCCATCGGCCGGCCGGTCGCGCTGCTGGGCGACCTGCAGGGTCCGAAGATCCGGACCGGCGCGGTCGAAGGGACGTTCCAGCGCCTCGTACGCGGGCGGTCCGTCGCGCTGGTCGCTCACCACACCGAGACGCCTGAGGACATCGAGGTCAGCCACATCGAGCTGGTGCAGGCGCTGCGCGTCGGCGACCGTGTCCTCCTCGACGACGGACGCATCGAGCTCACGATCCGCTCCGTCGACGACGGCCGCGCCGAGGCCTCGATCGTCCGCGGGGGCCTGCTCGGCGAGCGCAAGGGAATCAGCGTCCCCGGCCGGGCCCTGCCGCTGCCCGCGCTGACGGAGAAGGACGTGCACGACCTGAAGCTCGCCATCGAGCTGGAGGTCGACTACATCGCGCTCTCCTTCGTGCGCCGGCCAGAGGACGTGGTCATCTGCCAGCAGCACATCAACGGCCACAACCGGAGCATCCCGGTGATCGCCAAGCTCGAGAAGCTGGAGGCGATCCGCAACCTGGACCGAATCCTCGAGGTCGCTGACGCGGTGATGGTCGCGCGCGGAGACCTCGGCGTGGAGCTGAAGCTCGGCGAGCTGCCGGCGGTGCAGAAAGACGTCATCGACCGGGCCAACCGCGCGGGCGTGCCGGTGATCACCGCGACCGAGATGCTCGAGTCGATGGTGACCTCAAACCGGCCGACTCGGGCCGAGGCATCCGACGTCGCCAACGCGATCTGGGACGGCACCGACGCGGTGATGCTCTCCCAGGAGACGTCGATCGGCGCGCACCCGGTCGAGGCAGTGCGCGCGATGGCACGCATCTGCCTGGCGGCGCAGAAGCATCCGGCGTTCGAGCGGGCCCGCCAGATCTGGCGCGAACCCGGCCAGGTTGGGAGCGCGATCGCCCACGCGGCCGCCTCGACGGCGGCCGAGCTGCACGCCAAGGTCATCATCGCCTTCACTGAGTCCGGCACCACCGCGCTGCGGTGCAGCAAGGCCCGGCCTCCGATGCCGGTGGTCGCCGCCAGCCCGCACGAGGAGGTCCTGCGCCGGACGGCGCTCTACTCGGGCGTCGTGCCGCTGCTGGTCCGGCCGGGCGCCGACACCGACCAGATGATCTCGAACGCGACCGCCGCCGCCCTCGAAGCGGGCATGGTCCGGGCCGGGGACAGGGTGGTGGTGGTGGCGGGAGTGCCCGTGGGGCGCCCCGGCCAGACCAACCTCCTCAAAGTCGAGACTGTATAGCGGCCAGGCCGCTAAGCCAGCTTAAGAAACGGGCTATTGACGGGAGAATAGCCGGTGTGGCGCCCGCCTCCCACGGTCTGCTCGGCCGCATCCAGAGGGCCAACGACCAGGCCTCCCATCGGTTCGGGCCGCACACCCCCGAGGTCGAGGCCTTCATCGTCGCCGCCGGGCAGCTGACGCCCTGGCAGTGGCGCCAGGTCCAGACCGCCCGGCAGCTGGTGGCGTCAGTCAGCAAGGAAGGGGCCGGGGGCGCCGACTCCGCCAAAACGATCCAGTCCGCCATCCGCAGCAGCGACGGGCGCATCTCCGAACCGATGGCGCGGGCGGGCGAGGTGCTGTTCGATACGCTGGCCAAGAAGAGCGACGAGAAGCAGGTCGCCGCCTGGCAGGCGATGACCGCGCTCATCATGCGCTCGCACCTGCCGGCCTTGAAGTTCGCGGTCCACTACGCGCCGTTTGCCGCCCTCATACCGCTTGCCGGCTCTGACGTGATCGACCCGAGGACCAGGCGCTTCCTCTCGCTTCTCGAGGAGCTGGGCAAGGAAGAGCTGCTCGTGCTGGCCGGGCGCTGGCGCATCGAGCCAGGCGCGTCGCGCGCCCTCCTCCAGGCCGTGGCGAAGAACAAGGAGGTGCGCAGCGAGGAGACCGTCGCGGTGGCCGCGCTGTCCGTGGTGCCGCATCACCTGGTCGCCGACGAGGGTTGGTCGGCGGTACGCACCGTCGTGCACGGCGGCAGGGTGCTTGGCGCGCTGGCCGACCTCACCCCCGAGGAAGCCGTGCAGCTCTGGGCGCCGCTGGAACCGGTCATCCCGTTCGCCAGGCTGGGCGAGCCTGAGACGCCGCCGCCCCCGGCCAATATCGTGCGCAGCGCCGTCCAGAGCGCGATCAAGACCATCACCCGGCCGCCACGCAACCGCGTCGCCGCGACCGCGCCGCCGAAGGCGCCCGCTTTGTACGGACCCAATCACAACGAGGTGGCGGCATTCGTCAAGGGCGTGGCCGCGCTGTCGCCGATCCAGTGGCTGCGCGTTCTCGACCGCCGGCGGCTGGTCGCGAGCGTGACGCGCGAGGGAGCGGTCGAGCCGACGGGTGTCGTGCGTTCGATCCTGATCGCCCTCGAAGCGACGCGCGAGCTGGACATGTACACGCGGTGCCGCGCGTTCGCGGCCGTCGAGCGCGCGGGCTTTGTGGTCGAGTCCCACGGCGGCGTCGACCTCGAGCAGGTGCGCGAGGCGCTGACGCCTTTCCAGCCGTTGATCACGTTCGAGGCGCTGAACGGCGGTGGATTCGCGCACAAGGTCGCGTCGCTCGACAAGGCCGACTGGGAGCGCATCGCGGCGGCGGCGCCGGAAGCGAGCGTGGAGAGCGTGGCGCCGCTCGTCAACGCCGGCACTGCGTTGATCGACTTCTTCGGCGGGCGCTCGGACGACGAGGCGGTGGCGACGTGGCATGCCGTGTCGGCGCTGGTCCGCCGGCACCAGCTGCCGCCGATCAAGTTCGCGGCGTCCTACGCGCCGTTTGCGTCGGCGATCCCGGTGACGAATCCGCGCTCGCTGGGCGCGATGGTCTCGCGGTACGTGACCGCGGTCGGCCGTCTCGGCTCAGCCCAGTGCGCGCTGCTGGCGCGCAACTGGCAGCCGAGCGACGAGCTGTCGGGCGTCCTGTCCAGGGCGGTGGCCGACGGCGGCGCGCGGACGGGAGAGGAGGCGGCGGCGCTCGCGGCGGTGGTGACCGTGCCGATGCGACTGGCGACGAGCGGGGGATGGGCGGCGGTGAAGACGGCGGCGTTCGGCGGCCGCGTGATCGCCGTGCGCACCCGCCTCACCCCCGAGCAGCTCGAGGGGTTGTGGGAGCCGATCCAGCCGGCGATCCCGCTCGCCTCGCTGAGCGCTCCTGCACGCGCGCGCCGCTAACTTCTAACCTCTCTTGTAGTGGCGACCGCGCGCAGCAACGGCCGGCTTCCGAAGTTTTCGAAGGTGATGGTCGTATCCGCGCACCCCGACGACCCGGACTTCGGGGCCGGCGGGTCGATCGCCAGGCTGGCCGACAGCGGCGCGGAGGTGACCTACGTCATCGTCACGGACGGCCGGCAGGGCGGCGAGGACCCGACGCAGAAGGACAGCGACCTGATCGCCATTCGGGCGAAGGAGCAGCGCGCGGCGGCCAAGGTGCTTGGGGTCAAGCGAGTCGAGTTCCTGGGCTACAAAGACGGCCACCTGGCGCCCGACCTGAAGCTGCGGCGCGACATCGTGCGCCAGATCCGCAAGTACAAGCCCGAGCTGGTGATCACGCACATCCCCGGCCGGGTGCTCGACGCGCCGATGGGCGGGTCGCACCCCGACCACCTCGCCGTCGGCGAGGCGACGATGGCCGCGGTGTACCCCGATTCGCGCAACCCGCGGGCGTTCCGCTCCTTGTTGAAGGAAGGTTTCCAGCCGCACGAGGTGAAGGAGGTCTGGATCCCGCTCTGGACGCAGGGGGATTACCTGGTCGACATCACGCCGACGCTGGACCGGAAGATCGAAGCGCTGCGCAAGCACCGCTCACAGGTGGCGAAGCCGGGGCGGGCGTGGGACTTCGAGAAGTTCATGCGCAAGCGGCACCGGGACGTGGGGAAGAAGGCCGGGTACCAGTACGCCGAGTCGTTCAAGAGGATCACGGTCTAGGGCCCAGGGCCCCTCGCCGTGATCCTCTCCTGACGATTACTGCCG
>Ga0070698_100002056_pt1 | contig 22367 bp, 30 predicted proteins | sample KBSK1502metaG_FD_65477 | JGI IMG/M metagenome (GOLD analysis project Ga0070698, IMG submission 65477) | Corn, switchgrass and miscanthus rhizosphere microbial communities from Kellogg Biological Station, Michigan, USA - KBS K1-50-2 metaG | ecosystem: Host-associated > Plants > Roots >...
CGGCTTCCCGCACACAGGTGGCGGCCATCTCGCTGGGCGGGGTATCCTTCAGGCTGCCGCCGTACCCACCGAGGGCCGTTCGAACTCCGCTCAGAATTACAATTTCTCGATTCATATCAATTTAGGGGGGACGTTGTTTTACTTTTGAAAAATTGGTTTTCGCTCTCCGCGCCCGGCGCACCGGCCGGCATCTTCGCCCGCAGTTTGGTGAGCGCCTTCATGTCAAGTCATTTCAATCAGGTTGCGAAGATCCGCTCTACCGCGCTTGCCCGATCCTCACCTTCCTTTGGTGGAAATCTCCCGGATAGGTTCAGCGGGAGTAAACCCCGACCTGCGGCAAGATCGGATTCGGCAACTTCGCCAGTCAGCGCGCGCGGCGGTTCGCAAAGTCCTCGAACTGGATCAGCGCGCACGGAAAAACCTCCTCCACCGCAGTAACAAACTCCTCGATCAGTTCGTCATAGGCCGGAGCTCGCAGGCGGCGTTGACAGAGTCCGATGTAAAGCGGGTCACCCAGCAAGGCCTCGTTCTCCGTGCCGACATCGATGGTCACAGGAAGGCAGACACCCGGGTCGATTCCGCCGCACGGGACGCACGATCCTTGGCCACGGCCGCCACCAGCTCGATCGCCCAGTAGATCGGGGCAATCATGTTGAAATTTCCACCACTTTCCGAAAATCCTCCATCGGGTAGATCACCACCTGGCCGCTCTGCTTATCGATTCCTGCCAAAGCTGTTTACTCATCGTTGATCACGCATTGTAATGAGTTTGAAATTGCAGAGAGTTTTTTCAACTCCCTGACCCGGCGTGTGTTTGCCACGGCCGGTGTAAATCAACAGATTGAGTTCGTTGACAGCGACTTTGACGCCCCACCCACCGATTCGTCCGGCACTGTGCAACGTAGCTATCAGGGGGCCGAACTCGCCGCCTTGCTCGCAGCTATTACTTACAGAGTTAGGTTTCCAAAGAGAATGTTACGCCGACCTGCCTGCAGCTTGCGGCAGCCGCTGCCCGTTTGGAGATTGAGTTGGGTGGCTCGGTAGCGCGAATTGAGATGATCGAAAGCGTCTTCTTCCGCGGGAAGGGCGCTTACTTGGTCGGCTCCGCCTTTCGAGCCGGCGACGGACACAGCTTGCCTCTGGCACTCGCACTGCTAAACGGCAAGACCGGAATTACGCTCGACGCTGTGCTCACAGGTGAGGACGACATCGCCATCCTTTTCAGCTTTACTCGTTCTTACTTCCGGGTGGATGCCGCACGGCCCTAAGAGCTCGTGTGTTTTCTGAAAACGCTGATGCCCCGCAAGCCCTTAGCCGAACTCTATACGGCGATCGGTTACAACAAACACGGCAAAACCGAATTCTACCGCGACTTCCTACGCCACCTTCAGGGCTCCCAAAGGCATGAAAACGAGATTTTTCCAGAGGAATTCCCGCGCTTTCTTGGTTTCCGACCTGATCTGTTGGAAACCTTGATCGACTACCATGGCGACCTGTTCCAAGCCGTGGCCTGGCGGCGTGTGCAGACTGCCCTTCGCGCAGGTAACATCCTGGATATCTTCCCCTAAGGGGCCGACAAACGGCTGCTAGCCCGCATTTCTCGCGCCCGTGAGAAACGATGATCTCACGCCTCTCTTCTTCAGGCAACCAGGTCGCATAACGTGTCTTCACCCCAGATAGGCCCCGGCACGGCCCTGGTGCGGCAGGCCCCGCGATGCGATCACTTTCCCTGAAAGACCGGTTTCCGTTTTTCGAAAAACGAGCGGATTCCTTCCTGGTAGTCGTCGCTGTCGTAGATTCTGCGCCGCACCCCCTGGATGCGCTCGAAGATCTCGGCGGTGAGTGGCTGAGCTTGGGCCAAAACGTGAATCTCTTCTTTCAATAAGGTAATAACCAACGACGAGTTGGCTAGCATATCCTGCGCTAACTCGAATGTCTTGGCTTCCAGTTGCTCGACTGGCAGGACATAATTTGCAATTCCAACTTCATACGCCCTTTGCGCGCTGATCGGCGCGGCTCGGAAAAGCATTTCTTTCACAACCACCATCGGCACCGAACCCATCATGTTCTGAATACCGCCGAGGTTGTAAGGCACGCCTAACCTGGCCGGGGTGATGGCGAACGTGGCGTTCTCTGCCGCGATGACCATGTCGCACGCCATTACCAATTCGCACGCGCCCCCCCAAACGCCTCCCTCAATCATCGCCAGTACCGGAGCGGGATACTCCTGGACCTTGCGAACGATCACTCGAAGCGGGTCGTTGTAGGTCAGGGGATCCCGCGCATGCTTCGGCAATTCCCCGACATTATGTCCGGCCGACCACGTCTTTGTACCGGGTGGTGCCCGCAAGATCACTACCCGGATGCCTTTGTCGCGGAAGTCTTCCAAAGCATCAAGCAGCTCCTCGATCAGACTGCTGCTCAGGGAATTCAGCGTCTTGCGGTCGTTCAGCGTGATCGTGCCGATATGCTCTTTCACGCTTGTTTCAATCAGCAGTGCAGTTGCCTCGCGCATATTGGTTTCTCCTGTTTGGCCTGAAAAGAGTGCACATGAAGTTTCGCTCTAAATGGGTTTCTGCTCTTTTGAGCAATGGTTGGTTTCAAAATGGCTCAGCACGCCGCCGGTCCCGCACCGGCGGCGAGCCTGAGCCCATTAATGGTTTTGGGCTCAAATCTGGTAAAGACCGAGGAGTTCGCGCGCTGCCCTGGTTGGGCTTATCCTGCGCTCGCGGACCGAGTGCTCGAGCCGCGCAAAACGCTCTTGCACGGCGGAAGCATTCTGAAAGATTTCCTGAAGGCCGGATGAGATCAATTCACGCATCCAGCTCAACGCCTGCGCTTGACGCCGGCGCTCCAAGTGGCCACCAGTTTCTTGGTGAGCCCGGTGATCCAGGATCATCTGCCAGATTTCACGGATACCTCTGTTCTCGAGTGCCGAACAAGTGAGCACCCGTGGTGTCCATCCGTGCCGGTTCGGCGCAAACATCCGCAGCGCGGTTTCATACTGACTTCGCGCACGCCTTGCTTCTCGAAGTTTCTCTCCGTCTGCCTTGTTGATCACAATGCCGTCAACCATCTCGATGATACCGCGCTTGATGCCCTGGAGGTCATCGCCGGCTCCGGGGATCATCAGGAGCAGAAAAAAGTCGGTCATTGAGCTGGCCTCAATTTCCGATTGCCCGACGCCGACGGTTTCGACCAGAACGTTCTGGTATCCCGCGGCTTCGCAAATCAGAATGCACTCGCGGGTGCGGCGGGCCACGCCGCCAAGATAGCCGCGCGACGGCGAGGGGCGGATGAAGGCGGCAGGCTGTCCACTCAGCCGCTCCATGCGAGTCTTATCGCCGAGGATGCTGCCGCCGGAGATAGGACTGGAAGGATCGACGCTCAGCACCGCGACCTTTTCGCCCAGCTCGTGGAGGAGATACATCCCCAGGGCGTCAATCAAAGTGCTCTTCCCGCTGCCAGGAACCCCGGTAATGCCGATCCGTCGCGATTTCCCAGTGCAAGGGAGCACGCCCTCAAGTATCTGCTCAGCTAACACTTCATCGGAGGGCAAGTCGCTCTCGATCACCGAGATCGCCCTGGCAATCACGGCACGATCTCCGTTCAGAATGCCACTGACGTAATGCGCCACCGGGAGACGTCCGCTCACGGTCGGTCGCCCCGGACTCGCCTTTGTCTCGCCAATATTGGTCGTGATCATCTATTTTGCAGATCGTCGGTCGGAAGCGTCATGAACGGAGTGCGACGGCGCACGCTCTTTTCATCGTTCCGGTTACGATCGCAGTGGCTGCCGTCTGCAGGCTCCTTGCCCATCAAGATGGCCAAAACCTTCTGTGCGCACTGAGGAATGTTGGTGCCTGGTCCGAACACAGCCGCCGCGCCAGCCCGGTACAGATACTCGTAATCCTGTTGCGGAATGACGCCCCCGACGATCACTCTGATGTCGTCGCGGCCCTGTTTCTTGAGTTCGACCACCACTTCAGGGATCAGAGTCTTGTGGCCGGCAGCCAATGTCGATATTCCAACAACGTGGACGTCATTCTCAACCGCGTTACGCGCGACTTCCGCCGGCGTTGCGAAGAGCGGCCCCACGTCAACGTCGAACCCGATATCCGCAAATGCGGTGGCGATCACCTTTGCTCCCCGGTCATGGCCGTCCTGGCCCGCCTTTGCGATGAGAATGCGAGGTCGGCGCCCGTCGCGGTTGGCAAACTCCTTTGCCATATCCTGCGCCTTCTGGAAGGCGGGATCGCCCTGGCTTACGAGCGCATAAACGCCGCTAATGCATTGGTTGACGGCTTGATAGCGCCCGAACACCTTTTCCATCGCCGTAGAGATCTCGCCAAGTGTCGCACGGACCCGCGCAGCATTCACGGAGCGCTCCAGCAGGTTGCCCTTTCCCGTTTCCGCCGTCTTGGTAAGCGCTTGGAGGGCCTCGTTCACCGCCGTTTGGTTGCGCGAGTTCTTTACCTCATTCAGGCGGCGGATCTGACGCTCGTGCACGGCGCGATTATCGACCTCCAGGATGTTCAGCGTGTCTTCAACTTCCGGCCAATACTTGTTTACTCCGACAATGACTTCCTCGCCTGAGTCGATCTGCGCTTGGCGACGCGCTGCCGCTTCCTCAATGCGCCGCTTCGGCAGCCCCATTTCGATCGATTTAGTCATTCCACCCTGCGCTTCCACCTCGCTGATCAGGCGCCAAGCCTTATGCATAAGAGTGTCGGTGAGCGACTCCACGTAGTAACTGCCTGCCCAGGGATCCACCGCGTGGGTAATGCCGGTTTCTAGCTGAAGGTAGAGCTGCGTATTCCGCGCGATTCGCGCCGAATAGTCGGTCGGCAGCGCAATCGCTTCATCCAAGGCGTTTGTGTGCAGCGACTGAGTATGCCCGAGTACCGCGGCCATCGCCTCGATGCACGTCCGGGCAACGTTGTTCGACGTGTCCTGTGCCGTCAGGCTCCAGCCCGAAGTTTGTGCATGCGTGCGCAGTGCCATCGATTTTGCGTTCTTCGGATTGAAACCCTTCACGATCTTCGCCCATAGCACTCGCGCCGCCCGCAGCTTGGCAATCTCCATGAAATAGTTCATTCCCACGCCCCAGAAAAAGCTAATGCGCGGGGCAAAATCATCGATATCGAGGCCCGCCGCGATGCCGGTCCGCAGGTACTCCAGACCGTCGGCCAGCGTATAGGCCAATTCGAGGTCGGCGGTCGCGCCCGCCTCGTGCATATGGTAGCCGCTGATTGAAATGGAGTTGAATTTCGGCATATTCGCCGAGGCGTACCGGAAGACGTCTCCGACAATCCTCATCGACGGTGCGGGTGGGTAGATATAGGTATTGCGGACCATAAACTCCTTCAGAATGTCATTCTGGATTGTCCCGGTCAGTTGCTGCGGCCGGACCCCCTGCTCTTCGGCCGCTATGATGTAGAAGGCCATCACCGGCAGAACGGCGCCGCTCATCGTCATCGAAACCGACATCTGGTCCAGAGGGATCTCGTTGAAGAGAATCTTCATATCCTCGACCGTATCAATGGCCACTCCGGCCTTGCCGACGTCGCTCGTGACCCGCTCATGATCCGAGTCATATCCCCGGTGCGTGGGCAGGTCGAAGGCCACCGAGAGACCTTTCTGGCCGGCCGCCAAATTGCGGCGATAGAACGCGTTTGACTCCTCCGCCGTTGAGAATCCCGCGTACTGACGGATTGTCCAGGGCCTGAGCACGTACATCGTCGAATAAGGTCCGCGCAGAAAAGGTGGAATCCCGGCGGCGTAGTCGAGATGCTCCAACTCTGCAAGGTCCTCGGCCGCGTAATATGATTTGACGGGGATCTGTTCGTGGGTCATCCAGCAAAAAGCGGCCTTCCCCCGCTGTCGTGGCTGCGTACCTTGATCCAAGGGGATCTTGGTGAAATCTGGTCTTGGTATGCTTACCATGGCTACTTCTTTCCTCCTCCGATCCCGAGCCGCGTCACCCACTCGGTTAGAGCCGCTATTGCGTCCGTGCGGATGTGAATGAACCCCTGGACTCCTCCCGCTTTCATTTGCTCGAGCTGAGCTTTCGGATCGCCGGCAACGACTACAGGTTGCTTAACCTTCGGGCAGACTTCTCGAGCCAGTGCCAGGTACTCGGGATCTGAGCTGCAGAGAACGATAAGGTCTGCGTCAGCATGTTCGTATTCGTGCGAGGTTTCGATCTCGAAGCCGGCGCATCCAAAGAAGTTTTGGCTAAACTGTGAACGGGCCTGCCTCATCGTCAGGTCGCCGCGTTCAAGCAGGAGTACCTTGGGACGTTTGCCGCGCTCGCGTGTAAACGCTTCAGTTTTGAGCCGCAGGCGTTCGAATAGGCTCGCGGCACGCCAGCTGCCCTGCGGCACTTCCACAGGCCCATTGATCGTCTCGTTCAGGTCGGGGTAATTATTCACGCCTACCAGTGTGCGGCGTCGGGAGGAGACCGCTTTGTCTCTTGCGGCCCGCGACTCCGCGAGCGCACTATTAATGGAGCCCTTGGCCTTTGTATACCCGCCTTCCGCCTCGACCTGCTGGAACAGCCTCCAGCCTTGATTGGCGAGGGCATCGGTGAGCCGTTCCACATAATACGATCCGCCCGCCGGGTCCGCGACGCGATCAAAGTGTGATTCCTCTTGCAACAACCTCTGGATATTCATCGCCTGCCGGGCGGAGAAGGGGAACGGCCGGACCGCCAAAGAATCGCAGCCGCCAATCACCGCCGCTATGGCCTCGGTCGTGGCGCGCAGAACGTTGGTGAACGGGTCGTAGATGCTCTTATTGCGCAAAGTCGTACAGGCATGAACGTTCATCAAGCAGGACGATTCGTCCCGCGGCTGGAAAGCTGAGACTGCGCGCGCCCAAAGCATCCGCGCGGCGCGTAGTTTGGCGATCTCGAAGAAAAAGCTTGACCCGATCGCAAACACAAACCGGATACCTTTAGCCACCTCATCGACGTTGCTGCCGGCCTGCGACCGTTCCACTAGCCGCTCGACACCGAGCGCGACTCCATAACCAAGCTCCTGGACCGCCGTTCCGCCCTGCTCGCGAATAGCGTCGACCCGGATCGCATCGGCGAGAACCTCGGCCTGGGGCTCCACCTGCTTCCAGGTTTGCGATCCGCGTCCGCGAACGAATGGGAATGCGGACGGAACAACTCGGGTTTGTGATTCGAGATCCTTGATGTCCTCACGGCGATAGTAGGGACGGACTGCGATTCCCTCATCTGAGTCCCAAACGAGCTTCTTGTTGTAATCTGCGCCCTTCAGATCAACGTGAATTGCATTCTCCCACGTCTCCGTTGGAACAGCAGGGAAATCTTTCAAGAGATGCAGTGTTTCCGCCGAGTGAGCCATTGATACAATCATGCAGTTTCCTTCCGCCGAGTCGGAGTTATGAGCTCCTCTTCTCGAACGACAAATTGTGCGCCGTTGCTAACACATTGTGGTGATCGACGCCCAGCCTCTACACGCACCTTGCCAATCTCCGCGCATTCCTTGCCGTGACCGTAATAAGGATAAACGTCGAGTCCTTAGTCCACCTGTAGCGGCGCCTCGCTAAGGCTTACCAACAACGGTGTAGAACCCAACAATATGCGTATAGTCGGTTTGATTTGTGCGCGCCATGTTCCGGAGCACGAAAACAAGGGACGTGCTCTCCCCATGAATTACCCCAGCCCCTACCGTGACCTGTATAACTGGTCAGTGAACGACCCGACATCCTTTTGGCAAGGCCAGGCGGAAGCAATCCATTGGCAAACTCCTTTCGATACGGTCTGCGATTTTAGCAACCCGCCATGGAAATTCATTCGGAATCCGAAGTTCGACGCGAATCACATGCACCGGCTCCCAAAACCGGCGGGAGCATTGCATGCCGACGGGTCGAGCGTATGTTATCGTTCGGGCCGAGAAGTCAAAACGGAAATTCCGCGTAAAATCCTCATGTGTCCATCACAGCACCACGTGATCTCGGGCACAGTAAACTCCGCCGGTTCCTCGAAAGAAAGTATGATGGAGGCGCAACCATGACAACTGCAACCCGCACCAGCGGCGCCTGGGAGGACGCATTCAATTGTTCGATTCAAGATCCCGAAGCGTTCTGGGGCGAGGCCGGCGACGCAATCCACTGGTACAAGAGGTGGGACAAGGTCCTCGACGATTCCCGCGCCCCCTTCTACCGCTGGTTCACCGGCGGCCAACTCAACACCTGCTTCAACGCGCTCGACCGGCACGTCGAAACTGGCCGCGCCGACCAGACCGCGCTCATTTACGACAGCCCCGTCACCAATCAACGCAAAACGTTTACGTACCGCGAACTGCGCGACACCGTCGCCCAATTTGCAGGCGCGCTCGCGCAGCTGGGCGTCGGCAAAGGCGACCGTGTCGTCATTTATATGCCGATGATTCCCGAAGCAGCGGTGGCAATGCTTGGCTGTGCGCGCCTCGGGGCAGTGCATTCCGTGGTGTTCGGCGGCTTTGCTTCACGCGAGCTTGCGTTGCGCATCGACGACGCCAGACCCAAGGCCATCGTTTCCGCCTCCTGCGGCATCGAAGGCAAGCGCATTCTCCCCTACAAGCCTCTCCTCGATGAAGCGCTTCGCCTCGCCCACCACAAGCCCGAAAAGGCGATCATCCTTCAGCGCCCCATGGAGCATGCCGAGCTTGTCGCTGGGTGCGATCTCGATTGGGATGAAGCAGTGGCCGCGGCCAATCCCCACGACTGTGTTTCGGTGGCAGCAACCGATCCGCTCTACATCCTCTACACCTCCGGCACGACCGGCCAGCCCAAGGGCGTGGTCCGCGACAACGGTGGCCACGCGGTCGCGCTGAAGTGGACGATGAAAAATATTTATGGCGTCGATCCCGGCGATGTGTTCTGGGCTGCTTCCGACATCGGTTGGGTCGTTGGCCACTCCTACATTGTTTACGCTCCGCTGCTGCACGGAAACACCACCGTGCTTTACGAAGGCAAGCCCGTGGGCACGCCGGACGCCGGCGCATTCTGGCGCGTGATTTCTCAGCACAAAGTCAAAACCCTGTTCACCGCGCCCACCGCGTTTCGCGTCATCAAAAAAGAAGACCCCACTCTCGAGTTCAAGAAGAAATATGACCTCTCGAATTTCAGAGCGCTCTTTCTCGCGGGCGAGCGCTGTGATCCCGACACCTTGCGGTGGGCCGCCAGCAATCTCAACGTCCCCGTGATCGACCACTGGTGGCAGACGGAAACCGGCTGGTCCATTTGCGCGAATTGCATTGGCATCGAGCAATTGCCGGTCAAGCCAGGGTCGCCGACCAAGCCGGTTCCCGGCATGGATGTGCGCGTCGTCGATGAGCGGAATAGCGAGGTGAAGCGCGGCGACGTGGACGCTCTGGTGATCAAGCTGCCGTTGCCGCCTGGAACGCTTCCCACGCTATGGAACAACGATGAAGGTTTTCTCAAGTCCTATCTCACCGATTACCCCGGCTACTACAAGACCGCCGATGCGGGATACATGGACGAGGACGGTTATGTGTTCGTGATGTCCAGGACCGACGACATTATCAATGTCAGTGGTCACCGCTTGTCCACCGGCGGCATCGAGGAAGTTCTCTCTTCGCACCCTGACGTCGCGGAATGCGCCGTCTTCGGCGTGAACAACGAACTGAAGGGCCAGATACCGATTGGCTTGCTCGTGCTGAAGAGCGGAGTCATGCGCGATCCGGGTACGATCGTCAACGAAGTCGTGCAGATGGTGCGGGACACGATCGGACCCGTCGCCTCATTCAAGATAGCCGTCGTCGTGCAGCGCCTTCCCAAAACGCGCTCGGGCAAAATCCTGCGTGGCACCATGCAAAAGATCGCCAACGGGGACCTGTACGCTACGCCCGCCACCATCGATGATGCTGCCGTCCTCGCCGAGATCGAAACGGCCATGGCCCACGTCGGCTACGCCAAATCAAAACTGCAGAAACTGCGCAACGAGGTGCGGAACCTCGCATTCGCGATCTGGGTGAAACGTGTCCAAGGGAGAGGGAGCTACTTCGGGGATGCATGGTCCGATTGGTTCACGGCCCGCAACGAGCTGGGCATCCCTCCAGATCTCTTTTTGTAATTGGTCTGTGCTTGCCAATTTTTTATTTCCGACTTGATCGGTGTCTGTGGCCCCACCCTCGGATGGTCGGAGGGCCCCCCGCCCTTGTTTTTGGGGCCATAACATCATACAAGCAAGCGACGAGGGGCAGGACAAAAGTGCGCTGACAATCAGTTTTCACTGCCTTCGGAGTACCTTCTTTCAAATTGCACCTTTTGCGGTAATCCGGCGGGCTCGGACCATCCTGTGTCTTTGTTGACGCGATATGCTGGTAGTTCAGTATAGGATACAAGCTCAACGCCTTTGGCCGGGTCCTGAACTACCACAAGATCTTCGACTTCGTACGCCACAAGAAATGGATTGTCACCGACAATAATTCTCGTTCCCAGGTCCTGGCTTTTAACATTCCTTCGGAGAGTGGAATGTACCCGATTCATTCTTTCGGAGATTAGTAAGCTCGGCGAGTTGAAATATAGACCAATCATGTAGTCCAAAATTGGTTTAGAAGTGCGAGTTGCTGGCAGTACATGAAAAAAATCCTTCCGAACTTGATCTCCCTTCCAGCGGATGACCCAAAAGCGTTTTGTGCGACGTGCGCGTGGCATCAATTTGGAAATTTTTGCCGTTTGAATTCGTAGATTGCGGCAAACCGGCGAAGATCGAACGGCGAGGACTCTCGAATGTTCGGCAATGGCCCTCCAGGCTGATAAATGAATTTGACAGGCTCCGCAAGAGTCTTCTTTGGTCGGCTTGCTGGGCGATTGCGCCATAGCGTTATCGACTCACCCGCCCCCAGCCTGACTGAAACCGGGTCTCCAGATCAGCGTAGATTCGGAACCGGGGAGCCCGCCGCCGTCTGTTCTCGGTCGACCTGAGTATTATGCGTGCTGAAAACGACCCTTCAGCGGCGCGGTTTTTAACCATGAAGGCAACCGCATTCTGGATTTGGGAGGGCATATAGTTGCGCAACTATACCAAGGGGTGATCCTCACCAGACTAATGGCCGGTGTTGCTCGCCTATCCTCAGACACTTCTTCCAAGGATGTTAGCCGAGCGATTGCGGATTTAAGTTGTTCCCGTTGATCGGCCGAATTCAAAGTCTCGTAAATTGAATGGCACGCCGTTTTCAGATCAGCCAGCGAGCCGAACCTTCGTGCGGGATCTAGGTTCACACAACGCCGGACCAAGACATCGATCTCCCGCGGTACACCGTTGAAATCGAATGAGCCAGCTCTCAACCTCCCTTGATAGAGCTCCAGGAGCATAACGCCGAGGGAGTAGATATCTGATCGTTCGTCGGCATCCTTTGCATGGTCGTATTGCTCTGGTGCCATGTAAATCGGGGTTCCCATGCCGTCGCCAGTAAGAGTCTGCCTGGTCGAGTCAGAATAAAAGGCGCGCCCGAGGCCCGAAATCCGATATAACAATGTCTTGGTCCGAATTTAAGAGCACGTTTTCAGGCTTAAGGTCACGATGAATGGCGCCTTGCGTATGGGCATGCTCGATCGCATCAAGAATGGAAGAGTAAATCCGGCTAAGCCTCTCTTCGTCGCCAACAATATCTGGAAATTCGTCCACAAGCGAACCTCGGTATAGCGGCATGACATAAAACCGCGCATCGTCGGTGAGCTTCTTATCGAGCACTTTTACTATGTTCGGATGGTCTAATTTCGATTGAATCCGCACCTCCCTTTCGAATCGCTTCACGACCTCTTCGTCCGTCTCGTCCAACCTCGCGGAAACCCTAGCTCTTCCTCAGCGTCTTCAATTGTAAAGCCCAGCTTCGAAAAGTTTTCGACCGTGAAATATCATTGGGCGTTGATCTGGAAACGGAAATCCTCGTAACCATCAAAGACGATCGTCAGCAGCTCTTTGAAGTATTGCTGGGATGCACTGATCACATCGACCGAAGGCGGTTTCGGAAAATCCGGATGTTCTCCAAAGAACCATCTATTTTTCCTGTTAAGCAGATCACTGAGATACTGTGCCTTGAATCCGAAATTGATTGAGTTTGCTCCGATATGGTGAGTGATTCTGCTAAACGCGCGGAAGTACTTGGCGAGTTCGCTTTGAGAAAGCTGGCTTCTTCGACTCACGTACCACTCTTTGAAGCAAGGGTCGCCGGCAAGCGATGCTTGGAGCGCATAGGTAATGCTTCGGCAAGCGGAAGCAAATGCAACGACATTAGCCCGGATTGCAACCAAGTTCTGCTCTCGCGCCAGCTGGTTTAAAAAATACTCCGCTTGAATTACTGTTTCGTCGACAATTCCGAAAGATCTGCCCATCGAGCCAATTTCTGTTTAAGTAGGCTTCAGAAAATCGAAAAGACTAACGCCGATGTTTTTCGATCGGTCAAAGGGCTCGACCCTCTCCACTCCACTTCACAAAACATTGCGTTAGTTACAAAGTATGAAGTACCTGCCTCCCATGGATTCGAACCATGACAAATTGATCCAGAGTTTTATGCCGTGCCGATCGCAGACCTTACCACCCGATTATTTTCGCAACGCATGGAGTGGCTGTTCGCCACCCACTCCGTGCTTTCAAGCCAGCTACTGACATGTAGACGCGCCGGCAACGCTAACGGGGACAGGTAGTTCTTGGCCTTGACTTAACCTGAGACTCGATGACAAAGGATTCCAAAGTTCAATTCGCAGGAAAACCGAACCCGCATCAGATCCCTGAAGCGCACGTTGGCGTCCAAGCCAACCGGGTGAGAACTGGAGGTGCGAAGGAAGACCGCTACCGAAGAGAAAAGCCCTTTTGCAACGGCTTCAAGACCAATAGCCATTGCCCTTCAACGCGTGTGGCGGCGCGCGCCCGAGCATTGAGTTGAGTGCATGGAGAGAACTGATTTCCAGACTGCTCAGGAAGTGCTCTTGGATGTAGCCGATTTGGTTGAGGAGAGAGACCGCGTCGCAGAATACCCGCTATCGTCCAAGTCCCTTCCTAGCGATGGCGCTCAGATAGTGTCGTCGTGCAAGCTCTTCGAAACTCCGCGCTTCTTCAGTTTCCCGCCTCGAACTGCCTCGCTTTCCTCTACAGCACAATAATGGCGTCGCCCGGCTGATCGTCGATACTCGTGTCGAGCAAGGGAAAATCCGCACCGAATTGGCCCGCGGGAAGCGATCGTCGCGTCGATCAAGAGCACCAATTGACATCCTCCTGCGGCGCTGCAGCACCCACTCTCCACAGGCTGACACGGCATGCCGTGCGTGGCACCATCGGCGCGCAGCCTTGGTAGGGCAAAAAGATCAGGCGGGGTAATCGCCCGTCACATATCATTCGAGGTTGTCGATTGCCGCGGCTTGGGCCGGAAGAACCATTTTAGCACGTCTCCGATCGAAACGATCCCGATCATCTTGGTTCCCTCCAGAACCGGCAGATGTCGAACACGTTTTTCGGTCATTACCCGAATACATTCGGCGACGCTGTCACTCGGAGTCCCCGTCAACAACTCCTGGGTCATGATATCCCTTACCGGTGTATCCTTTGAAGAGCGCCCCTTCAGGATAACTTTCCGCGCGTAATCGCGCTCGGAGATAATTCCGACCAGTCGCGAGTTATCAACGACCGGGAGTGCACCAACGTTTTTATCAGCCATCAGCTGGATCGCCTCAAAAACCGTTGCATTTGGAGAAATCGACCAAACGGCAGAGTCCTTTCGCGCCAAGAGCACTCCGACTGTGCCAGCAGCCGGAAATATGGCGCATTTAGAGACAAGATTCAAAATAGAAAATTCGCGCGCCCTGACACAATATCGGCTCAAGAAGCCCGCTCTGGAAAATTTGCTGGAAATCCGGGTGCTTAGATCTCGATTAGAATTTGAATTTACCCACGTTCTCTGGAGTTACGATCACAGCGGACCCGAGGACAACTTCGCCTTCGTCGCCGACGGTGTATTCGCTGAGCCGGCCCCCCCGAGAAGATTTCATCTTTCTTTACCGTTACCTTGCCCTGAGCATAAGCTTGCGCCGCCTAATAAGTCAGATAGCCAAGATCTTGTACATTCCACCACATATCCTGGGCAGCGCCATCGAGGAAGTATTTCTTGATTAGCGAGGCAGGTGCCAACCCGGTGAGCTTGATCTTCTTAAGTAAACCGGCTTGTTCAAGGCGCGAGCCGCCGCCGGCAGCCCGATGGCTGATCACGCCGACAGCCGCACGACCAAGCTCTACGATCGACGTGGCCAGAAGGTGCTGCGCGAGGATGTGGAGCGGATTCGATATTGACATATCGATAGAACTCCATGGAATCGCCATATCGATCACATCCGTCCCTTTGACGCGGCACAGTTGGAACGACCTGGTCAATCTCCAAATGGACTGCGATCGGTGCATTTGTGAGCAGAGGCCAAAGACCGACGAGGAGATTTGTTGGTTGAATTGGATCCGCGGGATTTTCAAGTTAACCGTGCGATTGCCGCTGCAAGCCTTGCTTCGGCGCGCAGCAAAGTCGTCGAGCCGCAAGCGCAACAAAATGCTGCATTGGCAGGTTTAGGTCAGAGTAAGGCTGATCTTGCCAGCGCTGAAGCCACCGCGGCGCATGCCGAAGCAGATTTTCATAGGAACGAAGACTTGTACAAGACCAAGGTCATCGACCGCCGTGAGTATGATGCTTCGGATGCACAAGCCAAAAGCAGTGCTGCAGCCGTCGAATCAGCTGTCAAGAAAATCGCTTCGCAGGAAGCTCAAATCCAACTTGCCTCTGCTCAATACAATGCCGCGTTGGCTGCGCAGAACCAGGCAGAAGCGCAACTGCGTCAGGCGGATCTCCAATTGTCTTATACGAAGATAGTTGCTCCGTTCGATTGCCGTATCGCGAAAAAGAGCATCGAACCGGGTAATTACGTGCAACCAGGACAGACTCTATTCTCGCTGGTACCCGAGGAAGTGTGGGTGATAGCTTAGCAATCAAGAAGTTTGGTACCGGTGGTAAATCGGCTGCGGCGCATTGATGCTTGTAATTAACCGCGATTGAGCGGCAATCGATGCGAATGTTTGTAAGTTTGATGGGTGCGTTCATTTCTTGAAAGAAAGTGGCGACGTTCCATCGATCGCGTCACTCCGCGCAAGTGGCCTAACTAAACCCAACAACGGTATCGCCAGCCGCAAATGAGCGGCGTCAACGCCCGGAAGTCTTCCGAATGAGGGTCCGGGTAGATTCGTATAATTTTATACGCTAGGGAACCCTCTTTCCATAGGGGCACGGTGTACCACTACATTCGGAGCTGGGACAACGCAGGGGTTTGGACATATTTCCAGCGAACTCTTTACAAGACTGCACACTCATGGAGGTCAGGCCATCAATCTCGTGCTCGAAGGGGAAATCACGTTGCGACACGGCGGGATGGATCGTGCGTACAAGGCTGGGCGAGTCGTGGACCGACAGTACCAGCCAAGTTCACGCGGCAGGCAATACTGGATCTGGCAAAGCCCGGTTGCTCACGAATTTTCTACTGCCGAAGGGCGCGCCTCAAATCACGGTCGTGCAGGAATCTCAATTTGGACCGGCGATCACCTATGAAGCAAAGTTTCCACTGCCGTCGCTTGCAACGGAGACCGAGATTGTGCAGCAAGTGATCGACCTCCCTCCGGGGTGGCGCACGGAGCGGGCTTACCATGGATTTGCCGCCGGCCTCATTATGCAGGGCGAAGTCACGTACCGGATCGGCCCAGACCGGAAGTCATATAAGCCCGGTGATGCCTGGATGGCGCAAGCTGGCACCCTCGTCATGGAAGAAAATAACACGCCCAAGCGGGCGCGCGTCTTCAGGAGTTATCTTGTGCGAAAAGGAGCTACTCCGTAAGGGCCGCTCTCGAATTGTTACCGAGGCAGCCTGAAAATCGTGTTCCAGCTCAAATTGCTGAGCGCGCGAGCATCGCCGCAGCTTCGCGAGCCGGACAATTTGCGCACTTCCGTGTCCTCACCCCAATAAGATCCAAACTGAACACGTGTGGAACAATCCTCGGTGGGATCGAAAGCGTGATTGCTTTCGTCTAGCTGGCTTCAGTTGGTCAGGTAGGGATGCAGCAAGGAGAAAGAGCAGCCATACCCACCGGTGGAAGCATAAAGCGATAGCGGCGGGCAAGTCGTCGTGGGAGCGCGAGGCTTTCAGGCTCGCGTTGACAATGACCTTGCGCGCAGCAGAGCCGTAGGCAGTCACGCCGACGAAGTTGCGCACCAGCGCCATGTGCCGGTCCCGGGCCGTGCTAGCGTCGTAGGCAGCCAATCCTTCGGGCACATCCGGATAGCCTGCGCAGTGGGTGATGTGAGCAATGATCGGCGCAGGAATCTCGGCGTAGCGCACGAAATAGCCTAACCGCTGAAACGTCTTCAGCAGTAGCAATAGGCCCACCTGCGGGGCGGGTTGCCGCGTGCGTTCTGCGGCGAAGACCAGCTCGAAGATGTTGGGCGTGTAGATCTCATCCAGTCCGCTGTTCGACCTTTCGTCCGATATCCACCCTCTTGACCCGCAAGCCCTAGTCTTCGCCTTCGTACTTGAACGACAGATTCACCCGCGCGCGGAAAGCGGTGACTTTGCCGTCTACGATCACCAGATCGAGTTTGTTCACTTCCGCGACGCGCAGGTCGCGCAGCGTTTTTGATGCGGTTTCCACTGCGTGTTTCGCGGCATCCTCCCAGGAACTCCCGCTGGTGCCGATGATCTCGGTGACGCGGTAGACGCTGCTTGTGCTTTCACTCTTACTCACTGTATTCTCCTTTACTGTTTGTGGGTTGAATAATCGTCGGCAGCGGCAGACCGTGCCGCGAGCCACTTCTCATCCTCAATAATTCGAAACGTTATGCTAAAGTACTGCATCAAGCTCGAACGCGCACCCTGAACCGAACATTGGGGCAACAAGTCATGAAGATTCTTACTCCTCTCCGATAGAAGCTTCCCGAATCATTTGTTTTGTGGGAGCGGTCAACAGCGCGCCTTTGCGCTAGGGGCTAAGAGGATAACCCCGAGAACGATTCGAACGAAATTCTCGCCAGGTCCGGGGTTTAGCGAACTGAGTCATTCGTAAGTCGGATTGTCAGGAAACTACCGTATTCAAGACATATTCCGAGACTAAGATCAATACGCCATATAATTTGCAAACTAACAAAAAATAGTTCTCTCTTCTGCTCGATAGTGTAAAACATAACCTCCGCGGATGCTCTACCTCTAAGGCCATTCAGCGGAACTGAAACTCGCTGGCGACCAAAGGCGGTCGCCACCGCCCGTTTCAACCACAGACAATGATTAAAAAAGGAGATAACAAGGCGGAATCGCCCCGATTGGTGACAAAGACCTTGAATACGTAACCGGGCAAGTCAATGAGCCTGCGGCCCACGGCCGGCTTCTTACTTTGAACTTCTTCGCGTATCACCACAAAGCGACGCGCGCTTTTTCAGTTCCAGAGTTTAAAGTCGGACTCGCTGACTGAGTAGCTCGCATTGACGGCTTGCCATCGATGGTTCTGATAAAGCCGGCTCTTGAGATGAGTGGTCAGTCGCGCCACGACAAGGTAGGGCAGCTGACGTTCTTCCAGAAAGCTGAGAAAGTTGTCGGCGTAGAAACCTGCATGAGCTCGTACCCAGCGAATGCGGTGAGCTGGCAGGGTGAGAAGTTCTACTCCGGCAAAAAATTAGGAATTGCCGCGATTTGCGCAATCGTAAGCTTAGTGAACTTAGGAAACACGAGATCATCTGGATATGTAAGGAATGGAGCGGGAATTTAATGAAAAGATTTGACTTCTTAACTGGCGAGGCCGGGTCCGGCTTCGCTTCCGCCCTCGAACAAATCTCCCTCCGGCCATGAGGGCGAAAAGAACCGGGTAGAGCTCGAGCGCGATGAACAATGCTTTTTCAAAGAAGAGGGCCTTGTCACTGACACGATGGGCGAAGCGAATGCTTCCAAGGAGCTGAAACGAACGCAGCAAGAGGCGAGAGGCCGTCAGCAAGAGGATGAGTAATCGACTGTTTAGCGTTGAAGATTACGAGCCGTTCATCGGGCCCGAGATAGTTGATCGCATCCTTCAAAAAGCAAAAGCATTCCAAGCATTCAGGATCGTCAATTTCAATTCGACGTTTTACGGAGGCGGAGTAGCTGAGCTACTCTCGGGAATGACGCTGTTAATGAACAGCGTGGGAATAAAGGCTGAGTGGCGTGTAATCCAAGGCAGACCAGACTTTTTCAACATTACCAAAAAAATGCATAACGCCCTACAGGGCGCCGACATTAACCTTTCCGAAATCAAGACGAGCATCTTCGAAGAGGTGAACTTCGAAAACGCCGTGCGGAACCGTATCGACCACGATATGGTCTTCGTGCACGATCCGCAACCGGTGGCCTTGATTGACCACTTTTCAAAGAAGTGTCCATGGCTCTGGCGTTGCCACGTCGAGCTGTCAAATCCCCACGGCCCCACCTGGGAATACCTTGCGGGGTTCATCAAAAAATACGATGCCGTGATTCTGAGCCGTAGAGAGTATCAACAGAACCTCCCAATGCCGCAGTTGATTTTCATGCCAGCCATCGATCCGTTTAGCATCAAGAACAGAGAGTTGACCGAAGCGGAGATGAACGACCGCCTCGAGCAGTACAGAATTCCGCTAGATCTTCCGCTGGTCGTGCAGGTGTCGCGCTTCGATCGTTGGAAGGACCCGCAAGGTGTCGTCGAGGCGTTCAAACTTGCGCAGAAAGAGGTCGATGCAACCTTGGTCTTGCTCGGCAATTTTGCCACCGATGATCCTGAAGGTGCTCAGGTATATGAACATCTTGCGAGCGTACGTGAAGAACGCATCCTGGTGCTACCGAACGGTGATGACACCGCGCTGGTAAACACTCTCCAGCGGCGGGCAGCAGTGGTGTTGCAAAAATCCCTTCGTGAAGGATTCGGACTCACAGTTGCCGAAGCAATGTGGAAAGGGACCCCAGTGATTGGAGGGAACGTTGGCGGCATTCGCTCCCAGATCGAGGACGGCGTCAACGGTTTCCTTGTTTCCTCAGTTGAGGATGCCGCGCACCGGATCGTACAATTGGTGAAAGATGGAAAACTAAGGGAGCAGATGGGGCGAAAGGCTCGTCAGACGGTTGCGGGGCGCTTTTTGCTTACTCGCTATCTCGAGCAGTACGTCGACCTGTTTGGCTCATTCGAGACCGTTTTTCGGCTGCGCCGATAGCTTGCTCTGGTAGTTTAGGCCTACTTCCTCAAAAGCGCCGGCGAGTGCTCCGACCTATATTTCGGTGTCATTTACGGCCTTAGTCAGGTCGGCGTCCGTGCGGATCTTTGATTAGATGCAGAACACGCTTGCAGAAGTGGTTCTTAGCCTCGGGCCGGTCGATGTTGATAACGGCGGCATCCTGCAGCCCGTCGCGGAAGAGACTAATCATGCGCTGGTGCGCGTCGTCCTCCAGCGCATGGAGGGCTTCGTCGATCACTACCCAGCGAGGCTTGCGCACCTACTTCACTGGCGGCACGTTCGCTCGGCGTCGCGGATCCAACATCTTACCCCAGCTATCGTTATATGGGTGAACGGTATCGACCGGCTTACCGTCTCGTTCTAGAGGACGGCCTTCGTTCGCCCATTGGAAAATCGAACCTTCCATATTGTAGATGTTCTTTCTGCCGGCGGCGATCAAGCGCTGGGCAAGTTCGGCAGAGCGATAGCCAACCGAGCAATAGGTAACGATCGGGCGATCCGGCGGCAATTGGTCCAGCGTCTGGGTAATCCGGGCATCGGGATCAATCCGCTGTGCACCCGGCAGATGGCTTACTGCGTATTCAGCCCGAGTACGCACATCAAGCAAGAACGGTTTCGGCCGACTGTCGTTGGTCAGCCAGCGCGCCAAATCCTTCGTGCTGATCTCCGGAACATTCCAAAAGCGCAACCGCACGAAAAGCTTCATTGCATCAGGCCCCCCGCCGAAAGCAGGGGCACAGAGGATCAGCCAGACCGATGCTCCCAGCGCTATTGATTTAGTAAAGATACAAGGGACGCCTCTCGAAGGGACTCGTCTTTCACTTTAAAACATTTTGGTTTCAGAAAAATAGCGACGCTGCAGAGAGACTGGACGCTAATTGTTTCGGCGTCCAATGTCCAAAGTTAAAACACAAGTCCCCCAGGATTCCCAGTCAAAGATTTGGTTCGTCCAGGACCTGAAAATCCTTGGAAACGGAGTACTCGCGGCATTAGTAGAGACTGGCGGGCAACTTACGGTTGCGCCAAATAGAAACGTTCATGAAACGCATCGGTATCCTGACCGCGGGCGGTGACACGCCAGCGATGAACGCTACCATCCACGGTGCGGTCGTTCGGGCCAGCCAGCTCAAGATTGAGATCTTCGGCTTGATGAAAGGTTTCAATAGTCTCTTCAACCCCAGGGTCCCCTATGTGCATCTCAATCCGCTTTATCAGGAGATCCCGGAGCTTGATCCTACCAAGGGCGGCACTATCATCGGTTCGTCACGTGATTTCGTAGATCCGGAAAAGAAAGCGGAGCTGGAGCTGCTAGCATCGCGCCTGGAGAGCCTTGGGATCGAGGGGCTCATTTGCGTCGGCGGTGACGGAACGCTTAATGGGCTGCAACCGTTGGCAGAGCGCCTGCCAGCGGTCCTCGCGCCGAAGACCATAGACAACGATCTTGGGCTCAACTATCCGAATGAGCCGGACGAGTGGGTGCGGGTGAATGACCCCAACGCCAAGGGCGGATTTCGCTATGAGCAAAGGGATTCGCGGGCGGTCTTTGATCTAGAATACATTGTTAATTACGTCACCCCCGGATACGCAACGGCCGTGTTCGTATCGGCAGGCGGCGTCGAGCAAATTCGGACTACGGCGGAAAGTCACCGGAGAATCGCGATCATCGAAGTGATGGGCCGACACTCCGGCTATATCGCGCTTGGCTCAGCTTATGGCCGGCCGGATATCATCCTCGTGCCGGAGCACCCGTTGGACCTCGAACATCTGGTGGAACGGGTGAAACAGCTCTACGATCTACAAAAAAATGTGGTCATCGTTTGCGGCGAAGGAATTGTGGACGAGCAGGGTCGGGAACTGGGAGCCAAGACAAAGACGACTGACCCCGCAGGTAATATCGCTCTTACTGGCGCGGCAGAAGCTCTGCGACAGAGATTCATACAGATGATCGGTGATCGTTATTTTCAACTTTATCGTCGAGCCAATTCCGCCCGGGAGGCAATCTTCACTCGTAAAGTTGGCCATACCCAGCGAGGCGGACGACCGATTCTATTTGATCGCTTCTACGCTGCTCAGCTCGGTGCCAAGACGGTCGACCTCTTGCTCGAAGGTCACAACAATGCAGTAGCCGTTTTACAGTACAACTCGAGCAGAGGTTTTTGTGTAGATGGATATGACGCTAACCGGTTCCGCGATCGCTGGGGTTACATTCACGCGCGGCGTATGTATCCGACGTTCTATGATCCTAAGCTAATGAAACCTTCGCACATCGGCATTGATTATTTGCTACCGATCTTCACTGGCGCAATCGGCGAAGACGACATGGAGCACATGCGGAGAACCCTTTTTTCGCAGGGTAACCTTGCCCAGCCCTATCACTCGATTAACACGGACATTCAGAAGCGGATTCGGTACCTAGCGGCAGACGCGAGCTGATCTCCGGCATCACGGCTTGTAGTACTTTCGAAGTCTATAGTACCGGCGGGGACCGATGCGGAAGTTCTGGCAAAGCATTCAAGAGGTCGGAATGCTCAACGGAGATCGAGATTTACGAAATCTCGAAGGGGGGCGCTTAAGCTTCCTGCGAGTTTTGCGCGTTGGCGTGACTCAAGGCGTGCCCTGGAGACACCGATCCTGGAGCAAGAAAGAGGTGGTCTAGGGGGCATATTTTTTCGTACGACTGGAGGCCAGAGCGATGAGCAACACGTATCGATTTCCGGAAAGGGGCCATGTCTACCGACACTGTGTGATGTGCGGGCGACCTTTCCGCGTCTGTAACTCCCAGCTGGCCCGACGCGGTGCCAGGTTCTGTACTGTAGGTGTTACCACGCAGCCCTGCGCGCGTTTAGCGAAGCGCTTGCCAGTGACCGGCTCCGACTCATCCTACATAGAGCGCCACAAAAGGCAGAGGGCGCTCTGGCGGAGTCTGGAGGTGTTTGGAGTGGGGATACGGCGGGTAGTGGACGCACGGATTGGTTTCAGTTGTGTCGTTCCAGCGCGAACGCGAGCCGGAGAGAGGGCTTCGCCGCAACCTTGCCAAAATAGCCGGTGCCAGCGCTTTCGTCAGATCTATCTGATCTGCAAGCTGGT
>Ga0070698_100002057_pt1 | contig 22367 bp, 19 predicted proteins | sample KBSK1502metaG_FD_65477 | JGI IMG/M metagenome (GOLD analysis project Ga0070698, IMG submission 65477) | Corn, switchgrass and miscanthus rhizosphere microbial communities from Kellogg Biological Station, Michigan, USA - KBS K1-50-2 metaG | ecosystem: Host-associated > Plants > Roots >...
GCCGCGACAACTGCGGTCGCTTTGGCGACGGCTCGCACGGTGGCAAGCACGATTTCACCTGTCCGAACCGACCGTTCCCGGCGCCAGCCTCCGCTTTTTAACGAGCACGAAACAGCGATAGCCGGTTGGTGCCGAGCTTCCAGCCCTTCGGGCGGCTAACCACCTTGCCACCGCGCAGCTTGGCGAGAAAGTCAGTTGCGCCATAAAAGGCCTCCATCTCGACGTAGACCCAGCCAATCTCCTTGAGGGTGTGAGCGTCCGAGCCGGCGCCGGCTGGGACCCCGAGGGTGCTACGGAGCTCTTCCGCTAGCCGGTTGACCTCCGGTCGCGACCGACCATTGACGACCTCGACGATGTCGATCTGTCTCGCGATTCGCTCGATCGCCTCTTCCCGGAGATTGCGTCGGCTCGTGTCGTAGGGATGCTCGAGGTAGACCAATCCGCCTTGGGCTTTAATCGCGTCGACGGTCTCCTCCGGCGACAGTCGGCAGGGAACCGGCGTCTCGAGAAAGAGGCCGATGATCTCGCCTTCGGTGGTCAGGATTTCCTGTCCGATGATGGCGGCGTGACCGGCTTTGAGAAGGGATTGGGCGCCGTCAATCCCCTCGTGATCGGTCAGGAAAATGGGGGAGAGGCCTAACTGGCCGCATCGGCGGGCCACCTCAAGGGGCGGTACCCGGCAGTCAAACGAGGCGGAACTGTGCAGGTGAAGGTCGACCCGGACGCGCGGGCCTCTTGACCCTCCGGCCACGTTCGTTACTATAGGTCGGCAGAGGGCTCCGGGAAGGATCCCACCACTGAGGGGTGGCTATTGGGTTGTAAAGAACGCTTAAGTTCACGCATTAACCGATCGCCATGGAACTGATCCATTACTGGCGTGTAGCCCGCCGCTGGGCCTGGCTGATCATCCTCTGTCCGTTGGTTGCGGCTTTAGCGGCGGGGCTGATCAGCCTCCAACTGCCAAAGGTTTATGAGGCCCAAGTGTCGCTTCTGGTGAAGCCAGCCCAGCCCCTATCGGTAGACTCGGGAGTATCAGCGCTCACAGCTGACCAAATTCTGCGAACGTACGCACGCTGGATGACCGAACGGCCGATTCTTGAGCAAGTCATCTACAAGCAAAATCTCCAGACCGATCCGGTGTCGCTCTCTCACCAGATCACCGTCACGCCAGAGCCGAGCACCACAATCCTTGACGTCGGTGTGCGGGACACCGATCCGGTGCGGGCGATGAACACAGCCAACACGTTGGTGAATGACTTCGTAGCACAGGTTGCGGATGTCCAGCGGAAGGCGGCTATTGGGCAGAAGGACGCCAACGGGAAAGCGATAACTCCCAACCCGGAAGATCTGCTCTGGCCAATCTCGCCGGCTGTGCTGCCGACCCGCCCGGTGTTCCCTCGGCCTCTGATATTCCTCGCTGTCGGGATTCTCGGAGGCCTTCTCATTGGGTTGGGTCTCGCCTTCCTCCTCGACTACCTCGACCAGTCGGTTCGCAGCGACGATGTGCTCCGCGAGCGCACTGGTCTGGTGCCGTTGGGCCATATCTCTTTTGTTCCGGCCAAGCCGGATCGACGGGGCGAGCTCGTAACCCTGGCCGGTGATTCACCGGTAGTTGAAGCCTACAAGGCGCTTCGCACCAACCTTGTCTTCTCGAGCGTCGACCGAGAGGTGAAGACGATTGTGATCACCTCGGCCGTACCCAACGAGGGGAAATCCCGAACAGCGGCCAATCTCGCCGTCGTCCTGGCGATGGCCGGCCACTCGACGCTGCTCGTCGATGCGGACTTCCGGCGTCCCTCTCAGCACCGGATTTTTGGCCGCGTGCGAAACCTCGGGTTATCGAATCTCATCGTTCAGGACATGCCGGAGGCCGCCCTGTTTGTGCCCGACGACCAGGTCAAAGACCTGGTTGTCATGGCCTCCGGCCCTACGCCGCCCAATCCGTCAGAGCTTCTCGGCTCCGGGCCGATGAAGGCGTTGCTCATCAGGTTTCGCAAGGGCTTCGAATATGTGGTGATCGACACTCCACCAGTAAACGCCGTTACGGATGCATCGGTGCTCGCGGCAACAGCGGATGCGACCATCCTCGTCGTCGATACGAACAAGGCCACCTACCCGGCTGTCCAGCACGCGAAGGCCGCGCTGGAGCGGGTCGGCGCCACGGTACTGGGAACTGTGATGAACAAGATGAAGTCGGCCAGCGGAACCTATTACTACTACAACTACAGCCAGGAGTATGTAGCGCATCCCAACGGCAAGCCCGCCGTCGCGCGAATCAAGACGCCGACGGACAGGGAGACTCCGTTAGCGGGCGGTAAGGGCTAGTTCGGGAGTCCATGGTCAAGAGAAGCTTCGACCTAACGGTTTCCGCCGTATCACTCCTTGTGCTTACCCCGCTCTTTCTGGTGATTGCCTTGCTCATCAGGCGCGATTCAGCCGGGCCGGTGTTGTATCGCGGTGAGCGCGTTGGAAAAAACGGCAAGCGGTTTCGGATTTACAAGTTCCGAACCATGGTCGCCGACGCGGACCGGCTCGGACCCGGCATCACCCCGCAGGATGACCCCAGGGTCACGCGGTTCGGCCGGCGCCTTCGCCGATCCAAGCTCGACGAGCTCCCCCAGCTGATCAACGTCGTTCGAGGCGACATGAGTTTGGTGGGGCCGCGGCCCGAGATCCCCGAGATGGTTGATCGCTACTCACCGTTATTCAAGCGTCTGCTGGCGCTTCGGCCAGGGATCACCAGTCCGTCGTTCCTGGCATACCGGAATGTAGAGAAGTTGATCGGGACGGATCCGTCCCGCTACGCCGATGTCATCCTCCCGAAAAAGCTGGCCCTCGACATGCGCTATTTGCTTCGGTACAGCTTCTGGACCGACCTCGGGATCATCGGCCAGACCATCGGCGTCATCTTCGGCCTGGACTCGGTTGCGTTCCGCTGGGTAGCGCGATCTATCCGTCGGTACGTTCCATGGCTCATACTCGACGCGCCAATCATCGCGGCAGCTTTTTACGCCGCCCTTTTCTTGCGGCTGCTCGACTTCCCAACATCAGGGTTCAAGAGTTATCTCGGCGCCCTGACCCGATGGATTCTCCCCCTGCTCGTCATCTACCTGGTGATGACCTCGTTATGGGGCGTCCACCGCCGTATCTGGCGGTTCGCCAGCGCCGCCGACGTGCGGCCCATCTTCGGCGCAACGGCTACGGCGACCGCCGTCGCGATTGCGATAGACGTGTACGGCGGGGGCAGGGGTTCCCGTGCTCTTCCACTCGGCGTGCTATTGCTCGGTGGATTCTTCTCGGCATGCGGGATGGTCCTAGTCCGTTATCGTTCCCGCCTGCTGCGCGGGCTATCGCCACGCGGACGAAGCGACAACGAGGGAACGAGAGCGATCATCTATGGCGCGGGCGACGCTGGGCAGCACCTGGCGCTTCGACTCCTGACCCACCAGTCGGGCGAAATTTACGATCTGGTCGGCTTCGTTGACGACGACCCGCGCACGCGAGGGCAACGCGTTCACGGCCTACCGGTGCTGGGTGGGCGACACGAGCTCATTCCCATCGTCGGGCGGCGCCGCATCGACTTGATCATCATCGCCATCAACAACGTTCGCGGCGAAGACCTGCGACAGATCCTAACGGCGGCCCAACAAACACCCGCTCAGATCCGGATCATCCCCAATGTTTTTGAAGTCGTCAGCGTCGCCAACACCGCGCCATTTCTTCGCGAGGTGCGCGTCGAAGATCTCCTTGGCAGGCAAGCGGTCCAATTAGACCGTCAGGCCTGCGAAGGCGTCCTCCGAGATCGGGTCGTTCTGATCACCGGCGGATGCGGTTCTGTCGGAAGCGAGTTGTGCCGTCAGGTTGCCCGCTTTGAACCGCAGCAACTTGTAGTCCTCGACAACAACGAAACAGGGCTTTACGATCTCGATTTGGCCCTCAGGGCGTCATTCCCCAAGCTCAGGCTCAGCGTCGTTGTTGGTGACGTTACGAATGCAGCGCGAATGGATGCGGTATTCCGCGAGGTTAAGCCGGACGTTATCTTTCACGCGGCGGCGTACAAGCACGTGCCTCTCATGGAGCGTTTTCCCCAGGAGGCCATTAAGGTCAACGTTGGTGGCACGGCAGTCGTTCTCGAAATGGCCCAGCTTTACGGCGTCAGGCACTTCGTGCTCGTCTCTACGGATAAGGCGGTCAAGCCGCATTCGGTGATGGGTGCCACGAAGCGCATCGCAGAGATGCTCGTGGTCGGTGAGACCCATACTGGTTCCTCAGCGAGCACATCGACTCTATGCACGGCGGTTCGCTTTGGAAACGTGCTCGGTAGCAGAGGTAGTGTGGTACCGACGTTCGCAAAGCAGATTGATCTTGGCGGTCCCGTTACAGTTACCCATCCGGATATGACCCGGTACTTCATGGACGTTTCGGAAGCGGCCGGCCTTATCATTCAGGCAGCTAGCTTTACCCGCGGTCGCGATATCTTCATGCTAGAAATGGGCGAACGGATTCGGGTCGATGACCTGGCTCGCAAAATGATCCGAATGCGCGGTCTTCGTCCCGAGATTGATATCCCTATCGTCTACACCGGGGTTCGCCCGGGAGAAAAATTGCATGAGGAGTTGGCGTTCGCGGAAGAAGGCCGAGAGCCGACTGATCATCCTCTCGTCCATCGGCTAAGGATGCCAACCGCAGCGAGTCCGAATGGCGACCTGCGAGTTAGGGTCAAGCGCCTGCTCGAGTTTTCCAACAATGGCAGTGGGCAGCTGCTGATCGATGATCTGATGGGGCTTGCGCGTTACTCGGACAACGGGCACGCTGGAGTCGGATTGAAGGGAGAGCGTCTAGCGGCTGCTGCGGATTGAGCTGGAGGCGTTTGCTGATCGTGGCTCATTCCCCGACCGATTGGGCAAGCTGGTGATAACGGGCAATAGTGGAAATCCCCAAGAGCGGCCTTTTCGCGTGCTCGCGACCTCCGCGGGGTTTGAGCCGGGATTCCGCGGCGGGGGCCCGATTCGCTCAGTCGCCGACATCGTCGATAGCATCTCCGATCAGATTGATCTATGCCTCATCACCCGTGATCGTGACCTCGGATCCACGAAGCCTTATCAAGATCTCTCCGGACGATGGATCCGGCGCGGTCGTTCCCGAGTCTTCTACCTGGATATCCGTAGAGTCGGGCAGTGGTTGCGGCTGCGGCATGAGATATCAATGACCCGATTCGACCTCTTGTACGTCAACAGCCTTTGGAATCCGGTCTTCACGGTGATCCCAATCATTGCCATGAGGCTCGGACTAATTCACGCAAGGAAAGTCCTCATCGCGCCCCGCGGAGAGCTAAGCCTTGCCGCGTTGTCACAGAAGAACAGGAAGAAGCGGATGTTTTGGAAATGGTGGGGTCCATTTCTAAGGGGGATAAATCCTATATGGCAGGCATCGTCTGATGATGAAGCCTCACAGATTCGGGCCGTGGTTCCAGATGCTGTTGTGAAGGTCAGTCTCGATCCGGTCTCTCTTCCCTACGAACCCATTGCGGCGACCGCCGCCAGTGGCACTTGCGCTCGCCTGGTTTTCATTAGCCGAATCGTTCCCATGAAGAACCTGGACCTAGTCCTTAGGAGCCTTGGGGGGCTGTCGAAGCCGGTCGAGTTCGACATTTTCGGCCCGCTGGAGGATGTTGCTTACTGGTCGGAGTGCGAAGCATCCATTCGCCAGGTTCCCGAATGGGTGCAAGTTAGATACCGTGGCGAGTTGGCACCTGCCGACGTCATTCGGACGTTCGCTAACTACGACGCATTTATTTTCCCAACTCTCGGGGAGAATTTCGGGCACGTTATCGCTGAAAGCCTGTCGGCGTCCTGCCCCGTGGTTTGCTCCGATCGGACGCCATGGACCCGGATTTTAGACGCGGGTGGCGGAGCCATCGTGCGAGACCTCACGCCCCGCGGCCTCGCGAAGGAACTTGAACGTCGAGCAGCCATGACTTCTGACGAGAGATTGCACGCGAGACACGCCGCAGGTAGGCAATATAAGTCATGGCGAGAGAGAGCCGACGGCCTGAACATCCTCGAGCAGACTCGCCTGTCTGAAAGGTCATATCGCCAATGAAGGTCGGTGCCCAATCGAGGCCGCCTAGGATCGCCCTAGTCACTTCTGGATTTGAGGTTGGCGGTGGTGTCCCGACAGTAGCCCGGTGGCTACGGGACTCCTTACGGTCCATTGGCTATGTCGTAGACATTCACGACTTGGCTACATCCAGTCGGGACCCCTACAGTCGACGTCTACTCCAACCGAAGTCCTGGATCCGACGAAGCCTGCGAGAGCGTGCTGGTGATCAGGACTCAGTCATCCACTGGGGTGCGAACGCTGTCGAGATCGAAACGATGCGGTATCGGCCGCGGCGCGAACTCGTAAAGGCTCTTCAAACCTACGATCTTATTCAGGTGGTGGCGGGTTCCCCGGCTTGGGCTTCCGCCGTAATCGGGGCTGGCGTCCCGAGCGTACTCCTCGCGGCCACGACGGTCGCCTGGGAGAGACGGTGGCACCTCGCGCAACAGACTGGAGCTTGGCGAATTTGGCGTCACGGAATGACATCACTCACGGCCCGAGTCGAACGCCACGCCCTGAGCAATGTAGATGTTGTTCTGGTGCTGAACTCCGCCATGTTGGACAGTCTGCGCGCGAGTGGCTACGAGCGCGTCATCAAGGCTTCCCCAGGCGTCGACACGAGATTTTTCTCTCCGCCGGTTGCAGGGTCGCAGCGCGACGGTTACCTACTGTCCGTATGCCGGTTGAACGATCCGCGGAAGGGACTCGAACGCATGATCCATGCGTACGCGAAGATGCTCCAACTTGATGACTCCATTCCACCGCTCATCTTGGCCGGCAGAGGCCAGCTTCCGGCACCCTTGTTAGGGCTGGTAGCCAATCTAGGGCTATCGTCCCGCGTGACTGTTCGTTCGAATGTCGACATTGGCGAACTGGCCGACCTGTACCGCGGCGCCTCCGTGTTCTTGCAGACCTCGCACGAGGAGGGACTGGGCATGTCGGTGCTTGAGGCGATGGCCTGCGGACTACCTGTCGTCTGCACAGATACTGCCGGTGCCCGCGAGACGGTTGTCGACGGAGTAACTGGATGGTTAGTGCAGCAGAATAGCGACTCTCAGGTGTCGGAATTGGTCGCGGACCGCGTCCTCGAGGTGTTGCAAGGCGATGGACTCGCAATGAGCGCCCGAGCGCGCCAGCGGTGTGAGCAGGCTTTTTCAAATGAAGTCGCCCTACGACGTTTCACAGACGTTTATGAGGAGTTACATGCTCGAGAGCCGACCGAGCGTATCTACATAGGGTAGCCCAGTCGAAAGCTGACGGATGAGCGCTGGCGGCTACGTCTTGCTATCAAAACGATTTTCCGAGGGCGCGAGAGCCGTTCACCGGTCGCCGCCAAGAGGCCGCGAGCTTGCGGATCTGACTAGGACCCGTCCGCGCTCTGGAAGCAGCAACGATGGCACCGCACCTAGCTCATGGCTCAATAGGCGCGAAAGGCCGGGTGCGCCGCGCAAACCGTAGGCCCGCCGCCAAGAAAAGGAACACGGCGCCGTAAGTCACGGACGAGGCGACTGCAGCGCCCCGAATTCCGAATGGCGGAATCAGGATGAGAAGCAAAGCGATTGTGAGGATGGCGCCGAGCCCTTGACCGATCGAGCGTAATAGCGGCTGTCCTCGCCCCTGGAGCAGATCGCCCATGACCCTATTGAGGGCGAGAAACACTGTGCCTGGGGCGAGGAGCCAGAGCGCAACCACGGCGTCCTTGTAGCCACTACCAAATAGGGTCGGAACTAAAATGGGGGCAAGGGCCGATAACAACCCTATGGATAACGCTGCAAGTAGACCTGCGCCGAGCAACGATAGGCGTTCAATCCGTTGGGCTTGCTCTTCCTCAGTTGCACGGGCAAGCCGCGGAAAGGCCACGGAACCAAATGCAACCGAAGCTGGAAGGGCAAGCCAAGATAGAGACGCGGCGACTGCGTAGTTCCCAAGCTGGGCCGCTGCAATGCTTGGCAGTACCGAGAGCACCAGCTGATCGAAATAGACATTGACTAGCTCCGGAACGGTAGAAAGCCCAACCTTAAATCCATACGCATAGAGTGGGCGGACCAGCGACCAATTCGGCCCCGTAAGGTGCCCGACGACACGGCGGGCGACAACGGCCGAGTAAACGGTCTGGACAATGAGGGAAACCGCGAAAGCGATGACCACCGTGCGGAGCGTCAGCTTGCCAAGAGCCCAGAGTGTTACGACGAGTAGGAGGTAAAGAACGGGCTGTAAAAGCCGCGTCACGTTCCACGCGGTGATCCTCGTTGCCTGTAAAGCGGACATCCACACGCCGACGCCGATGTAAACAGGCGCAAGCGCGAACACAAGACTGAGGTTGTACGCCACCTCAGCATTGCGAGCAATCAACACTGTCACCCAGGGGCTCAGCCCTAACACGACCAAGCCCGTTGCTAGAGCCGCTGCGACGGCCGTAGACATGAATGCGCTCGCTTTCTTGGGTCGTCTTGATATCCAGTAGCAAGCGGACTGCGCGATCCCGAAGCTTAAAACGGTCCCGATCGTGGCTGGCCACTGCAGGATAGGTACCAGCTCGCCCCGCTGGGCGGGGCCGAGCACTCTAGCAAGAAAGAGGCCGCCAAGGCTACCGATTAAGACGACGGTAACGTTCACACCGGCCGTGCCGGCCACAACTCGAGCCTGTGGACCCTTCATTGCATTCCGCGCCACCTTTGCGCCGGCGGCGACGCGTGCCCGCGAGAATCTTAAGGCGCTCATCACTGCTCGATTGAGCCAAGCGCGATATCCGCCTTGACCTCTGACCGGGCATCGCTAGCCCCCCGACGCGGACGACCCATCGTGCTCAACATTATTGTCGGCGGTGATCGCCAGCTAAGACTAGCGTCACATTCTTGCTCGTAAGGCCAGATGCTTCATTCAGGTGGATCATGGGGCTGCGGCGCACTGCGGCGACGCCGGCGACCACCAAGGGCATTTACCGCCCGCTCGAGTCCCCTTGCGAACGCCTCGGGGCCTTGTTCGGCTGCGCTTTTAGCCCCCTCTGATTGCAGTGCAGAGCGTGTAACGGGATCATTGATCAACTCCTCAAGGATTCTTGCTAGCTCAGACTCGTCGCCGCTGCGGTATACCCGCCCGCTTACACCATCTTCGATTAGATCGCCCCTGCCCCAAACTGCCGTCTTGGAGCTAACCACGACCGCCGCTCCCGCAGCCATAGCCTCGGCCGCAACTAGAACGCGAAGGTCGTACCTCGACGGGACCACTACAATGTCGCAGGCGGCGAGCTCCGATGGCATTTCAGACGTGTTACGGAATCCAGTGAACTCCACGCGCTCACCGATGCCCAGTGCTTGCGCGAGCGCTTCCAGACGTTTTCGCTCTTGGCCATCGCCGATAATCCGAGCCTGCCAGTTCGGGTTTTGCGATATGTGGCCGAGCCCACGCAGTAACTCATCGACCCCCTTAGACTGAATGAGCTTGCCAGCGAAGCCGATGACCGTTGCTCCGCTTTTCGTCACGGTCCTCATTCCGCGGGCTCTTGCGTACGAGATGACATCGATCGGGTAAACGCTGTCGAAGATCCGGCTCGGATGTATCCCCATTTGGATGTAGAATTCGCGATTGAATGTTCCGGTAGAGAGGGCGCCGGCAGCGAATCGAAAGACGGTTCGTAGCACGGGTCTTCGAAGCCAATTAAGGCGAGAGTTCTCGGAATGCTGCCACGTACTGTCTCCAAACATGAGGAATGGAGTCCGGCTCATAACCGACCATACGATTCCGAGGCGAGCTATGGACCTCGCCCACCCAAAACAGATAGCAATGTCCGGATCCAACGCTCGCATTGAGCGTACGAAGCTGGCGACCTTTGAGAGTCCACAGTCTCCGGTGAGTTGTTGCCACGGGTAGCCGGACAGAAGGTCTACGTCCCAGCTGATATGCCTGTCGAAACCCTTGTCGAACTGGCCGCCCTTGTTGTCATTCCAGTAGATGACCGAAACCTGACATTGCTGAGACCGTGCCGCGCGGCGAAAGCTTTCGGCGAAGTGCTGCACCGGTTTCTCGAGCACCAACACTACGCGAGGGCGATCAAGGCTGCTCAACTGAGCGGGCTATAAATGGTTCCCGTCTCCGGGGTGGGAACGCCCCCTTGCAACCCTCCGGAGCTCTATGTCTGGCCTTACCCTAGTCGTCTTCTTGATTTCAACCTGTTCAGGTTTATGCATGCCCTACTCCACGAATCGCTGGCACAGTTCCGGGAGCCTCGCCTCTTCGCACAGTCCCGATTGCCAGAGTCAGCAACCATGCGATAGCCAGGCTTATCAATCCTTGAAGAGCAGCAGCCACATTATCGGGATAAGTAACCTCGATCCAGATAAGGTTATTGACCAAGAGCATGGCCAACGCTAGCCTGGTCGGTGTGAGGCGCCGGGCGATAATGCAGATGGCAAGGGCAACACAGCCCACGTAGAGGATCACGCCGGGGAACCCTCCATTGAGGGACCACAGAGTTCCCAGTACTGTGAACGTTGAAGACGACTGACTGGTGCTTCCTACGGCGACGCTAAGTGTTGTCCCACCCGGCAACGATCCTCGACCAGGATCCAAGGCGCGCGGGATCAACCCGAATCTGACGATATCAATGGCACTGGGTTGGGGCAACTTTAACGGCCCGAACAAGGCAGCTTGTTGGAGGAGAAGGTCTTCGCGGAGGCGGGAGGAAGCGTCGAGCGTTGATGGCTGACTCACAGATGAGGCGACGATCTGGCCGCGGGCGGCGTTCCGGGCTTCGTACAGCGTCGGCCACAAGATAATCGCAACCCCAAAACCCACCAACAGCCACCGCGGACGAAAAAAGCCGGCTAGTGCCATCCCGGCAGCAACTGACAGCGCAACGCTCATTACCGCCGCTAGTTTTGCAACCCATAACCCGGAAACTACTTGAGAAGCAAGGGCCACCGTTATCAAGAAAATCACCGACCTCCGAGACAAGACTCCGGCACGCCAAGACGCAAGGGCGAATCCGCAACCAATGATCAGCCACGGAGCCAACGGCGTTAGTAGCGTCGTCAGAGGCGAAGCGGTTGTCAGGCCTACCAGCGTGGCGTACGTCCCAGCCCCCAGCAATACCGCGCCAAGGAGTGCTAACCCGCCTATCAGCGTGACCACCCATACACTCGCCATTCCAGGATATCTTGTCGCTTGTGCGTCGACCAGATGGCCAGCCGCAGCGCCAACTATCCATTCAGCCAGAAATGCCGCGAGCAGCCCAACCGCGGCTATCGAAAGGACGAAGGGGAGGTATGGGTTGTTATTGATCACAGCCGGCACTACAGCTAGCCCGACATACTGGAGGGCGAACAGGAGAGTGACCGGATATCGCAACGCCGGGCGGAGGAGCGGGGCGGCAATTACGAGCTGACGAGGCCCACTGCGCATGAGCGAATGCTAGCAGCGTCTCCGAATGGGAGAAGACTTTGAAAATAGCCGAAAAGGAGTGGTTCCGGCGCTTCATTCAAGAAAGTTGACCTTGGCCCGGACGAGCCGCCGTTGTTCTGCTGTTGGGAAACTTCGGCCAGGCTACCGGCGCTGCCCGTTGGGGTGCCTATTCGCAGTGGTGGCCGCCACAGACCGGTGTTGATTTAGGCGCCCCCTGAGACAAACAGGTCAAAAGTCACGCGGTACCGGATTATCGGGCAAAGGCGCAAACGGCGCCATAGCGGCCGAGCAACCTGAAGCCTTGATGCTTCAACTCAACAACCATCTCGTCTCGGCTCACGGACGCGCCTTGATGGATGGTCTCATGGAGCTCTATTACCATTCTTGTACATCTCGCGAGCCCGTCAGGGGTGAAGATGTAAGACGCTTCTGCTCCTTCGACGTCCGAGAATAGGGCGTAGTCGGCGTAGCCTGCGCGAGACGCTATGGCTGGCAGCGACATGGCCGGAACGGCAACGCCGACTGACGCGAGCCGCGACGAAAGGTTGCTATCGCTGGCCTTTTCCAAAAAAGCACTGGGGGTTCCAGTGACCGCGGCATGAATCACAGTGACCGATCTTCTGCCTGCATGAGCGATGAGGGTTCTTCGGAGAGGGGCGATGAGGTCGCTGTTCGCCTCGACGCTAGTCAGTTCTCCGCTCCTAACCATCACCTGCAGCAGGTGGCTTCCCGTAATACCGAGGCCTCCTCCGACCTCGATGGCTCGTTTCGTGCCGCTGAGGAACGAACGGATAAAGCGTATCTCCGCGGTCTCATAGAGGCGAAACGCCAGCATCGCTTCGATGCGAGGGTCCCATCCTGTAGTGTCGAACGAGATTCCTTGGTTGCGAATGCGGTGTCGCGTCACCAGCCCTACGGCGATCCCAACGGGACGAGAGGAAAGAAAGTTAGCCAGCGCGAGCTTAGCGGGAGACGCCATGGCACAACCCTACCTCAGCCCTGGCAATTAATTTGTTAGGCAGCACTCGAAACAGCCGATCATGGCCGTCGGTCTGAGGCCGCGGAATCGGCGACTGTCGTATCAGAGCCCGTCGGTCAGTCAGCGGAGACCAGCCCATGCTGCATGCTCGTACGCGGTTGACAGGATGAAGTTTCTTACTCGGAGGCTGCAGTCGATGACCTCGTATTCGCGAGGGCTGCTGATTGAGGGGTCGGCGTGTGCAGCATCTACCCCGGCTATCACCCGCTCCGGACGTAAGTCGGTCATGATAATCGAGCCGGTATCGAGGGCCTCGGGCCTTTCAATCGAAGACCTCAAAGTGATCGCGGGGAAGCGCAGAATGGACGATTCCTCGCTTATGCTACCGCTGTCCGACAGAACGCAAAAGGCTTTCATCTGTAATCGGTTGTAATCAAGGAATCCAAAGGGTTCACTAAAACTTATGCCATTGAGGTCCGCGCGTTCCTGGAGCGATTCGAAACGTAATCGGGTCCGTGGATGCATTGACACCAGAATGGGCAGCTTCCATCGGTCCCGGACGGCCCTGAGACAATCGAGTAGCTGCGTGAGGCGCGCCGGGGCGTCGACGTTCTCTTCGCGGTGGGCGCTAACCACTAAGTAACCGTTCTCCTTTAGGCCGAGTCGAGAGAGGACATCGGACGCCTCGATGCTCGAGCGATAATGATCCAGGACTTCGCGCAGTGGCGATCCGGTGAGCAAGATGCGCCGCGGATGGAGTCCCTCTGCCAACAGGTTGCGGCGTGCGTGTTCGGTATAGACTAGGTTGAAATCTGCCACATGGTCGACCAGCCGTCGATTAGTCTCTTCCGGGACGTTCTCATCGAAACACCGATTTCCGGCCTCCATGTGATAAACGGGAATGCGCATACGCTTTGCCATGACGGCGGAGATAGAACTATTTGTATCGCCTAAAACTAGGAATGCGTCAGGCCGCTCCGCCCGCAGGACTTCCTCTGTCTTGCGCAGCGTGTCGCCGAGAACCGCGCCCAGACTTGACGTATCGACATTAAGAACGTGGTCCGGCGGCCGTAGTCCAAGCTCATCGAAGAAGATCTCGTTGAGCCGGTAATCCCAGTTTTGTCCAGTATGCACGAGAACATGCTTGAAGCTCTCGTCGAAACGCGCCATAACCCTCGACAGCCGAATGACCTCCGGGCGGGTGCCGACCACGGTCATCACCTTCATGCAGCTTCCTTCGCGAGCTCAACGGGCTCGGGGTATGTATCAGGGCGTTCCGGATTTAACATCTCGTCAGCCCAGAACAAGGTGAGGAGGTCGTCCGTGCCTACGTTAGTGATCGAGTGGGTCCACATCGTCGGCATATCGACGATGGCCGGTGCCTGCCCAGTCACTTGAAAGCGAACGATCGCCTGGTCAAACAGCCGTCTCAGTGCGATCGTCCCGGTGCCGCGCAGCACCAGGAATCGCTCGACCTTTCGCAGGTGAAAGTGCTGTCCGCGCGTTACCCCAGGGCGCGACGTGGAGCAGAATACCAACGACTGACTGCCGTGGCTTTGTAGGCACTCGAAGAGGTCGCCGCGCACGTCAGATCGCAAGACAGGGCGGATCGGGTAGTGCCCCGGAAAGCAGAAAGAGCGGTAAGTGTTGAAGAGCGCCCGGTCCAATCGCGCGCCGATGTCGGGGATCTCGCCGGTGATGTACAGGTCATGGAACCTAACCAGCTTGTTCATTAATGTCGACACCAATGTTGGCGATCCTACTGGGTGGAACACGCCCGCCTCTTGCTGTTCCGCAAGGTGAAGAAGCTGGTCCACGGCGTCTTGCACATGGAGTAGCGATATCTCGCGATCTTCAACAATGGTGGGCTTGCCGCCATGGGCTAGCTCGTAACAGAACGTCGCGACAACGGAGTTGTAATGCGGGCGACCGTGCTCGCCGAACAAGTTAGGCAGGTGTACATCCGCCACCGGCGCCCCGGTCCGGCGGCCCCAAGCTGTCAAGTGGTCCGCCGCTGCCTGCTTAGTTTGGCCAAACGCCGAATGATTCCCAGACTGAATTGAGTTGGCGAAGACGACCACCGGACGAGCGGCGACCTGATCGAGCGCATCTGTGAGCTGCTTCGCAAGTGAGATGTTCTCGATTAGTAGCTCCTCGCGTGGTGCTCGATTGACCCCGGCCAGATGGATGACAACGTCAGCATCCGATAGAGCAAATTGCAACCGTGCTGAGTCTGCCATCAGGTCCTTATCAATGGCGATTACTTTCGCGGCACCGCGAGCGTGAAGCACGCAGCGTGTATGCCAGCCCAGGAAGCCATTGGCCCCTGTCACCGCGATCCTCAGCCGACAGCCCTCCTTCGGAGCGTGAATTCAGGGAGACTAAGTAGGATCGTGGTAACCTCGTCGACGGCCAATCGCTTGGTGTTGTGCGATGTGAAATCGTCGACGTCCGCCGTGTGGCGATCTCCCTCTTCGAAGTAAAGGCTGTAGTCCAATGAGCGCGTATCGAGGGGAACTCTGAGGTATGGTCCTCGATCCTCGGCGTTGACCATCTCTTCGCGGCTGAGCAGCGTCTCATAAAGCTTCTCTCCATGCCGGGTGCCGATGGTCGCAATTTTCGCCTCTACTCCCAGGGCATTTGCAACGGCGAGCGCGAGATCTCCAACCGTGCACGCAGGTGCCTTGCGTACGAACAGGTCTCCTGGCCGGGCATTCGCGAAGGCGTATTCCACCAGCTCAACCGATTCCGCCAAAGACAAGAGGAATCGGGTCATCTTCGGGTCAGTGACCGTCATAGGCTGCCCAGACCTGATTTGCTCGACGAAGAGCGGAACGACCGAACCGCGCGAAAAGAGGACATTCCCATATCGGATGATCGATACGGTAGTGGATGAGGAGGGATTGTTGCGAGCGAAAGCCTGGGCAGTCTTTTCCATGAGGGCCTTCGTCATGCCCATGGCGTTGATCGGATAAACGGCCTTGTCAGTGCTCAGACAAACGACGGACCGGACGCCACAGGCAGCTGCAGCTTCGATCACGTTCGCGCTGCCGTTGATATTGGTTCGCACCGCTTGTGCCGGGAAGAATTCACACGATGGGACTTGCTTGAGCGCCGCGGCGTGGAACACAAGATCGACTCCGCGCATAGCGTCAGCGACACTTCCATAGTCGCGAACGTCTCCCAGATAGAACTTCGCCCGCGAGTCGGCAAGGGCGCGCCGCATTTCATCCTGCTTGGCCTCGTCCCGGCTGAGAATCCTCACCTCGGCGACATTCGCGGTCAGAAGCCGCCGAACCATCGTAGAGCCGAACGAGCCGGTGCCACCGGTGACCAATACGGTGCTCCCGGTCACGCTAGTCGACATGTCTCGCTTGTGCGCTCCCTGCCAGTAGTTGCTCGACGCGGTCAACGCCAATGTCGATCGCAAACTCCGTCTCGTACGCTTCACGGGCTTGCCGACCCATCGCCTGAAGCCTACAGGCGCCAGCGCCTAAGGCTTCGCGGATAACAGCTTCCAATCCGTCTTGATCTCCGGGCGTGCACACCCAGCCCGCACCGGACCGCGACACTACGCCGGCTGCCTCGCCTTCGGCCGCTACGATCATTGGCTTTCCACAGGCTAGCGTGGCCGGCACCTTGCTCGGCATCGCCAGCTCGGCCAGAGGATCGCGCCGGAGACTTACAAAGTGCACACTGCCGATAGACATAAGGCGAGTGATGTCGGACATCGGCCAGCGACCCAGGAATGACACATTCGCCAAGCCCATGTCGTTCGCCTTCGCCCGGAGTCGGGCTTCAGCGGAACCGCTGCCAGCGATCAGACAGTGGAAGTTACGTACGTCCCGTAGTTGACCGCAAACCTCTATAAGAGGGTCTAGGCCCTGAGGCTCTCCGATCGCTCCGACGTACATGAGAACCGTCTTACCGTTCACGCCTAGGTCGGCAGCAAGGCTAACATCCGGCTCGATTGGGCGAAAAAGCGTTTCGTCGACCCAGATCGGGACATACGAGAGCTTGGAAGGAGCCACGCCTCGGTGCGCGAGCAGACCGATTTGTGATAGTGACGAACACGCAATAGCGTCCGCGGTTTCGTATGTAATCGCCAGCCATCTCTCCAAAGCCCATTCGAGCCACCGCCACCGCACGATCGAGCCAAATCCGCTCGCCATCAGGCTTTCAGGCCAGAGGTCCATGATGTGGAGGACCACGCGCGGATGAAACCTAGCCTTGATAACCCAGGTTGGGAGACCGACCGTGGGAGGGGCATTGGATACCCATAGTCCGTCGACTCCTTTGAGAAAGCCGCTACCCCACAATGATGCAGTTCCGGCGAAACTGCCGTAGTTTGCAATGCGCCCGATCGTTGAAGAACCGTGATTCGGGAAAAGCGCGACTCGTCTGACTGGCACCCCAGACACCGTCGAATCAAGCCTCCAAGCCATCCGGTAGCCGTCATAGAGCTGACCTTGTGGATAGTTGGGAAAGCCTGTAAGAGCCTTTACTGAATGCCCGCGCTTGCCCAGTTCGCGCGCCAGCACAGACGGGATGGGCGCCGGCTCGGGCTCGTACCACTGTGAGACGACGCCGATTTTCACGTTAGGGCCTCAGAGCTGCCAACCGATGCCTTGGACGTCCCCTGGAAGGGTTCGTCAGTCAGGGTCTTCCCAGCAGCCACACCACATCCAATGGCAGCCGGGAGATGGTATCAGCGATCAGATGCCGATCGTCCCGTGCGGCCGTCGAAATGTTCTGGAATTTTCGCATTTAGGAAGAACCCGCCGTTGTAGCCGCCAGGTCCTTTCTGTAACTGATAGTGCTAGTCATAATACGAGGCGATGTCCGTAGGGAAGTTGGATGGGGCCGCCGGAACCACCGACATGCCAAGTATTCGACTTGCTAGCCCTGACATAGGCGAGGAGGAATTGGAGGCCATCAGGGCAGCCCTCTTCTCGGGCGTGTTGACCAACGGACCGCAGACGGCAGCGTTCGAAATGGTTTTCGCGCGGCGCCATCAGGTGCCGTATGCCGTTGCGTTCGCCAACGGCACGGTCGCCCTTGCTGCCATCTATCTAGCACTAGGTATTGGTCCAGGGGACGAAGTCATTGTCCCGTCCATGACATTTATTTCGTCGGCAACATCGGTCCTTCATGTCGGAGCCCAGCCGATATTTGCTGAGGTCACTGAAGACACCTTCAATCTGGATCCAGCTGACGTCGAGACCCGATTGACGTCACGAACGCGAGCAATCCTCGCAGTCCACTACGGCGGTCAACCGGCAGATCTTGATGAGCTGGCGTCCATCGCCCAGGGCCGGGGCATAGTCCTTATCGAAGACGCCGCTCAGGCCCACGGGGCTAGCTACCATGAGCGACCGGTCGGAGGATTGGGGCGAGCGGCGATGTTCAGCTTCACTCCTACGAAGAATGTCACCACCGGAGAGGGAGGTCTCGTCACGACAAACGACGAGCACCTGGCCAACCAACTGCGCCTTCTCCGCAACCACGGACAGACCAGCCTTTATCAACATGACGTCCTTGGATACAACTGGCGCATCACTGAATTGCAAGCGGCGATGGGGGTCGTTCAAATCAAGAAGCTCGATGCAATCCTCGCGAGGAAATGGGCCAATGCAACCTACCTCCGAGGGCGGCTCTTGCAAGTGGAAGCAATTGAGTTGCCAGTGGCTCGACCTGATCGTACGCACGCATATATGCTCTTCACCCTTAAGGTGAACCAGGATCTCCGTGACAAGGTGATGGGTTCCCTGCTCGAAAGGGGGATCGAGGCCCGCCTCTATTTTCCGCCCGCGCACCTCCAACCCGTGTTCAGGCCTGGTGGCGTCCGCCTGCCTAGAACTGAGCGATTGGCTGGGCAAATGCTGTCGATCCCGTTCCATTCGCGGCTTAGCACCCCTGAACTCGACATCATCGCGGATGCGCTCGTGCACGCGACGGCGAAGACCTAGGCGAAATACGCGATGTACTGGGCCGAAGCTGCCCCCTCTAAGCAAATTGGCACCGGCAGGGCACGGCTACGTGTCGACTCGGCGTCAGCGGGTGGGCAACGCCTTGGCGGGAACGCCAACCGCCACAATATTGGGCGGCAAGTCGCGAACCACGACCGCTCCCGCCCCAATCACGGTGTCGTGGCCAATCGTAATTCCTTGAATCACGGCGGAACTCGTTCCGAGGGTGACACCCTCCTGCAGAGTCACGCCTCCGCTCACATTTGCGCCAGGGTTTATCGTGACGTAGTCTCCAATTAAGCAATCATGTCCAATGGTCGAATTTGTGTTCGCGTGAACATGACGACCCAAGGTGATATTCGTTGTTAAGCGGCTTCCTGCTGTAACGACAGCTCCTGGCCCGATGCGAAGGTCCGAACCAAGCGTCGCGGTGGGATGAATCGCTATCGCCGCTCTCCGCCCGAAACCAGTTGCCAAGCGGTCGATCCTTCGACGGGCATCAGGCGAGCCAATACCTATCAAGTACTCGGCCTCGATCACCGCTAAATCTTCGCTAGTGCCAAGGAGCCTGGCATTGCGGCGTCGCAGAAGCACGTCGTCTACCGGTCCGTCGTCAAGAAAACCCAAGAACTCGAACGTCGGCGAGGCCGCGTTAACTGCCTCTACCACATCGAGCACCTCGCGGCCATGGCCGCCAGCACCCACAATAATCAATCGCTTCAACTTCCTCGATGCCCTATACGAAAGACCTCCGCAAGGACCGCGCTCGACTCGCAAGCCATGCGCCGCGGGCGCGTCTTGATTGTCTAACCGCCAGGTTAGCCAGACTACTCGTCACCGGAACCTAAGAATCTGGGCGCTGTGGCATGACCCGCTCGGCTTATGCCTTCTCCTCTAACAATGAGGGTGATAGTCAACGCAAGGATCTTCAGGTCCAACAGCGGCGTCCAATTATCGACATACCAAACATCGTATTTAAATTTCTCCTCCCACGAAAGAGCATTTCTACCGTGAATTTGTGCCCAGCCTGTAATGCCAGGCTTGACGAGAAGCCGACGACTCTGTTCCGGGGAGTACAGCGGCACGTACTCGACCAAGAGTGGCCGCGGGCCAACAAGGCTCATGTCACCCGTTAACACGTTCCAAAGTTGAGGAAGTTCGTCCAGGCTCGTCCGACGCATGAATCGTCCAAATCCGCCTAATCGATCCTCATCCGAAGCAGTCTGCGGTATGGAGTTGCCTGTCTCAGCCATTGTCCGAAATTTGTAAAGCCTAAATGTCTTGCCGCGGACGCCGGCGCGGTCCTGCAGGAACAACAAAGGTCGACCCAGCACCAAGACGGTGGCAATCGACACCACGAGGGTCAGTGGGAGGGTAACGAGCAAACCCACCAGCGACAGAATGACGTCGAAAACCCGCTTTACAATCTGGGGAAGATCGGTCACTACAGTCACGGTCACGCGTGGAGTGTTTGCACCGTCACGTCTCAAGGGTACGGCAGCGCGATCGATTACGCGAGAGTCTGGGAGTCAGGAAAACTCCGGTCGGATCATCAGTGGGACTAGTCGACTTGGTCGTGCATTGCGAACAAGTGTTCGACGTATGGTAAAGACAAGTTAGTCTTCGGTGATACTTGCGACTTGACCAACTTGACGTCGGCCAACCTGAGGCGTACTCTGCCGGAGTGAGGGGATTGAAGGGGCTTTCGATGTTGCTTGTCGTCGCAATCTCGGTTGCGACGCTCACGTTGATGGCGGCGATTGGCGCCGCGGCTGCTTCCGGAGCCCTGGGGTCCGGTAAAGCGGATGTCGCTGTTGTGACGGTTCTCGACAACGGCAAGCACACGGGCGAGTGCCATCCGCCCAAGAAGACCCATAAGCACGGAACGCCCGGGCACAAGCACCATCCCTGCGGGGAAAACGGAGACGATTCGGACTAGCTGCCTTAGCCGGCCTCTAAACTCATAAGCCTGGAAACCGCCACATCGGCGGAGCGTGCCATCGCAAAGGATCCCATCGCTCAATGGGTCCTAAGGGTCGCCGCCTTTCTCCTGCCTCTTGCGTTCCTACCTAACATCGTCGACGAGTTCGTCTTGCCAAAACTCCTCCTGGCGAGACTCGTCATTGCGGTGCTGATCGTCCTACTGATGGTCCGCTGGTTTAAGCAAGGGGCGGTCACTTGGAAGCGCACTCCACTCGATCTGCCGCTCCTTGCGTTCATCGGCACGGCAGCGCTGTCGAGCCTTTTCGCCGTGAACCGGAATGTCGCTATCTTCGGGACATACGACCGGTGGGAAGGGCTCCTGACCATCGTCAGCTACGCAGTTCTTTTCTGGCTTGCCATGCAAATGCTATCGGGCGAAGCCGATGCCCGGGGCTTGATATGGAGTCTGTTGATCAGCGGCTACTTTGTTGGAGCCGTCGCGATTCTGCAATCGGGTTTCGGTCTCCTCGGCGGCGGTTATTTCCTCGGGGCAAAAGGAGTCACGCGAGCCGACGCCACCCTGGCGAACCCGGACTTTGCGGGAATCTTCCTGGCGATGCTACTTCCGATTGCATTCGCCAAGCTTGTCAGCCGACGACCCGCCGTCACACGGGTCCTGGCCGCCAACCTCGTAGTGGTCCTCCTACTGGGCCTGATCGCCACATATACCCGGGCCGCCTGGATTGGTGCCGTTGTGGGTGTGATCATCGTCCTTGCTCTACGGCGAGGGCGCATCCACGTCTGGCCCCTTGTGATCTCCGCGTCGGTTGTCATCGTTGCGTTTGCGCTCGTAGCTGGCGTCGCCGCCTCCGCGCCCGCGGGCGCCAGGAGTGGTGTCGGCCACGCTGTCCTCGCCAGAATTGCGTCGATTACCGATCTGACCTCTGGAACACAGAACGAGCGACTTGGCACTTGGGCCGACACATTGCGACTGATTGCCGGCCGGCCGATACTCGGCTACGGGCCTGATACCTTCGGGCTGGTCTATCCGCAGTTCGAGACAACCAACAAGCTCGGCGTTTTGTGGGATAAGCCTCATCAAGACGCGCTCGGCATTGCGGCATCGCAGGGCATCCTTGGGCTGCTGGCGTATGTCTGGATCCTGGCTGCGTTCGTCGGAGCCTTCTGGAAGGGTAGACATCTACGCGGCGCCGTGGCACTGTTCGGGGGCTGGGTGGCTTACATTGTCGCAATCCAGTTCGACTTTTCCTGGATCCCGACGTCGTTCGCTTTTTGGCTCTTCGCCGCCGCTGCGATGCTGACGTGGGCGCCCGATCTCAAGGTGGTGCGCGTCGCCGAGTTCCCACGGAGGACCGCAGTGCCTACCCTCGCTACCGGGGCGCTTGTTCTCCTCCTGCTAATGATTCCTGGCATCGTCATGCCGTACCTCGCCGACGCCGACTACTACGGGACGCAGGCGGCTGCCGACCTCGGGCAAGCCCGAGCGACGATCGCGCAAGCCCGAAGTCTTGCCCCATATGAGGCAACGTACGCGACCGAGGCGGGAAACTACGCGCTCAACCTGGATAAGAACGGGAACCCTGCTTCAAATGCCGACTGGAGTTCGGCCCAAGAGGCCTACCAGACGGCCGCTCGTCTGGGAAGCTACAGCCCGGAGATGTTCCGGGAGCTGGCGATCGTCGACGAGCATCTAGGTGACCACGCCGGCGCCGTGGCCGCCGCGCGCCGCGCGCTGGAACTTGATCGATATGACCAGGAAAGCAAGAGTCTTCTGGCCAAACTTACCGGCCCTTAAGCGGCGATCAATTTTGAGAGAAGCTGGCGTCGTCGAAGGAGAAGGTGCCCGCGCCCAGGTTGTCGGCATAGATGATGACCGAGACCACGTTGGCGGCGGGCTTGTAGGAGCCGGTGACGCCGACCCAGTTGCCGGTGCCGGCAAAAGGCAGGGCGACGAGAGAGACTACGGCTCCGCT
>Ga0070698_100002058_pt1 | contig 22365 bp, 19 predicted proteins | sample KBSK1502metaG_FD_65477 | JGI IMG/M metagenome (GOLD analysis project Ga0070698, IMG submission 65477) | Corn, switchgrass and miscanthus rhizosphere microbial communities from Kellogg Biological Station, Michigan, USA - KBS K1-50-2 metaG | ecosystem: Host-associated > Plants > Roots >...
TTGGGTTGCGCGTGCCAGTAGCGCTCCGCGAGCTCGATCTGAATCGTGACATCGCCCGGCGCCGCGCGCGCGGCGGCTTCGAGTTGCGCGAGACCGTCGCCGCCGACGCGATCGAGGAGCGCGACGAGACGGCGTTGCGTCGCGAGCTCGATCGGCGATTTCGCGACAGCGGCGCGCAGCGCAACGACGGCGCGTTCGAGATCACGCGTCTCTTCGTAGAGCTCGCCGAGCGTCTTCCATTCGAAATAGCGACGCTGCTTGACGGGCCAGCGCTGTTCGAGCGCTGCGATGAACACGCGCAGCGTCTTGCGATCGCGATGCAGCGCGACCATGCGTTGCACGAGCTCGTCGGCGAGGTAGTAGCCCTTCGGCGAGAGCGCGATCGCACGCTCGTATTCGGCGAGTGCCTTGTCGATGTTGCCGGCACCCGCGAGCGCGTGACCTCGCTGCGCGACGAGCGCGACGCGCGCCTCCGGATCGTGCGCGAACAGCGGCTCTGCTGTCGCGAACGCCGAGAGTGCACTCGCGTACTGTTTTGCATCGAGCAGCGCGTTACCGCGCTCAAGCCAGAGCTTGCCGTCGTTCGGATCGAGCGCGAGCAACCGGCCGAACGCGCGATCCGCGAGCGCGATGTCGCGCGATGCCAGCGCGTGATCGACGAGCTTGCGCAGCGCTGCGCGCTCGATCGTGCGTGTCTTCGCTTCGGTCGCAGCGCGCTCGAATGCCGCGCGTGCCTCGTCGCCCTTGACGACGTCGCCGAGCGCGAGCCACGCGCGTGCGTCATGCTCGTCGAGCGCGAGCGCGCGACGCCACAGCTCAGCGGTGCCGGCAATCCGCGCGCGCACGACGATCGCCGACCAGTCATCGCCGAGCTCGCCGTCGAGCTGTGCGAGCGTGCGGTGCTTTTTGTACATCGCGACGAGCGGCGCGAGCGCGGAATCGTACGGATCGCGCGCGAGGATGGCCTTATATCGCTCGACGACACCGCGGTCGAACGGATCGCGTTTGACGGTCCAATCCGCCGGTTGCGCCCCGCCGGAGGCGGTGGCCGCTACGGTCGCTGCAAGGACCAGCGCGACGCATCGCATGCTCGCGGGACAACACATCGCCACATGCGGTTGCATCTCGGCTAGATTCGCGGCGCATGAAGATCTTGGTCATCGGCAGCGGCGGTCGCGAGCATGCGCTCGTGTGGCGATTAGTACGCAACGGTCACGAAGTTGTCGCCGCGCCGGGCAACCCGGGAATCGAGCAACAGGCGCGGTGCGTCGCAGTCGGTGTCGACGAGCTCGACCGGCTTGTTGCGCTTGCAGGCGCCGAGCGCGTCGACCTCGTCGTCGTCGGGCCGGAGGCGCCGCTCGTCGCAGGGCTCGCCGATCGACTGCGCGCCTCGAACATTCCGACGTTCGGGCCCGGCGCCGCCGGCGCTCAGCTCGAAGGCAGCAAGGTCTTCAGCAAAGAATTCTTCGCACGGCACGGCATCCCGACGGCACGCTTTCGAATCGCGACGACGGTCGCCGAGGCCGACGCGTCGATCGACGAGCTCGGCGGCAACGCGGTGATCAAGGCGGATGGCTTGGCGGCAGGCAAGGGCGTCGTCGTCGCGGGAAGTGGCAGCGAAGCAAAAGCCGCCGTTCGCGAGATGCTCGAGGCGCGGCGCTTCGGAGCCGCCGGCGCGCGCGTCGTCGTCGAGGAACGCATTACCGGTCGCGAGGTATCGGTGCTCGCGCTCACCGATGGTAAGCGCCTCGAGATCCTGCCCGCCGTCGAGGACCACAAGACGATCTTCGATGGCGATCGCGGTCCCAATACCGGCGGCATGGGCTCGGTCTCGCCCGCCTGGATCAACAGCGACATCACGAGCCGCATCACCACGGAAATCTTGCAGCCCACCGTGCGCGGGCTCGCCGCCGACGGTATCGATTACCGAGGGGTGCTCTATGCCGGCGTCATGGTCGACGCCGCCGGCGCGCCGTGGCTGCTCGAGTACAACTGCCGCTTCGGCGACCCCGAGACCCAGCCGATCATGGCGCGCATGCTGGGCGATGTCGGCGCCGTGCTCGCCGGTGCCGCGCGCGGCGAGCTCCCCCTCGGCAAGCTGACGTGCGACGCCCGGGTGGCTGTCTGCGTCGTCGTCGCCGCCGCGGGCTACCCCGGCGCACCGCGTACCGGGGATCCGATCGGCGGTCTCGACAACATCCCGGCGGATGTCGTGGTATTTCACGCGGGCACCGCGCGTAAAGGCGAGGCGCTCGTCACCGCCGGTGGTCGCGTCCTCGGCGTGACGGCGCTCGGCGTCAGCGTGGAGCAAGCCCGTGAGCGCGCGTACGCTGTCGTCGACGCGATACAGCTCGACGGCAAGCAGGTGCGTCGTGACATCGGCGCGCGCAGCTGATCTGTTATAGGTTCCGGCCATGCCGCAGATTGCAGGGTTCCGCGGAGCATTGTGGGACAGATCTAAGGTCGATCTCGCGAAGGTCGTCGCGAGCTCCGTCGCCGACGTGAAGGACAAGCTCGCGAGCGGCGAGCTCGTGCGCGAATCGTCGCGAGCGATGTATCGCTACAACCAGACGTTCACGTTCAACGGCCGCACGCTGACGCGGCAAACGATCGTTTGCGCGGTGAAGCTCTCGCCGTGGAGCGAAGGCGTCATCCGTCCGCATGAAGAGACGGATCCGACGGCGCGCGACGCCGCGACCGCGAGCATCACGAACAGTGGCGCACACACCGAGGCGGTGTTCGCGGGCTATCGCGATGCGGCGCGCGAAGCCGATCGGTTGATGCGCGGCATCGACAGCTCGAAGCCAAACGTCGAGGTCACGACGCCCGACGGCACGATCCATCGGCTGTGGCGCGTGCCGAGCGCCGAGATCATCGGCAAGCTGCGCACGCTGTTCGCGCCAAAGAAGCTGCACGTGCTCGATGGTCACGCGCGCTACGAAGGCATGCTCGCATACGCGCACAAGCTCGGCGCCGAATCGCTTCCGCAATATTCATCGGCGAACTTCGGCCTTGCATGCCTGACGAACCTCGACGAGCCGACGATTGTCGTCGCCGCGCGTCATCGCCTCGTACGCAACGACGGCATCAAACGCGATGCCGTGCTCGATGCCGCGAAGAAGTACTTCATCATCGAGAAGCTGCCCGGCGTCGCGAAGGACGTCGGCAAAGTGCAGGCCGCGCTCGCCGACACCGTCGCGCACCAGCCGGGGTTCGTCGCCGTGTTCGCGCACGATAACGATGCCTGGAAGCTGACGCTCAAGCCCGAGGTCAGCCCGGTTGCCGAAGGCGTGCAAGTCCACCGTGCGATCCAAAAATTCGATCCGGTCGTGATCGAGCATCTGTTCTTCGCACGCGTGCTCCACACGAGCGCCTCATCGAACCAGCTCGACGCCGCGGGCGTGCTCGAGGCCGTGCAAAACGGCGCCGCGCTCGGCCTCGTCACCCGCGCGATGACGCTTGGCGATATCGTTCACGCCGACGAGCTCGGCGCACTGTTGCCGTTTGGCGCGACCGCGTTCGCACCGCCGCTGGCGAACTTGATCACGTTCGTGATCGATCCCGACGAAGATCTCGTCTAACGCCAGCGCCGGAGCTCGACGGGTTTATCCGCGTAGCCCGAACCGCCGATCGCCTGTTCCTTCGGCGAATCGAACAGCGTGTGCATCATGAGATCTTGATCGTCGAGCACGCCCTTCGTGCCGCGATCGACAGAGAGCACGCCGACGTGCCGCGGAAACAGCACGAGATCGCCGGCGCGCGTGTAGGGCAGCGGTTTGCCCGCGCGATCGCGATAGACGCCGTCGTCGCCGCGTGTGCCGGCACCGAGTAGCGTCGTCAGCTCCGGCAATCCGCCGGTCCACGTGTACGGCACGTGCTTGCCCATTCGGCGCGCTCCGTACACGACGAAGTCCGCGCAGTCGGATCCTTCCAGCCGCTCGCTCTGGTGCGCCTTGTCGCTCACGCCTGCCGATGCCCAGACATACGGCTGGCCGTACATCTCGGTGAGAAATCCAAGGTAGCTGTCGTCGCGCCGGATCGACACGCGCATCACTGCATCTGTGAGGCCACCCGAGCCGCGCCCGCGCCGCGATGCAACACCCGCGCTCGCGAGCGCATGGTCGCCGTGCTTGACGACGATCTGATAACGCATCGTGCCGACGCCATCGCCGTGATCGGGCGTGAGGGTCGGCCGCACATCCGCGACGAGAGCGCCGCCGTGAGCACCTTCGATTGCAGTCGCACGGTAATCGATCGGCTCGAAGCGGAAGCCCCCGCTCGCGGTGTTCGAAATGTTTGCGCTCGTCGGCTCGATGCGATACCAGGCGATGTCCAGCTTCGGTGCTTGCGCGAGCGGCTTCGTCGAGATGCGCTTGTTTGCCAGCATCGGCGAGGGCGCATCGCTGTAATACGCGCCACCGATGCGCACGACGACGTAGAGCGTCACCTTGTCGCCTTTGCGCGCGTGAATTGGTCGGTCGTTTGCTCCGCTGTCGTTCACCGCGGCGACGAGATATGCGCTGTCAGGGATCGGATTGTGCGCATGCGCCACAGACGTCAGACACGCTGCAAACAAGAGGCAGCAAAGCTTCACGTTGGTAGTAACGCGCGAGGCGCGTGACAGATTTCTTTAGTTCGTGCGGGAGGGGAAATAGTCGTTGTCGTCGCGAGGTTGTTCGTGCAAAGTGGCTTCGTCGTCAACGAGCTGTGGACTCCGCGCTGCACGCTACGAGGATGAACATGTGGAATTTGGCTGATCGGATGGTGAAGGCAGTATCGGACGTCACGGTGGGTACCGTGATCGTGCTGGTTCACATTGCCCTCGCCGATCGAACGCGCAAACAGCTGCGCGAGCACGAACGAGCGACCAAACATCTCCCGTCGTAGAGATCTCGCGCGCGCGATAACTCTTGTGCGTGCGCGATGAATGTCGGACGCTTCTGATAGGCGATCGATCGTGCAAACCGATCTTGCTATCAGCGTGAGGCGCGCGACGGCTGCAGATGCTCCTGCACTGGCAGACCTCGTCAACCGCGCATATGCGATCGAGGCGTTCTTCGTCGATGGCGATCGCACAGATCCCGCGGAGATCGAGCGCATGATCGAGCGCGGCCTGTTCGTGGTGCTCGAGCACCGAGGTGGGCTCGCGGCGGCCGTGTACGTCGAGATGTGGGGGTATTTGGGCATGCTGTCGGTGTTGCCCGAGCTGCAGGGGCATGGCCTGGGCAAAAGGCTGGTTACGATCGCCGAGGCACTGTGCCAGGCCGCCGGCTGCGCGCAGATGAACCTCAAGATCATCAACGTTCGCGAGGAGCTCGCACGCTGGTACCGCTCGCTCGGCTACCGCGAGGTTGGTACCGCGCCCTACGAGCACCGCCCGGTCAAGCGCCCGGTCCATTTCGTCGAGATGCGCAAGAGCCTGTCGCCGGGCACGAACATCGGCGCCGTCGCCGCCTGAGATCCATTATAAGGAGCGCATGGTTCGCGCTTCGTTCTTGCTGATCATCGCCGGAGCCGGGGTCGCATGCGGCGGAGGCGGCGGCTTCCCCGATGCGCGGCCGCCTGATGCGGCGCCCAAAGGGACGTTCTCGCTCGCGTGGTCGGTCGTCGATCCGAATAACCAACCGCTTGCATGCGAGCGCATCGCCGCGCAGACGATGACGGTGTTGACGCACAACCTCGCGTTCGAGGGCGGCTCGACGCAGATCTTCAACTGCGACACCGGCATGGGTATGAGCGAGCCGATCCTCACCGGCACGTACGAGCTCGACTTCGAGCTCCGCGGCGCGTCGGGGCTGCTCGCGCGCGCGCCGAAGCAGACGGGCATCGTCATCGAGGAGAATCGCAACACAGAGCTCGCGCCGCTCACGTTTGTCGTGGTGCCGGCGGGCAACGTCGCGCTCGGCCTCGCATCGGGCAAGCCGGGCGGCAACTGCGGCGCCACAAACGCCGGCGGCGCCGGCATCGAGCAGGTCTCGATCACGCTGCAGCACGCCGACAGCTCGTGCGAGCCCGCGACGCTCGCAATCAGCGCCGGCGCAACGCGGCCGGCCGGTTCGTACACGATCAATTGCGCCGCGCCGCCGCTCGTCGGCTGCATCGAAGCCGATCAGGTGATCAGCGGCGCGAACCTACCATCGGATGCATACACGATTCACGTCAGCGGCCTGATCGGCGGCAAGGTGTGCTGGGCAAATAACGACGGCATTCAGGTCCCCGGCGCCGGCAATACGCTGACGCGCACGCTGAACTTGGGGCCCACAGGCGTGTCGGGCTGCCCGTAGTAAGCTCACGCCCGTGAGCTCTACCGCGCAGCATTATCGGCCGAATCTTCGCGACATCTTCTTCAACTTGTTCGAGGTGCTCGACATCCAGTCGACGACGCTCGGCAAGCCGCCGTTCGATTCGATGGATGAAGCGACGGCGCGCGCCTCGCTCGAGGGCTTTCTCGAAGTGATGCAGGCGGCGTGGACGCCCGCATTCGTGTCGGGCGATCGCGAAGGCGTCACCTTCGATGGCAAGGGCAACGTCAAGCTGCCGGCGGCGTTTCACAAAGCGCTCGACGCTTACTACGAAGGCGGCTGGAACAAGATCGATCTACCGGAGCATCTCGGTGGGTTCGGCGCGCCGCCGACGGTGCGGTGGGCAGCGTTCGAGATCATGACGGCCGCGAACGCGTCGGTGTGTTTCTACACGCTCGGCAACCAGATGGCGCAGGTGATCGATCAGCTCGCGACGCCGTCGCAGAAGCAACGCATCCTCGCCGGCCTCACCGAGCAGCACTGGGGCGCGACGATGGTGCTCACCGAGCCGGCCGCGGGCTCCGATGTTGGCGCCGGCACGACGAAGGCGAAGCACATCGCTGGCGACGAGTATCACCTCGAGGGCGTCAAGCGCTTCATCACGAACGGCGAGTTCGACTATCCGAAGAACATCATCCATATGGTCCTCGCGCGCCCCGAAGGGGCAGGGCCCGGCACGAAGGGCCTCTCGATGTTCATCGTGCCGAAGATCTGGGTCGAGGCCGATGGCTCGCTCGGAGAACGCAACGGAGTCGTGTGCACGAAGGTCGAGCACAAGATGGGCATCCGCGGCTCGTCGACGTGCGAGCTGACGTTTGGCGATGGCAAGCCGTGTCGCGGCCTCTTGCTCGGCGAGGTTCACGATGGCATCGCTCAGATGTTTCACGTGATCGAATACGCGCGCATGGGTGTCGGCACGAAGTCGATGGCGACGCTCTCGACGGCATACCTCAACGCGCTCGAGTACACGCGCGTGCGCAAGCAAGGCGCGGATCTCACGCGCGCGAACGACAAGACGGCGCCGCGCGTCGAGATCATTCACCACCCCGATGTTCGCCGGATGCTGATGCTGCAAAAGGCGCACGTCGAGGGCCTGCGCGCGCTCGTGCTGTGGACCGCGCACGTGCAAGACCAGGTCGATTTGCGCGGCGGCCACGGCAACGCCGAAGCGCGCCCGCTCGACGCGCTCAACGACTTCATGTTGCCGCTGATCAAAGGCTACGCATCGGAGAAGGTCTACGAGCTGCTGTCGCTGTCGCTGCAGTGCTTCGGCGGCTCCGGCTACTGCCAGGATTATCCGATCGAGCAATACATCCGCGATCAGAAGATCGACGCGCTCTACGAAGGCACGACCCACATCCAAGCGCTCGATCTCTTCTTCCGCAAGATCGGCCGCGATCACGGCGCGACGCTGCAGGCACTCGTCGGCCAGATCACGGCGAGCATCGATGGTCTGCCCGCAGACCTTGCCGTCGAGAAGGCCGCGCTGCTCACCGCCGTTCGCGATGTCCAAGGCATCATGGCGACGATGATGCAGAAGCTCGCGCAGAGCGTGTATCACGTCGGCCTGCAGGGTAATCGCATCCTGTTCGCGCTCGCCGAGCTCGTGATCGGCTGGCGGCTAACGCTCAACGCGAAGGTCGCGCTCGCGAAGCTGCCCGACGCCGTCGGCGACGACGTTGCGTTCTACAAGGGCAAGCTCGCGGTCTCGCGCTTCTACGCGAAGCAGGTGCTGCCAAACCTCGCGCTCGCGCGCAAGCACATCGAGAACAGCGATCTCGATCTGATGGAGCTCTCGGACGACTGCTGGTAAAAACGCCGTAAAGCTGCGCAGGCTTGGGAAGCCGGGTAACGTCGGGATCCGGATATGGATCCCGGGTGGGCCTCGCGCTTCTACGGCGTGACCGTGACCAAGGAGGTCGCGGCCGCGGCGAAAGAGCACCTGACGGATGCGTCGATCGAAGACCTCGTCGATGCGCACCTCGCGATCAACGAGGCGTACTTCGGTGGGATCGACAAGACGCTGTCGGGGTTCGTCGTCCTCGATGATCAGGGCGATGACTACACGCTGATCGATCTGCGCGACTCCGGTCAGATCTGGTGGCAGGACCACGAGACGCGCGATGTCGTCGTTCGCTACGACAAGCTCGCCGACTTGGTCGCGGTGCGCGGGGCCTCGGAGTCCAAGCGCAATGCGGTCGACGAGAAGCGCCGGGTCAAGCAGCCCAAGTCGAAGAAGCGGGTGTCGACCGCGGCACTGTGCGCGCGCTATCAGTGGCTCGTGTGGCTGCTCGCGCGGCCGCTCATGCGAGACGGCGTCGCGACGCAGAGCACGGATTACCTCGTGCGCAATGGCATCGGCCGGCTGCGGTACGTGTTTCCGCGCCGCGAAGTGCTCGACGAGACGCTCGAGCGCGAGCTGCCGCTGCTCGCGAATGACCCGCACCTCGCGATCTACTGGCTGCTGCACACGATGGCACTTGTCGACGACGAACGGCGCGCGCAGGTCGTCGATGCGATCGGTCGCACGAAGCATCCACTGCTTGCCGCGTTCGTCGCGCGACTTGGCAGCCTGCCGCTCGCGGGCGATGTCCCGATCATTCCCGATTTCCGCGCGCGCCGCGCGCTCGCGATCACGTACGGCGCGTTCGAGCTCGCGCAAGACGCGCTCGCGGTGACGTGTCTGCGCGCGCTCGAGATCGCGCCGGCGACGCAATCGCTCGCGCATGGCCTGCAGGTCGTCACGGCGCTCGAGCGCGGCACGATCGCAAGCCGCGGCTTCGCCGCGGCGCGCAGCACTCCCGCAGGGAGTGCGGAGTCGATCGACGACGCCGCCGTCGAAGCGGCACTGTCACGCATCCCCGACTCGACGCCGGGCACCGAGCTGCTCGGAGCTGCGCTCGACAAGCGACGCAAGGCAACGTCGAGCAAACACGCCGACATGCTCGCGCAGCAGCTCGCGACGAGCGATGACCCGTGGTGGACGCGGCTCGAGGCGCTCTGGCACACGCACGAGCTTTCGTACGATGGTGCCGCGCTCGTCGATGCGACGCGCCGGATCCTGCATCACGATCGCTATCATCGCCGCGCGCTGCAGATGGCGATGCGCGCGTCGCAGATCGCGAATCTGCCGATCGATCGCATCTTCGCCGATCTGGCGATCGCCGATGGTGCACTCGAACCGTTCAGCGCGCTGATCGAGAAGCCAGAGCAGTGGCAGTCGATCGTCGCCGGCGTCGCGGAGGTCGCGAATCGCAGGGGCCTCGCGTGGCGCGTGCTCCAGCGCGTCGAGCTCAACAAGCCGCCCGCCGGGCTCGCGGCGTGGGCAGCGGGCGAGGTGCTCGCGAGCAAGGATCCAGAGCGCGTCGCGATCGTCGGCGAGGCGTTCGCGAAGCTCGACGCGCAAACGCAAACCGCGGTGATCGAAGCCGCGGGCAAGGCGATCGATCGACCCGATCATCCACTCGTCGCCGTGTTGTTCGCGTGCCTCGATGGGCCGGAACCGGGCGAGCACGACTACGCCGCGCAGTTTCAGCTCAAGCGCGGCAAGGAAGCGGCGCTGCGCGCGCTCGCGCCGTGGTTTCACCACGCGCAGGTGTTCGACGCGGTGATGAAGCTCGTCGACAAACCCGCGGGCGGCAGCGTCGTCGATCTGATCTGGGGCAAGCTGTTCAGCCCGTTCGAGAAAGACAGCTACGTGCTGCCGAAGCTCGACGATGCGCAGGCGGTGCGCGTCGCACGCGGCATGATCAAGACGCTGCGCAGTCATCCCAACATTCATGCGCGCAACTCGGCCGGCCATCAGCTCTATCGCTTTGATCATCGCGGTGCCGAGGCATTTCTGATCGACGCGCTGACCGACTACGGCGTGCGCTACGCAGCGGTGAAGGAGCCCGGCGGTGCGGAGCTCGATCACGGCAAGACCGAGAACGATCAGCTCGAGGATGTCGTCGCGAATCTCTACGCGGCCGTGCGGAACATGAAGACGCCGGGTTCCCGCACCGCGCTCGCCGAGCGGTTGTTCGCCGAGCGACGCGCGTATTGGCGCATGGGCAACGCGATCGGCGACATCTGGGATCGCGAGCTTCACGAGCAGATCATGGGGCTGCTCGCCGAGCGCAAAGATCCGCGAGCCGCCGGGTGCTACGCGTTCGCGCTTCGCGAGTTCGTCAGGCAAGGGCCGCCGCTCGTCGAGCTCGCGCGGCTGATCATCGAATGGCAGGGCGACAACGAGATCGCGCGCCGGTTTTTGCACTACGCGCTCGTCGTCGGCATGATCGCCGCGCTCGACGGGCGCGAATACGAGGTCGTGCGCCGCACGCACGATGCTGCTTCGTGGATCGCCGAGCCGCCACTCGAGCCCGATGACTACGCGCGAGGGCGCGGCTGGAAGAATCCAATCGACGACGAGGCCACGAAGGCGCGCCTCGACCACGTGCTTTCCGGCGAGGCCGAACGCGAGAAGCAAGCGCTCGTCGCATCACTCGACGACGCGCGCGCAAAGAAGAAGCCGAACACGAAGATCAGCGACGAGGCGCTCGGTCAGCTCGCGGATACGATCGTCGTCGAACGCATCCTGCAGGATGCGAAGACCGGCGAGGTCTGGTTCAAGGATCGTGAGCATCGCTTGCGGTACTTCGATGGCTACGGCATTGCGGACCTCGCTGCGCATGTCGTCGAGCATGGCGGCGCGCAGGCCGAGCTCGCCGGCATCAGCGAGCTCACCGACCGCGCGCTTTGGTGGGATGCAAAGGCGACGCGGTTTCGCGCCGCGATGCAGTTTGGCGACCGCGTGCTGTTGTCGTGGGGCGTCAACAATGGCGCGTTCGACCGCTACCTGCTGACGTTGCCCGACGCCGCCGCGTTCATGAAGAAGCTGCGCGCGCACCCGCCGAAGGGCTACTCCGAATCGGATCCGTACTACCTCGCCGGCAAGGGCGCGATCGTCCGCACGTACTACGCGCCGTCTGTCGGGGGCGACCGCGAGCGACGCCTGTTATGGCTGCTCGACTCGAGTGTCTCCGACGAAGATTTTGGAACACCGGAGCGCGCTGTCGCCGAGCACGTGCGGCGCGAGATCAGTTGGCTCGCCGGCGGCGGCGTGATGGCGACGCTCGAGTGGTCGGAGCACCGTCGCCGTCGCGAGGACATGACGTTGCGCGAATGGATCAAGGCGCGGTTTCGCGATGACCGGCGCGACGCGAATTGGCATCTCGATGGCCTTGCGGAGGTCGCCGCGTACCTCGAGCAGCACAACCTCGCGCCGAGCCGATTCACCGTCGAGCTCGGCCCGCCGGCAACTGATATCGAGCTCAAAGCACTCGCGCGCGAGCGCAAGCAGCCGATTCCGGAATCGCTGCGTACGCTGTGGAGCACGTACAGCAGCGCGCGCTGGCAGATCGGCAAGCGAGGCATGCGCCTGCTATCGCCGCGCGAAATGCTCGCGCGCCGGCCGATCGCGCGGTCGGCCGGCGAGATGTACCTCAAGAAGTTGCCGCGCGATGTCGCCGAGCGCTCGGCGTCGCTCTACGGCGCGCTCGATATCCTCGTCGAGCGGCAAGACGGCACCCCGATCACGTTCCTCGCGGATGTCTGGCGCGATGACGGACGCGTCTTCAGTCACGCCGCGGAACACCCGAATGACTTCTGGTGGGAGGTCTCGCTGTCGTGGATGCTCGCGACGCGCCTGCTCGGCGGGCTTGAAGACGCGCTGGCCGACGCAGTGCCCGCGCTGACGTCGCTCAAGTACGGTGCGTCCGCGGCGCCGGCCAAGCCAAAAGCCGGCGCGAAGAAGCGGAAGCCTGCCGCCAAAAAGCCCAAGGCTGCAACGCCGACGGCGAAAAAGAAGCCGAAGCCGAAACCCGCCAAACGCAAGCCGAAGAAGAAGTAGACCCAGTCCGCGGTGCTCTCGGGTCCGGCCGGCCACAAGCGGCGCGCCGAGTGGGCCGAAACCGCGTCATCAAACGTGGCAAAGCGCCTGCAGTTGTCGGCGCGCATGACGCGTTTCGACCGGTTCTGGGAGCCGCTGTGTTTTTTGATCGCGGTAGCGATCGTTTGGTTCGGCACCCTGTGAGCGCAGTGCCTTGTAAATCGTTGGACCACCAATTAATCTGCGCTGTCGATGCCCAAAACGAAGGCGCAGCCTGCTGGCGAGACGTTGCAGTTCATGCAGCGGATGTGGGACTTCGTTCACGCGCTTGACGTTCGCTCGAAGCGGATGATGTCGAGCATCGGCGTGACTGGCCCACAGCGCCTTGTCATTCGCCTCGTCGGTCAGAAGCCGAATCAAACGGCGAGCGACATCGCCGCGATGCTCGGCAAGCATCCGAGCACGCTCACTGGCGTGCTCGCGCGCCTCGAGGAGCGCAACTTGATCCTGCGCGAGGTCGATCAGTCCGATCGTCGCCGCGCGCGGTTCACGCTCACTGCCGCGGGCAAGAGAGTCGATCGCGACAACCGCGGCACCGTCGAGGCGGCGACGCGCCGCGCGCTCGGCCGCGTCCCGGCACGAGACGTCAAGACGACGCTCGCGCTCGTCGCCAAGCTCGTCGAAGAGCTTGAACGCGACGACTAGGGGTGCGTGAACGTTCGCGTGAAGTCGAGGTTGCCGTCGCCGTCGCGGAACTCGCCGGTGAACGTATCGCCTTCGATCACGACGTACATAAAGCCGATCTCGCTCGCATCCTGATAGAACGTTTGGTTGCCGCGATCGACGAGGTCCGTGTAGCTCGCGCCGGCGCCGGTAACGATCATCTGCGTGCCGCATAGCGCGGTCGGCTCGTTGATCCACTGGCGGCTGTGGTCGTGGCCCGAGAAGTAGACCTGGCTGATGCCGCAGATGTTGTTGTCGAAGAACGTCTTGAGCGCTTCGCCGTTTTGCACGGGTAGCGGATTCGAGAGCGGAATGCCGGCGAGCTCCGGCGCATCGTAGCTGCCGGCGTTGCCGTGCGTGCCGTTGGAGCGATACGGGTGATGGCCCGCGGTGAGGATCCAGCGCTTGTCGGCGAGCATCGCTGTCGCGCTCGGTAGCCACGCGCCCTGATCGCCGTAGGTGTTGTCGCTCCACAAGATCGAGTTCGTATCGAACACGATGAAGCCGACGTTGCCGTACGAGAACGTGTAGTGCGTCGCCGGCATGTTCCACTTCGTCGAGACCTGTGTGTAATCGACCTCGACCTTGCCTTTGTCGAACTCGTTGCCAAGACCTCCGACGTCGGTGAGGATCAGCGAGCCGCCGTAATCGTGGTTGCCGAGCGCGACGTAGAACGGCAGATCGATATCGAAGTACGGCTGCTCGAACTTCGTTTGCCACTGCGAGTCGGTCGTCGAGTCGACGCCCGAGTCGTAGATGTTGTCGCCGAGCATGAGCACGAAGTCGCAGCCGCGTGCGGCGCATAGGTCGCGAATCGCGACCGCGACGCGGCGCTGGTCGGCGTTGCCTTTGCCGGTGTCGCCCATCGCGATGAAGCGAACGGGCGGAGGAGGTGGAGGCGCGTCGCCGGCGACGTCATCGTCATCGCCGCCGCCGTTATCATCGCCGCCGTCGCGGCCACTGTTCGCACACGCGGCAGCACATAGCGCGGCCACCACCGCTGCTGGGAGGATCCTCATCGCCGCGGAACCTAACCCACGTCGGGCGCTTCGCGATCAAGAAAATGATTACAACGGGTCGTCTTCGTGCATCTTCGCGTGCATCCAGGCCTCGGGATTTGCCTGGCTCTTGAGCTGGGCGACGAGGCTCGCGAGCGCCGGTTGCGATTGTGGCAGGCGCCAATGCTCGAGGACTTCATGGGCATTGACGTTGAAGACCCAGAATTGCTTGCTCTTCGTCAGCGTGTCGAGGATCTCGACGAAGCGCTTGGCAAACGGGCGCTCACCGGTGCCGAACGCGAGCCGCAACAGGCCTTGGCCATAGGCCACCGCGGAGCGACCATCCACTTCATCGATCCGCTCGCACAGAGCCTGCGCCAGCGAGCGCGCATCCGGTGATCCGACCGCACCCGTCGCGAGCGCGAGATACGAGAGCACGTGGCCGTCGACATACGGCAGCTCCGCAAATCGCGCTGCGATCTCCTGCCAATTGTGGACGGCCTCGCGCAGCGCCGCGACGACCTCGCGCGGCGATGTCGGCCCCTTGCGACTCGCGATCGCGATCGCTGTCGCGGCCCGCACGAGCGGGTCCTTATCGCTCAGGCAGGGCAGGGCATCGGCGACCGCGAAGTCCGGCAGCGAGGTGAGACTGTCGATCGCGCACGCGCGCATCGCCGGATCGCTGTCGTGCCGCGCGATCTCGAGAATGTTCGTTTTTGCGCCGTGCGCGAATTTCGCGAGCACGAGAATGATGCGCCGCTCGAGCGCATTCGCGGTCCCAAAGCACGCGAACACGAACGGCCACGCCGTGGCGACGGCATCGTGCGTGCCCTCGATCGCGATGCGATTGTCGTCGTCGTCGTCGAGCTCGCGGACCTCGTCGACATACGGCGCCGCGTTCTCGCCCGCTGTTTGGATCACCGCGAGCAGCTCCTGGCGGTCGACATTCGGATGCGACAGCAGGCGTGCGAGCCACGGAATCACGTGCGCGGTCGCCGGGTACGTCGAGCCCTGATGCTCGATCTCGGTCGTGATCGTGCCGAGGCAATAGCTGCGCACCATCGACTCGTTCGACGTCAGGCCGCGCAACAGTCGCGGAAACTCCTCGACGTGATCGTTGAAGCAACCCGCGATGTCTGCCCACGGCTCGCCATCGACACCGGCGAGCTGCTCGGGCGTTCCGAGTTTCGGCAGATCCGCTTCATAGAGCGCTTTGCCGAGATGCCAGCGTAGACCGCTGCCCGTCGGCTCGTGCTCGATCGCGAACGGCGTCGTGTCGACCTCGCGGCGCAGCGCGCCGGTGTTGTCGAACAGCCGCCACGTGCCGGTCAGCCTGCCGCCCTCGATGAGCCCCGTCGCTGCGATCGTGCGGCCGTCGTCGTGATAGAGCACGCACGCGAGGCCGGGACCTTCGCGACGCGCCTCGAACGTGACGCGTCCGCCAGCGCCGCGCTCGGTGACGCTCGTCAGCACATCGCCGTCGAACACGCGCGCGCTTTCTTCTTCAAGCTCGCCGTCGCGGTACCAACTGCCTTTGTAGATCTGGCGACCGTTCGCGTCGTCGCGATAGCGCGTCGACAGCGTGCCATCATCGAAGTAGTACTCGCGCTGCGCACCATCGGGGCCGCGTGTCGTGCGCTTGCGGATCGTGCCGTCGGCTTCGTATTGCGCGACGAGCGTCGCTTCGCCGGCCATGTCGCGCTCTTCTTCGTGCCGCAACACGCCCTCGCGCGACCACCAGCGCCAGTGGCCGACCTGCTTGTTCGTGCCGCGCTCGATCTCACCATCGACCCAACGATCCATGTCGGGGAACCAGCGCGCGTCGGGACTAACACTCGCTGGCCGCGGCGGCAGCGCGTTGCCATCGGGCCCGCATTCGGTGCCATCGCGCAAGAAATAGCGAATCGTGTAGTTCGTCTTGCCGTCGCGCGTGTAGTAACGCACCGACCACACGTTCGCTGCCGCGTGCGCGAACGGCTCGGGCGTCGGCGCGTCGCTACGAAAAAACACGCTGTCCATGATGAGGCCGTTTTGCCAATCGGCCGCCGACGCGACCGTGCCGTCGGGATGAAAGTTCGTGTTCTTGCCGTGCACCTTGCCGTGCGCGTAACTGCATTCGCCATGCAGCACGCCGTCGCGCGTCCAGCTGCGATATGCGCCGTGACGGCGGCCCTCGTCGTCGACACCGCCGAGCACCCACTCGAAACCAGGATCTTTCGGATCCCATCGCGCGTCAGCGGGGACCGTCAGGGGGCGGGGCGGCGACGAATTCTCCGGCTTCCCCATTCGCATATCCTCGTCGCCGCGATGCACGAGATCAATGGATCCTGGGATACTCCTGGGTGATGGAACCGCCGCCGCTCGATCCAGACCTCGTTTCCGGCCTCGAGCTGCTAGCGGCTGCTATCGCACAGCGCGATGATCACGCTGACATCGCACGGCGCTTCGAATGGCTGATCGACATGCTCATCCTGCGCGGTCAGCTGCCGGAGTCGTTTCGCAAGCTCAGCAAGAAGGTCGGCAACGAGCGCTCGTCCGTGCGCCTCTCGATGTTCATCGACAAGTACAAGGTCACGAGTCCCGACGTCGACTGCACATCGCTCATCCCGCTTTGCAAAGCGCGTTGTTGCTCGATGGAAGTGACGCTCTCGGCCCAGGATGTCGTCGAAGGCAACATTCCGTTCGACGTGCTGCACCCCTACGCAATGCCGAAGAATCCCGAAACCGGCAGCTGCGTGTGCAAGGGCGCCGATGGTGCGTGCACGATCTACGAGCGCCGGCCAGGTATGTGTCGCGCGTACGATTGCCGCCACGACAAGCGCGTGTGGATCGATTTCGACGCGAAGATTCCCGCGCCTTAGAGCAACACGTCGGCGAGCACGTCGGCGACCTCGGTCGCGTTCTGCGGCCGCATCGCCGGATCCTTCGCGAGTAGACGATCGAACGCGTGATCGATCGCAACCGGCAAGCGCGGATCGGCCTCGCTTGCGCGAGGAATCGGCGCGGTGGCCTGGGCGAGCGCCATCATCGTCGGCGTGTCGCCGCCAAACGGCAGCTGACCGGTGAGCATCTCGAAGCACATCACGCCGAGCGCGTAGATGTCGCTTCGATGATCGATACTGCGCCCTCGCACGACCAGCTCCGGAGCCATGTACGCCGGCGTGCCCACGACGTGGCAGCGATCCGTCAGGCGCATCGATTTGCTCTCGGGCGTGATGAGTTTTGCGAGACCGAAGTCGAGCACTTTGACGAACGGCCGCAGCGGCGTCGCGTGTGCACACGAGAACACGTTCTCCGGCTTGAGATCGCGGTGCACGATGCCCGCGTCGTGAGCCTCCTGCAGAGACGCGCCGACCTGGGCCGCGATCGCGATGACATCCGCCGCTGGGATCGTCCCGTCACGCTGCATCCAATCGCGCAACGTCTCGCCCGCGAGTAGCTCCATCGCGAGGAACAGCGAGCCGTTCTCGGCTTCGCCCGCGTCGTAACACTGGATCGTGTGCGGCGAGCGCAGCGTCGCGACGATGTTGACCTCGCGCCGGAAGCGCTGGACCGCCACATCATCGAGCTCGAGCTCGTCCAGCATCATTTTGATCGCGACATTGCGAGCGAGCGTGATCTGATCGGCGACGTACACGTTTGCCATCTGGCCGGTACCGAGAAGGCGAAGCACGCGGTAGCGACCCGCGATCACCGTGCCAATGTACGGATCGAGACCGCCGTAAACGTCCACAAGTGTCTTCCGGCGTGTCACGCGAGTTACAAATGCACTCGACATGCCACGCGGGGTGTAGCGATAACGTCGCGATACCGCGCACGGTGTGCGAACGAACGGTCACCTCTGTGGTCGGCGGCCGCGCACGGTGTGCACTCAGAGCTGCTCGAGAAACGGCACGATTGCGGCGGCAACACGGGCGCAGCCACTCGGCGTTTGCGTCACCGCATGCGAGGTCTCGATCTGGATGCCGGCGTAGCGCTTGCCCGCGAGCTCGCCGCGGAGCGCGGTGCAGACGCCCGGGCCCGTGCCGCTATACGGCTGATTCGCGCGCACGCTGATCCCGGCCGCGCGCAGCTGAAACATCAAGCGCTCGGCGAGCTCGGCCTCGAACGCGTGCATCGGATCGTAGAGCACGCCGACATCAAACGTTCGCGTCGGCGGATCGAGTGCTGGATCGAATGTGTGCGACGCGAGGTGAAGCACGGCGCCGCAATCGAGGAGGCGCGCATGAACATCGCGACGGATCGCATCCCAATACGGCGCGTGGAACATCGTGATGCGCGCGGCACGATCGCCACTCGAAAGGTGCGCGTTGCCCGGCACCCGCGCGCCGTAGCTGATGGCGGGGATGACGTCGGGATGATCGGCTGGGCGATTGAGATCGACGAACATGCGCGAGAACGCACCGGCATGAACCGGTAGCCCGACCGCTTCGGAGAGAAGCGATGCGATATCGAACGCACCGTGATCCCAGCCGGCCTGCGATTGCAACACGTCGAGCGGCACGCCGAGGTCGACGCCGGGCGGCAGCGTCCACGATGCATGCTCGCAGGAGAGAACGAGGCCGATCACGGCAGCTAGTTTACTGCTTCAGCGTGTCGAGGAATGCGAGGACGTGGCGCCATGCATCGCCGGCGGACTTCTCGTCGTACTTCGGATTGGATGGATTCGCGAACGCGTGATCGGCGTCATAGCGATGAATCTCGGCGGGCACCTTCGCTTGCTTGAGCGCGGCCTCGAACTTGTTGACCTCTGCCGGCGGAATGCCTTTGTCGTTGTTCGCGAACACGCCGAGCACGCGCGCTTTGATCTTTGCGAGCTTTGCCGGATCGGTCTCGAGCTCGCCGTAATAAATGATCGCGCCGTCGAGCTCCGGATGGGCGAGCGCTGTCTTGAGCGACCAACCACCGCCGAAGCACCAGCCGATCACCGCGCGCTTCTTCGCGGCGATTCGCGGATCCTTCGCGAGAAAATCGATCGCGGCCGAGATCACCGCAGCGGCCTTCGCTTCGTCGACGGACTTTACGGCCTTGAGCGCGTCTTCGCGCGTCGTCGCGACGACGCCGCCGTAGAGATCGACGGCGAGCGCGGCATAGCCGGCGCCGGCGAGGCGATCGGACCAATGTTCGATATTCTTGTTGAGGCCCCACCACTCGTGGATCACGACGATGCCGGGAAACGGACCCTGGCCTTCGGGCAGGCTCAGGTACGCCTTGCTGCCGGCGAGATCGATCGTTTGACCGCGCGTGTTCGCCGGGCCCTGTGTCGGCTCGGCGTGCATCGCTTTGAAGTGCGCCTCGCTGAGCGGGCTCGTATCGGGTTCCGCCGGCGCTGGCGCGGAGGTCTTCGACGAGCTGGAGCAGGCAACGAGGGCGACGAAGAGAGCGGTGCGCATGCCGCGCTTATAGCTCAGCGCAGCGTTGTCGCGCGCGGCACCACTGCAGCGGAAAGCAGCGCGGCGACGATCACGACGCCGCCGTGAACGAGGCCGACGTGAAGTGCATCGGCGACGTGGCAATGCAGGTGGAGCACGAGGCCACCGAGGCAGCCACCTCCCGCGCCGAGCGCCGCGGCGATCCAGCGCGAGCCGACCGGCAGCGCGCCGCGCAGGAACAGTGCGCCGATGAGCACGGGCACGAACGCGGATGCGAGACCGATCTCGAGGCACGTGTGGCCGCGCGCGAAATTGTGCCAGCCGTACGACGTGCTGCTCGGGCCGCTCGGGTGCACGAGGAGGCCGAGCGCGACAAAGCCGATCGACGCGATGATCGCGCTGACGAGCGCGAGCTGCGGCTTCGGCGTCACCGCACCCGCGCCCGGCACCAGCGCCATGTAACAGGGCACCGCGAAGCCGAGCACCCACGCGACGGCTGCGCCGATGATGAAGCTGACCGGCAGCTCGTGCATATCGCGGCGCATCGTCAAAGCGGCGACGAGGCCGGCACCGTAGACGAACGAGATACCGAGGAGGATCGACAGCTCGCGCATCGGCCGGCGCGGCGCGACCGCATCGAGATGCGTGAGCTCGCTCTCGAGAGCCGCCGATAGCGGCGGAGGCGAGGGCGCCGCCTGGTTAGCGAGATGATTCGCGAGCCGATCGATCGGATCGCTCACGACGCGGCCTTTCTCGTCGCGCCGAGTAGTCGGCGCAACGCTTCGTAGCCGCGGTGGGCGCGCACCTTCATCGCGCCGACCGATGTCCCCGCGATCGCCGCCGCCTCGGCGACGCTCTTGCCATCGAGCTTTGTCAGCACGACGGCCTCGCGCTGCTGCTCGGGCAACTGGGCGAGCGCGTCGAGTGCGGCGCGCGCCATCTCGGTGTCGCCACGCGGCTCGTCGCGGCGCTCGACGGATTCGCCGTCGATACCGGCGGGAACCTCGGGCACCGCTTCTTCGACCTGAACGATCGCGCGCTTCGTCTTGCGCGCCTCATCGATGAACGTGCGATGCGCGATCGAATAAATCCACGGCAGCGGATCGGCACCCCGTACATACGTTCGGCGCGCGCGGTGGATCTTGAGGAACGTCTGCTGCAACAGGTCCTCGGCGACGGCGCGACTGCGCGCCATCTTCATCAAATAGCCGAGCAGGCGCGGCGCCACGATCGCGTAAAGCTCGCGGAACGCCGTCGCGTCGCCGTCCTGGTACCGCCGCATGAGCTCCTTGGGATCGGCCATTCGACCGCAAATGGGTATACGACGCTTGTGCCCCTTGGTTACAGCGGGGGCGAGGATGTATAGACGCCCCCATGGGCCGTACCAAGCGTTCCCTCAAAGACCGTCCGAAGTACAAGCAGAAGCGTCGCCTCAAGGACCGCAAGTTGAAGGCGAAGAAGGCCGCGTGGCACAAACGCGGGCTCGCGCGTAACAAGGCGCGTCGGCGTCGGCGCGGCAAGAAGTAACTAGATCGACCACGCGATGAGGAGCTGCGCCGCGAAGTACGCGGGCAGCCCCAGCACGCGATTCGCGAGCGATTGGACCAAAAACTTCTCACGCGCGACCGCGAGGTCGCTCGCGAAAAATAGGATCGCGCCGAGCGCGAGCCGCTGGCTACCAACCGCGAGTGCGCCGATCACCATCAGCACGATCGCGAGCACGTAGAGGATCACCGGCACGCGCAGCGAGCGAAGGTGCGGCCAGAGCTGGACGAGCGCACCTGCCGCGACCGCGACCGGCAGCAGCGCCGGGATGCCCGCGCGCGCGAGCCAATCGGGGGGCGGCACGACCTGCGCGATCGCGCCGACGTACGCGAGATGGCCGAGCAAGAACGCAGCGAGGCCGATCATGAACGCGCGGTTGCTTCGGCCGAGCAGCGCGATATCGCCAACGACACCGAGTGCCAGGCCCGCGACGATCCACATCGCGTACGCCGGTGCGCCGCGACTCGCGAGGAGCCCGACGCCGAGAAACGCGAGCGCCGCGATCGTCTTCGCGATGATCTGGACGATGCGCAGTCGCTTCCACTCGGCGACGACAAGCACGGCCGTCGCGATCGCGCATACGATCGTCAGTGCGATCATCCGTGCTCCGGTCGCCAGCCGCCGAGCGCGCGCATCACGAGCTCGAGCCGGTCTTGGCCCCAAAATAGATAGTTGTCGTCGACGACGAACGCCGGTACGCCGAATACGCCGGCCGCTTTCGCCTTCGCTGTGGTCGCGACGAGCGCGGCTTTGACCTCCGGCTCGCGCGTGCGCTCGAGCCACTCGGGCGGCAAGCCGGCGTCGACGAGCAAACCGCGCAGCGTCGCATCGTCCTCGAGATCGCGACCGTCGGCCCACATCGCGCGACCGATGATGTTCGCGAAGCGAATGCCGTCGTCAAACCCGCGCTCGGCGGCGAGCACGCACAGTCGCTGCGCCGTGACGGTGCGCTGTGGAAACTTTTTCGGCATCGCAAACGGCACGCCCCACCAGCGCGCCCAGCGCGACATCTCGAGCCCGACGTAGCGTTGCTTCGCCGCCGGCATCGCGAACATCGGCACATCGACCTGACCGATGTCTCGAAACAGCGCGCCGAGCAAGATCGGAACGAGGCGCGGCACGACGCCGGTGAGCTGCGCGAGCGCGGCAAGCTGCGTGAGGCCGAGATACGAAAACGGGCTCGACACGTCGAAGTAAACGTCGAGCGTCGACGGCGAAGAGAATCGTTGCGCGCCTTCGCCGAACGGTTGCGGACCCGCGGGCGGCGCGCCTGCGTCGGGATCCCATCCCGCGAGCACGGCATCGACCCACGGGATGCGATCCTGTCCCCACAGCAAGATCACCCGGCCATCGCGCCGCACGACCCACGCCGGCGCGCCGAACACGCCGAGCGCGATCGCCTCGTCGGTGCGCCGACGCAGCTCGTCCTTGATCGCGGGATCCTCCGCATGCGCGAGCGCGGCGGCGATGTCGGCATCGGTCACACCTGCGCTGCGCAGGGCCTGCTCGATGACCTCATCCTTCGTGATGTCCTCGCCGCGCTGCCAATACGCCGC
>Ga0070698_100002059_pt1 | contig 22349 bp, 20 predicted proteins | sample KBSK1502metaG_FD_65477 | JGI IMG/M metagenome (GOLD analysis project Ga0070698, IMG submission 65477) | Corn, switchgrass and miscanthus rhizosphere microbial communities from Kellogg Biological Station, Michigan, USA - KBS K1-50-2 metaG | ecosystem: Host-associated > Plants > Roots >...
CGCCGGGCCTTTGCCGAGTCGGTGCTCGAGACCGATCAGCCACTCCACTCGCTGGCGCCGCGGATGGTCGTGGTGGCCGGCGAGGAGGCTGCCGTGCTGGAGGGCGAGATCGGCTATCGCGAGGTCAACGCGGCGTTCCAGCGGTTGACCCGCCGGGTCGTTCTCGGGGACGCCGCCGCGGACGACACCGACCTGACGGCCCTGCTGGGTCGGCTGATGGCAGCCGGCAATCGCACTCCCGGCAAGCCCGCCGACGGGTACGACGACCTGGTCGCCCGGATCTCGTCGTACATCGACACGGCGGAGCCGGGATCCCTGGCCTCGCTGGTTGCCGGCGCGCCACACGACGACGCCACGTCGGTCCCGGGGCAGCTCGTGCACTGGCTGTTCGCCATGGGCGACACCCTGCCCGCCAACCTGATCCGCGCGCTGGCGCTCGTGGGCAGCCACCCCGAGCAGCGCCGCGAGGTCTACGCCGAGATCAAGGCGGCCGATGTCTCCTCGCCCACCGCAGTCGCCGGGCTGGACTACCTGGCCGGCGTGATCCTCGAGGCGATGAGGCTGTGGCCGACCACGCCGCTCTTCGGCCGGGTCACGGCGGCGGACGTGACCTTCCCGGGCGGGCAGAAGGTGCCCGAGGGCACCCAGATCCTGATCTACAACGTGTTCAACCACCGCAATCCCGACCGGATCCCCTACGCCGACCGGTGCTCGCCGGGGGAGTGGGCGCACGGCGACGCGAGCAAGAGCTGGTCGTTCAACTTCTTCAGCCACGGCCCACAGGGGTGCCCGGGCGCCGGGATGTCGGTCTTCCTCGGCCAGGCGTTCCTCGCGGCGCTGCTCGACCGGGCCACGCCCGAGCTGCTGTCGCCGTCGCTCAATCCGTCCAAGCCGTTGCCGCGCGGGCTTGACCTGTTCGCGATCAGGGTGGGGCTGACGGCTTAGGGGTGGCGGGCCAATTCACCGGCCGGCCGGTGAATTGCGCTCCGGTCAGCGGTTAGAACCCCTGACCGGGGTACACATCGGCTGACCGGTGGTGCTGATGTGGCGACTTCTGGAGTACGACGGCCCTAGGCAGGCCAGTCGGCCGGGAACTCGTCAGCCGTCTTGTCGTGCGCCTTCTGCAGCTTCTTGCGGTTGCGGGTCGAGAGCCGGTCGCCGAAGACCGTCCCGAAGGTGTGGTCGGTCTCGTGCTGCAGGCAGCGGGCCAGCAGTCCGTCCCCCTCGAACCACACCTCCTCACCCGACAGCCCGAAGCCGTCGACACGAGCCACGTCGGGACGTGCACACTCGACGAACGCACCGGGCAGGGACAGACAGCCCTCGTCGTCGTCGTCCAGCACCCGGTCGCGGCCCTCGGGCAGCGTGAGTCTCGGGTTGCAGACCACGCCGACGCTGTGCTGGCCGCTGGCGTCGGGACAGTCGAAGACGAAGACCGCCAGGTCGACGCCGATCTGGCAGGCGGCCAGCCCGACGCCGTCGGCGGCGTACATCGTCGCGACCATGTCGGCGGCCAGGGCCCGGAGCTCCTCGTCGTACGACGTGACCTGCTGCTGCGGGCGGTGCATGACCGGCGTCCCCCAGCGAGTGATCGGACGCGCGGTGCCACCCTCGGGGAGTGGTCCGAACGGTGCGAGGGGGGTCGGAAGGGGCTCGTGGGACGCCATGTCGCGATCCTAGGCGGAGGCGTGATCACCAACACGTCGGTATGACGTGGCGCACTGTGTAACTCCCAGTTACATTTCGAGCATGTCCCTGATCAAGTCCACCAAGAAGGCTGCGAGCGCTCGCTTGGCGCCGGGCGGCAAGAACGGCATCAGCCGTGACGAGTCGCGCGACCCGATCGGCTACGCCGTGGCTGCCCTGAACTCCTTCGCCCAGAGCGACCTCATCGACAAGCTGGGTCTGCGCAAGACCAGCGAGAAGGTCGTCTACGAAGCCACCCGCGGCGGCTTCCTGGCCGTCGGTGCCGCCTCGCGACAGTTCGCCAAGGCCGGCAAGCGCGGTGCCGCCGGCAAGCGTCCCGCCAGCGCCCAGCCCAGGGGTGTCTTCGACCTGACTCCGACCGAGGACGAGCAGATGCTCGTCGACGTCGTCACCGACTTCGCCACCGAGGTGCTCGCCCCCGCTGCGGCCGAGGCCAACGACGCCTGCGCGGCGCCCAAGGAGATCCTCCAGGCGAGCCTCGAGATCGGCATCCCGATCCTGGGCGTTCCCGAGGACCTGGGCGGCATCTCCGGAGAGCGCTCGGCGATGGCCGGCGCGCTCGTCCACGAGGCGCTCGCCAAGGGCGACATGGGCCTCGCGGTCGCCGCCCTCGCCCCGGGTGCCGTCGCGACGGCCATCTCGCTGTGGGGCACCGACGTGCAGCAGTCGACCTACCTCCCGGCGTTCACCGGTGACGACGTACCTGCCGCTGCGCTCGCCCTGACCGAGCCGCAGCCGCTGTTCGACCCGCTTGCTCCGCTCACCAAGGCCGTCCGCAAGGCTGACGGCTACGTCCTCACCGGCGTGAAGTCCGCCGTCGTCCGCGGTGCCGAGGCCGAGGTCTTCGTGGTCGGCGCCGACCTCGACGGCAAGCCCGCGCTGTTCATCATCGAGTCCGCCACGGCGGGTGTGAAGGTTGAGGCCGACCCCTCGATGGGGGTCCGCGCCGCGGGCCTGACCAAGTTGCACCTCAACGGTGTCGAGGTCGGCGCCGAGGCGCTTCTCGGCGACACCGAGGGCAAGGACTACACCGAGTGCGTGCGGCTGTCGCGGCTCGCCTGGTGTGCGCTCGCCGTGGGCACCGCCCAGGCGGTCCTCGACTACACGATCAAATACGCCAACGAGCGGATCGCCTTCGGCGAGCCGATCAGCCACCGCCAGGCAGTGGCGTTCATGATCGCCGACATCGCGATCGAGGTGCAGGGGATGCGCCTGGTCACCTACAAGGCTGCCAGCCGCGCTGCCCGCGGCGCCGACTTCACCCGCGAGGTCGCGCTGGCCCGCCGGCTGTGCACCGACAAGGGCATGAAGATCGGGCTCGACGGCGTGCAGGTGCTCGGCGGTCACGGCTTCACCAAGGAACACCCGGTCGAGCGGTGGTACCGCGACCTTCGGGCCATCGGTCTCATGGAAGGAGCGGTCCTGGTCTGACCTCCGGGTCAGACAGGAGACACACTCATGATCAATCTCGAAGCTCCCAAGAAGCACGCAGCCCTCATCGACCAGGCTCACCAGGTCGCGATGAACATGCTGCGACCCATCAGCCGCAAGTACGACCTCGCCGAGCACGAGTACCCCAAGGAACTCGACATGCTGGCCGCCATGATCGACGGGCTCGACTCGTCGGGCGCCAGCGAGGGCGCCGGCGCGACCGGCGTCCGTCGTGACGCCGACTCCGACGACAAGACGGTCAAGAACGGTGCGAATCTGGCGTCGGTCATGTCCGTCGCCGAGATGTGCTGGGGCGATGTCGGCCTGCTGCTGACCATGCCCCGCCAGGGCCTCGGCAACTCGGCCATCGCCTCGGTCGCCAACGACGAGCAGCTCGCCCGGTTCAAGGGCACCTGGGCCGCCATGGCCATCACCGAGCCCGGCACCGGCTCCGACTCGGCGAACATCATCACCACGGCGATCAAGGACGGCGATGAGTACGTCCTCAACGGCGAGAAGATCTTCGTCACCTCGGGTGAGCGCGCCGACTCGGTGGTCGTGTGGGCCACCCTGGACAAGAAGCTCGGCCGGGCCGCGATCAAGTCGTTCGTGGTCACCAAGGGCACCCCGGGCATGAAGGTCGAGCGGCTCGAGCACAAGCTCGGCATCCGGGCCTCCGACACCGCCGTCATCACCTTCACCGACTGCCGGGTGCCCGCAGCCAACCTGCTGGGTTCTCCGGAGGTCGACGTGAAGGCCGGCTTCGCCGGTGCGATGGCGACCTTCGACAACACCCGTCCGCTGGTGGCCGCGATGGCCGTCGGTGTCGCCCGCGCGTCGCTCGACCTGATCCGCGACCTGCTCACCGAAGCCGGTCAGGACATCGACTACGACAAGCCGACCTACCGGCAGTCCGCGGCCGTCGCCAAGTTCCTCCAGCTCGAGGCAGACTACGAAGCCGCGCAGCTGCTGACCATGCAGGCAGCCTGGATGGCCGACAACCGCAAGGCGAACTCCACCGAGGCCTCGATGGCCAAGGCGAAGGCAGGTCGGATGTGCTCCGACGTCACGCTCTCCTGCGTGGAGCTGGCCGGCACGTTCGGCTACTCCGAGGCCGAGCTGCTGGAGAAGTGGTCGCGCGACTCCAAGATCCTCGACATCTTCGAGGGCACCCAGCAGATCCAGCTGCTGGTCGTGGCACGTCGCCTGCTCGGCCTGAGCTCCGCCGAGCTCAAGTGACACCACTCTGAGCAGAAGCCCTCACCCATCATGGGTGGGGGCTCCTGTCATTTCTCAGGCGATCAGGGTGGCTCCGTCGGAGGCGCGGGCGACCAGGAACTGCGGTGCCCCGAAGCCAGCGGCGGAGAACCCTGCCGCGACCTCGGTGGCAATCCGGTCCAGGTCCACGGTGGGCAGCAGGGCGATCGCCGACCCGCCGAATCCACCGCCGGTCATCCGCGCGCCCAGTGCCCCCGACTCCACACTCGACGACACAGCCAGGTCGAGCTCGGCGCAGCTCACCTCGAAATCGTCGCGCAGCGAGGCGTGCGACGCGGTGAAGAGGCGTCCGACCTCCGCCCAGTCGCCCGCGCCGAGCGCGGCGACGGTCTCGCGCACGCGCCGGATCTCGGTGACCACGTGCCGCACCCGAGGGTCGGCGGGTGCCGGATCCGTGACGGCGCGCAGATTCGCCACACCCAACCGGGCCGCGGCCGCCTCGCACTCGCGGCGGCGGTCGCCGTACCCGCCCGTCTCGTGCGCGTGGGACACCCGGGTGTCGACCACCAGCAGGGAGAGGCCGGCGGCCTCCGGCGACCACGACACCCGGTCGCGCTGCATCGACTCGAAGTCGAGGAGCAGCGCCTCGCCGGTGTGGCCGAGCATCGAGATGGTCTGGTCGAGACCGCCCGTGGGCGCACCCACCCCGTCGGTCTCGGCCGCGATCGCCGCGGCCACGCTGGTCGACCCGAGCGCCACGACCAGCGCGCAGATCAGCGCCGCCGAGCTGGAGAGTCCGCTGCCGAGCGGGACGTCGGAGTCGACGTACACGTCAGCGCCGCGGACGCCGAGCTCGCGCAGCGTCGCCGTGACGTACGACGCCCAGCCGTCGCGATCGTCCACGGTGCCGCGCCAGACGCCGCCCTGGACGCTCTGGACCCGGACCACGCCGTCGACTCGTGGAGTCACGGCCACCCAGGTCGAGTGCTCGAGAGCGATCGGCAGGCACAGCCCCGCGTTGTAGTCGGTGTGCTCGCCGATCAGGTTCACGCGCCCGGGCGCACGCCCCAGCCGCAGCGGCTCGGCGGCGTACGCCTGCCGGAACCCGTCGCCCACCGATTGCCGCAGGTCCCTCGCCTGCACGAACTCCATGGGGATGAGATTAGTGTTGGCAGGTGCGCTTCCTTCACGACCAGCCGCCCTCGCATGACCTGACCTACGACGACGTGTTCATGGTGCCCCGCCATTCTTCCGTCGCCAGCCGGTACGACGTGGACCTCACGACCGAGGACGGCACCGGCGCAACCCTGCCGTTGGTGGTCGCCAACATGACCGCCATCGCCGGCAAGCGGATGGCCGAGACCGTGGCCCGGCGCGGTGGGCTCACCGTGATCCCGCAGGACATTCCCCTCCCGGTGGTCGCCGACGTGGTGCGCTGGGTCAAGTCGCGCCACCACGTCTTCGACACCCCGATCGAGCTCGCTCCCGAGCAGACCGTGGCTGAGGCGCTGTCGCTGATCCCGAAGCGCGCCCATCGGGCTGCCGTGGTCGTCGAGGACGGCAAGCCGATCGGCGTGGTCACCGAGGAGGACTGCGCCGAGGTCGATCGCTTCGCCCAGGTGCGTGACGTGATGTCGCCCCGGATGGTCACCATCGCGGCCGACACCGACCCACGCTCCGCGTTCGACGCGCTCGACACCGAGCACGCGCGGGTCGCGGTCGCGATCGCCGACGACGGCGCCCTGGTCGGGATCATCACCCGGACCGGCGCACTGCGCGCCACGCTCTACACCCCGGCCGTCGACACCCGCGGCGGCCTGGTCATCGCCGCCGCGATCGGGGTCAACGGCGATGTCGCCGGCAAGGCCGCCGACCTGATCGCCGCCGGCGTCGACTGCCTGGTCGTCGACACCGCCCACGGTCACCAGGACCGGATGATCGAAGCGCTCAGGGCGGTCCGGGCGCTCGACCCGCCGATCCCGGTGGCGGCCGGCAACGTGGTCAGCGCCGAGGGCACCCGCGACCTGATCGCCGCCGGTGCCGACATCGTCAAGGTCGGTGTCGGACCCGGCGCGATGTGCACCACCCGGATGATGACCGGGGTCGGCCGGCCGCAGTTCTCCGCCGTCCTCGAGTGCGCCGACGCGGCTCGTGCCCTGGGCAAGCACGTCTGGGCCGACGGGGGAGTGCGCCACCCCCGTGACGTGGCGCTGGCCCTGGCGGCCGGAGCCAGTGCCGTGATGATCGGCTCGTGGTTCGCCGGGACGCACGAGTCGCCCGGTGACCTGATGCAGGACGCCGACGGTCGCGCCTTCAAGGTCTCCTTCGGCATGGCCTCCGCCCGGGCGGTCGCGAGTCGGACCGTCACGGAGTCGTCGTACGACCGGGCCCGCAAGGGCCTCTACGAGGAGGGCATCTCGTCCTCGCGGATGTACCTCGACCCGATCCGGCCGGGTGTCGAGGACCTGATCGACCAGATCTGCGCGGGGGTCCGTTCCTCGTGCACCTATGCGGGCGCCACGAGCCTCGCGGAGTTCCGCGAGCGCGCGGTCGTCGGCGTCCAGAGCGCGGCCGGGTTCCACGAGGGCCGTCCGCTCCCGGCAGGCTGGTGACATGCCCCGCTATCTGGTGATCGCCGCGACCACCGCGGAGGCCGCCCACGTACCGGCCGATCTGCCGCTGATCATCACCGGGATCGGGAAGACCGCGGCTGCTGCGCTCACGACGCGTGCGCTGGCGGGCCGCACCGACCTCGCCGACCTGGTCATCCTCAACATCGGTACGGCGGGCTCGCTGCGCGACGACGTGGACGGACTCTTCACCCCCGGCGTCGTGATCAACCACGACATCAGCGCGGAGGCATTGCGCGCGATCGGTCACGACCCCGAGGAGCGCCTCGTGGTCGGCGACTCCGACGTGGTCCTGGCCACCGGAGACGTGTTCATCACCGATCCGCAGGCGCGCAACGAGCTCGCCAAGCGGGCCCACCTTGTCGACATGGAGGGCTACGCCGTGGTCTGGGCAGCGCGACAGTTCGACGTGCCGGTGCGCCTGATCAAGCACGTGTCCGACAAGGCCGACGGCCAGGCGGCGTTCGACTGGCCGACGACGGTCGACAACAGCGCCCGGGTGCTCGGCGACTGGCTCGTCAAGAACGCCCGCTGATGAACCCGCAGCCTGAGGAGCAACCGATGACCGCTCAATCCGCCCCAGCTGGCACCCGGCCGCAGCCCGCGAGCCACCCGGCTCTCGAGGCCGTCCACGCTCGCAGGCAGCAGGACTTCCAGCTCCGGGTGGCCGACGCGATCACGGCCTTCGCCGGGTCGATGACCTTCGTCTACCTCCACGTGGTGGCCTTCGCCCTGTGGATGGTGCTGGCGGAGAACTCTCCGTGGCCCACCCTGACCCTCGTGGTCTCGCTGGAGGCCATCTTCCTGTCGACGTTCGTGATGATCGGCCAGAACCGCCAGGCGGCGCTGGCGGAGGCCAAGGCCGACCACGAGTTCGTCGAGCAGGAGCTCGAGCTGAAGACCAACACCGAGCTGACCCGGGCCATCCACGTGCTCACGACCGAGCTGCACCGCCGGGTCATCGGAGACCAGCCCGCCCCCTGACCGGCCTCAGCGCGAGGAGTTGGCGCGGCGCCCGCGCACGATGCCCACGAACGCCTGTGTGTCGTCCGCGTCGCGAGCGACGAGCCACGCGAGCCCCACCTTGGTGGTCGGCACCCCCGTCACGGGCCGGTGCACCACGTCCTTGCGGTGGTGCAGGCGGGCGATCGACATCGGAGCGATCACGATGCCGGTGCCGCTGGCGACCACCTCGATGGCGTCCTTGGCCGGCATCGCGGGCCAGTCGAGCTGGGCCGTGGTCGGCTGCCAGTCGGGTACGTCGCCCCAGACCAGCTGCTCGTCGGACAGCTCAGCCAGCGCGATCTCGTCGTACGCCGCCACCGGGTGCTCGACGGGCACGACCACGACCGGCACCTCGTCGTACAGCGGGATGCAGTGCAAGCCCTCGCGATCGACCGGGAGACGCACGAAGCACATGTCGACCTCGCCGTCTCGGATCACGCGCTCCTGGTCGGCCTGGTCGATCGGAATCATCTCGAGCGGGATCGGCGAACGCTCCCGCCACACGCGCGACCACTTGTCGGGGGTGACGCCGGCGACGAAGGCCACGCGGAAGGGTGTGGTCACGCGCATGAGCCTAGAAGATCACCTTGCGCACTGGGGTTGACTAGTCCGATTGCCCGGGTTTCTACTCAACGTGGGGGGATCGTCACCACTATCAGGGGGCTATCCCGATGGGAAACATGTACAGATGTCACAGCTGCGACGCCGAAGTGCGTCGTGGTGAGGCAAAAATCAGGTCGATCTCGTTCCAGCAGGTCGCGTACTGCGTCGACTGCTGGGAGCGCGACCACGCGCCTGCTGTTCCGATGCAGCGCGCCAGTCTTGAAGAGCGGATCACCCAACACAGTTGAGTGAGCAACCCCCGCGCCGTCCCGAGATCGGTCGGCGCGGAGTTGGCGCGCGCCCAGGGTGGACGGGCCGCAGGACGCGCCCCCTGTCCTGCTCGTCCACGGTTTCGCGTGCTCGCTGGTGAGTCACCGGGTGAGGGGAGCCAGCGCCAGGACGTCCTCGGGGCCGGCCAGTCCGACCGGGCTCAGGAAGATCGTGCCGACCCCGGCGTCGCGCAGGTCGTCGTGCCGCCGCCGCTGGGTGTCGAGCGTGCCCGCCTGGTGCCGCCGGGCATAGTCGGCCGCGGGCGTGCGACCACGGTGGGTCTCCACCCGCTCCCAGACCTGGTCGCGGGTGCTCCCCAGGACGGGGAGGTCGAGCACGGTGATGGCCACCTCCGCACGGTCGCGCCCGGCCTCGTCGCAGTGCTGGTGCAGCACGGCGATCCGGTGCGGCAGCAGGTCCGGATCGCCCGGGAGGTTGCAGGCGTCGCCGTGGGTCGCCGCGATCCGGAGGGTACGACGCTCGCCCTTGCCGCCGATGATGATCGGGATGTGATGCGCGGGCCGTGGATAGCCCGTGGTCTCGGGCAGCTGCACCCGGACCCCGTCGTACTCCTTGGTGCCGGGACCCCAGATCGCCCGCATGGTCTCGATGGCGGTCTCCACCAGGTCCAGGCGGCGGCCGATCGGCGGGAAGTCCAGACCGTACGCCGCATGCTCCCGCTCGAACCACCCGGCGCCGATGCCGCAGAACGCCCGCCCACCCGAGAGAGCGTCGAGGGTCGCGAACGACTTGGCGAGCATGCCGCCGGCCCGAAACGTCGCCGGCGTGCACAGGGTGCCCAGCCGCAGGTCGGTGTCCAGGCCGGCCAGCATCCCCAGCGTCACGAGCGGCTCCGGGATCGGTGCCCACGCCCGGTCCACCTGGGGGATCTGGATCAGGTGGTCCATCAGCGCCAGACCGCCGAAGCCCGCTGCCTGGGCGGCCAGCGCCATCTGGGTCAGCCAGGCCGCCGGATCCTCGTCCCACGGGAAGCGCGACAGCTGCAGGACGACGTCGCCCTCGGCAACCGTTCGTGCCGCGACCGGATCGGCAGCGCGGGGGAGCGGTGCCTGGTCGTCGGTCACCGTGACCACCAGGTCCCAGCCCTCCTCGGCCAGGGACGCCAGTACGACGCGGGCCTGACGCAGCTGCCCGGACAGCGCCCGTGCGGGCACCGGCCGCTCGCGGGAAGCGTTGCGGCTCCGACTGACCGCCTCATCGGTGTCGAAGGCCACGGCCACCGCGGGCAGCCCGGCCGCGCGTGCTGCGGCCAGGTAGCCCAGCCGGCGCTCGGGATCCAGGCCGAGGGTGTCGATCACGGTGGTCAGGCCGCGCCGCAGCCGGCCGGCCACGATCTGGTCCAGGAGAGCGAAGGCCTCCGTCGACGCGTCGAGGTCGTGCGGTCCGCTGCCGACGATCCCGCGCAGCGCATCGGAGGACACGACCTCGACCTCGCGGTAGCGCGCCGCGGCCCACGTCGACTTGCCGGATCCCGAGGCACCGACCAGGACGACCAGGGCGGGCTCGGGCAACAAAGGCACGTGCCGACCGTAGCGCCGCGCCGACGTGAGCGTTGTTCAGGTCACGTCCCCGGTCCCAGGAGTCTTCCGTGCGCTTTCGTCTCGCCGTTCTCGTGCTCGCGTTGGTGGCGGCCCTCGCCCCGCTGACCGGGGGTGCTGCCGTCGCCACCCGGCCGCTCGTCATCAACGTGCTCTCAGGACGTGCTGACCTGATCTCGGGCGGCGACGCCCTGGTCTCGATCACGGTGCCGAGCGGAGTCCGCGCCGACCGGGTCCGCGTCTTGCTGGGCTCCCGCGACATCACCCAGCGGTTCGCGCGGCGTCCCGACGGCAGCTTCACGGGGCTGGTGCGAGGCCTGAGGGTCGGCGTGAACACTCTGCGTGCCGTCGCTCCGGGATACGCCGGCCAGCGCACGCTCACCAACCATCCCAACGGTGGTCCGCTGTTCTCCGGCCCGCAGACCCGCCACTACATCTGCCAGGACAGCGCCCGTGACAAGCAGTGCAACCAGCCTGCGACGTACTCCTTCCTCTACCGGTCGACCAACCCGCTGCAGCCCGGCCTGCAGCCCTACGACCCGTTGCACCCCGCCACCGACGTGGCCACCACGACCACCGACCGCGGCGTGACGGTGCCGTTCATCGTGCGGCGAGAAGGCGGCTTCCAGGACCGTGACCGCTACTCGATCATGACGCTCTTCCGCCCCGGCCGGGCCTGGCAGCCGTGGGCGCCGCAACGCCAGTGGAACCACAAGGTGCTGATCCCGCACGGCGGCAACTGCGGCACGTCGTACGGCCCGGGCTCGGTCCCGCTGGACGACTACTCGGGCACGATCCCGGCGATCCCCGGCTACGACATGACCTGGGTCGCCGCCCTGTCGAAGGGCTTCGCGGTCGTCGCCACTGCCCTCGACAACACCGGGCACAACTGCAACGTCTCGACCGAGGCCGAGTCGCTGGTGATGGCCAAGGAGAGGCTGGTCGAGCGCTATGGCAGGGTCCGCTACACCATCGGCACCGGCTGCTCCGGCGGCTCGATCGCCCAGCAGACCATCGCCAACGCCTACCCGGGCATCTACCAGGGCCTGACGACGACCTGCTCGTTCCCGGACACGCTGACCGCCGGGGTCCAGTACGCCGAGTTCCACCTGATGCGCCAGTACTTCGAGGACCCGTCGCTCTGGGGACCCGGAGTGGTGTGGCTGCCGACCCAGATGGCACAGGTCGAGGGACACGCTGCTCCGATCGATGCGATCGCCGCCGACGAGCTGCTCTTCAAGACCGCCCTCAACCCCGAGCACCAGTGCACCGGCACCCGCCCGACGGTGGCTGGCAACCGTGCCACGTTGTACGACGACGCCACCAACCCCGGCGGTGTTCGCTGCTCGGTCCTCGACATCTGGAAGCCGCTCACGGGCCCGCGCCCGACGTCGGTCTGGACCCCGATGGAGAAGAAGGCCGGCCACGGCTTCGGTGGGATCCCCCTCGGCAACGTCGGCGTCCAGTACGGCCTGCAGGCCCTCAAGGACGGCCAGATCACCACCGACCAGTTCGTGGACCTCAACGCCAAGCTCGGCGGCCTGAACGTGGACGGAGCCCGCAGCGCGGCCCGCTCCCCGGGCGACCCGGCCTCGATCGCTCGTGCCTATCGGACAGGCTTGGTCAACGAGGGCAACCACATGCAGGACGTGGCGATGATCAACTACGGCGGGCCCGACCCGGGGCTGGCACACGACTACTCGCATGCCTGGTGGATGCAGGACCGGCTGCGCCGGTCGCAGGGCTCGGTCGGCAACCGGGTGATGTGGTTCGGCGAGTTCCCGCTGATCGGCGACCCGTCCTGGGCTGTGGACGCCTTCACCCGGATGGACCAGTGGCTCTCCCGCGTGGAGAAGGACCAGCGGTCCGTCGCCCTGGCCAGCAAGATCGTCGCCGACAAGCCGGCCGATCTGGTCGACCGCTGCGCGAACCTGCCCGGCATCGAGCTGATCACGGGTCCCAACGGCCCGCTCTGCACGCCGGTCCTGCAGACGCACTTCGGTTCGCCGCGCCAGGTCGCCGGCGACGACAAGTACAACGACCGGCTCGCCTGCCGCCTCAAGCCCCTGGTCCGCTCGTCGTTCGGCTTCCTCCTGGTCCCGCTCACCGACGCCCAATGGGCGACGCTGCAGGCGACGTTCCCCACGGGAGTCTGCGACTACTCGAAGCCGGGCCTCGGCCAGGTGCGCGCCCAGACCTGGCTGACCTACTCCGATGCCTCGGGCCACGTCGTGTACGGCGGCCGCAACCTGCCCGGCGTACCCCCTCACTCGGCGCAGGGCTGGTCGAGCCCGGCGTTCCGATCGGCGCTGACGCGCTAGGGGCCGCCTCCGCGTGCGAACCCCTTGACGCCTGCCCCAGAATCCCTTCATGGGGCCACAGGGTGCAGCCCCGCAGCGAAGGGGTGCGCACGCGGCACGGCGTACCGGCTGGCGGGAGCCCCGGCGGGCGAAATCGACCGCCGGCGGGATCGGCCTGAGCCTGCTCGGGGCGCTGGTGCCGGGGGCCGGTCTGCTCTGGTGCCGGCGTTGGATCGGCCTGCTGCTGTTCGTCCCGACCCTCGGCGGCGCGGCCGTGGCCGTCGTACGCCTCCATGACCTGCACGCCCTGATCTCCTTCGCCGTCGACCCAGCCCGGCTGCGCACAGCGGCCGGCATCGTGGCTGCCTGCACCGGCATCTGGATGACCAGCGTCGTGGCCACCTACGTCCTGGCGAGACCGACCGGGTCACGACGCGGCGCGTCGTGGGTCGGTGCCACCGCCGTGGTGGCGCTGTGCCTGGGGCTGGCGGCTCCCGGCTTCGTCGCGACCCGCTACGCCCTCGTCCAGGCCGACCTGGTCTCGTCGGTCTTCGAGCACAACGCCACCGCGACCTCCCCCAGGCACGTGACCAAGGAGAACCCGTGGGGCGACCAGCGCCACGTGAGCGTGCTCCTGCTCGGCGGCGACGGGGGAGTGGGACGCATCGGCGTGCGGACCGACAGCGTGATCCTGATGCGGATGGACACCCACACGGGGAACACCGTCATGCTCAGCCTGCCGCGCAACCTGATGAACGCGCAGTTCCCCGACGACAGCCCGCTGCACGCGCTCTATCCCGAGGGGTTCAGTGGCGAGGGCGACCCGGGGAACTGGATGCTCAACGCGATCTACGGCCAGGTCCCGGCTCTGCACCCCGGCATCCTGGGCGCTTCCGACAACGAGGGCGCCGACGCGATCAAGCAGGCGGTGGCGGGAAGCCTCGGGGTTCCCGTCGACTACTACATCCTGGTCAACCTGCGTGGGTTCCAGCGGATCGTCGATGCCATGGGCGGTGTCACTGTCAACATCAACGAGCGCGTCGCGGTCGGCGGCAGCACCAGCAAGGGGATCCCTCCGGACTCCTGGCTCGAGCCGGGTCCGGACCAGCACCTCGACGGCTATCACGCGTTGTGGTTCAGCCGGGGCCGCTACGGGTCCGACGACTACCAACGGATGCTGCGACAGCGGTGCATGATCAAGGCGCTCATCGACGAGGCCAGGCCGGTGACGCTGGTACGCCGCTACGTCGCGCTGGCCGCCGCCGGAAAGGAGGTCGTGCGCAGCGACATCCCCGCGGCCCTGTTGCCCTCGTTCGTCGACCTCGGTCTGTTGGTCAAGGATGCTCGCCTGCGCTCGATCGCCTTCGTCTCCTCGCCTGACTTCGTGCCCGGGGATCCTGACTTCGAGTGGCTGCGCGCCGCGGTGCAACGAGCACTGAAGAGGCCGGACCGCCCGCACCACGCCCCGAGCTCGCCGGCATCGTCGGGGGTGCCGACCACGGCGCCGCACCCTGCCTTACCTGGTGAGGAGAGCCCGGTCGAGGTGGCGTCGAGCTGTGGGTACCACCCGACTGGGTGACGGCTGCCCTGACTAGACCACGGGGGTGCGCACTCTTGTGTGACCAGAGTGACTCATGTGACAGTTGGGACGGCGGGGGCCAACGTCCGAGGAGTTGACCATGACCGCTCGAACCCTGCGCAACATCGCACTGATGGGCCTGGTCGTCGTGTCCTTCGGCTTCGCCGTCGAGACCGCCATGATGGGCCTGGTCCTGCAGCACCAGGGTGAGCCGGAGTCGTCGATCCGGATCCTCACCACGCTGTCGGTGGGTGGCCTGATGATCTCGGTGCTCGCCTGTGCCCGCGCCCTGTTCGTGGTCCGCGGAGTGCACAGCAAGCCGCCGGCGGCGCGGACGACCCAGCACCAGCGCGAGAAGGTCCTGGCCGCCTAGGAGCCAGCGCTCAGCCGAGCAGCGCCACGACTGCCGGGGAGCGGTAGAACGGCTCGACGCGCGCCCGGATGATCCGCTCCAGCTCGCCCGAGGCCCTGGCGGCCTCGACCGCTCGAGGCGCGGCAGCCCGCAGGTCGGCCACGAGCGTGTCGCGGTCCACCTCGAGCTCGTCGAGCAGGGTCGTGATCGGCAGCCCGCCGTAGCGGGAGAAGAAGCCGTCGACAAAGGCGTCCACGAGCGCGGCTGCGTGCTCGGTCCCGGCTGCGGTCGCGACCACGCTCTGGGCGGCGTAGACGATGCGGGTGACGGCGTCGCGATCGACGTAGCGCCCGAGCCCGCCGACCGGTTCCTCAGCGGCCAGGTCCCACACCTGCAGTACGGCATCCCGGGTCGCGGGGTCCTGGACGGTGTCGATGATGATCTTGTTGAGGCGGCGTACGGCGAATGCCGCGCCCTTTCCGGCGGTGTCGCCGAGCAGGGCGTCGAACTGCTTGTCGGCGACGCCCTTGACCTTCGAGGCGGCGCTGGTGCCGAACGAGACCAGCGAGCCGAGACCCGGCACCTTGTCGGCGACGGCCTTGTTCGCCGCGAGCACCTCGCCGACGATCCGGCCCATGAAGCGCGAGGCCACCATGCCGACGAGCGGACTGTCCGTCAGCTGGTCCAGGGCACGCTCGGCCAGCGGAGCCAGGCCCAGGATCTCGTCGAGGAGCGCCTCCACCTGCTCGCGGACGACCAGCTCCCCGAGGGCGAACGGCGTCGCCGGGCCGGCGTACACGACCTCGGTGGCGATGTCGACGATCTCGCTGGCGCCCGTGCTGGCAGGCACCGATGCCAACAACCGACGAACGACCGCCTTGACGTGGTCGGGGTCGAGGACCTCCGCGAGCTGCAGCGACGCACCGATCGCCAGCACGTCGTCGACGGCGTCGGCGAGGGTCTGCTCCAGCTCGGTGCCGCCGAGCTGGTCGAGGACGTAGGACACCTGGGCGTCGATCAGCTGGTCGGCAAGGGAGGTCATGCGAGGAGGATAGGTACGCCGGGGACGCCCGAGCGGCTCGGCTGGCCAGATATGCCCCAGATCACACCGCGTTCACGGCGGGGTCGGAGGGGATCAGAGCGGACGCTCGATCACCAGCAACCCGAGGTCGTCCTCGGGGCCGGCGCTGAGGAAGCGCTGGTAGGAAGCATGGATGGTCTCGACGAGCTCCGGCAGGTCGAGTTCGGAGTTCTGGAGCAACAACCAGGGCAGCACCGACTCGGTGAAGTCGCTGCGGCCGAAGGTGGCCCGCATCAGCCCGTCGGTGAACAACAGAGCGCGCTCACCCGGCTCCAGCTCGCGGGTGTTCACGGGGAAGTACGGCTTGAGCCCGCTGCCGAGCGGGGGTCCGTGCACGCCGGCGACCGGCTCTCGGTCCAGGAAGAACACCGGCGCCGGGTGACCGGCCGACGACCACCGCACCGATCCTGTCGCTGGGTCGAGCACCAGGCAGGTCGCGGTGACCATCGGCGGCTCGCCTTGGCCGGCGTCGCGCTGTCCGAGGGTCCAGTCGGCCAGGCTCAGCATCAGGCCGGGCTCGTTGCTGAAGGCGGCGTTGGTGGCCAGCACCGCGCGGGTGAACGCTGCGAGTGCCGCCGCGTCTATCCCATGGCCCTCGACGTCACCGACGATGACAGTCACGGTCCCGCGTGGACTCGCCGTCACCGCCAGGAAGTCGCCGCCGGCCAGGGCACCGGGATAGGGCCGGTTCAGGCCGGCCACACGTACGCCGTTCACGTCGCGGATCGCCTCGGGCAGGGCCACGGCCTGTTGGAGCGAGGTCAGGGCGCGCAGGTCGCGACCGCGGTGGGTGAGCCCGAGGACCCGCTGGCGAAGCTCGCCCAGATGGAAGGGCTTGCGGACATAGTCATCGGCACCGTGAGCCAGTCCCGCCTGAGCCGACGGGCCTGCGGTGTCCGCAGTCACCAGCATGGCCGGGATGGTGCTGAGCTGGGCGTTGTTGCGCATCTCCAGGATGACCTCGGGGCCGGTGAGCCCCGGCATGCTGACGTCGAGCAGCGCGATGTCGGGTCGCAGCTCCTCGATCGCCGTGAGGGCGTCTCGCCCGTCGGGCGTCGCCAGTACGTCGTACCCCCACGACTCCAGGCACGAGGTCAGAAGCGACCTGATGTCCGGATCGTCCTCCGCAACGACAGCGCTGTACAGCATGGGTCCCCACCCTCCACTCGGGGCTCAGTGTCCGGCACAGCGGGGCTGGCCGTCTGCCGAATCCGGATAAAGCCGCCGGGCGAAGGTGGCTCGTGATTAGGTGAGGGCGCGGGCTCGGGACCGAATTTGTCGCGCGACTCACGGGAGGGTGAGATGGCGGACGCAGTCGACCCGTTCGTCCTGGTCGTCGACGACGACCCCGACGTCGCCCTGGTGAGCGAGTTGCACCTCAAGGCGGCCGGCTACGCCGTCTCGGTGGTCGGCACCGGCCTGGCCGCGATCGACGTGTGCCGCGACGCGCGGCCCATGGCGGTCGTGCTCGACTACATGCTGCCCGACCTCGACGGGCTCCAGGTCCTGGCCCGCCTCGAGGCCGACCCGCTCACGGCCGGCATCCCGGTCGTCATGCTCACCGCGCGCACCGACGCGCGAGACCAGACCGCGGCGTGGGAGGCCGGCGTTTCGGAGTTCATCACGAAGCCGTTCGACGGAGCCCAGCTGATCACGGGCCTGCGCACCGTCCTGTCCGACAGCCAGCCCGGGGACCTCGGCAGCCGACGGACCGCTGCGCTCGACCGACTGCACGCCCGTGACCACGACAGCACGCGCCAGCTGGCCGCGATCGTCGAGGGCGCAGACGACGCAGTGATCGCCAAGACACTGAGCGGCCGGATCGTCTCCTGGAACTCGGGCGCCACGAAGTTGTACGGCTGGTCAGCCCCGGAGGCAGTTGGTCAGCCCATCGCGATGCTCGCGCCCCCGGGACTCGAGGACGAGATCCCGGCGATCCTGGAGCGGATCGGGGCCGGTGAGCGGGTGGCGCCGTACGAGACCCGGCGCCTGCGGAGCGACGGCAGCACCGTGCTGGTCTCCCTGACGGTGTCGCCGATCATGGATGCCGCGGGCCACGTCATCGGAGCGTCCGCGATCTCGCGCGATGTCACCGAGCGGAACCGGATCGAGCAGCGGTTCCGGGGGCTGATCGAGGCGGCGCCCGACGCCATCGTCATCGTCGACGCCGACGGGCGCATCGAGCTCGTCAACGCCCAGACCGAGGCCCTCTTCGGCCATCCCCGCACGCAGCTGATCGGGCAGCCGGTCGAGGTGCTGGTGCCGCACCGCTATCGAGAACGGCATCCCGAGCACCGGAGCACGTACGGCACCCACCCGCGCCCCCGCCCGATGGGTGCCGGACTCGACCTCTTCGGACTGCGTGCCGACGGCAGTGAGTTCCCGGTCGAGATCTCGCTGAGCCCGCTCGACACCGACGAGGGAGTGTCGTTCGCCGCCACCATGCGTGATGTCACCGCGCGCCGACAGGCCGACGCCAAGTTCCGCGGGCTCCTCGAAGCCGCTCCGGACGCGATCGTCGGCGTGAACTCCGACGGCGCCATCGTGCTGGTGAACGCGCAGACCGAGGTGCTCTTCGGCTACGACCGCGAGGAGCTGGTGGGCCAGCCCGTGGAGATCCTGGTGCCCGAGTCGCTGCGGGGGCGCCACCCTTCGCACCGGCAGCGCTACTTCCACGAGCCGCGCACTCGCGCGATGGGCGAGGGTCTCGACCTGGTCGCGCGTCGCAAGGACGGCTCGGAGTTCCCGGCCGAGATCTCCCTGTCCTCGATCGAGACCGAGGACGGCCAGCTCGTCTCGGCCGCGATCCGTGACGTGACGGAGCGCAAGCGCGCCGAGGCGAGGTTCCGCGGGCTCGTCGAGGCAGCGCCGGACGCCATGGTGATCGTGGACGCGGCCGGCCTGATCGGCCTGGTCAACGCGCAGACGATCGCCCTCTTCGGCTACGAGGCGCATGAGCTCCTCGGCCGGCCGGTCGAGGTCCTGGTTCCCGCCCGCTTCCGCCACAAGCACCCCGACCATCGCCGCTCGTACGGCGACCACCCCCGGGTCCGCCCGATGCGGGCCAGCCTCGAGCTCTTCGGGCTGCGCAAGGACGGCACGGAGTTCCCCGTGGAGATCTCCCTGTCTCCGCTCGAGACCGACCAGGGCGTCACCATCTCGGCGTCCATCCGCGACGTGACCGAGCGCAAGAAGGCGGCGGAGATCCAGGCGGCTGCCATCGAGCGTGAGCGCGAGGCCAGCCGCCGGCTGCGCGAGGTCGACCGGATGCGTTCGGACTTCCTGTCCACGGTCTCGCACGAGCTCCGGACTCCGCTCACCGCGATCAAGGGCTTCGCCGAGATCCTCGTCGAGTCCTGGGTGTCGGTGCCCGACGACCGCAAGCTCGAGTTCGTCCAGCGCATCAACAACGCCGGGGCCCGGCTGGACTACCTGATCGAGGACCTCCTGGACTTCTCCCGGCTCGAGCGCGGCCAGCTGAAGATCGTCCTCGAACCGCACCTGGTCAGCGGACTGGTGGGGGAGACGATGCGACGAGCGGGGTCGGTGATGTCGAACCACGCCCTGACCGTCGGCGTGCCCGACGACCTCTGGGTGCTGGCCGACAAGACCGCGTTCATCCGGGTGCTCGAGAACCTGCTCACCAACGCCGCCAAGTTCGCACCTCCGGGCACGGAGATCACGATCACCGCCGCGTCGGAGAACGGCGAAGTGCTGCTGTCGGTGCGTGACCACGGCGTCGGCATCGACGGCGCCCACCATGACCTCGTCTTCGAGCGCTTCCACCGGGTGCCGGAAACGGCGTCCAGCCAGCCGGGCACCGGCATCGGACTGGCCATCGTCAAGCAGTTCACCGAGGCCCAGGGCGGACGAGTCTCGCTCGATTCCCAGCCTGGCGACGGGAGCACGTTCACCCTGCACCTGCAGCCGGGGAAGTGACCAGCCGAGCCGTGTGAGGTCGGTCGCACGATCGACGTCCGCTGAGCGGGGCCCGGTGCATCTCCGTGTGAGCGGCGCCACTCGGCGAGGCCGGCGGATTTGCGATCGCGTCCAGGCGTCGGGCCCACTGGTGGCGGTGCTTGCAACAGCTAGCACTCTGCTAGCTGAAGGGCTTTCAGATGTCGAACCGCAACCGACTCCGCCAGGCGACCACCGCTGTGGTGATGCTGGGCTGCATGATCGCGGCCACCAGCGTGCCCTCGGCGGTCGCGCATTCGACGCCCGCGACGCCGGCCCTGCCGCCGTACGCGAAGGCCCACGGCACGGTGTTCCGGGTCAAGGCTGTGCTGCCGGTCGACGGCTATCACCTCACCGGGCGCTTCGGCGACGTCAGCGGCTACTGGGCCACCGTGCACACCGGCCTGGACTTCGCTGCGGCGTACGGCACCCCGATCCGATCGATCGAGGACGGCATCGTCGTCTCGGCGGCGTACGACGGGTCCTACGGCAACAAGACCGTGGTGCGCCTCGAGGACGGGACCGAGATCTGGTACTGCCACCAGAGCCAGCAGACCGTCGCGGTCGGCGACCAGGTCGCCGCCGGCGAGGTGATCGGCTACATCGGGACGACGGGCAACACCACCGGTCCGCACCTGCACCTCGAGTGGCACCCCGGTGGCGGCGACGCGGTCGACCCGTTCCCGGCGCTGCGGCACCTCGGCCTGCGCCCCTGACTCCTCGCGTTGCGCCTCGCCGTGACGGTGGCGCGAGTAGGCTGGTGAGACGAGTCCGGGAACTGCTGCCATCGCGGCGCCACCTGCGTCGGTCTCGAGAGGACGAACGTCCATGACCCAGCGCACCAGTTCCTCGCATCACCTGATCCAGCTCGCACCGCTCTGGGCCGACGTCGTCGAGGCCCGTGAGGAAGTCGCCGAGCTGCGACGCGCCCGGATGGCCGCCCACCCGAGCTCCTCGACGGCCCGGTCGAAGCTGCTCGGCGCGCTGGAGGTCTATGCCGTGGCGCTGGCCAGTGCCGGCCGGCCGCTTCCCTACAAGCTGCGCGACGAGCTCTTCCTGGCGCGCGAGCTCGCGAAGCGACGCGGCTACTGACCCGCTCGCTCGACGAGCTGGAGACCCAGAGAAATCCGGTCCGGAACGACAGAACCCGCAGGTCCGATGGCCTGCGGGTTCGTGCCATTTCTGGTGTCCGAGGGGGGGACTTGAACCCCCACGTCCCATACGGGCACTAGCACCTCAATGCACTACCCGACATGTCGTGAGGCTCGGGACTCATTCACGACCAGGCTCGCCATCGGATGCGCTGATTGCTCCACGGATTGCCCGAACGGACGGACCCATGACGACCGGCAGCAGGACAACACATCCGAACCCGGCGAAGGCCAGCATCCAAGCGTCATTGTCCGACCAGAGGGGCCACGCGACAGTCCCGATCAGGCAAAGCGCGAACAGGGTGTACGCCGTCCACGCGATTGTCCTTGGCACAGCGGAAGAATACGTCCGGTGATCTCCGAGGAGCCTCGGCGAGTGGGCGAGGGAGGCGGCCGCCGTAATATCAGTTGTTTCGAATGATTCGTTTATTGCGTTAAGATGGATCCATGACTGCAACGCTCTCCTCCCTGGTCCCAGAGGCCAACGACGCCGATCTCGCCCGGGTGGCGCTAGATCACATGCGCGCGGCGTTGAAGGCTGGCAACGCCCGTGGACCGCACGATCCGGTGCGGTTGACCGTGCCCGACTCCCCAGACGAGATCGTCGTACCCAGGTCGGTCCTCGACCTGCTGAGCCAGGTGCTGGCCCACATGGCCAATGGCCAGGGCGTGACCCTCGTGCCGGCCAACGCAGAGCTGACGACCCAGCAGGCGGCCGACATGTTGAACGTCTCACGGCCGTTCCTGATCCGGCTGCTTGAGGCTGGCGAGATCGAGCATCGGCTGGTCGGCACCCATCGGCGGGTCTTGGCCGACTCGTTGGTCCGCTACATGCGCGCCGACGACGCGAAGCGGGCAAAGGCTGCAGACGAGCTGGCAGCACTCACGCACGACCTCGGAGTCGCCTGATGCCCTTCGTCGTTCTCTACGACGCGAACGTCCTCTACCCCTCAACCCTGCGCGACGTGCCGATTCGGGTCGCGCTCAACGGCTTGGTGCAGGCCAAGTGGACCCATCAGATCCTCGATGAGACCTTCCGCAACCTGTCGGCGAACAGACCAGACCTCGACCCCGCGCTGCTCGCTCGGACACGCAGCCTCATGAACGACTCCATCCGGGACGTCCTGGTCAATGGGTACGAGCCGCTCATCGGCACGCTGACCCTGCCCGACGCTGGGGACCGTCACGTACTGGCCGCCGCAATCCGGGCAAAGGCCCAGGTGATCGTCACAGCAAATCGGGCTGACTTCCCGGCGGACGTGCTGGCGGGCTGGGACATCGAAGCACGGCACCCGGACGACTTCCTCGTCGACCAGTTCCACCTCGATGCGCTGACCATGCACCGGATCATCGACGACATCGCCCGCGCCTGGCGGAACCCGGAGGCGGCTCCCGGCGACGTGTTGGCCAGCCTGGAGCGAGACGCCCCACGTGCGGCAGCCATCCTGCGGCGCTGATCCTGCCCGCGAGCAGACTTGTGACCAATGTGTGACCAACGGGCCGATC
>Ga0070698_100002060_pt1 | contig 22347 bp, 23 predicted proteins | sample KBSK1502metaG_FD_65477 | JGI IMG/M metagenome (GOLD analysis project Ga0070698, IMG submission 65477) | Corn, switchgrass and miscanthus rhizosphere microbial communities from Kellogg Biological Station, Michigan, USA - KBS K1-50-2 metaG | ecosystem: Host-associated > Plants > Roots >...
CGGCTGCTCGCCGACCTCGAGACGGCCGAGGAATCGATCACCTGCCCGCACGGGCGTCCGACGCGACTCCTGGTGGAGTGGCAGGAGCTGACGCGGCACTTCCGCAGAAACTACTGACTCGGTTCCCTCATGTCGTCACGGTCATCGTCGGGCCGACCGGCATCGGCAAGTCGCAGCTCGCGTTCGATCTCGCGCGGTCGCTGGATGGCGAAATCGTGGTCGCCGACTCGCGCCAGGTGTACGAGCGGCTCGACATCGCGACCAACAAGCCTTCGCCCGAGCAGCGACGCCACGTGCGGTATCACATGATCGATTTCGTCGATCCGGCGCAGACGTTCAACGCGGCGCAGTGGGTCGCCGGGGCCCGGGAGGCGATCGACGACATCAGGGCGCGCGGCAAGCTGCCCATCGTCGAGGGCGGCACCATGCTGTACGTCGACGCGCTGTGCGACGGCTTCACCTTGACCGGCATCCCGCCCAACCCGCAGCTGCGCGCGGAGCTCGAGCCCATGGGCGTGGCGTCCCTGCGCTCGAGGCTGCTCGCGATCGACGCCGACCCAGGGGTGGACCTGCAGAATCCGGTCCGGATGGTCCGCGCCATCGAGATCCTCGAGGCTGCAGGGCCACCGCTGCGCCGCCTCCGCACACGCACCCCTCCGCCCTGGCAGGCCAGGCGCGTCGGCCTGTTCGCGCCGCTCGACGTGATCGACCGCCGCCTGGCGCTGCGGAGCCGCGAGCAGGTGGACAGGGGCCTGGTGGCAGAGACCCAGGCGGCGCTGGACTCAGGCGTCGCCGCGACGGCGCCGGTGTTGACCGGGATCGGGTACGCGGAAGCGGTCGCGTACCTGCGCGGCGAGGTGACGGAAGCAGAGCTCCCTGAGGTCATGGCCCGCTCCAACCGCCGCTACGCCCGTCGCCAGCTGCGCTGGTGGCGGCGCGACGAGCGGGTCAGATGGTTCGGAATCGAGCCCGATCCTTTGCCGGGTATCCTCAGATACCTGGATGAGTAAGGCCGTGGCCGGCGCCAAGCGACTCGGACGCATCCCGCCTTATCTGTTCGCCGAGATCGACCGCAAGGTGCAGGCCAAGAAGCGAGCGGGGATCGACGTCATCTCGCTCGGCATCGGGGACCCCGACATGCCGACGCCAGGACGCGTCATCAGCGTGCTGCAGGAGACGGCGGCGGACCCCGCCAACCATCGCTACCCGTCGTACTTCGGCCTGGCCGAGCTGCGGGAGTCGATCGCGCGCTGGTACAGCGACCGCTCGCACGTCGAGCTCGATCCAGCGACCGAGATCCTGCCGACGCTCGGCTCCAAGGACGGCATCAGCCACGCGCCGCTCGCGCTGGTCGATCCGGGCGACGTGGTGCTGGCGCCGGACCCCGGGTACACGGTGTACGTGACCGGCGCGATCATGGCGGGGGCCGACCCGTACATCATGCCGCTGACGGCAGCCAACCACTGGCTGCCCGACCTCGACGCGATTCCGCACGACGTGGCGCAGCGAGCGCGCTTGATGTGGCTGAACTATCCCAACAACCCGACCGCGGCCACGGCCGACCGCGAATTTCTGGAGCGTGCGGTCGAGTTCTGCAGGCGCCACGACATCGTGCTGTGCCACGACGCGCCGTACTCGGAGATCGCGTTCGACGGATACCGGCCCATCACGCTGTTCGAGATCCCGGGCGCCAAGGAGATCGGCCTCGAGTTCCACTCGCTTTCGAAGACGTACAACATGACCGGGTGGCGGATCGGCTGGGTGTGCGGTAGGGCAGACCTGATCAACCTCATCGGCCAGCTCAAGACCAACATCGACTCCGGCATCTTCCAGGCGGTGCAGTGGGCGGCGATCGAGGCGCTGAACGGCGGGGAGGAGGAGACCCGCGCCGCGTGCGCGGTCTACGCCCGACGCCACCGCCTGGTGGCCGACACGCTGAACCAGCTGGGCTGGAACATCAAGCCGCCGCGCGCGACCTTCTATGTGTGGGCGCCCGTGCCCGAGGGGTATGACTCGATCGGATTTGCCAGCCACGTTCTGGACCAGGTCGGGGTCAACATCACGCCCGGGGTGGGTTTCGGCGCCCACGGAGAAGGCTATTTCCGGCTGTCGGTCACCGCGCCCGACGCCCGCATCGAAGAGGCGATGGCGCGCATGAGGCAGCTCCGACACTGATCACAACCCGAGCACCGCGGGAGCGGGCGTTCCTCGTCGGGGTCCTGCTGCCCGGCACCACTCCAGAGGCCCTGCGCGAGCAGATGAGCGAGCTGGACGACCTGACCCGGACGGCCGGGGCCGAGGTCGTGGGCTCCGACGTGCAGAAGCGATCGGAGGTCGACCCGGCCCACTTCATCGGCATGGGCAAGGTGGAGGAGCTTCGCGACATGAAGCTGGAAGGCGAGTTCGACCTTGTTATCTGCAACGACGACCTCAGCCCGCGCCAGCAGCGCAACCTCGAGCTCCAGATCAAGGCCAGGGTCCTCGACCGGACCGAGATCATCCTCCAGATCTTTGCCCAGCATGCCCGCACGCACGAAGGCCGGCTGCAGGTCGAAGCCGCGCGCCTGCACCACCTGCTGCCGCGCCTGATCGGCGCCTACGCGTACGACCGCCAGGTGGGCGGGCGGCGAGGTGGGGTGGGGGCGCGCGGCGGCTTCGGCGAGCAGCAGATCGAGGTCGAGCGGCGCCGCATCCGCCGGCGGATCCGGGACCTCGACCGGGAGATCGAGCAGGTGCGGACCCAGCGCCACCAGCAGCGCACCGGGCGCAGGCGCGCCGAGCTGGAGACCGCCGCCATCGTCGGCTACACGAATGCCGGCAAGTCGACATTGCTCAACGCCCTGACCGGCGCCGGCGTGCGCGCGGAGCAGAAGCTCTTCGCCACCCTGGACCCGACGACGCGAAAGCTGGAGCTGCCCGCCGGCCGGGGGCTGCTCCTGACGGACACGGTGGGCTTCATCCAGAAGCTCCCCACCGACCTGGTGGCGGCGTTCCGCGCCACCCTGGAGGAGGTGACCGAGGCCGACGTGGTCGTCCAGGTCCTCGACCTCAGCTCCCCGGCCGTGGCCGAGCAGGCCGAGACCGTGGAGCAGGTCCTGGCCGACCTCGGCGCGGCCGCCAAACCGCGGGTCGTCGTGCTCAACAAGGTCGACCTCCTGGGCCCGGCCAGCCGCCGGCGGGCGGTCAGCGCGCTCGCGGAGCGGTACCCCGGCGCGGTGGCGATCTCCGCCACCAGCCGCACGGGGTTCGAACCCCTCCTGGCGGCCCTCGACCAGGCCAGCCGCGGCGACGCCGTGGCCCTGGAGATCCTCGTCCCCTACGGGCGGGAGGCGGTGCTGGCCGAGCTGCGCAAGATCGGCGGCGTCGAGCGCACCGAGTACGTCGATGGCGGCACGCGCGCGTGGGGCTGGGCGCCTCGCCACGCGGCCCGCCGGTTTGAGACGTACGGCGCTAGAAGAGCCTGATCACACCTCGGACCAGGCCGACGAGGCTCACGTTGGTGGCCACGATCGGCTCGTAGGCGGGGTTCTCGGCGATCAGCTTGACGTGCCCGTTGCTGCGCTCGAAGCGCTTGACGGTGGCGTCGCCGTCGACCAGGGCGACGACGATGGAGCCGTTGCTCGCTTCGTGCTGGGGCCGGACCAGGACCAGGTCGCCGTCCAGGATGCTGGCGTTGATCATGCTGTCTCCGCGGACACGGAGCAGGAAGTACCCCTCTTTCGCCAGCTCGGGCGACAGCAGGACGTGGTCTTCGATGTTCTGCTCGGCGAGGATGGGCGTGCCGGCCGCCACGTTGCCCACGATGGGCACCAGCACCGCGCTGCGCCGCTTCTGGTCCATGTCGGCGTCGGCGAGCAGCTGCACGGTGCGGGACTTGCTGGGGTCGCGCTTGATCAGGCCGCGGCGCTCGAGCTGGTTCAGGTGGTTGTGGACGGTCGAGCTCGAGCTGAGGCCGACGGCCTCGCCGATCTCGCGCACGCTCGGCGGGTAGTTGCGGGTCTGGCTGACCTTGCGGATGAAGTCGAGGATCTTGCTCTGCCGGTCGGTGAGTTGCTCCGTCAATTCACTTGCACTCCAGTTGTTTGGTGGTTGGTCGTGGGGAGAACGTTTGCACGTCATCGTAGCAAACCGGCGCGGCCAGTGCAAACCTTTGTTCGACCCTTGACATCCGAACGCGCGTTCGCTATTCTCACGAACGTATGTACGCCGTCGGCTCCGGGATCAAACCTTGGCGGGCTGCCCGGGCCGGCGGCCCCCATTGGCTCCGGCGCGCTGTCCTGGTGGCCGGGGCGGTCGTCCTGGCGGGAGTCGGGCTGGCATCGGCCGTCCACGGCGACACGCGGCCGGCGACGACGGTGGTCGTCCAGCCGGGCGACACGCTGTGGTCGATCGCGTCCGAGCACTATCCGTCGGATGATGTCCGCATCCGTGTCCAGGACATCGAGCAGGCCAACGGCCTGGCGGGACCGCAGCTCGAGGTGGGGCAGACCCTCCGACTGCCCGGCTGACGCCCTGGGTGGCCGGTGAGGCTGGTCCTGGTCACCCGCCGAGGGTGCCACCTCTGCGACGACGCCCTGGCCCTCCTGCGGGCCCTGGGCCATGAACCGCAGTTGTCCGACGTCGACGCCGACGACCGGCTGCACGAGCTGTACGACTGGCGCGTGCCGGTCGTGCTGCTGGATGGTCGGGTCGTGGCCGAGGGCAAGATCGACCGCGCGACGCTGGCGAGGGCCCTGGGCGGCCGCTGACCTGGTCGAGAGCCGGTCGGGGAGACTATGCACGGGCGGCCTCGGCCGCGCTATGTTGCTAACGATAATCACGGTTAACCGCAGCCAAAGGTTGCGATATCGGAGGGTTTGGCGCCAAACGCACCTATCGCGGGTTGCTTTTGGGTGCGTTTCGCGCCGAACGCACCGAATTCGGATTTCGGGTCAGGCGGAGCGCTGCAGCGCCGGCTCGGCGTCCAGGCCGCGCAGAAAGACTTCGAGCGGCAGCGCGGCCGCCTCGAAGTCGCCCCGCAGCAGCTCGACGTCGGCGCCCGCCTGGCGCAGGCCGGCGATCGCGAGCTCGGCGGTGCGCAGCGATCCGGTCACGTATTCGGCCAGGGCCGGCTCCAGGCCGTTCAGGAGCCGGTCGGCGCTGCTTTCCCGGACCCAGGCCGCACGCACGTCGGCCGCCAGCTCCTCGAGGCGGTCGACCAGCGCGCCGACCAGCCGCCGCTCGGGCGGCTGTGACTCCAGGCGTGCGCTGATCTCGGCCCACGACCGGATCAGGCGGCGCAGCTTGACCTGGGTGCCCAAGGTACGCATGTTCGGAGCTACATTGTAGCCGAACGGGTGTTCGGGTCGCAAGCGGGCTCCTGTTAAGCTGCGGGGCGCGCGATGGGGCAGCTCCTCACCACGGCCGGTCTCCTCCTCCCCCTCGCCCTCGACACGTTCGCCCTGGCGGCTGCGCTCGGCGTGGCTGGGCTGGCCAGGCAAGATCGCCTCCGCGTCAGCCTGGTCTTCACGGTCTTCGAGGCCGGCATGCCCATCGTCGGCATCCTGGCCGGACGCGCCGTGGGCGGCTTCCTCGGCCAGTGGGCCGGCTACGGCGGCATCCTCTTCCTGCTCATCGCGGGCTTCCTGCTCGTCCGCCCGGGCAAGGACGAAGACGATGAGGAGCGGCGGCTGCGCCTCCTTGCCCACGCCCGCGGCCTGGCCATCCTCGACCTCGGCCTGAGCATCAGCGTCGACGAGCTGACGGTCGGGCTGAGCGCCGGCCTGCTCGGCCTGCCCATCGCGCTCACGGTCATATGGATCGCCGTGCAGGCGTTCGCCGCGGCCCAGCTGGGCCTGCGGTTCGGAGCGCGGATCGGCGAAGAGGTCCGCGAGCGATCCGAACAGGTCGCGGGCGTCGCGTTGATCGCGGTGGCGCTCGTTCTCCTCGCCCTCCGCCTCAAGGTGGCCTGAGGTGCCGGGGTTACCAGCGGGTTTGGGCGCCGTTGAGTAGCTGATGAACCTGAAGGTCATCGGCTCGATCGCGGTGGTCGTCGTCCTGGTGGCGACATTTGGCGTGCTATCGCTGATCACGTTCATCCCGACCGCCCATGCGATACGAACCCCCGGCGCCACAACCACGGCAAGCCACCTTGCTTCAGGGTGGGTGCCCTTTCGCGGATTGGCGCCGGCGCCGACGATGTCGCTGGAACAGATGCGATGTGCGGCCGCCGGCGTGCGGTTACCGCAGCCGTGTCCCGCGTTCGCATCGCAGCTGTGGCCCGGTCTTGCTCAGAGCCCGCACACGCTGTACGTCGCCCTCGGGAGCGAGAGCGTTACGTCTGGCTCATCGCCCGGCATGAACGCCGAATACGACCCGGCGAGTCAGGCGTTGACGATCCACACCTACGCGGCGCGACCGCTATATGTGCCGCCGCCGCCCAGGGACGACACGGCCGGCGCTGAGCCTGCGCGCACGCTCGATCTGGTCGTAATCGACACCGCAGCCATGTCGCCGGGCGAGATCACCGTCTGGGAGGACGGCTGGATCGAGCGACTGACCGGCGACGAACGTGACGGCGAGACGAAGCTGGGGGCGGTCGCGATCGGCTAGGGCGCGAAGATGGCGCACAGACGAGCCGCCAGCGAGTCCGCGTCGGCGCCGGGGTGGGTGAGGAAATATCCGACCGCGTCGCTCACCGCCCCGACCACCGCCCGCCCGAAAACCATCGGGTCCTTGTCGGCGTAGAAGGCGTCGTGAGCCATCGCGTGGCGGACCTCCTCCGCCACCGCGTCGGCGAACGACGCCTGCAGCTCGTGGCGCACCGCCTCGACGCCGGCGCTCAGACCCACCGACTCGACGATCAGCAGCCTCGCCACGTCCGAGCGCTCGAAGCACGAGCGGACGAAACGCGTGATGCCCAGGCGCAGCCGCTCGTGGTGGTCATGTCCGGTCGCCGCGGTCTTCAAAACGTCGTGGATCAGCGCCCCGCCTTCGAGCGCGAGCAGCTCCCGCACGCAGTGCTCCTTGGACTCGAAGAACTCGTAGAACGCCGACTTCGAGACACGTGCACGCGTGACCACGTCGTCCACCGACGTCACCGTGTAGCCCTGGTCGGCGAACAGAAACAGCGCCGCGTCCGCGATCCGGCGTCGTCGCCTCTCGACCCTGGCGTCACGCCGCAGCTGCGCCGAGGCGGCCGCCATCACCGTCCCTGGCCCTCTACGCCGCCGCCAGGGCCCGCGAGATCACCAGGCGCTGGATCTCGCTCGTGCCTTCGAACAGCGTGTAGATCTTGGCGTCGCGGTGCCACTTCTCGACCGGGAAGTCGCGGATGTAGCCGTAGCCGCCGCAGATCTGGATCGCCTGCTCGGTGACCTTCACCGCCACCTCGCCGGCCTTCAGCTTGGCCATCGATCCCTCGGCCTTGGTGAACTCGCCTCCGTTGCGGCCTTCCCAGAGCGCGCGCCAGATCAGCGCGCGCGTGGCCTCGATCTCGGTCGCCATGTCGGCCAGCATGAAGGCGATCGCCTCGTTCTCGATCAGGGTGCGGCCGAACTGCTTGCGCTCCTTGGCGTACTGCAGCGCGAACTCGAACGCCGCCCGCGCGATGCCCAGCGCCTGAGCGCCGACGATCGGCCGCGACAGCTCGAACGTCTTCAGCGCCACCGAAGAGCGCTGGTGCTTGCCCTCACGCGCGCGCGCCAGCTTGGCCTCGAGCTTCTCCATGCCGCCGAGCACGTTCTCGATCGGGATCGTGCAGTCCTCGAGCAGCACCTCCGCGGTGTGCGAGGCGCGGATGCCCATCTTCTTTTCCTTCTTGCCCATGCGCAGGCCCTTGGTCCCCGGCGGGATGACGAACGACGCCTGGCCGCGAGTGCCCAGCTCGGGCTCGACCGCGGCGACCACCACGTGGACGTCGGCGATGCCGCCGTTCGTGATGAAGACCTTCTGCCCGTTGATCACCCAATCGCCGTTCTTGCGGATGGCCCGAGTCTTCATCGACGAGACGTCGGACCCGGCGTCGGGCTCGGTCACGGCAAACGCCCCCAGGGCCGGCTTGTCAGGGGTGCCGTAGCAGGCGGGGATCCAGGTCGAGATCTGGTCCGGCGTGCCCTGGGAGAAGATCGCCGCCACCGGCAGGCCGGTGCCCTGGATTGCGAGCGCGATGCCGGCGCAGCCCCACGTGAGCTCCTCGGCGACCAGGGCGGGCATGATGCCGGTCCCGTCGCCGAAGGTCTGCTGCAGGAAGTCGGTCCCGTACAGGCCCACCTCGGCGGCCTTCTTGACCACGGGCCACGGGAACTCCTCTGACTCGTCGTACTGATGGGCGACCGGACGGATCTCCTTCTCGGCGAAGCTGTGGACCCAGTCGCGGATCTCCTTCTGCTCGTCGCTCAGCTCGAACGAAACCATTCTCTAAGTCCTCTCTTCGCTCCGGGTCTATAACGCTTCAGTACTCGTACGTACCGTTTTCCACGTTAGACCGTACGCCGCGGCGCGTCATGGTGTCAATCGCCTTAACCGGCGTTTGCGGGCGTCGGGCGGAGCGCTTGCACGGCCAGGCGATACGCCGTGAAGACGAGGAACGCCCCCCAGACGCGGGCGAGGATGGGCCCGGGCACCTCGACGGCGATCAAGGCGCCGATGACCCCTCCCCCCACTCCCCCCACGCCCATCCACACGGCCGCCTCGGGGATCACGTTGCCCTCGCGGACGTGCGTGATCGTGCTGACGATCGCCGTGGGCACGATGGCGACCAGGGACGTGCCCTGGGCCACCGCCTGGGACGTGCCCAGACCGATAGTCATGGCGGGCACGAAGACAGATCCGCCTCCGATGCCGATGGTGCCGGCCAGAAAGCCCGCGCCGAAGCCGGCCACGATCAGGAGGACGTCGGCCCAGCTCACGGGAACAACACCTCCTTGACCCCCACCAGGCCCAGAACCACGACCACAGCGAGCTTGAGCTCGCGGTCGGGAATCCTCTTCAGCAGCCTCGCTCCGACGTACGCGCCGACGACGCTGCCCAGGACGAGAAAGAGCGCGACCCGAAAGTCGATCTGGGGCGACCCTTTGCGGAAGAAGTAGACCGGCACCGCCGCCACCGCGATCGGCAGGATGGCGACGATCGAGTTGGCGTTGGCGAACCGCTGGGGCACCCCGGCCCACAGCACCTGCAGCGGAATGAGAATGAAGCCGCCGCCGACGCCCAACAGGCCGCCGAGCAGCCCGCCCAGAAATCCGATCGCCGCGAAAACGGCGCGGCGGCCTATTCCGGGGTCGTCCGGATCGGGGTTTCGGGCTGGTTCACGACGAGCGAGTGGTGCCTGAACTCCACGCTCGGCTGTCGGTCCCCGCCCGGTTGCTTGGCCTTCTTCGGCTTTTTCTTCTCGCGGCCCTGCTTGTCGCGGCCCTTACCCATGGCGCCCAGTTTCCACGACGACGGCCAGTTCGCGCAAGAAGGACTCGACGTCGGTGACCAATCCGATCGACTGCCAGCTGCCGCGGTCGGCCAGCTTCGTCACCACCGCCGGGTTGATGTCCACGCACACCGTGCGCACGCTGGCCGGCAGCATGTTCCCGGTCGCGATCGAGTGCAGCATGGTGGACAGCATAAGCGCGATGCGGACGCCGCCCAGCGCCGCCCGCATGCGCCGCTGGGCTTCGACCATCTCGGTGATCACGTCGGGCAGCGGGCCGTCGTCCCGGACCGAGCCCGCGAGCACGATCTCGACCCCGTGCTCGATCGCCGACTTCATCACGCCCGACTTCAGCTGGCCGCTTTCCACCATCTGGCGCAGGCCGCCGGCTGCCCGCACGCGGTTGATGGCGCGCATGTGGTGCTCGTGGCCATGCTCGATGGCAAGGCCGCTTTCGATGTTCACGCCCAGCGCGGTCCCGAACAGCGCCGCCTCGACGTCGTGCACCGCCAGCGCGTTGCCAGCGAACAGCACCTGCACGAAGCCGAGCTCGATGAGCCGGGAGAGATAGACCCCCGCCCCGGTGTGCACGACGGCGGGGCCCGCGACGACCAGGATGCGCCCGCCGGACGCGCGCGCCTGCCGCATCTCCTCCGCGATGCCCGCGATGAGCACCTTCTTCGGTTTTTCGGCCGAGACCTCGCTGCCCATGAAGCTGAAGATCTCCGTCTGCCGCGAGCGCTCGAGGGGGGTGACGCGCACGCCCTGGTGGCCGACCACGACCTCCATGCCGGGTTCCGCGTCCTGGAAGACGATCGACCACGCCCGTCCCGCCTTGCGGTCGACGGCGATGGCGGTGTCCATCTCGATCCTTTCCACCCCGACCCAGCGGCTGTCGATGAGGACTTCCGTCGGCAGATTGCTCGTGGAGTAGAAGCCTTCCGGGAAGACGCCCTCCTGCTGGACCCTCTCCAGCCGCGCCGGCTGGTCATGCTCCGCGGTGGCGCCGAGCGCCCTGGCGCGCGAGACGATGCGGTCGAGCAGCTCGGCGGAGTCCGCGTACACCTCCATCCGGCAGATCGACGAATCGGTCTTGTGCTGGCCGACCTTCAGCTCTTCGATGGTGAAGTTGCCGCCGAGGTCCATGACCATGTCCATCACCTGCGGCAGCATCATCGAGTCGATGATGTGGCCCTGCAGGACCAGGCGGGCGGTGTGCCTGCTGCGCTCGCTCACGCGCGTGCCCCGGCCGCGACGTTGATCTGCGACCTCACGGCGGCAGCCTCGCGGGCCGGGCTTTCCGCAAACAGCACGCTGCGGCTGGCCGACACGAGGCACGACGCCGGGTCGCCGTTCCACGCCGCGCGCACGGCCGCCTCGACGTCACCTCCCTGCGCGCCGACGCCCGGCAGGAGAAACGGGAGCGCGCTGACGCGCCGGATGTCCGCGATCTCCGCCGGCGCCGTGGCGCCGACGACAAGGCCGACGTTGCCCTTCTCGTTGACCCGACCGGCGAGCTCCGCGACGTGCAGGTATACCGGCTTGCCGTCGGAGTCGAGGTGCTGCAGGTCGCGAGCGCCGGGGTTTGACGTGCGGCACAGCACGTAGACCCCTCGGTCCTCGTACCGCGTGAACTCGCGCAGCGAGTCGGCGCCCAGATAGGGATTGACCGTGGCCGCGTCCATCCCCAGCGTGCGAAACACCGCGTTGGCGTACGCCCGCATGGTGTTGTCCATGTCGCCGCGCTTGGCGTCGAGCAGAAACGGGGTCGACGGCGCCGCGCCGCGCAGCTCCAGGAGCGCGGCCCACCCATCGGGGCCGTACTGCTCCCAGAACGCGCTGTTGGGCTTGTAGCAGCACACGTGCTCTTCCGTCTGCCGGACGACCTCGAGGCAGTGACGCAGCGCGCCGGCCGCGCCGCCCTCGATGCGATCGGGGTCGGGATCGAGGCCGACGCACAGCAGCGTGTTGCGCTCCCGGGAGAGCGCGCGGAGGCGGTCGAAGTAACCCAAGCATGGAAATGGTAAGCAGCGGCGAAAAGCGACAATTGAGTTGTGAGGATCGCGCTCGCGCAGGTCAACCCGACCGTGGGGGACCTGTCGGGCAACGCCCGGCTGGTCGTCGACGGGATCGACCGCGCCCGCGAGGCGGGAGCGGACATCGTCTGCTTTCCCGAGCTGGTCATCACGGGGTATCCGCCGGAAGATCTCGTCCTCAAGCCCTCCTTCGTGCGCGACAACCTGGCCCAGCTCGACTTCATCGCCTCGGCGACGCAGGGCATCTGCGCCGTGGTCGGATTCGTCGACCAGGAGGGCGAGATCTACAACGCGGCCGCGTTCCTCCACGACGGCGAGATCAAGGCCGTGTACCACAAGGTCTTCCTGCCCAACTACGGCGTGTTCGACGAGAAACGCTACTTCGTGCCCGGCCACCGCTCGCCGATCATCGAGCTCGAGGGCGTGCGCATCGGCATGACCGTCTGCGAGGACTGCTGGTTCCCCGCCGGCCCCATGGCGTGGGAGGCGTACCACGGCGCCCAGCTCCTGATCAACATTAACGGCTCCCCGTACCACTACGGCAAGCGCGAGCCGCGCGAGGCCATGGTCGCCGAACGCGCCGCCACGTATGGCGCCTACGTCGCGTGGGTCAACACCGTGGGCGGCCAGGACGAGCTCGTCTTCGACGGCAACAGCGTGATCTTCGACGGCCACGGCAACCTGGTCGCTCGATCGCCGTCGCTGGTGCCGGACCTGCTGGTTTGCGACATCGAGCCGGCGCGGCCCGTGCACCACGACGGGGAGGCGCTCCGTCGGGAAGCCGACGGGGCCGAGCGCCTGGAGCTGGAGGTGACGTCGGTGCCGGTCGACGGCCAGCCGAGGCAGAAGGCTCCCGTGCCGCGCCGCCTGGTGGAGCCGCTCGCCGGCGCGGCGGAGATCTACGCCGCGGTCGTGCTGGGGACGCACGACTACATGCACAAGCAGGGCTTCCAGAAGGCAGTCATCGGCATGTCGGGCGGCGTGGACTCGGCGCTGACCGCCGCCATCGCGTGTGACGCATTGGGGCCGGAGAACGTGATCGGAGTCCGCATGGCCTCGCGCTACACGTCCGCGGAGAGCCTGGAGGACGCCGGGCTGGTCGCCGAAAACCTGGGCATGCAGCTGCTGGACTTCTCCATCGAGCCTCCGCACCGCGGTTTCGAGGAGATCCTCCGGCCGGTTTTCGAGGGCACGAAGCCAGGCGTGGCGGAAGAGAACCTCCAGCCCCGCATCCGCTCCACGATCCTCCACGCCCTCTCCAACAAGTTCGGCTACATCGTGCTGAGCACCGGCAACAAGTCGGAGCTCGCCACCGGCTACGGCACCCTCTACGGCGACATCGCGGGCGGTTACGCAGTGCTCAAGGACATCACCAAGACCACCGTGTATGAGCTGTCCCGCTACCGCAACTCTCTCGGCATGGCGATCCCCGAGCGCGTCATGACCAAGCCCCCGTCGGCCGAGCTCAAGCCGAGCCAGAAAGACACCGACAGCCTTCCTCCGTACGACGAGCTCGACCCGATCTTGAAGGGCTACATCGAAGACGACCTGAGCCCCGAGGAGCTCATCGCCGCCGGCAACCGGCCCGAGACCGTGGCCCGCGTCATCCAGCTGGTCGACCGCAGCGAGTACAAGCGACGCCAGGCTCCGCCTGGCGTGAAGATCACGCCCCGGGCGTTCGGCCGCGACCGGCGGATGCCGATCGTCAACCGGTACAGTCCGAACGGCCTTCGACCGGCGTAGTCGACGTCGCGCTAGGCATAATTTTCTTCGATCGCAGGTATAGATGGGAGCTATGGCGGGGTCATTTGACGTTGTCGTGATCGGTGGCGGGCCCGGCGGGTACGTGGCCGCGCTGCGGGCCGCCCAGCTCGGCGCCAGGACCGCGATCGTCGACAAGGACCGGATGGGAGGCACCTGCCTGGTCCGAGGCTGCATCCCGACCAAGGCGCTGCTTCAGTCCTCCGAGCTGTACACGCAGGCCAGGGAGGGCGCCCCCTTCGGCGTCGTCGCCGACCACCTGGCGTTCGACTGGTCCGCCGCCCAGAAGCGAAAGACGTCGGTGGTCGACCAGCTGGTCAAGGGCGTAGAGGGCCTGCTGAAGGCGGGCGGGGTCACGTCGTTCAAAGGCGACGCGCGGCTGGCCGGCAAGGGCGTGGTCGACGTCGGCGGCGACCAACTCCAGGCCAAGGACATCGTCATCGCGACAGGGTCGGCGATCGCGCGGATCCCCCTCCCCGGCGCCGAGCTGACGATCGACTCCGACCAGATCCTGGAGCTGAAAGAGGTGCCGCGGCGACTGGCCGTGATCGGCGGCGGCGTGGTCGGCATGGAGTTCGCCGCGATGTTCGCCGCCCTGGGCAGCAAGGTCACCGTGCTGGAGATGCTGCCCCAGGCGCTTTCGATGGTCGACGCCGACCTCGTCGCTGTTTACACGAAGCACTTCGGCAAGCTGGGCGGCGAGATCCACACCGACAGCAAGGTCTCGGAGATCGTGAAGAAGAACGGCGCCCTGCAGGTCCGGTTTTCGACCGGCGGCGAAGGCGGGGCGGTCGACGCGGACCAGGTGCTGCTCGCCGTCGGCCGCGTCCCGTACACCCAGGGGCTCGACGCCGAGAAGGCGGGCGTCAAGCTCGAGCGCGGTCGCGTCGTAGTCGACGACCACCTGCGCACCACCGCTGACGGCGTGTGGGCCATCGGCGACGTCATCGGCGGGATCATGCTCGCTCACGTCGCCTCCTACGAGGGCGTGTGCGCGGTGGAGAACATCGCCGGGCACGCCGACCGCGTGCCCGACTATCACGCGGCCCCGAACTGCATCTACACCGACCCCGAGATCGCCCACGTCGGGCTGGGCGAGAAAGAGGCCAGGGACAAGGGCGTCGCGGTGAAGGTCGGTAAGTTCCCGTTCGCCGCCGCGGGCCGAGCGCTGACACTGGGCCAGACGGAAGGTTTCGTCAAGGTCATCGCCGAGGCGGAGTCGGGCAAGGTGCTTGGCGCCCACATCGTGGGACCGCGAGCGACCGACCTCATCGCCGAGGCGACCCTCGCGATCCAGAACGGGCTGACGCTCGACCAGGTCGACCTCACGATCCACGCGCACCCGACCCTGCCCGAGTCGTTCATGGAGGCGGCGCTGGCCGCGCAGGGCCGGGCGATTCACATCACGAATCGGCGAACGGACGCCCCCACCCGGGCCGCAAGCGGCCCGACCTCCCCGGCAAGCGGGGAGGTGAACATGCAAAATCGGGAGAAGAACATGGTCGCCCCCGTAAAGCCGTCGTCGGCCTCACCCCCCACTCCCAGCGCGATCAACCCCAAGTCCCTCGAGCTCACCAAGGGGAATCGCGACTTCCTGCTGGCCGTGCATCGCGAGATGCAGCTCATCCGCCGCTTCGAGGAGCGCGCGCAGGAGCAATACACGAAGGCCAAGATCGGCGGCTACTGCCACCTCAACATCGGCGAGGAGGCGACCGTGGTCGGCGGGATCCTGGCGCTGAAGGCCAACGACTGGATCTTCACCAGCTACCGCGAGCACGGCCACGCGATCGCGCGCGGCGTCGACCCGAAGGCCGTGATGGCGGAGCTGTTCGGCAAGGAGACCGGCACGTCGCACGGGCGCGGCGGCTCGATGCACCTGGTCGACTACAGCCGCCGGTTCATGGGCGGGTACGGCATCGTCGGCGGCCACCTGCCGCTGGCCGTGGGCGGCGCGTGGGCGGTCAAGTATCAGAAGCACCCCGATGTCGTGTTCTGCATGTTCGGCGACGGCGCGACCAACATCGGCGCGTTCCATGAGTCGCTGAACATGGCCAAGGTCTTTGACCTGCCGGTGGTGTGGTTCTGCATCAACAACCGGTACGGTATGGGCACGCCGGTGGAGAAGGCGTCGGCTGTGGCCGACATCTACAAGAAGGCGTGCGCCTACGACATGGAATCGATCCAGATCGACGGCATGAACGTGCGCGAGGTGTTGCTGCGCACGAGCGAGATCGTCGAGAAGACGCGCCAGGACTCGGTGCCTCGCTTCATCGAGTCGCTGTGCTACCGCTTCCGCGGCCACTCCGTCGTCGACCCGGACAAATACCGCTCGGCCGAAGACAAGGAGAAGTGGCGCAAGGCCGACCCGATCGTCGCCTTCGAGCACGAGCTCGAGAAAAGCGGCCTGGCCGACGAGGAGTACTTCAAGAACGTCCGCCAGCAGGTGGACGCCGAGGTGCGCGACGCCATCGAGTTCGCCGACGAGAGCCCCGACCCGAACGTCTCCGACCTCTATAAGTACACGTACGCCGGCGAGTGGGCCGACCGGCCCGAGCTGCGCGCGGAGCGAGTTTGATGGCGACGCAAGCACCGGCCAAGGCCGAAGAGAAGCTCTACCGCGTCGCGCTGCGTGAGGCGCTGGCGGAGGAGATGGAGCGCGATGACACCATCTACCTGATCGGTGAGGACATCGGCAAGTTCGGCGGCGCGTACCGCGTGACCGAGGGACTGCTCGACAGGTTCGGACCGCAGCGCGTGGTGGACGCCCCGATCGCGGAAGAGGTCATCGTCGGCACCGCGATCGGGTCCGCGATGCTCGGCCTGCGGCCGGTGGTCGAGATGATGACGATCAACTTCTCGCTGATCGCCTACGACCAGATCGTCAACAACGCGGCGAAGATCCGCTACATGTTCGGCGGCGAGGTCAAGGTGCCGATGGTGATCCGCATGCCGGGCGGCGCGGGCCACCAGCTGTCGGCGCAGCACTCGCACTCGTTCGAGGTGCTGTACGGGTTGATCCCCGGCCTGCTCGTCGTCGCGCCGACCACGCCGGAGGACGCCAAGGGCATGCTGAAGTCGGCCATCCGCTCCGACAACCCCGTCATGTTCCTCGAGTCGATGAGCCTGTACAACGTGAGGGGCGAGGTGCCGGCGGGTGACTACACGACGCCGCTGGGCAAGGCCGCGGTGCGCCGATCCGGCTCGGACGTGACGATCGTCGGCGTGTCCCGCATGGCGGTGCTCGCCCACGAGGCGGGCAAGCAGCTCGAGGAGGAAGACATCGACGCCGAGGTCATCGACCTGCGTTCGATCCGGCCGATCGATTGGGTGCCCATCATCGAGTCGGTCCGCAAGACGAGCCGCTGCGTGGTGGTCGAGGAGGGCTGGTCGACGTACGGCGTCACCGCCGAGCTGGCCGCCGGCGTGCAGGAGCGAGCGTTCGACTACCTGGACGCGCCGGTACGGCGCTTGGGCGGCGCGGAGGTGCCGATGCCTTACAGCCAGGGCCTGGAGAAGGCCTCCATCCCCACGAGCGAAGACATCAAGCGTCTGGTGCGGGCCACCCTCGGCAAGAAGGTCGACGGCTGATGCTGAATCGGCGCGTCTGGCGTCAAACGCGCGCAATGGTGGCCTAGACGATGTCCGACATCAACATGCCGAAGCTCTCCGACACGATGGAGGAGGGCACCATCGTCGAGTGGAAGAAGAAGAGCGGCGACCCGGTCAAGTCCGGCGACGTGCTGGCCGAGGTGGAGTCGGACAAGGCAACCTTCGACCTCGAGGCGGACGCCGACGGAGTGCTGCAGATCTTGGTCGAGCAGGGCGTGCCGGCCAAGATCGGCGCCCCCATCGCCCGGATCGGCGAAGGCGGCGCGCAGCCCGAGGCACCCGCCCCCGCCCCGAAGGCCAAACCGAAGGAACCTCCGGCTCCGCCGACCGCGGCGGAGGAGCCGGCTCCGGCGCAGAAGTCGGCGCCTACCACAGAGGTTCCCGCGCAAACCACTCCGCCGGCTGCGCCGGCGCGTCCCCAGCGGGGAGGCACCGAGGAGGACGGCCACGTCAAGGCGTCGCCCCTGGCGCGACGGCTCGCGGAGGAGATGGGCGTCGACCTCAGCGCGATCCAGGGCACCGGGCCGGAGGGCCGCATCGTCAAAGAGGACGTGCTGGCCGCCGGCAGCGCGCGGCCCAAGACTGAGCGGCGCCGCCCGCAGCCGGCCGCCGAGCGGGCTGTCGGTCCCGACGTCGAGCTGGTCGAGCCCAACCGCATGCAGGCGACCATCGCCCGCCGCATGGTCGAGGCGAAGACGACCATCCCCGAGTTTCAGGTCACAGTCGAGGCGCGCGTCGACCTGGCCGTCAGCCTCCGCCAGCAGCTGAAGGAATCGGTCCCCGGCGCTGAGAAGGTCACCATGACGGACTTCCTGGTCCGCGCCTGCGCCCTCGCACTGCGCAAGTTCCCCGAGGTAAACAGTTCGTGGGCCGATGGCAAGTTCCTGCGCAAGCGGTCGATCAACATCGGCCTCGCTGTCGCGCCGAGCCAGGGCATGGGCCTGCTGGTCCCGGTGGTCCACGACGCGGACATGAAAGATCTCGTCCAGATCTCCATCGAGTCGCGGCAGGTCATCGAGCGCGCTCGGTCGGGGCGGCCCGCCGAAGGCGACCTGAGCGGCGCGACATTCTCGATCTCCAACCTCGGCATGTTCGGAGTGGACGAGTTCACCGCGATCATCAATCCGCCCGAGGCGGCGATCCTCGCGGTGGGTGCGATCAAGGACGTGCCGATCGTCGACGGCGAGCGCATCGTGCCCGGCAAGGTGATGCGCATGACGCTGTCCGTCGACCACCGCGTCTTCTACGGCGCGACCGCGGCCCAGTTCATGGCCGAGATCAAGCGCCTGCTCGAAAACCCGGTCACGCTCCTCGTCCCGGCGGCGTGACGCCCTCCGAGGTCGCCGCCGTCCTCGAGGTCTCGGGCAAAGCGTTCGCCGACCTGTTGAATTCGCTCCCCGAAAAGGTGGCCACGTGGAAGCCCGCGCCGGCCGAGTGGTGCGTCAACGAATGCGTCGGCCACATCGTCGAGGCGGAAATGCGCGGGTTCGCTGGACGGATCCGCAGGGTCATCGACGAGGAGGAGCCTGCGTTCCAGAGGTGGGACCAGCCGGCGGTCGCCGCGGCCCGGCGCGACTGCGCCAAACCGCCGAGCGTACTGCTGGCGGAGTTCGAGCCTCTGCGGCGCGAAAGCATCGAGCTCGTCCGGTCGCTCGACGCCACGCAGCTCGACCGCGGCGGCGTGCACCCGACCGTCGGGCGTCTCACCGTGCGCGATCTGCTGCACGAGTGGATCCACCACGACGGCAACCACCTCCGGCAGGCCTACGCCAACGTCCAGGCCTACGTGTGGCCGGACATGGGCAATGCCCAGAAGTTTTCCCGGCCGGGCTAGTCGAAAATCGCCGGGCTCATGCCACGGCGGCGGGGACGGCCGGCTCCGCCTTCTGCTCGTGCTCGCGCGCCGCCGGAAGCATCAGGTGCAGTCGCAGCTTGCCCGATTCGTCGAAGTCAGCCCAGAGCCTGCCCTTCATCGCCACGACGAGCTCGCGCGAGATCGCCAGCCCAAGCCCGACGCCTCCAGCAGCGGACGAGCGCGACGGGTCGGCACGATAAAAGCGGTCGAACATCCGGTCAGGGTCGGGGCGGTGCTTGCCGATGGCGTTGGACAGCACGGTCTCGACGGCGCTCCCGCTCAGGCGCGCGAGCACGTGTACCGCAGTGCCCTCCTTCGCGTATTTGGCGGCGTTGTCGAAGAGGTTGTCCAGGACCTGGTGCAGGCGTTCAGGGTCGGCCGCCACCGGCGGGATGTCGTCAGGCACGTTGACGTTCAGGTCGAGCCCACGCACGCCCGCGCGCGGCCGCACCACCTCCATCTCCTGTTGGATCTGGCCGTGCATGTCGACCGACGTGATGTGCATCGAGATCGAGCCTGCCTCGACGCGCGCCAGGTCGAGCAGCTCCTGCGCCATGCGCAGCACGCGCTCCGACTCCTCGTGCACGATGGTCGCGGCGCGCGTCCGCTCCGTGTCACTGAGGACGCTGCCGTCGATCAGTGCCTGGCTGAACCCGATGAGGCTCGTCAGCGGCGTCTTCAGCTCGTGTGACACGTTGGCCAGGAAGTCGCGCTGGACCTTGCGCGCGCGCTCGACCGCCTCGGCCATGTGGTTGAAGGCGGTGCCCAGCATCCCGATCTCATCCGGACCTTTGATGCTGACGCGACGCGAGTAGTTGCCCGCGGCGATGTCCTCGGCCGCCGCCGCGAGCTGCGTCAGGGGTCCGGTCAGGGACCGGCTGATGAACAACACGAGAAGCAGCGCGACCACCAGCGCGGCTCCCCCGGCTTCGAGCAACCGGGTCGCCAGGTCGCCGGCCGCGGCGGTCGCCACGGCCGACTGCGGTTCCGCCAGCACGACCCATGTCGCTTCGAGTGGATCGAAACGTCCCGCGCTGGAAATGTTGATCGCGGCCGCGATAAAACTGTCCCCGGCGAGTGACGTCCGTGCCTCCCAGATGTTCGCGACGCGCGTCGACCTGGCAATCGGGATCTGCGTGCCGAAGACCGCCGGCCCGTTGGCGGCGCTGTCGTAGACGACTCGCCGCTCCGAGTCGAGAAGCAGCAGCCGGTATCCGCCCAGCCTCGGCGCCACCAGATTGTTCAGACGATCCGTGAAATCGCCCGCCGTCGTCAGCTTGCACGCCTTCGCGTAGACGTGCGAGATGCACTCCTCGCTGCGCACCGCGACGGCCGCGGGCATCACCAGCTGGTCCAGGCGCTCCTGGGTTCCCTGCAGCTCGAGGTCGCGGACGAAGACCCACGTCAGGACTCCCGCCAGGAGCAGGCTGACGGCGACGATGCCCGCGGCCGCGGCGATGAGGCGAAGCCGCAGGTTCAGCTGCCTGCCAGCTCCAGCCGGTAACCGACGCCCCAGACCGTCTGGATGCTCGGGTCCGTGATCTTCGCCCCCGCCAGCTTCTCGCGCAGCTGCTGCACGTGGACGTCCACAGTGCGCGTGTAACCGGGAAAGTCGTAACCCCACACCAGGTCGAGCAGCTCGCTGCGCTGGAACACGCGCCCGGGATGCCGCGCGAGCAGCGCCAGGAGGTCGAACTCCTTGGGACGCAGCTGGACCCGCTCGGCGCCGTGCCGCACCTCGTGGCGGTCGATGTCCACCTCGAGCTTGCCGGCGCGCACGAGCTTGGGCAGGTCAGGCTCGGTCCGCGCCCGCCGCAGCAACGCCTTGGCTCGCGCCACCAGCTCCTGTGGGTGGAAGGGCTTGGTGAGGTAGTCGTCAGCGCCGACCTCGAGGCCGACCACCTTGTCGGTCACCTCGTCGCGCGCGGTCAGCATGATGATCGGCACCTGGCTCTGCTTGCGGATCTCCTTGCAGATCGTGAGGCCGTCGACACCGGGCAGCATGATGTCGAGGATGACGAGGTCCGGCTTGACCTGGCTGAACCGGGTCACGGCCTGCGCCCCATCCCCCACTCCCTCCACCTCGAAACCCTCGCGGGTCAGGTAGAGGCGCGCCAGCTCCAGGATGTGCTTCTCGTCATCCACGACGAGGACCTTCGAGCTCATCGTTCCGGCCATGGCGTCAATTTCGTCATCCGCACGTCAAAAGCACGTCTTACAAAGATGAGCGAAATGTAAAGGCCGGGATTGGAAACGAACCTGGCTTAACCAATGGCCAAGGGCTACGAGCGGCGGCGCTTGCCCTTTTCTTCCGCTCGCAGCACCAGCCGAAGCGGATTCCCGACCAGCCCGAAGCGGTCCCTGATCTTCTTTTCCAGGTACCTGCGATAAGAGAAGTGCAAGAGCTCGGTGTCGTTGACGAACATGACCACCGTCGGAGTCTCGGCGCTGGCCTGGGTGGCGTAGCCGAGCTTGAGCCGGCGGCCCTTGTAGCCGGGCGGCGGATGCTGCAGGAATGCCTCGCGCAAGACGCGGTTGAGCTCGTTCGGAGGCATCTTGATGCGGCGCTGGCCGACGACCTCGAGCGCGGTGGGCAGCACCGAGCCGATGCCCTCACGCGTCTTGGCCGAAACGGTCACGACGGGCGCGAAGGTGGCGAACTTGAATTCCGGCCCCAGCGCCTTGCGCCAGTACGCGGGCTTGCGCTGCGCCGGCTCGACCAGGTCCACCTTGTTGACCACGATGACCAGGCCTTTGCCCGCGTCGAGGGCGTAGCCCGCGACGTGCTGGTCCTGCGCCAGCACTCCGGCCGAAGCGTCGATGACCAGGAGAACTACATCCGCACGCTCCATGGCGTTGATCCCCCGGAGCAGGCTGTAGCGCTCGAGCCGGTCGCGGCTCGACGACTTGCGGCGGATGCCCGCGGTGTCGATGAGCACGACGGGCACGCCGTCGAAGCTCAGCTCGGTGTCGATCGGGTCGCGCGTCGTGCCTGGCGTCGGGCTGACGAGAGCACGCTCGTCCCCCAGCAGCGCGTTAAGGAGTGACGACTTGCCGACGTTGGGCCGGCCCATGATGGCCAGCCGGTCGGCCTGCTCGTCGGCCGGGCTCGGTACCTCCTGCGCCGGCAGCGCGTCGACCGCGCGGTCGAGCAGCTCCCCCACCCCCAATCCGTGCTGGGCCGAGATGAGCGACGGCTCGTCGAACCCCAGCTCGAGCAGCTCGTGGGCGAAGTGGCGCTCTTGGGGTGTGTCGGCCTTGTTGGCGGCGACGATCACGTTGCGTCTGGAACGGCGCAGCATCTGCGCGATGTCGCGATCGATGGGCGTCAATCCCTGCCGCACGTCGAGCAGCAGGACGATGACGTCGGCCTGGTCGATGGCGATCTTCGTCTGCGCCTCGATGGCCGCGCGCGAAGCGTCCTTCGCACCATCCAGGTCGAGCCCGGCGGTGTCGACCACCGTGAACTCGCGCCCGCGCCACTCGGCCACGCCGTACAGGCGATCGCGCGTCAGCCCGGATTGCGCGTCGACGATCGCCTTGCGCCAGCCGATCAGGCGGTTGAAGAGGGTCGACTTGCCAACGTTCGGTCTGCCGACGATGGCGACAATGGGCCGCGCCACGCCCACAGGATTGCAGACGCGATGGCGCTGAGCACTGCGCCGACGCCCAGGGCCGCCGCCGGA
>Ga0070698_100002062_pt1 | contig 22327 bp, 22 predicted proteins | sample KBSK1502metaG_FD_65477 | JGI IMG/M metagenome (GOLD analysis project Ga0070698, IMG submission 65477) | Corn, switchgrass and miscanthus rhizosphere microbial communities from Kellogg Biological Station, Michigan, USA - KBS K1-50-2 metaG | ecosystem: Host-associated > Plants > Roots >...
AACCGTGGCGTGCGGCTCGAACCAAACAAAGCTTCGTCACGTTGTATTTCTGGGTGAAGCCGCTGCGAAGCTTCAGTTTGTGTTCACTCACTCGCTTCGCGAGATGACCTGTAACCCCAAGATAGAGAACGCCTGATTTGCTCGCCATCATGTAAACGTGAGAGGTGTGCTCCATAGAGCTGGGTGAGAGCTAACTCGCACGACCCTATCTGACCATCCCACGGATCATCCTGCCAATGCCCAACACCGCCATTCCAAACAGCATCTCGCCACTCGCCCCTCCCCATCATCTCGCCGCCATTCACTACCACCGTCCTTCCGAACGGAGCAGGCCGACTTTTTCTTCCCGTTCGTTTTCCTAACGAACCGTCGACCTGCTGTAGCTCAGGCCTGTAGGGCTGAGGAATCTCTCTTCTCTTCGTCTCACCCGTGACCTGTCTCCCCTCCATACGCCCGCCTCAACTCTGCAATCTCAATCTTCTTCATCTTCAACATCGCTTCCATCACCCTCTTCGCCTTCTCACGATCCGGGTCACTCAGCATCTCACCCAAGGCCGTGGGAGTGATCTGCCACGACAAGCCATATTTGTCTTTCAGCCAGCCGCACTGCACTTCTTGTCCGCCTTCCGTGAGCTTTTCCCAATACTCATCCACTTCCTCCTGCGTCTTGCACTCCACCACAAACGATATCGCCTCCGTGAACTTGAAATGCGGCCCTCCGTTCAGCGCTATAAATTCCTGCCCATCGAGCTGAAACACCACCGTCATCACACTGCCCTTGGGCCCCGGCCCTGCTTCTCCATAGCGAGCAACCTTAACAATCTTCGAGTTCTTGAAAATCGACACATAAAACTTCGCGGCCTCCTCCGCTTGCGTATCGAACCACAGGAACGGCTTGATCTTCGGCATAAAGCCCCATCCTCCGGAATTTTCGCTTTGATGGCTGGGCTCACGTCATCCTACACCGTCACCCGGCACCCGATCATCACGCTGGTTAAATGGGCAGATCGAAGTCTAGACTTTCCGTAATCCCAACTTCTTGGGCTGTTGACCCTAACTCGCGCCCACCCTCTGCAAGTTCCAAAACGAAACCATTTCGTACTATCAAAGTACTAGGGAGATAGTATTTGACAGGCGGTAAATAATGTGCTATGGTGTCACATGTTCGCTGCGGCCCACCCCCTTTCTCCAACTTTCCCTAGGTTATTCGGCCTTTCCGAACACCGAACAACACCATCTAATCCCTGCCTTTTCTGCAAGTTCCGCACTCTTTTCGCTCTACCTACGCCGAAGATCGCCCGCAACCCTTGTGAAATCAGTAGTCTCCACACACTTCCCATTGACAACGGAGGGGGTGGGAGGGGACGAACGCGAAGCGAAAGTCACAGGAGCAAGCGGCTCGCTTCCCCTTCTTGCTTCTCACTACATCGTTACCTCGTTACGTCATTGCTTCAGCCTTTCTGTGCAAAAAGTGACGAGCTAAAACATGTCGAATCACATTCTTGTGCAAAAACCAGGGGGTAGGGTCAAAAAGCAAAGCCCTGGCGAAACTCAACGTGCCTCTCATGGCACTCGGAGGAATTCCACTTGGCGCACACGATATCGGAACCCTCGTTGACGCCCCAGACCGGATTCAGTAGCCTCCTTTCGGACAGGCCCTCGAAGCCCGGGGTAGACTTCGTGCGGTTCTCCGAGTAAGCCTATCCGCTTACGAAACCGAAAGAAGGACGACGAAAACAGGCAGCCGCATGGAAGAAAAGCGAAAAACAGCGATGTCGCGGCGCGAATTCGCGCGCCGTGCAGCGCTAGCCTCGGCCTCCGCTGCCGCGACCGCATCTGCCGTCGCCTCGCTCGCTGCAGCCAAAACCGCCGACGCCGCTGCCTCCCTGAAGTCCGCGCCGCCGAACACGTCACCTGCGACTCTGGCCGCCGCTCCCGGAACTTCCGCGGAGCTTCTGGCTTCCCCGCCAGATCAGCAAACCGCCGCCCTGCCAAAGCTCTCGCCCGAGAGTCAGGCCGAGGTGGACTCGCGCATTCAAGCCATCCTCAGCCAATACGGCAGCCGCTTCTCGGACGCGCAGAAAGCCGACATCCGCAGGCTCTGCGCTCTGGCGCAACCGCCGCTGGACCGTTTGCGCGCGTACGCACTGGAAAATGGCGACAATCCCGCGCTCTATCTGAAGCCACTCGTCGAGCGGGTAAAGAAGTCTGCGGCTCCGCAATCCGCCGGCTTGGCCCGCTCAGCATCGCCAAGCGCATCTTCCTCATCCGCAAAGACTTCCGTCGGCTCGCCTTCTTCGACTCCCGCGCCCAAGACTCCAACAGCTTCCACCTCAGCTTCGCCTTCGGCATCGAAAACGCCAGCGGGTCCAGCCACGCCAGCTTCATCGGCAACGCCCAAGGCGACCGCGCCAAGTGGCGCCAAAGCTCCGCCGGCAGGCGCAGCGAACAAGCCCTGAGGAAGGTACATGGCCAGCGAAGAGATCCACTATCTCTCACTCACCGAACTGGCAAAGCGCATCGAGGCCAAGAAACTTTCTCCCGTCGAGTTGGCCCAACTTTATTTGGATCGCAGCGAGAAACTTGGGCCGCGACTCAATGCCTACGCTCGGCTCACTCCCGATCTCGCGCTTTCGCAAGCGAAAGCAGCCGAAAAGGAAATTCACCGCGGCCACTATCGCGGCCCGCTCCACGGAATTCCGTACGCCGCAAAAGATTTGCTCGCTGTGAAAGGCGTGCCCACAACTTGGGGCGCAAAACCCTTCGAGAACCAGGTGTTCGACTACGACGCCACCGTGATCGAGCATCTGAATCGCGTCGGCGCCGTGCTCATTGGCAAGGCAGCCATGATCGAGCTGGCCGGCGGAATGAATTACCGCTTTGCGTCGGCATCTCTGCAGAGAGCGGCAAAAAATCCTTGGAACACCGACTGCTGGACCTGCGGATCGTCCTCCGGCTCGGGTGCAATCGTTGCTGCCGGGCTCGCGGCATTCGCCATCGGCACGGAAACTTGGGGATCGATCATTTGCCCTTCGGCGTTTTGCGGTGTGAGCGGTTTGCGCCCCACCTATGGGCGAGTGAGCAGATTTGGCGCCATGGCGCTGGCGCCCTCCATGGATAAAATCGGCCCGTTGGCACGCTCTGGGGAGGATTGCGCGCGCGTATTTGCTGCCATTGCCGGTCACGATCCGAAGGACCACAGCACTCTCGCGGTCGACAAAGCCGCGTTCACGTATTCGCCGTCGGCCGAGCTCAAAGCGCATCCGTTGAAAGTGGGCTGGCTGACCAACGCATGGAAATCGCTCGATTCCGGTGTGGCGAAATCCATCGACGCAGCCGAGAAAGTGTTGAAGAAATATTTCGGCAGCGTAAGGAACGCACCACTGCCGGAAGGACCATTCGAGGATGCCGCAAACGTCATCGTCGGCGTCGAAGGAGCGTCTTCGTTTCGTTCGCTGATTCGTTCCGGAAAAGTCAGCGAATTAGCGGACCCGCTCGGACAAATCAACGGGTACGTCAACGAACAATTTTCCGGCGCGGATTACGTCTCCGCGCTTCGTGTGCGCGAGATTCTGCAGAAGAAAATGGCCGACCTTTTCGATTCGTTTGATGTCTTGGCTACGGCGGCTTTGCCCGTTACAGCGACGCCCGTCGATTTCGACCTCGAAAAGGGCTTGTCCTTTCCGGATCCCCTCGGTGGGATCGGCAATCTTTGCGGGCTTCCCGCTCTCTCGGTGCCTTGCGGCTTCACCGATAAGCATCTCCCGGTGGGATTGCAATTTGTGGCGCGAGCCGGCGACGATCTCACGGTTATCCAAGCCGCGCGAACGTATCAGGCGCATACGGACTGGCACCGCCGCCATCCGAGCCTGCGTGCGAAAGCCACTGCGTGATGCCCGTGGCTCGTCCGCAGGGAGACTCTGTGCTCTCTGTGGACTCTGCGGTGAATTCTGTGATTTTCACCAGGAAGTACACAGAGGTCACAGAGGCGAAGACGAATTCTGCAGAGACACCAGGGCACGAGCAACTGTGAGGAGGTGGTTGGATGCACGACATTTGGAAGGACATGTTCGTCTTGGGCTTGCCAGTTCTCGAAAAAATTCTTCGGCCCGTTATTGTTTACGCGTTTCTGATTGTCGGCCTACGGCTTTCTGGCAAGCGCGAGCTCGTGCAGCTCAATCCTTTTGACCTGGTAGTTCTGCTGACGCTTTCCAACACGGTGCAAAACGCCATCATCGGCGAAGACAATAGCGTGAGCGGGGGAATCATCGGCGCGAGTTCTCTGCTGCTCACGAACTATCTGGTCGTCCGTTTTCTCTACGACCATCGCAAGCTCGATCAACTCGTGGAAGGCAAAGCGGATGTGCTGATCGAGGATGGAAAAGTCCGCGTTCAACATTTGAAGCGCGAGCTCATCACCATGGAGCAGCTCGCCGCTGCCGCTCGCAAGCAGGGCCTCGAGTCGTTGTCGGACGTTCAGCAGTGTGTTCTCGAACCCGGCGGAACATTGACGTTTGTGGCAAAGAAACCGGACACCGAAGATGTCCGGCATCAGGAATTGTTAAAGCGTTTTGAATTGCTGACCGAAGAGCTCGGGCGCCTCCGCAAGTTGCAGCCGCCCGCGACCGCATGAATCTTGATTTTCACCAAAGAGTGCGCAGAGGCCACGGAGGCGATGGAATGAGTGAACGCAGGCTAGCGCGATCTAGCGAACGGCGAAACCGGTCAGGGCGACAATGACGCCGAGCGCCCCTAGAAACATGCCGGTGAACCAAAAGACGGTGCGCTTGGTGAGCAAAGTGATGGAGCAAATGACTAAACCAATTTCAAGCAGGACTTCTCCGCCATCGAAACGATCTGCGCGTCGGCTCATCACATCTCGTTCTTTTTCCAGTTCGCGCGCTTTGTCGCCGACTTCATCTTTCTCGTTTCCGTAGCGCTCGACTTCTTTCAAATATTTCTCGCGAACCTCCGCCGCCTTTTCCTTGTCCTGCGGGGCGAGCGTACCGAGCAGATCCGCATACCCCTGCATCTCGTGCGCGCGAATATTTTTCGCTTGGTAGTAAGCCCACTGATCGGTGGCCTGCGCCTGCAGCAGAAGCTCTTCGGTGGTGGCGCGATGGCCGAGGAGAGTAACGGCGGCGACAAGCACGGCGAGAATCGCGATGGTCACCGATACACGAATCGTTAGCGGATCGCTTGCATGCTCGCCGTGGCCTTCGTGGATTTCGACACCTTCGTGCATTGCTGGGTCATTCCTTTCACAACTAAATGTCGGCCGAGATGGCCTGCAACGATTCTTGGGCAGCAGTCACAGTGCGATCGATCTCTTCCGGCGTGTGCACCATGGATACAAAGGCGGCTTCGAATTGCGATGGCGCGAGCAAAATGCCGCGGTCCATCATTTCGCGAAAGAAGCGAGCGTAGCGTTTGGTGTCGGAGCGCTTAGCGCTGGTGTAATCACGGACGGGCTCGGCGGCGAAAAAGAGTGTGGTGAGCGAACCGGTGGAATTGACCTGCCCGGGAATTTTGGTTTCGGCCAGGGCGCGGCGGAATCCGCTTGCGAGACGATCGGTCTGTTCGGCGACTTTGTGATAGAGGCCCGGCGTGTTCAACTGTTTCAGGGTGGCGATTCCAGCGCGCATCGCGAGAGGATTGCCCGCTAAGGTTCCTGCTTGATAGATCGCACCAAGCGGCGCCACGTTGTTCATGAACTCGGCGCGTCCGCCGTACGCGGCCACGGGCAAACCGCCTCCTATGATTTTTCCGAGCACAGTGAGATCCGCCTCGATGCCAAGAAACTGCTGTACGACCCCGTTGTGGATTCGAAAACCGGTGATGACTTCATCGAAGATGAGCACGGCACCATTCTTGCGCGTAATTTCGCGCAGGCCGGCGAGAAAGCCCGGCTCCGGGAGAACGACCCCCATGTTCGCTGCGATAGGTTCGACAATCACAGCGGCGATTTCATCTTGATGAGCCGCGAAGATGCCCTCCACGGATGCGAGGTCATTGTACGGAGCGTTGATCGTGAGCTGGGCCAGGGCTTCCGGGACGCCAGGGCACTCCGAGATGCCAAGCGTGGCGAGACCCGAGCCCGCCTGGGAGAGAAAGCTATCGGCGTGACCGTGATAGCAGCCTTTGAATTTGACGATCAAATCGCGCCGGGTAACCCCGCGCGCCAGGCGCACGGCGCTCATGGTGGCTTCCGTGCCACTGCAAACAAAACGAATTTTCTCGATGAAGGGAATGGCAGAAGTGATCAGAGTGGCAAGCTCAATTTCGAGCTCGTTGGTTACGCCGAAACTCGTACCGCGCTGGGCCTGGTCCGTAATTGCCGCAGTGACAGAAGGATGAGCGTGGCCCAGAATCATGGCGCCCCAGGAGCAGATGTAATCCAGGAGCTTATTGCCGTCGGCGTCGTGCAGATAGGATCCCTCGCCGCCCTCGATGATCAGGGGATCGCCGCCCACGGATCGAAAGGCGCGAACGGGACTATTGACTCCGCCGACGAGGACCTTGTCAGCACGGTCGAAGATCTCGCGCGAACGACTGCGGTCGCCTTTGATCTTGGTTCGAAGAGCGCTCATGGGTTGGGCTTAAATTATCACGGCGCAAGCCAACGTGCGACATCCTTCGCATGGTAGGTAAGAATGAAACCGGCACCGGCGCGCTGAATGGCCGTGAGGATTTCGATCACGGAGCGCTGCTCATCGATCCAGCCCTGTTGGGCGGCAGCTTTGACCATCGCGTATTCGCCGCTGACGTTGTAAGCGCCCAGGGGTACATCGAAGGTGTCGCGGACGCGGCGAATAACGTCAAGGTAAGGCAACGCGGGCTTGACCAGGATCATATCGGCGCCCTCTTCGAGATCGAGGGCAACTTCCTTCAGAGCCTCGCGAGCATTGGCGGGATCCATTTGGTAGCTGCGGCGGTCACCGAATTGCGGGGTTGAGTCTGCGGCTTCGCGAAATGGTCCATAGAAACTGGAGCAATATTTGGCGGCGTAGGAGAGGATGGCAATGTTTTGGAAGTTGTGCTGATCGAGCTTCGTTCGAATCGCGGCCACGCGACCGTCCATCATGTCCGAGGGCGCGACGATATCTGCTCCGGCGCGAGCATGGGAGAGCGCCTGCTCGGCGAGAATCTCGAGCGTGGGATCGTTGGCCACTTCTCCTTGCTCGATGACCCCACAGTGTCCGTGATCAGTGTATTCGCAGAGGCACACGTCGGTGATCACGAGCAGATTCAGATTGGCTTTGCGGATGCCGTCAATGGCGCGCTGAACCACGCCGTGAGCACAAGTGGAGACCGCGCCTTTGGGATCTTTCGATTCGGGCAAGCCGAACAGAATGACGCCGGGAATGCCAAGCCCGGCAACCTCTTGGGACTCTTCGACGATTTGATCTGCCGACTGCTGAAACACATTCGGCATGGAACTGACTTCCTGGCGGACCTTGCTGCCCGGGCATACGAACATGGGATAAATCAGGCCCGCCGTGGTGAGCCGAGTCTCGCGCACGAGCCCACGGAGAGCTTCGGTGCGGCGCAAACGCCTTGGCCGATGTATGGGGAAACTCACTCGTTCGCTCCGGCGCTGGACAGCGCCTTCTTGCGCGCGAAATGCGTTTCTAATGCGGCGATCACGGCGGGGATGGTGGTGTCCGCGGCCGCGATGATGCGCTGAACACCCAATTCGCGCAATGCTGCGGCGGTGACAGGACCGATCGCTGTCAGGGCCACGTGTGCCTCGAGTGCGGGTAGCTTCGCCGGGGCAAGCAAATCTGCCAGATGGTGAACGGCGCTCGGGCTGTAAAAGAGAATGGCATCGGCATCGTTCTGTACCGTTCGAGTGGCGTGGGCGCGGTCGGTTTCGGAAGGGCGAAGAGTGAGATAGGCGACGACTTCGGTGACGTTGGCTCCGAAGCGCGCTAGGGCTGCAGGTAGATCAGGATTGGCGTGGTCACTACGCGGCAGAAAGACGCGTTGGCCGCGCAGGCGCTCGCCAAGTTCCTCGGCAAGAGCAACACCGAGGTGAGTCTTCGCAACATGATCTACGGAGAAGCCGGACCTTTTGGCTTCGACGCTGGTAGCCGGACCGACTGCGGCGACACGCGGAGGCTTTGCTGCACGATACACGTCGCGACCTGTAGTCGCGCTGCGGGTAACGACCGCTTTGACGGCATTCGCGCTGGTGAAAATAACCCAGTCGAAGTGCTCCCATTGTAGAAGAGCGGCATCGAGTGGAGCGAAATCGTACGGCGGCGCGAACGAGACCAATGGAAGCGAGACGGGGATCGCGCCGTGGCTAGAGAGGCTGCCGAAAAGGTCGGAGCTTTGCTCGGCGGCGCGAGTGATGACCACGCGCTTGCCAGCCAAGGGAGATGCAAGGGCCTCAGCCACGCTGGCGGCTCACTTCCTGAAGGATGGTTTGCGCGCCAGCGTCGAGGAGAAGGCGGGCCATGCGCTCGCCGAGCTCGCGGGGTTGATCGGGCGGCGCGGTGGCGCGCTGTTTGACGTATTGAGTGCCATCGACGGAACACACGCAGGCTTCCAGAACGAGCTCACTGCGCTCGATCCGCGCCCATGCGCCGAGCGGCACCTGACAACCACCCTGTAATGCGGAAAGCAAGGCTCGTTCCGCCGTGATGGCCGTGCGGCTCTCCGCGTGGTCTAGTTTGTCGAGCGCTTCTGCTGCTTGCGAATCGCTGGCGCGGCATTCCACAGCGATAGCACCCTGGCCGACGGCGGGCATACACACGTCGGGCGAGAGTGTCTCACTGATGCGGTGGCTCCAACCTAAGCGGTCCAGTCCGGCTTTGGCGAGGATTACGGCGTCATACTCTCCGCTTTCGACCTTGCGCAAGCGCGTATCGACATTGCCGCGCAGATCGCGCATGTCAAGATCCGGGCGGATGTGCAAAATTTGAGCCTGGCGGCGAAAACTCCCGGTGCCGACGCGAGCGCCGCGTCGCAGATTGGCAAGACTTACGCTGTTGGGGGAGACCAAGCAATCGCGCACGTCGTCGCGGCGGCAAACGGCCGGAAAGGACAAGCGCGGCGGTGTATCGGTCGGAATGTCCTTCACGCTGTGCACGGCGACGTCGATGGATTCTTCGAGCAGGGCGTCTTCGAGCTCCTTGATGAAAATTCCCTTCCCGCCGATCTGGTTGAGAGCGGATTGCTGCAGTTTGTCACCGGCCGTCTTGATGATGACGATCTCCCCTTCGACGCCGGTAGCCTGAAAAAGCTGCTTGCGCACAAATTCGGCCTGCCATTTGGCGAGCAGGCTGCCGCGGGTTCCGATCCGCAGCGGCCTCATGATTTTTCCCGATCGGGCAGGAATAAGTCGCGAAGCGCTTCCACGTTTTGGATTTTGCGGCGGAGCTGGCGTTCGCCGCGAAGGCGCTCGGCGGGCTCGACGAGAAGCCTTTCCAGCAACTCATCGATTAGGGCGTGCATGCGTTCCTGGTCGGCGATGCTGAGATGCTGCAGGGCCGAGAGGCGAGCGCTGAGGAATGCGGCGCGCTCCTCGCGCAAGCGCGAGCGCAGCGCCTCGACAAGCCCGACAAGCTCGACGCTGGCTTGCCAGGAAAGGAATTTGCTGACGTGATCTTCGACAATGGCTTCGGCGCGAGGGACTTCGCTTTCGCGGGCTTGGCGATTTTGCTGAACGATGCCAGTCAAATCGTCGATGTTGTAGATGTAGACGTTATAGAGATCCGCGGCGGCAGCTTCGATGTTGCGCGGGAGTCCCAAATCCATCAGGAAAAGCGCGCGATTACCGCGAGCGCTCATGGCGGCTTCCAGAACGCGGCGAAGCAGCACCGGCTCGGTGGAAGACACGGAGGAGACGATGACGTCGGCTTTCCGTAGAGCGGCATCCCATTGTCCCCATTCGACGACGGTGGCTCCGAACTGCTGAGCGAGGGCTTCAGCGCTTTCGCGCGAGCGGTTCATTACGAAGAGGTGAGCGATGCTGCGATCGCGAAGCGTGGATACGACTTGCTCGCTGATGGCGCCGGCGCCGAGAACGAGCGCGGTGCGCTCGGCCAGTTTGCCAAAGATGCGTTCAGCGAGCTTTACACCGGCGGCGGCGACGGACATCGGCCGGGTACCCAGCTCGGTTTCGGTTCGAACGCGCTTGCCAACTTCTAAAGCACCCTGAAATAGGCGATTGAGGACCGGACCCGTGGCGCCGAGCTCGTGGGCGAAGCGGTAGGCTTCGCGGACCTGACCGAGGATCTCGGCTTCACCGAGCAGCAAGGAGTCAAGTCCAGCAGAGACGCGGAAAAGGTGGCGGACGGCTGCGCGGTCGTAGTGGTGATAGAGCGCGGCGCTGAGGAGTTCGGGGCGGACGGAATGAAATTCGCTGAGAAAGGACGAGAGGCCCGGCGCGGATTCGTGCGAAGCTTCCGGAGGAACACCGTACAGCTCGCTGCGATTGCAGGTGGATAGGACGAGAGTTTCTTCCAGGAGACCGCGGGCGCGGAGCTGATCGGCGGCACGACGCGCTTGGTCCGCGTTGAAGGAGACGCGCTCGCGCACCTCAACCGGAGCGGTGCGATGATTCAAGCCGACGAGGACAATTTCCATTCCGCTGCCTATGCGCTTCTAAGCCTATCCCATCCTAAAAATAGCGGTGACTGTGCGAGAGAAAGAAGTTCACAACCGTGAAACTCAATACGACCACGAAAAAGTTGAAGATGCAAAACCGGGAGGCCCGGGGACCGCGCCACGCGGCGCTACGCGCGAGGCCAAGATAAACAGCGTAGAGTAATAGGACGAGCAGGGTGATGACATATTTCGGGTCGTAATACCAATATTGGCCGGTGAGGCGATCCACCCAAATGAAGCCGAGCACCGTTCCGATGGCGATGGAGATGAGGCCGATGAGGACACTGGATTGGCTCATGCGCTCAAGAAGCTCCAGAGGAGGGAGGCGCCAGACTACGTCGCCCACTTTGCGGTGGCGCAGGAGGCGATTTTCCAGCAAGAAGATCAAGCTGAGCACGAAGGAAAGGGCAAAAGCGGCGTAGGCCAGAATGCTCAGCGTGACGTGAAAGGCGAAGACCGGGCCTCGAGCAGGGGTCGGCGCCATGCGACCTGCAGGAGCGAGATGCGAGGCGAGGAAGAAGGCCAGGATGAAGGCGACGACGAATGGTCCAACGGAACGCTGGCGGTGATAAAACTCAAGCACGAGATACGTGAGCGCGAGAAGCCAGCCGAAGAGGGACATGGAGCCATATAAGTCATGATAGGGAACAGTGTGCAGGCCGCGGGAGCGCTCCCAGAGGGCGAAATAATGGGCGACGAGGCCGAGAAATAAAAGCGCGGTGCCAAGGCGGCCGGCTAATTCCCTGCCGGTGTACAAGAAACGCAGGTAGGAAGCCAAACTGAGGCTGTAGGCGAGCACAGTCAGAAATAGGAACGCGTGAGGCATGAGTTGCTTCCGGCCAAATCGCGACTAGCGATGTGCCTTGTTGCGATCGCACGATATTTTCAATCTTAGAGTATAGCCCAGCGAGGAGATTGGAGCATCGTTGGGAGGCGGCGGTTGTCGCCACGGAATTGATCTGCGTATGACTTGCTTTGCCGCGGCTGAGTGCTTGGGCATGTGTCCAGCATGGGCTGCCGGGATTTGCTATGCTTTGCTTCTGGTCATCGAAAAGAGTTTTAAGGTATGAGTTTTCAGGGCGGATCGCTAAATCGGAAGGAGCTTTTTCTGCGCGCATGCCGCGGCGAGGCGGTCCCGCGTGTGCCCGTTTGGATGATGCGACAAGCGGGCCGCTACCTGCCGGAGTATCGGGAAATTCGAGCCAAGCATGCATTTTTGGAAGTGTGCAAGACGCCCGATTTGGCGGCGGAGGTATCGCTGCAACCGTTTCGGCGGCTGGGCGTCGACGCAGTGATTGTGTTTTCCGACATATTGATTCCAGCCGAAGCGATGGGGCTGAAGCTGGAGCTTGGGGATGCCGGCCCGAATCTGCCAGAGCCGGTGCGATCTGCGGCAGCGGTCGACAGACTGCGGAATTTCGATCCGGAAGTAGAGACGGGCTTCTTGATGGATGCGATTCGGCGAATTATACGAGAAGCCGGACCGATGGTGCCGGTCCTGGGCTTCGCGGCCGCGCCGTGGACACTGGCGTGTTACCTAGTCGAAGGTAGCGCGAAAGACGGTTTTGCCACGGTAAAGGCTCTTCTGAATCATGAGCCGGCGGCGTTTGAGAAGCTGTTGTTCCGGATCGCTCAAATCACGGTGCCATACTTGAAGGCGCAGATTGCTGCTGGGGTTACGGCAGTTCAGATTTTCGACACCTGGTGCGGCGAGCTGAGCTTGGCGGATTACGAGGCGTTTGCGCTGCCGGCGGTGCGGGAAATTATTTCCAGGATGGCGGGCGAAGTGCCGGTGATTTACTACACTAAGGCGTCGCATCATTTGATGGCGGCAGTGGCGCGGTCAGGCGCGACGGTGCTCAGTGTAGACTGGCGGATGGATTTGCGAGAGCTGCGAGAGCTGCTCGGGCCGCGGGTGGCGTTACAAGGCAACGTCGATCCGGCGGTGTTGCTGGGACTGCCAGAGAAGATCCGCCAGGCGACCAGCGGCGCAATTGCGGCGCTTGGCGGTGTGGGGCACATTTTGAACCTTGGACACGGAATTCTGCCGCACACGCCAGTTGAGAACGCTAAATTGTTCATCGAAACCGCGCAGCAGATGGCTTTGGCAGAAGCAAAACCGGCGGTGCAGTCGCGTTGAGGTCTACGGAAGTGACCCTGGCTAAGCCAACGTTGCAAAGGATGCGCGAGGAGTTGCGCGTCAGCGAAGAGTTTCTCGCCCGATACAACCGGCCGGGGCCGCGATATACGAGCTATCCGACTGCGCCGGTGTGGAACGATGCGTTTGGTCCAGGCGACTTAGAGAAAGTGCACGAGGAAGCGGAGCGAGCGCGTACGCCGGTTTCGCTGTACATGCACATTCCGTTCTGCGAGAGCTTGTGCCTGTTTTGCGCCTGCAATGTCATCATTCAAAAGAACAAGGATGTTGCGCCGCCATATCTCGGGGTCTTGAAGCGGGAGTTGGAACGCGTGAGCCGAAGCGTCTCCCGGGAACGGCAGGTCGTGCAGTTTCATTGGGGCGGCGGAACACCAACCTACTTGACTCCGGCACAGATTGAAGATTTGTTCGGGGCGACGCGCGAACATTTCACATTCGCAGAGGATGCGGAGGTGGGCATCGAGGTTGACCCGCGCGTCACCTCGCGCGAGCATCTGGAAACTTTGCGGCGGCTCGGATTCAACCGGCTGAGCATGGGCATTCAGGACTTTCATCCCGAAGTGCAGAAGACCATCAACCGCATTCAGCCCTTCGAGTTGACACGCGATCTGCTGCTAGCCGCGCGCGAACTGGGCTTTGACAGCGTCAATGTGGATCTGATTTATGGGCTGCCGTACCAGACGCCCGAGCGGTTTGCGCACACGGTCGATGAAATTTTGGAGCTCGCGCCGGATCGCGTCGCGCTCTTCAGTTACGCGCATGTCCCTTGGCTGAAGAAGCAGCAAGGCGCATTTGCAGCGCATCTTCCTGAAGGCATGCAGAAGTTCGAAATTTTTCGCACCGGGCTGATGAAATTTCTAGAGGCTGGATATCTCTACATCGGCATGGATCATTTCGCGAAACCTGGCGATGAGTTGGCGATCGCGCAGCAAAACCGCACGCTGCATCGCAATTTTCAGGGGTACACGACGAAAGCCGGCGCGGATCTGTACGGCATGGGCGTGACGGCAATTAGCGGGATACAAAATGCGTACGCGCAGAATCAGCGGGAGCTGGCAGCCTGGGAAAAGGCAGTGGCCGAGCGCGGGATTGCGACCATGCGCGGGTATCACTTGTCTGAAGACGATCGGCTGAGGCGCGCGGTGATCAGCCGGCTGCTGTGCCATACGGTTGTAGTGAAAGAAGAAATTGCGCGGGAATTCGGGATCGATTTCAACGACTACTTCGCGGAGGAGTTGCGGCGGCTTGAGCCTTCGCGCGAGGATGGTTTGGTGTCCATCGAGAGCAACGAAATCCGCACCACATGGCTGGGACGGATTTTTATCCGGAACCTCGCCATGGTTTTCGATCCTTACCTCGAAAAGCAGCAGCTCGCGGCCAAGCCGCTGTTCTCGAAAACGCTCTAACACGGGAGCCCCGACGCGGCGACGATGCTTCGCGTTCCAGCACTGATCGTGGGCGGAGGCATCTCGGGGTTGGTGTGCGCGTACGCGCTACGCAAAGCTGGGGTCGATGCGCACGTGTGGGAGGTGTCGGCGCGCGCCGGCGGAGTGATCCGCTCAGAGCGGCGGGATGGTTACTTGCTGGAGTTCGGGCCGCAAAGCTTTAGCAGCAGTGCGGCGGTGAAGACGCTTTGCAACGAACTGGCGATCGAGAGTGAACTCGTGGAGGCGCCGCGCCAGGCGTCTCGTTACGTTTTGGTCCAAGGTGCACTGCAAGCGGTGCCGCTGAGTCCTCCTGCGCTCCTGGCTTCGTCTTTGCTCAGCGCCGGAACGAAGGCACGCCTGGCGCGAGATATGTTTGGCAGAAGCGAGCCCCCGGAACAGGACGAGTCCGTGACAGGTTTTGTACGAAGAAAATTCTCCGAAGAGCTACTAGATCGGCTGGTTGGTCCATTTGTTTCTGGGATTTTTGCGGGCGATCCGGAAAAGCTGAGCCTGCGCAGCGCGTTCCCTCCAATGTATGAAGCAGAAAAATCGACCGGCAGCGTGATTCGCGGAATCATGAAGCAAATGAAGGCGCGCAAAGGGTCAGGGCAGCGTCCAACTTTGCTGAGTTTTCGCTCTGGAAATGAAACACTCGTTCGCGCGCTCGCGGGGACACTGGGACCGGCGCTGCGTCTGGAATCGGAGGCGAAGAGGGTCGATGCGAAAGGGGAGGGGCAGGGCCGAATATTCGAGGTGCGCGCGCGGCGATCGGGTCAGGACGAAACCATCTGCGCGGAACACCTGATCCTAGCGACACCGACAGATGTCACTGGGCGGCTTATTCGCGATATAGACGGCGCACTGGAGTCGCTGTTGGCCGCCATCGAATACGCGCCGGTGGCGATTGTTTCGCTAGGCTATCGGCAGTCGGACGTCGGGCACTCACTGGAAGGGTTCGGTTTCCTGGTGCCGCGCTCTGCAGGATTGCATGTTCTCGGCACCGTGTGGAATTCGTCTCTGTTTCCGGCTCGCGCGCCCAATGGGAATGTGTTGTTGACCAGCTTTATCGGCGGAGCCACAAATCCACAACTCGTTGCCCAGAACGCGGAAAAGCTCGCTGATCTCGTACACGGCGAGATCCGACCGTTGCTGGCAATTCGCCATGCGCCAACGTTTGTGCATGTCGAGAAGTACGAACGCGCGTTGCCGCAATACAACCTGGGGCACGCGGCGAAATTAGAGACAATCGAGCGGCTACGTCAAGGTGTGCCGAATCTGTGGCTCATTGGCAACTACTTACGCGGACCGTCGATCGGATCATGTGTCGAGCAAGCACAAGCGGTTGCAGCTGCCGTGCTCGCGCGAGTGCGTGGTTAGGCCGATAAACTCATCCATTTCAATGATTTTGCCGTATAGTTTGGCAGGAGACGAAGAAGCGTAACCCGTGTTCCTGGCGGCCCTGACTCCCAACGAGAGCCACGAACTGTCGTCCGACGCGGCGCTAGTGGAGCGGCTTCTTCAGCGGGACGTGAGCGCGTTCGAGCAGCTCTACGATCGTCATTCGCGGATTGTTTATGCGCTGGTTCTCCGAATCCTGCAGCAAGCGTCGACAGCCGAAGAAGTCGTGCAGGACATCTTTCTCCTGCTTTGGCGCAATGCCGGCCGCTACCAGTCTGCCCGCGGCGCATTTGTTCCTTGGCTGCTCACCCTGGCGCGGAATCGCGCGCTGGACCATTTGCGCCTGAAGAGCGAACGACAACGCCGGCGCGAAGAGCAAACGGAAGAGCCGCCCGCGATCCAGAGTTCACCTCTTTTTGAGGATGTGCTCGACGAAAAACGCCGCGCGGAACGTGTGCGTTTGCTGATGGCCTCGCTGAACCCGCAGCAGAAAAAGGCCATCGAAATGGCGTATTTCGAGGGCCTAAGCCACAGCGAAATCGCCGCCGCCTTGAAAGAACCGCTTGGCACGATAAAGAGTTGGATTCGCAACGGATTGTTGCGATTGAAGGAAGGACTGCAGACGACGTCGTGAGTGAGCAGGATCAATTTCGCGAGCTTATCGAAGCCTATGCACTCGGCTCGTTGGACGAGCAGGAGCGCGTCATGCTGGAATCGCACTTGACTGCGGGTTGTGCCGATTGCGCCAAAGCGCTGGCGGAGGCGCGCTGGGTTACCAGCCAACTGGCGTACCTCGCTCCTGCCGCGCAGCCATCGGACATGCTAAGAGCGCGGCTGCTCCGCACTGTCCGCGCTGATGCCGCCGCACAGCCCGTCCGACCTTCCAAACCCGCCGTACCTGTCTGGCTGTGGGCTGGAATTGCGGCATTGTTTCTTTTTACGGCGTACACAACTTGGGACGCGTGGAAATTACAAAGACAAGTTAACGAGGTCAAAAAACGAGCGGCCGAAGAACTGAAGTTGCGCGAACAATTGCAAGAACAACTAGCAGTCGCCAAGCGTGAAGCCCGCATAGTTATGGATCCTCGTTCAAAGAAGATCATACTGCCGCCGCACAGCCCGGATATGCCACAACTCGAAGCCATGTGGCATCCCGAGCTGGGACTCTGCGTCATGGGACAGAAGGTGCCGATGCCGGGCAAGAACAAAGTTCTTCAGTTGTGGCTGATCCCCAAGACTGGAGGCAAACCCATGCCGTCACAAATGACCTGGCCGGATGCAGACGGAAAATTGAACATTCTCGTCGAGAACCCGCCCGAAGTTATGGCGGAGACCAAGGCTTTGGCCATCTCGGAAGAACCGCTGGGCGGAAGTTTGCAACCTACGAGCACGCCGATGTGGGTCGGCGGAGTCAGCTAGCGCGAATTTTCTTCTTTCCGTAACGCAGCTCGAGTCTGACTTTGCGCCGCTCCGCGGCTTCTCGATACCTGCGCTTTTCTTCAGCCGTTTTCACGATGAGTGGCGGAACCCGCTTCGGACAGCGGGTGACCTCGTCAATGGCCACGAATGTGACGTAGGCTGTCGTGGTGTGCTTGCGCTCTCCGGTGAGAACGTTCTCGGAATGAACCTCGACGCCGACCTCCATGGAAGTGTGAAAGACACGGTTGACTTGCGACTTCAACATCACGATTTCGCCAAGGTTCACAGGATTGCGAAAGTCGATGTAATCGACCGATGCAGTCACCACGTAGCTGTTGGAGTGCCGGTGCGCAGCCATGGCCGCGGCTATGTCCACCAGGTGCATCACATGTCCACCGAGCAGCTTACCCAGCGCGTTCGTTTGAGCCGGAAGCACAACTTCCGCCATTTCCGAGCGCGAGGCGCTCACCGGTTTGCCGGGAGGCAGGACCTGAACATCGTCCCTGCCGACCAATTGTTTGCGGCTCATATGCCTCCATAGCACCGTGGATTTGGGATTTGGGCCGAACTCTACGCATCCGTATAATACGAGACGCCGATGAACGCACCGAAGAAAACGCGCAGGCAGATGCTCGAGGACTTCGTCGCCAACAAGCCAGAGGACGCATTCTCGCGTTACGGCTTAGCTATGGAGTGCATGAACAGCGGCGACACCGCCGCGGCGAATGAGCACTTTCGCGCCTTGTTGCAGCACAACGCCGATTACGTCCCGGCCTATCTGATGTATGCCCAGATGCTGGCGCGCGAGTCTCGCAAAGAGGAAGCCCGGCAAGTGCTGTCCAGCGGGATTGCCACAGCGGCCAAAAAAGGCGAGCAGCACGCACGCTCAGAGATGGAAGCGTTGCTCATCCAAATTGGCTAGCGTAGGGACCGAGCCACGGCGTTTGTATGCGCATCTTCGACAGCACAGCAAGCTCTGGTATCATGAGCTATGGGGTTCACGCGGCCCGATCGCATCCCGCTTTTTCCGCTGAACGTCGTCCTCCTTCCCGGCGCTGATCTTCCGCTGCATATCTTCGAGCCACGCTACCGCGAGATGGTCCGGAAATGTCTGGATGAGCAGACGGAATTCGGCGTGCTGCTGTCGTTGCCGAAGGGCATCGTGCGGGTGGGCTGCAGCGCCGAAATCATAGACGTGGTGAAGCGTTATCAGGATGGCCGGATGGACATCCTGACGGTCGGGCGAGCTCCCTTCCGTATCGTTGAGCTTCTCAACTCCGAATCGTTCGCTGAGGACCAACTGTTGCAAGGCGACGTGGACTACCTCGACGATCGCGGGCCGGCCGCCAATCCGCGGATTCGCCGCGAGCTGATCGAGCTTTACGAAGTCTGTCACACGATTGTTTACGGCGATTACCCAAGGAACGTGCAGGGCGACTCGCCTGAAAATTTGTCCTATGTTGTCGCGGGCACCCTGCCAATGGACCTGCTGTGCAAGCAGCAATTGCTGGAGTTGAGATCGGAAGCCGATCGCCAAGAACGTTTGGTCACGTACCTGCGAGAATGGGCGCCGCATCTACAAAAGACAGAGACGATGCGCCATCGCTCGTACGGAAACGGACACGGACTAAACTAGAGTAGGTTTTTTGCGTGGCGCAAAACGACCGCGCGGAACGGGGCCCAAATGACAGCGAGCACATCAATGCCTTTGCGGCCGGGGCATCCGAAGCCTCGGACACTGGGTGAGTTGCGCAGCATTCCAGATTTCGATGCGCGCACCTCGTCGATTTCCGTGAAGGACGAGATGCGCCGGAATCTGCTTCGGGCCATCGAGAAGAATGAGCCGCTCTTCCCAGGCGTTCACGGTTACGAGGACACCGTGGCGCCGCAGATCGTCAACGCCTTGCTTTCCCGCCACAACTTCATTCTTTTGGGCCTCCGCGGACAGGCAAAAAGCCGCATCCTTCGCGGCCTGGCGCAATTCCTCGACCCGGAGATTCCTGTCATCGTGGGATGTGAAATCAACGACAATCCGTTGCAGCCGATTTGCCGGGCGTGTCGAGAGAAAGTCTGCTCTGCTGGAGACAGTACGTCAATCACATGGATGCCCCGCGACCAGCGGTATGTGGAAAAGCTGGCCACGCCGGATGTGACCATTGCCGACATTATCGGCGACGTGGACCCTATACGCGCGGCTCGCGGCGGACGCGATCTTTCCGACGAGCTCACCATTCATTACGGCTTGCTGCCAAGGGCGAATCGCGGAATTTTCGCCATTAATGAACTGCCGGACTTGGCGGGCAAAATCCAGGTCGGATTGTTCAACATCATGCAAGAGGGCGACATTCAGATTAAAGGGTATCCTCTGCGGCTTCCGTTGGATGTGCTGTTGGTTTTTACGGCAAATCCTGAGGACTACACCGCGCGAGGCAAGATCATTACGCCGCTAAAGGACCGCATCGGCGCAGAAATACGCACGCACTATCCGACGAGCGTCTCGGAAGGCATGACCATCACTCATCAAGAGGCCTGGGTCGGCCGCGATGTAAACCGCAGGATCGAAGTGCCTGAGTATTTGCGGGAAATCGTCGAAGAGATTGCGTTCCAAGCGCGAGAGGACAAACGCGTGGACCGCCGCTCGGGCGTGAGCCAGCGTTTGCCAATCACAACCCTGGAGAGCGCGGTGAGCAGCGCCGAACAACGCGCGGCTCGCACAGGTGAACAGAATGGCGTGGCTCGGATCGCGGACATCTATTCCGCGCTTCCGGCGATCACCGGCAAGCTCGAACTCGAGTATGAAGGCGAATTAAAGGGCGCGGACACGATCGCCCGCGAGCTGATTCGAGCGGCCGTCGGGCGGGTGTTCAGCAAGCATTTCGGTGAAGTCAGCTTCCAAGCTGTGGTGCAGTGGTTTGAATTGGGCGGCGAGTTGAAATTGGCGGAACTCGCAACGACCGCGGAACGCTACGAGCAGCTCGCGAAAATCCAGGGGCTGTTCGAGCAGATTGGGCGCCTCGGAGTAACCGACCGCAAGCAAATGGGAGCTGCTGCCGCGGCAGCAGAAATGATTCTGGAAGGCTTGTGGGCGCACCGGCGCATCGGCCGTAGCGAAGAACGCGGGTACTTTGCCGAAAAGCCGCGCCAACCGGAACCGCGCGAGACCCCGGGACGTCCCCGGCGCCAGTTCAATTAGATAGGAGATCGTTGAGAACGAGCGCGGAAACGCAAAGAGAGTCACAATGAAATTCGTTCGTTATGGAAAATACGTCGGAGAACCGGCTGACGCCGTTGACCTGGAAGAGTTGGTGCGCCGGCTGGGCGATTTCTTCCTGCAAAGCGGCTTTGAGTCGCAATTTTACGGTGTCTCCGAGATGGATCCGGAAAAATCCATGGAGGCGCTGCGCCAGGCAATTTTGAAGGCGCTGCAAGAAGGCGACCTGCTGCCTCAAGATGCCATGAGCGACGAGTTGCGGGAGATGCTGCAAAATCCGCAAGGCCGGGACAGCGAGGCTGTGCGCGAGCTGTTGGACAAGCTCATCGAACGAATGGCGCAAGAGGGCTACATCAATCCGCAACAGCCGCCGCAAGTCACGCCTCCGCCGCAAACCACCGCGCGAGGCCAACTCGGGCAGCCGCAGGACCGCCAGACCGAGGCGCGCTTCGAGATCACGGATAAGACCATCGATTTTCTCGGATTCAAAACACTGCAGGATTTGCTCGGTTCACTCGGGCGCAGCAGCTTCGGGAGGCATGACACACGCGACCTCGCGACCGGCGTGGAAGCGAGCGGCGTTTCGCGTCAATACGAATTTGGGGACACGCTGAACTTGGACGTCAGTGAAACCCTCTTCAATGCCGTGCGCCGCGACGGCGCCAAAGTCCCCATCGAGATCAACTACTCGGATCTGATGGTGCATCAGTGCGAATATCACAGCTCATGTGCAACGGTCGTGCTGCTCGATTGCAGCCACAGCATGATTTTGTACGGCGAGGACCGCTTCACCCCGGCTAAACGCGTGGCAATGGCATTATCGCACTTGATCCGCACGCAATACCCTGGCGACACTCTGAGCTTGGTTTTGTTCCACGACAGCGCCGAAGAGGTCCCCCTAGGCGAACTCGCGCGGGTTCAAGTCGGTCCCTATTACACGAATACGCGCGAGGGGTTGCGTCTGGCTCAGCGCATTCTGCTGCGGCAGAAAAAGGACATGCGCCAGATCATCATGATCACAGATGGCAAGCCATCCGCGCTCACCCTCGAAGACGGCCGCATTTATAAGAATGCCTTCGGCTTGGATCCGTTTGTCGTCGGCCAGACCCTGGAAGAAGTCAATAAGTGTAAACGCGCGGGCATTCTGATCAATACATTTATGTTGGCCAGCGACTATAGCCTGGTCCACTTTGTCCAGAAGATCACCGAGATGTGTCGAGGCAAAGCCTATTTCACCACCCCATACACATTGGGGCAGTACCTGCTCATGGATTACATGCAGCGGAAAACGCGTCAAATACATTAATAAGAGAGCACAGGCGAGGGACGCGCCTTTCGGCTCGCATCCCCAGCGCATTAAGCTATTACTCTGGAAAACGATTTCTCCAGCTTATTCGCAAAGGACAATCCAATGACCAATGTTGCGGCTGGCACCAAGGTGCCGAGCTTCAAGTTGAAAGCCCTGGATGGCAAGGAATATTCCCTTGATGCGTTGCTTCAGAAGGGACCGGTAGTCGCAGCCTTCTTCAAAATTTCTTGCCCGGTGTGCCAGTTCACTCTTCCATTTCTCGAGCGCCTTTACAAAACATATGGAAGTGACGGCGTAACGTTCCTCGGTGTGTCTCAAGACGATGCCAAAGCTACAAAGAGTTTCGGTCGCGAGTTCGGCGTGACATTTCCGCTGGCGCTGGATGAAAAGGGTTATCCTGCTTCGAATGCCTATGACTTGACGATGGTGCCTACTATTTTCCTGATCGATACCGACGGCACCGCAAAAATTAGCAGCATGGGTTTTGATAAGAAAGATCTCGAAGCCATTGCGGCGGATCTCGCCAATCGTCGCAAGATGCCTCCTGCCGCGCTGTTCCGCGCAGGCGAAACCGTCCCAGCGCACAAACCTGGATGAGGCTCAAAAAACTAGGTCCGGTCCGGACCGAAACACACTGTGGAAAAACTAGGACAGGCATTCTTGAGTCTGTGTGGCAACTGGGCCTAGACATGACAGGTATACTGCGCGCAGGAGGCCCCGCGATGCCCACTTTTTTGGAATACAACCCAGAGCAAGCATATTTATTGCCGCCGAGTGTGAAAGACGTG
>Ga0070698_100002063_pt1 | contig 22325 bp, 17 predicted proteins | sample KBSK1502metaG_FD_65477 | JGI IMG/M metagenome (GOLD analysis project Ga0070698, IMG submission 65477) | Corn, switchgrass and miscanthus rhizosphere microbial communities from Kellogg Biological Station, Michigan, USA - KBS K1-50-2 metaG | ecosystem: Host-associated > Plants > Roots >...
CGCGGGGTCGAGGGACGCCGAGCCCAGCGCCGCGAGCGTGCCCGTCCACGTGCGCGCGGCTTCGGTCGCGGCGCCGAGGACGACGGCGGCGGGCGTGAGCGGGGACCAGCCCCGCGCGAGGAGCCGCGACGCGACCGCGGCGCGCGACCCGAGGCCCATGAGGACCACGACGGTCAGCGAGTGAGGCGCCAGCGAGTCCAGCACCGGCGCGTACGCGGCCTCGGCGTGGCCGGAGACGACCACGAAGCCGGCGGCGAGGCCGCGATGGGTGACGGGGATGCCGGCCAACGCCGGCGCCGCCACCGCGGAGCTGACGCCCGGCACCACCTCGAAGCCGACGCCGGCGGCGACGAGCGCGAGGGCCTCCTCGCCGCCGCGGCCGAGCACGAACGGATCGCCGCACTTCAGGCGGACGACGCGCTGGCCGCGCCGGGCCGCGCGGACCATCAGGCGGTTGATCGTCTCCTGGCGGATCGAGGGGCGGCCCGCGCGCTTGCCCACGGGGAAGCGGCGCGCCTGGGGAGCGAGGTCGAGGGCCCGGGGGTCGACGAGCGCATCGTAGAGGACGAGGTCGGCTTCGCCGAGGACGCGGGCGGCGCGCCGAGTCAGGAGCTCGGGATCGCCGGGCCCGGCGCCGACCAGCCACACGAACCCGTTCATCATCGAGCTGGGGGACGCGGCGGCGCGTCCTCCAGACCCCCACTCGCGGCGCGGGAGTGAATCCCGCTCCGCGCGAGCCTGTTGCCATCGAGCTTTCTGGCGTACAGGTCGTTCAGCGCCTCGAGCAGCCGGGGCCGCCGCTCGCCGATCGGCACGCCCTCGGCCCGCTGCCGCTCCTTCAGCCACTCGGCCGCGCGGACCCACGTCTCGATCTCGTCGGGGACGACCGCCTCCAGCCCTTCGCGCAGAAGGCCGGCGAGCGCGGGGGCGCGGCCTTCGGTCGACACCGCGATCGTCACCCCGCCGCGGCGCAGCACGCCTCCGGTGTAGACGCTGGCATTGGCCGGGTCGTCCACGGCGTTGACGAAGATCCGCAGCGCCTCGGCGGCCGCGGCCACCTCGCGGTTGACCTCGGGCGTCGCCGCCGCGACGGCGAGCCACGCGCCGTCGAGATCGCCGGGGACGAACGGCCGCCGAAAGACGGCGACGGGTGCGGCCGCGATCTCCGGGCTGAGGACGGGAGCGACCACCGTCACCTCCGCGCCGGCGGCGAGCAGGGCGGGCAGCTTTGCGGAAGCGACGCGGCCGGCGCCGACCAACACGGCCTTCCGGCCGGCCAGCTTCAGGAAGACGGGGAAGAGGTCGGCGCTCACGATGCGCTCGCCCCTTCTTCCGGGGTCAGCGCGAGGGCGTGGGCCGCGAACGGCCGCCGCGCGTGCAGGCCGCATTCGGTCTTTCCGTGCCCGCGCCAGCGCCCGGCCCGCGGCGCTTCCCCCGGAGCGACCGCGGTCGTGCACGGCAGGCAGCCGATGCTCGGGTAGCCGCGCGCATGGAGCGGGTTGACGGGCACGCGGTGGACGCGCACGTAGCGCTGAACGTCGTCGCTCGTCCAGCCGGCGAGCGGGTTCACCTTCACGAGGCCGAAGCGAAGGTCCCATTCCACGACTCGCGCCCCCGAGCGGTCGCTCGTCTGGTCGCGCCGGATCGAGGTGATCCAGGCGTCGAAGCCGGTGAGCGCGCGACGCAGGGGAGCCACCTTGCGGATCTCGCAGCAGCGGTCCGGCATCCGCTCCCACAGAGCGGCGCCGTGAGCGGCGGCCTGGCCCTCGACGCTCAGCTCGGGCCTCACCGCCCGGATCGTCAGGCCGTAGCGCTCTTCGAGTCGCCGCCAGAGCGAATAGGTCTCGGGAAAGAGCAGGCCGGTATCGAGGGTGAACACGTCGATCGGCAGGTGATGGCGGGCGATGAGGTCGACGAGGACGCAGCCCTCGGCGCCGAAGGCGGTGGCGAAGGTGATGCGGGGCGCATAGCGGCCGGCCGCCCACGCGAGCACGTCCGCGGGCGATCGGCCCTCCAGGGCCCCGGCGGCGTGGCCGATTTCCAATGTGCTCTCCAAAACGCTCTCTGCTCCCTCTCGCGCGCTCGCGATGGGCGCGCGCCACGGCGCCGCCGGCGCGGCAGCGCCAGAAATCAGAAGGCCCGGGCTTTCGTCCCGGGCCGCCTGTCAGTGGTCTCTGGTTCGGGGTGCTTAGAGCGAGAGGAGCGCGAACGCAGTGCCGCTGTAGGCGCCGGGAGCCTCCCGGGCCACGCTACAACAACAACAGCACATCAGCCGCCGCGCCATTACGAGCGAAAGATAGGCCCAAACCGGGACCGAGTCAAGCGCCAACTCTTTCATGACAAAGATTCACGCGGCGGTAGGGGTTCTCGGACCTCGCCGACAGTGCTAGGCTCTTCAACGACCTACGCGGTACGCCATGCACCTGCGACGGCTCGCCGCCCGTCACCCTCCAGGACGACGCCTACCATCGCCACGGGCACCGTGTCCGGCACCCAGAGCGTCGCCTGGAACCTCGTACGCCCGCCGGAGCCAACCCTGGTTCGCGCAGACCAGCGTCAGGTGGGCGGGCTCCCCTGGGAGCGGATGAGCTGGCTCGTGTTCATGCCGAGCGCCTCGGTCGGCGGCATCCTGACCGTTGACGGCCGCGTGTACCGTTCGTTCCCCCCCTTAAGGAGTACACGAGCCTCACCGCCGTGAGTCCGCCGTGACCGCGCGACGTGTCGCTACAGGCTCTTCACCTTCTTTGCCGCTTCCGGGTATGCCAGCGGCCGCTCGATGCCCGGCCACTGCGAGTCGACGACCTTCTGGTAGGTCTTCTTCGCCTCCTCCTTCTGGCCCAGCTTCTCGTACGTGCGAGCGAGGAGCAGCGTGTCGAAGGGGTTGTTCATGTCGGCCTGCTTCAGGTGCTCGAGGGCGGCGGAGTAGTCGCCCTGCTCCAGCTTCACGTAGCCGGCGAGGTAGTGGTAGGCGGGCCAGTACTGCTTGGCCGGCTCGCCCCCGCCTTCGATCATCTTCTTGATCGTCTCCGTCTCCGCCCACGCCTCCTCGAACTTGCCCATCTTGGCCAGCGTGCGCGCCTTGCCGTGGTGCAGGCGGCCGAGCCACGTCTGCTTCTGGTCCTCGGGCAGGTTGCTGCCCGGCACGCTCTCGTAGCCCTTCTCGTAATCCTTCATGGCCTCGTCGAGCCGGCCGTTCTCGAGGTTGATGCGGGCCATGGCGTTCCAGATGAAGACCTCGGGGAACTGCTGGTCGAGCTGGCCGGCCTTGTACTCGGCCAGGTACGTGCGCAGCGACTCGAGGGCGGCGTCCACGTTGCCCTCGTAGAGATGGCTGAACGTCACCCCGAAGCGGATGACGAAAGGCACCGAGCCCTTGGGCAGGCTCTTCTCGACCGACTGGTAGGTGGCGCGGGCCTTGGCGTAGCGGCCCTTCAGCAGATCGTCGTTGGCCAGGAACGCCTCCACGCGGGCGGTCTTGGGGCCGATGGCCTGAGTCTTCTCGAACGCGATGCGCGCCTTCTCGGCCTGGTTGTCGCCGGCGTAGAGCTGGCCGAGGATCACCTGGACCAGCCGCTCGCCGGGATAGTCCTTGGCCACGGCCTCCATGGGCTCGATCGACTTCTTGAAGTCGATACCCTGGTTCACGCGCGCGTAGTACATGGCCTCGATGAAGCGGCGCTCGCCGTCGGAGGCGTTCTTCGCCATCTCCTTCGCCTTCAAGTACTCCTTCTCGGCGTCGGCGGGCGTCGCGCTCACGGCGGAGAGGTAGTACTGGCCCATCGCGAAGCCGGGGTCGGCGGCCACGATCTTCTTCGCGAGATCGAGGTTCTCGGGTCCGACCTGGAAGTTCTCTATGCGCAGCTGCAACTGCTTGAGCAGGATCTTGGCTTCGGGCGACTTCGTCGTCCATTCGAACTTGCGTCCCGAAGTGCCCTCGGCGTAGGCGGCGGCCGATGCGAGTGCGGCCGCCATGACGGCGCAGACGATCCGGGTCTTCCTCATGCTCATGCGTCGTGCTCCCTTGTCATTCATTGGGTGACCTCCCGCCCCCGCGCAGGCCACGGCTCGCCGGATTGTACGTCGCCGAGGGCCGCGAAGTTTCAGCCAAGTGGCGAGGCTGCCGGAATATCCGGCCGGCCGAACTTTTCGCTCAGCGCCCTCGCGGGGAAGGTGAAACCGTGGGCGGGGGGCTCGGCGAGGGCTGGGCTCCGGCCGCCGCCTCCAGCTCCGGCGCCGGGCCGTAGAAGCCCAGCTTGTAGGCGGCCTGGATGATCTCGATCGCGGCGGGACCGGCGCCGAGCGAGCCGAGCCCGCCCCGCGGGATGACCACCGCGACGGCCAGGCGCCGGGCCACCGTGGGCTGGCACGGCGTGGGAGCGCCCTGCAAAGGCTCGGAGAGCGACACGAACCAGGAGTGCGGCTTTCCGTAGACACCCACCTCGATGCCCCAGGGCTTCTCCTCTTCGATCCCGATGGAGTCGGCGGTGCCGGTCTTGCCGTAGACACGGAGGGCCGGCGGCACGCCCGGCGTCTTCACCAGGCCGCGTCCGGTGCCGACCATCATCACCTGCTCCATGCCGGCCAGGACCGGGGTGAGGAGGTGCGCGTCCGGGAGGATCTGCTTCTGCTCGCACGTCGCGCCCAGCTCCATCGACGGAGGGCACTTCCGATAGATGCCGCCATCGCCGATCGTGCCCGCGAGCCGCGCGGCCTGGGAGACGCTCATCATCGCCGCGTGCTGGCCGAACGCGGTCAGCGCGAGGTCGCGGCTGCCCGGCTTGCCCGGCTTGTACCACCCGCGTCCCCAGCCCATCTCCAGGCCGTCGTCGACGAGCTTCTCGAAGGCGTCGGGTCCGAGCTGCAGGCCGAGCTGGCCGAAGTACACGTTGCAGCTCACCGCCAGGCCCTTGATGAACTCGATGTGGCCATGCGGGCTGTCCATCGCGATGTCGTGCACGGGCGCGTGCCAGCCCGGCCGTATGAAGTACGGGCCCTGCGCGTCGCGGTTGACGCACGCGAACGTGGGCCCCGCCCTGACCGGGCACGTGGAAGCGCGGCCGAGCACGCCGGCGCGGGCGGCGGCGACCGAGGTGAAGAGCTTCGCCGCCGAGCCGCCTTGATAGATCCCGCGGAAGCCCGTCTTGTCGGGCCAGGGTCCGTAGTAGCCGGTGAACTTGACGTCGCGCGTGGCGAACTGCGGGTCCTCGAGCCGCTCCCGGAGGGAAGGGTCGCCGGGATCGAAGTCGGGCCATTGCGCGCGCGCCAGCACCTCGCCGGTGTTCACGTCCAGGACCACGGCCGCGGCCGCCTTGCCCTTGGCGGCGGCGCGGCGGAGGATCTGGGAGACCGCCGCCTGGAGGCGCGCGTCGATCGTGATGTGCGCCGTGCGGGAGGCGTTGTCGGCGGCGAGCCTGGCGATCGCCGCGTCGCGTCCGCGTCCGCCGACGCGCAATATCCGGACGAGCGGGCGGAAGTCCGGCGCGGGCAGCGGCAGCAGGCGCACGGAAGCGCCGCCGGCCATCGCCTCCGCTCGCGCGCGGTCCTCCGGTCGCTCCTCCTGGACGCTCACGATGAAGAGGAGCCGCTCGCCGCCTTCGGGCTCCCGGGCCAGCCACACCGCGTGCCCGTCCGTCCGCTCCGGGTAGCCGCGCACCTTGGCCTCGAGCAGCCGCTCCAGCATCCACAGTGGCCGCAGCACGATCGGGTCCGGCGGGCCGAGCAAGGTACCCATCGCGTCGCCGAGCGGGTACGTGCGCTTCCCGCTCTGGTCCACGCCCGCGATGAGCCGTCCGTCCCGGTCCACGATGTAGCCGCGCGGGATGTGGGACGCGATGTTCTCCAGGCGCGGGTCGTACCTTTCGGTGACCCGCCCGTGGGGATAGCCGGGCTCCGGAGCGAGAAGGGTGATGACGCCCCGCACGCTCGTCGCCTCGGCGCGCACGACGCCTTCCTGCACGGCGACCACCACGCCCGCCCCCATCACGACCAGCACCGCGGTCAGCACCGCCAGGCTTCCGCGCCGCAGCTCGGCCAGCTCGGGCGTCATCTCCCTCGCGCGCCCGTCCTCGGACAGGCGCGCCAGCATCGCGGCCACGAGGACGAACGTGATCATGCTGGTCTTGCCGAAGGACAGGAACGGCACCGGCACGCCCGTCAGCGGCAGCAGCTGCGTGGTCCCCGAGAAGATCACCACCCACTGCGCGACGAGGAGGGTCGCGAGCCCGACGGCGGTCACCACGCGTTCGGGCGTGCGGTTCAGGGCCCCGACGATCAAGCCCTGCCCGGCGACGGCGGCGATGCACAGCAGATAGAGGACGAAGCCCACCGTCCCCAGCTCCTCGGCGAGGTGGGCCTGGACGAGGTCGGTGTGACCGGCGGGCAGCGCCCACGCCGGGGCATAGCCGAGTCCCTGCCCGTGCACGAAGCCGGCCGCGATGGCCCACCGCGAGAGCGCGATCTGGTCGCCGTTGGGCTGGGCGTTGGTCCAGGGATCGAGCCACATCTTCATCCGCAGCGCAACCTTGTGCGAGCCCGAGACGGCCGGCACGTGGATGGCCACGATCACGAGCAGCGCGACCACGACGACCGCGGTGACGACCCAGCCGGTCGAACGCGTCACGACGTAGAACAGGGTCAGGAACAGGATGGAGAGGATCAGCAGCGGTCCGAGGTCCTTGACGAGGACGAACGACGCGAACAGCACGATGAACACGAGGACCGCGGGCAGGAGCAGCCGTTTCCGCGGGAAGTACACGCCGAGGATCCGTTCGCGCTGGTGGCGCAGCTTGGCCGCCCGCCGTCCCAGCGAGTGGCCCAGGAACAGGACGAACGCAACCTTGACCAGCTCCAGGGGCTGGAATCCCCCCAGGTTGATGCGCGTGTCTTCGGCGAGCTCCGTCCCGCTGCCGAAGAGAGCGAGGGCCACGAACACCGCCACCATGAGCGCGGGCAGCACCGCGTGCAGGGGACCGGTGAGAGCGACGGGGTCCCATGGCAGTGACAGGACGACGGCGGCGGCCCCACCGGCGAGCGCGATGCCCTTGGCGAACTCCGGCCCCGGCCACAGCGTGCGGTGCACGGGATCGCCGTAGGCCATCTGCAGCGCGAAGCCGATCGCCAGCGCCGCGCAGGTGGCGGGCATGATGAGGGGCGAAGGGATGTTGACCAGGCCCCGGCGGGCGCTGACCAGCCGGCCGAGGGCGAGGGCGGCGATGCCGGCGGCGAAGAACAGGCACGCCCGCTGCGCGTGCGCGTGGATCTCCTCCACGGTGCGCACTTCGGTGGCGCTGATCGCGGCGCCCTTGGCGAGGGCGTGCTCGACGCCGGACTGGCCGCCCAGCCAGCCGAGAGCACCCATCGCCGCCATGAAGAGGAGCTCGAGGACGAGGGCCACGCGACCCTCAGGCGTCCACGCGGCGACGAGGCGAAGGGATCTCCCCCTCCTGGCGCACGACGACGGCGGTCACGTTGTCGCGCGCGCCCCGCTCGAGCGCGCGCGTGATCAGCGCGTCGGCCAGCTCCTCCGGCGGCGAACCCCCGCGGCGCGACTCGCGCAGGCGCTGGAACAGCTCGTCGGCGCCGACCGCGGTGGGCAGGCCGTCGCTGCAGAGCAGGAGCAGGGCCCCGCGCTCGAGCGGCACCTCCAGCCGGTCGATCCAGGCCACCCCGTCACGGTGCCGTCCGCCGAGGTCGCGCGTCACCTGGTTCCGGCCCGGGAGATCCCCGGCCCGCACGTGGCTCAGGCCCAGCCGCTCCTGCTCGGACGCGGCCACCGTGTGATCGCGCGTGAGCTGCTCGCACCCCGCGGCGCCGGCCATGTAGACGCGGGTGTCACCGACGTGCGCGATCCGGGCGACGCCGTCGGCGATCCGGAGGGCCGAGGCCACGCAGCCCATCCCATAGAACTCGACGCGCGTGTCGGCCTCGGCTCGGATGAGCGCGTTGGCGGCGGCGAGGCCGCGCGCGGGCTCGCCCGCCTCGAGCAGGGCGGCGCGCGCCAGCTCGGCGGCGTGCCGGCCGCCCTGCTGGCCGCCCATGCCGTCGATCACCGCGAACAGGCCGAGGTCGGGCCGGCAGAGGAACGCGTCCTGGTTGTCGAGGCGCACGGTGCCCCGGTGGGTGCGCGCCGCCGCGCGCAGCGGCCCGCTCGAGAGAGGACCGGTCCTCTCGTCCTCCGGACGACCGGGCTCCCTCCGCTCAATCGCGCTCAACGCGGTCGATGGTGAGCTTCATCTCCCCGTTGGACAACGTGACGTCCACGGGGAAGCGATCCACGGCAATCTGGCCGCCCGGCTGGACGAGCCGGCCGGCCACCTCGACCGGGTTGGCTTGCGAGAAGCGCCCGACGATCACCCCGCCCCCGCCGGCCTCGACCCAGAGCTGGCGCTTGTTGATCTTGGTGCCCGCGCCGGTGAGGGGGACGAAGCCCGGCGACGGCGCCTTGTGGGGACGTCCGAATACGGCCCGCACCCCGGCGGGCACGCTGGTCGAGCCCTTCGCCCACTGCACCTTCAGCCGTGACCCGTCCGGGATCACGCCCGCCACGCGCTCGGTCGGGGCGTCGGCGAGCGGGACGGGGCGGGGGCGGCCGACGCGCACCGTCATCTCGTTGGGGTCGGGCGCCGCGAGCCGGTCCGCGGAGGAGAAGTCGGCCTTGAGCACGGCCGCGCCCGGGCGCACGTTGCCGCTCTCGTCGCGCAGCAGCCGGACGTTCAGCGGCCCGACCATCTCCGCCTTCAGCGTCGCCAGCTCCTTCTCCACGACGCCGCCGAGGTCGCGCACGAGCGTGCTCTCCAGCTTCTTCACGCGCGTCCAATCCTCGAGGTCCATGAACACCGAATAATCGTTCCAGACGAGCGGGGTGCCGGTGGCCGTGCGGTGGGGGCACAGCCGCATGGCCTCCTTGACGGCCTTGGCCACGAGGAACGGATCGACCGCCGCCGGGCTGCTGCGCTTCCACGGGTTGCGCCCCGCGCGCACGCTGGACCAGTCCACCTGGAAGACGTTGGGGTCGTGATCGTCGCGCGTCAGCCCGGACACCGCTCAGGCCTCCTCGTAGAACACGGTGACGACGGCCTTGTTCCCGTCGGTGAACTCGATGCGATCGCCGGAGCCGAGGGGGACGCGGCCGCTGACCGCGAGAGCCGGACGCAGCCGCTCGCCGTCGGCGCGCTCGACCACGAGCGCCTGCTGCTGATCGAGCGATTCCACCTCCAGGCCGGCGTTGGACCGGTGCAGGCGCGCCGCGCGCCGGCTGACCGCCTTCTCGGACTCGCACAGCACCACGTCGTTCGCCACCTGATGCTCCTCGCCGTGCCAGTCGCCTCGGCCGAGGAGGTAATGACGCCGCGTCGGCGGCAGCGTGACGGTGACCCCGTCGCGGTCGCCGCCCTGGATCCGTAGCCGGTACCTCCGGCGCGGGGCCTCGCGCACGTCCACCGAGGTACGGTCGCCGGGCTCCACGACGTAGCGGCGCACCGGCACTCCCTCCGGACGCAGGCGGACCAGCTCGTTGAGCACGCGGGCCTCCACTTCGCGGTCGAAGGCCGGGTCCTGGACGAACTGCTCGATGACCTGCACGCTGCCCTTGCCGACCTTGATGCGCACCTCGACCTCCGGCGGCAGCACCGGCAGTCCCTTCCCCGCGTGGCGGGCCAGCGCCGTGATCCCTTCCGTGACTCGGCGCAGGAGGTCGGGCTGGCCCAGCTCTCCCTCGAGGACATCGCCGATCATCTGCTTCACACCCATGGATCCAGACTATCTCACGCCACCCTTCGCGGGGGGCGTGCCCGCAAAAGTCGGCGAGCTTCGCTTACTGAACCCGGTGCGCGGATGAGCTGCCGCTGCTCTCGGCGGCGTCGCTGGAGAACCGGCCTTGCATGGCACCACTTCCTCCCAGACGGTAGCGGATCGTCCCGCGGCTGGTGCGCTCGCGGCCGATCTCGGTGAAGTTCAGGACGAGCTGGTCGCCCTCGATCCGGCCCTCGACCTCGATGGGCGAGCGCTCCGACGGCAGGAGGAGGACGCCGTTCTCGGAGGTCTTGAAGCCTCGGCCATGGACGCGGTTTCCGTCCTGGAACAGGTTGAGGCGATAGCCCACCGACGTCCCCGCGAATGGCTCGTGGCGCGTGGACTCTGCGTCCTGCCGCAGGTCCCAGCGGCCGCTGACGTCCGTCCGCGACGGCGGCGCTTCCGCGAACGGCGAGCCGGCCTGATCGTCGAGGTCCGCCGGGAGCTCGGGAGGCGGCCGCCGGACCCGCTCGACCGGCGGCAGGGCCTTCAGCCGTTCCGGCGAAGGCGTCGATGAAGGTCGCGTCGGACCGGCGATCGCCGTCGGCGGGGGCAGCTCGAGCGGGTCGCGCGGCGGCCCCCGCCGGGGCTTGGCCGTGGGGCTCGCGGCCGCGCGTGGCGCCGGCGAAGGCGCCGTGGAACTCGCCGGCTCCTTCGCGGGGCGGTGCGCCATGGACGCCAGGGCGACGCCGAACAGGATGACGGCCACCGTCGCCGCCATCGCGATGATCGGCACACGGAGACGGTCGAGGCGCCGCCGGCCGCGAGTGTGCGGGCCCCTAGTAGCCTCACCCCCGCGGAAGGCGTTGCCCGGCGGCGTCGGGTCGGGCACACGCGTGGTCACCTCGTCGGGCATCATCACGGCGGGCGCCGCGGCAACGAGACGCCCCGGCTCGCTCACCGACCCGCGCCGCTCGACGAGCGACTCGAGGACCTCGCGTACCTCTCTCATGCTCGGCCGCACCTTGGGATCGGGATCCGTCGCTCGCCGCACCAGGTCGCGCAGCCGCTCCGGGAATTCCTCGGGCAGCTCGAGCGCAGGGGCCTGCAGCTTCCGAACGCCCACGGCCGCGGAGGCGGCCGCCGGGCCGAGCCCCGGCTCCAGCGAGAAGGCGCGCTGGCCGGTGAGCGCCTCGTGGATCAGGAGGCCGAATCCGTAAACGTCGATGGCGGCCGGGTCGGCGCGCTCGCCGCGAAAGACCTCGGGCGGCAGGTACGGCAGCGTGCCGAGCTGGCCGGTGGTCGTCAGCGACTCCGCCTCCCGCGCCGCCGCGATACCGAAGTCGACCAGACGGGGCGTGCCGTCCTCGGTGAGGACCACGTTGGCGGGCTTGAGGTCACGGTGGAAGATGCCTTCGGAGTGGGCGTGGTCGAGGCCCGCCGCGAGCGGCACGAAGGTGGCCAGGGCCTCCGTCAGCGGCATCGGACCACGGGACATGCGCGCCCGCAGCGTCTCGCCCACCGCCAGCTCCATCACCAGGTAGAGCAGGCCGCGCTCGGGGTCCTCGTTGAACCCCATCACGCGGACCACGGCCGGATGGCGCAAGGCCGCCAGCGCCTCCGCCTCGCGCACGAAGCGCGCGCGGGCGTCGGGCTCCGTCGTGGGCTTCATGACCTTGAGCGCGGCCAGCAGCCGGCGGGTCAACGCGGAATGGACGCGGTAGACGGCGCCCATGCCCCCCTCGCCGAGAGGGGCTTCGACGACCCACTCCCCGACGCGCTCCCCGGTCCTCAGCACTCTTCCATGATAGGCACAAAGTGTGCGATACTAGAGGTCCTTTCGCGCTCGATCAGGAGCCGCTAGGACGGCGGCTTCCCGGCAACCCCCCCGTTTCCCAATGGACAGATCGCCGGCACCGCAGAAAGGCTCCAACGCCTTGTCATTCGAATCGTTCCGTCTCCATTCCGACCTGTTGCGCGGCGTGCGCGACCTCGGTTTCGTGAACCCGACCCCGATCCAGCAGCAGGCCATCCCGCCCGTCATGGACGGCCGCGACGTGCTCGCGCGGGCCATGACCGGGAGCGGCAAGACCGCCGCCTTCCTCCTGCCGATCCTTCACCGGCTCATCGGCAAGCCGCGGGGCACGACCCGCGTCCTCATCCTGACGCCGACCCGGGAGCTGGCCGCCCAGATCGCCGAGCACCTCGAAGGCTTTGCCGCCCACACCCCGCTCACGGGTGCCGCGGTGTTCGGCGGCGTCGGGATGGCGCCGCAGGAGCGCGCGATGCGCCGCGGTGTCGACGTCCTGGTGGCCACTCCCGGCCGCCTGCTCGACCACTTCCGCCACGGCTATGCGGCCTTGCGCGGGCTGGAGGTGCTCGTCCTCGACGAGGCCGACCGCATGCTGGACATCGGGTTCCTCCCCGACATCAAGCGCATCCTCCGGCACCTGCCCGCCCGGCGTCAGACGCTCCTGTTCTCCGCCACGCTGCCGGGCGAGATCGTCGGCCTCGCGCGCGAGATCCTCCGCGATCCGATATCGATCGACGTGGCCCCCACCACGGCGAAGGCCCCCCCCGCGGGGGTGTCCCAGTCGGCCTACCCGGTTCCCTCCGAGCTGAAGTCGGCGCTCCTCGCGGAGCTGATCAAGCGCGGCGAGATCCGCAGCGTCATCGCCTTCACCCGCACGAAGCACCGCGCGAACCGCCTGGCGGACTATCTCCTCCGCCAGGGCATCGACGCCGCGCGCATCCACGGCAACCGCAGCCAGGCGCAGCGGACGCAGGCCCTCGCCGGCCTCAAGGCGGGGAAGGTCCCGGTTCTCGTCGCCACCGACATCGCCGCCCGTGGCATCGACGTCCAGGAGCTGTCCCACGTCGTCAACTTCGACGTGCCGAACTGTCCCGAGGACTACGTCCATCGCGTGGGCCGGACGGCCCGGGCGGAGGCCACGGGCGACGCGTTCCTCTTCGTCTCGCCCGAGGAGGAAAGCAGCGTCGCGCGCATCGAGCGCGCGATCGGACGGCGTCTGACCCGCGTCACGCTCCCGGGGTTCGACTACCGGAAGAAGCCGGCGGAGAAGCTCGAGATCCCCCTCCACGATCGCTTCGCCGCGATGCGGGCGCAGGGGAGCCGCGGACCCCGGCCCGCCGCCCGCGCCTTCGGCGCCCGGCGTGGGCAATCGCGCGGTGCGCGGTACGAGCCAAGGCGGACGGGCACGCGGTAACCTAGGATCGGTGCGGATCGCGACCTGGAACGTCAACTCGCTGAAGGCGCGGCTCGACAAGGTCCGCTGGTGGCTCGACCGCGCCCGGCCCGACGTCCTCCTCATGCAGGAGACGAAGCTGGCGGACGCGGAGGCGCCGGTGGACCTCTTCCGCGACGCCGGGTACGCGCTGGCGCATCACGGCGAAGGGCAATGGAACGGCGTGGCCATCGCCAGCCGCGGTGGCCTCGAGGACGTGGTCACGAACTTCGGCGAGCCGCGGCTTCCCGCCCGGACCGACGACGTGGGCGACGACGAGCCATTCGCCGAGGCGCGCATGCTGTCGGCCGTGTGCGGCGGGATCCGCGTCGTGTGCCTGTACGCGCCCAACGGCCGGATCGTCGACTCCGTCTTCTACGAGGCCAAGCTCGCCTGGTTCGACCGCCTCGCGCGCTGGCTCGCGGAGGCGATGGACCCGAAGGGGCCTCTCGTGCTCGGGGGAGATCTCAACGTCGCGCCCGCGGACATCGACGTGTGGGACGCGCGCGCGTGCCACGGAGGCACGCACGTCTCGGGACCGGAGCGGAGAGCCTTCGCCCGGCTCTGTGAGTGGGGGCTCGTCGACGTCTACCGCCGGCAGCACCCCGAGCCCGGCCGCTACACGTGGTGGGACTACCGCGCCGGGAACTTCCACAAGAACTTCGGCATGCGCATCGACCACCTCCTCGTGTCGGCGCCGCTCGCGGGGCGCGCGGTGTGGTCCGAGATCGACCGCGAGGCGCGCAAGGGCAAGCCGATACCCTCGGACCATGCGCCGCTGGTGATCGACATCGACGGGCCGGGGTGCCCCTTCGACGCGGGCTGGGCCTCCGCCGAGGAGCGCATCGCCGCGCGGCGGGGCCGGCCCTAGAACGGCATGGCGGACGCATCCGCGGGGTTCCCGATCGAGCCGCCCATCGAGCCGATGCTCTCGAAGCTCGCGACCGGGCTGCCCGAGGGCGACGGGTGGCTCTTCGAGCCGAAGTGGGACGGCTTCCGCGCGATCGTCTTCCGTGACGGCGACCGCCTGTACCTGCAGAGCCGCGACCTGCGTCCCTTCGACCGCTATTTTCCCGAGCTCAAGGACCGCCTGATGGCGAGCCTGCCCGCGCGCTGCGTCGTGGATGGCGAGATCGTGATCGCCACGGAGCACGGGCTCGATTTCGACTTGCTGCAGCTCCGCCTGCACCCGGCGGCCTCCCGCGTGGCCAAGCTCGCCGCCGCGACGCCGTCCTCGTTCGTCGCCTTCGACCTGCTCGCCGACGGCCGCGGCGACCTCCGCGCCCGGCCGCAGAGCGTGCGCCGCGCGCGGCTGGAGGAGGCGCTGGCGCGCGCCTCGGGCTCCATCCACCTGACGCCGTGCACCCGCGACCGCACCGTCGCCGACGAGTGGTTCCACCGCTTCGAGGGCGCCGGGCTCGACGGGGTGATCGCGAAGCACGAGTCCACGCTCTACCAGCCCGGCAAGCGGGCGATGATCAAGGTCAAGCACACGCGCACCGCCGATTGCGTCGTCGCGGGCTTCCGCTGGCACAAGCACGGCCCCGGCGAGCTCGTCGGGTCGCTGCTGCTCGGGCTCCACGACGCGGCGGGAGCGCTTCATCACGTGGGCGTGACCTCGTCGTTCACGGCCGCCGGGCGGCGCGAGCTCGCGAAGGAGCTGGCGCCCTTGCGCAGCAACGCGCTCGCCGGGCACCCGTGGCGCGCGTGGGCCGGGGCCGAGGACGGCTCGACCCGGATGCCGGGCGGCGCCAGCCGCTGGAGCCAGGGCAAGGACCTTTCGTGGGAGCCGCTGCGGATCGAGCGCGTCTGCGAGGTGAAGTACGACCACCTCCAGGGCGACCGCTTCCGCCACGCGACGACCTTCCTTCGCTGGCGCCCCGACAAGCCTCCCGCGGAATGCCGCTACGACCAGCTCGAGGTCACCCCCCCGGCCGAGCTGGCCGAGATATTCCGCAACTGAATGGTTGCATTTCATCCGGCCGTCGGCAATGATGCAACCTGGAGGTTGCCTATGGCCACGACGAGCACCGACCGCATCGAGAAGACCATCGTTCTCCGTGCCCCCCGCGCCCGGGTCTGGCGCGCCCTGGCCGACGCGCCCCGCTTCGGCGCGTGGTTCGGCGTCGACCTCGAGGGGGCGTCGTTCGCGCCGGGCCGGCGCGTTCGGGGGAAGGTCACCCATCCCGGCTACGAGCATCTGACGTGGGACGTCGTCGTCGAGCGCATGGAACCGGAGCGCCTGCTCTCCTGGCGCTGGCATCCCTACGCGGTCGATCCCAAGGTCGACTACTCGAAGGAGCCGACCACGCTCGTGGTGTTCGAGCTGGAGGACGCTCCCGAAGGCACGCGCTTGCGCGTGGTGGAGTCGGGCTTCGACCAGATCCCGCCGGCGCGCCGGGCCGAGGCGTGGCGCATGAACGACCAGGGTTGGGCCGCCCAGATGCAGAATATCGAGCGGGATGTCGCCCGCTCGACCTAGCCCGCGTCCCCCCGGCGCCGGCTTCGACGCTTCGGCGCCGATCTTCGCCGCCCTCGGCGACGGGACGAGGCTGCGGCTGGTGTCGCGGCTCTGCGCCGGCGGACCCATGTCGATCTCGCGGCTCACCGCCGGCACGCGCGTCACGCGGCAGGCGGTGACCAAGCACCTGCAGGTCCTGGCCGGCGCCGGTCTCGTCCGGGGCCGCCGCCGGGGACGGCACAGCCTGTGGGAGCTGGAGCCGCGCCAGCTCGAAGCCGCGCGCCGGTACCTCGACCTCATCTCGCAGCGCTGGGACGAGACCCTCGGACGGTTGAAGGCGGCGATCGAGCGTTGAGGGGCTGAATCTGCGGCCGGCGCTCACCGGCCCCACCCGGGCTTCTCGTCCGGATCGAGCGGCTCCCGCCCGGGACGCACCTTCTCCGGCACGTGCTCGAGGTTCACGCGGACGCGGGTCCAGGTGGACGAGCGGCCGCGCATCGAATCGACGAGGACGTCGGCGGGTTGGAGGTGGGAGGCGGCGTCGGGGTGCCGCGCTTTCCACCGCTCGAGGCCGGCGAGCGCATCCTCTTTCCTGTGGGCACGCCCGATCTCGATCAGCGGCTTCGTGGGGACGCGGCGGCCGCCGGGCGTCCGCTCGCTCTTCTTGCGTGAGGGCGCCACCCGGGGCGGCTCGCCCGGCTGCTTGGCGTAGTGGGGAGGCCACGGCGCGTCGCCGAAGCCTTCGGCCTCCTGCCGCGCGGACAGCTCCAGCAGCGGCTCGAGGGAGCACGGATGCTCGTCGATCTTCGCGTGGCGGTCGCCGATCGCCGCGAAGCGGGCCGGCATCGTGCGCAGCGTGAACTCCTCGGGCCGGCACTCGCTGAGCTCTTCCCACGTGAGCGGCGCCGACACGCGGGCGTCGGGGCGGGGGCGCACCGAGTAGGCGCTGGCGACCGTGCGGTCCTTGGCGTTCTGGTTGTAGTCGAGGAAGACGCCGTGCCGCTCCTCCTTCCACCACTTGCTGGTCGCGAGCGAGGGCGCCCGGCGCTCCACGTCCCGAGCCAGCGCCAGGGCCGCGCGCCTCACCTGGGGGAACGGCCAGCGGCGGTGGATCCGCACGTTGACGTGGATGCCGCGCGAGCCCGACGTCTTCGGCCAGCCCACGAGGGCGAAGTCAGTGAGCGCGTCGCGGACGACCTTGGCCACGGCCAGGAGCTGCGGCCACGCGACGCCCGGCACCGGGTCGAGGTCGATCCGCAGCTCGTCGGGACGCTCGAGGTCCTCGGCGCGCACGGGGTGCGGGTGCAGCTCCAGGCACCCGAGGTTCGCGATCCAGGCGAGGGCGGCCGCGTCCCGCGGGACGACCTCTTCGGCGAGGCGGCCGGACGGGAAGCGCAGCGCGACGACCTCGATCCAGTCCGGCCGTGAGGCGGGCGCGCGCTTCTGGTAGAAGTACTCGCCATGGATCCCGTCGGCGTAGCGGACGAGCACGTTCGGCCGCCCGCCGGCGCCGCGCAGCGCTCCCTCGGCGACGGCGAGGTAGTAGCGCACGACCTCGAGCTTGGTGATCCCCGCCTCGGGGAAGTAGACCTTGCCCGGGTTCGACACCGTGACCTCGCGGCCCGCGACGTCGAGCACCACGCGCTCCGCCTTCGCCGGCACGGCATCAGGATAAGGCCTGCGAAGGGAGGATACACTGCGGGCGTGACCCGGCTGGGCGAGGTGCTGACGGACCTCTGCGAGCGCTACTTCCCCGACGCGTTCGTCTTCGCGCTCGCGGGCGTGGTGGTCGTGTTCTTCGCCGGCCTCGCCCTGGGTGAGAGCCCCGCCCGGCTCGTCACCGAGTTCGGCAGCGGCTTCTGGGTCCTGGTGCCGTTCACCATGCAGATGGCCCTGATCATCGTGAGCGGCTTCGTGGTCGCCACCTCGCCGCCCCTCACCCGGCTGATCCGGTGGCTGGCGGCGATCCCGCGGACGCCGCGCGCGGCCGTGGCCTTCGTCGCGTTCTTCGGCATGGCCAGCTCGCTCGTCTCGTGGGGGCTCTCGCTGATCTTCACCGGCCTGCTCGTGCGCGAGATCGTGCCGCGCGTCCGGCGGGTCGATTACCGCGCCATCGGCGCGGCGGCGTATCTCGGCCTCGGCAGCGTGTGGGCCCTCGGCCTTTCCTCTTCGGCCGCGCTCCTGCAAGCCACGCGGTCGGCGATTCCGCCCTCGCTACTGCCGGTCACCGGCGTCATCCCCCTCAGCCAGACGATCTTCCTCTGGCCGAGCCTCGTGATGGCGGCGATCCTGATCGCCATCTCGGTGGTGGTGGCCTACGTGTCCTGCCCGCCCCCGGAGCGGGCGCGCACGGCGGAGGAGATCGGCGTTCGGTTCGAGCCGTGGGCGGTCGAGCTCGGGGCACCGAGGACGCCGGCGGAGCGGCTCGACGCGAGCCCGTTCTTTTCGGTGGCGGTCGCCCTGCTGATGCTGGCCTACCTGGGCCAGCAGATCCGCGAGAAGGGCCTCCTGGCGGTCGCCGACCTCAACAACTTCAACTTCGCCTTCCTCACCGCCGGGCTCCTGCTCCACTGGCGTCCGCGATCCTTCCTGCGGGCGGTGGCGCTCTCGGTGCCGGCCACGGCCGGCGTCCTCATCCAGTACCCGTTCTACGGGGCCATCCTGGGCCTCGTCTCGAAGACGTCGATCGCGGTCGCGCTCGCCGACCTCTTCGTGCGCGTGACGACGAAGGGGACCTTCCCGATCGTGGTGGCGGTCTACTCGTCGCTGCTGGGCCTGTTCATCCCCTCCGGCGGAGGCAAGTGGATCGTGGAGGCGCCCTACGTGATGGCCGCGGCCAACGTCTGGCACGTCCACATCGGATGGACGGTGCAGATCTACAACGCCGCCGAGGCGCTACCGAACCTGATCAACCCGTTCTGGATGCTGCCCCTGATGGGCATCCTGAACGTGCGCGCCCGCGACCTCGCCGGGTACTCGATCCTCCAGCTCGTCTTCCACGCCCCGGTCGTGTTCTTCCTATGTTGGCTGTTCGCGCGCATGCTGCCGTACCTGCCCCCGGCCGGCTCGTAGCTCGGAGATGCGGAACTGGTTGACAGTGACGGCGGCGATCGGCGTGCTGGCCGGCACCGGTCCGTCGTTCCTGGCCGGCTCGCCGGAGGGTAGCGCGGGCACCGAGTGGCGACAGTGGGGCGGAACGCCCGGCGGCGTGCGCTTCTCGCCGCTGCGGCAGATCGACCGCGGCAACGTGGCGCGGCTCGAGCTCGCCTGGACGTACCGCACCGGCGAGCTGGCGCTCGGCCTCGCTCATTCGGTTTCCCGGGCCAGCTTCTCCACGACGCCGCTCGTCGTGCATGGGCTCCTCTACCTCTCGACGCCGTCGAGCCGCGTGATCGCGCTCGAGCCCGAGACCGGCAAGGAGGTCTGGAGCTTCGACCCCCAGCGCGGCAAGCCCGTACGCGAGTTCAACGCGCATCGCGGGGTCGCGTACTGGGAGGGCGCCGATGCCTCGAGCCAGGGCCGCGCCTGCGCGCGCCGGATCCTCTCGGGCACCGTGGACGGCCGGGTGTTCGCTCTCGACGCCGTCGACGGCCGGCCGTGCGCCGATTTCGGGAAGGCCGGCGCCGTCGATCTGCGCGAGGAGCTGCACGGCCGCTGGCCGCAGGATCCGTCGTGGGGCACGCTGCGCATCACCGCGCCGCCCGTCATCTATCGCGACCTCGTGATCACCGGCGTCGCGCAGCAGGAGTATCCGGGCCGGGGCCCCTACGGCGACGTGCGCGCGTTCGACGTGCGCAGCGGGCGCGAGGTCTGGCGGTTCCACACCGTGCCGCGCCCGGGAGAGGTCGGCCACGACACCTGGGAGGGCGAATCGTGGAAGGACCGCATGGGCGTCAACGTGTGGTCGACCATGAGCGTCGACGTCGAGCGCGGGACGATCTTCCTGCCCATCGGATCGCCCGCCGCCGACTTCTACGGGGGCGACCGCAAGGGCATGAACCTCTTCGGCAACTCGCTCGTCGCGCTCGACGCGGCGACCGGGCGGCGCCGCTGGCACTTCCAGATGGTCCACCACGACCTGTGGGACTACGACCTGCCCGCCCAGCCGGTGCTGTTCACCTTCCGCGGCAACGGCCGCGAGATCCCCGCGGTGGCGCAGGTGACGAAGATGGGCTTCGTCTACGTCCTCGACCGCGCGACCGGCCAGCCCCTCTTTCCCGTCGAAGAGCGGCCGGTGCCGTCGAGCGGCCTGCCCGGCGAAGCCGCCTGGCCGACCCAGCCGTTTCCGCTCAAGCCGCCCGCGCTCTCACGCCACAAGATCACCCGCGACGAGCTGTCCCGCGTGACGCCCGAGTCGGCGGATGAGTGCCGGGCCTTCTTCGACCGCGCGTCGGGCGGCGCCATCTTCACGCCGCCCGGGCTCGAGCCCTCGATCCAGCTTCCCGGCCTCCGCGGCGGCGGCAACTGGGGCGGCGGCGCGCTCGATCCCGAGAGCGGGATGCTCTACGTCGGCGCCAACGAAGACGGCGCCGTCATCAACCTCCGGCGGACGGGGCGGGGGGCGCCGCTGCCCTTCACGTGGCAGGGCCGCTCGGACGACACGACGTGGTTCCGCGACGCCAACGGCTGGCCGTGCCTGGTCCCACCCTGGGGAACGCTGAACGCGGTGGACCTCAACCGGGGCGAGATCGCGTGGCGCGTGCCGCTCGGCGTCGTCGACGAGCTCGCGGCGCGCGGGGTGCCGAAGACCGGCATCCAGAGCCTGGGCGGCGCGATCGTCACCGCGGGGGGGCTCGTGTTCATCGGGGGGACGGTGGACCGGCGCTTCCGCGCCTTCGACGCGGCGACGGGGGCGGAGCTGTGGTCGTACCGGCTCCCCGCCAACGCCCACGCGAACCCGATGACGTTCACGGGCCGCGACGGCCGGCAGTACGTGGTGATCGCCGCCGGCGGGGGCGGCATCTCGCGCGAGCTGAGCCGCACGCTCTCGGACACGGTGCTCGCGTTCGCGCTGCCCTCGGCGGGCCCGCACTGACGCGCTATACTCGGGCATCCCGATCCGTCAGGAGGTGTCCATGCACCCCACCCGCTCGCCCCTCGGCCCCGCTCTCTTCGCCTGCGCCCTCGTCGCGGCGGGCGCGGCCGCTGACGAGAAGGACCAGGCGCACCCGCACGGCCGGCCGGAGAGGCTGGGCACGGTCAGCTTCGCCACATCGTGCGCGCCGGCCGTCCAGGCCCGCTTCGCGCGCGCGGTAGCGCTCCTCCACTCGTTCTGGTACGACGAGGCGGAGAAGGCCTTCAACGAGGTGGCCACCGCCGACCCCTCGTGCGCGATGGCGCAGTGGGGCGTGGCCATGAGCCTGTACCACCCGATCTGGGCGCCGCCCTCGCCGGCGGAGCTGAAGCGAGGGCAGGAAGCGGTGGCGAAGGCCCGGGCCGCCGGCGCGCCGACCGAGCGCGAGCGCGACTACGTCGCGGCCATCGAGGCTTTCTTCCGAGACGCCGACACCGCGGACCACCGCTCCCGCGCGCTGGCCTACGAGAAGGCGATGGAGCGCGTGCACGAGCGCTATCCGGACGACCGCGAGGCGGCCATCTTCTATTCCCTCGCGCTGCTGGGGACCGCGCCTGCCTCCGACAAGACCTACGCGAACCAGAAGAAGGCCGGCGCGATCCTGAACGGCGTGCTGCCCGCGCAACCTGACCATCCCGGCGTCGCGCACTACCTGATCCACAGCTTCGACTACCCGGAGCTGGCCGAGCTCGCGCTTCCGGCCGCGCGCAGCTACTCGAGGATCGCCGAGTCGTCGCCGCACGCGCTGCACATGCCGTCGCACATCTTCGTGCGGCTGGGCCTGTGGGACGACTCCATCCGCGCCAACGAGGACTCGGCCGCCGCGGCCCGCGCCCACGTGGAGAAGATGCAGCCCGGCGCGGCGTCGTTCGACGAGATGCATGCGGTCGACTACCTCACCTATTCCTTCCTGCAGGAGGGCCGCGACGCCGAGGCGCGCGAGATGCTCGAGCGCGTTCGCGCGGTGAAGCGGCTGGACAACCCGAACTTCGCCGCGGCCTACGCCCTGGCCGCGGTGCCGGCGCGGTACGCCTTGGAGCGCGGCCGGTGGGCGGAAGCCGCGGCGCTCGAGGTCGCCCCGGCCTGGTTCCCGTGGGCCCAGTTTCCCTACGCGGAGGCGATCACGCACTTCGCACGGGCGGTGGGCGCGGCGAGGAGCGGCGACGCGGCGAAGGCGCGCCCGGCGATCGCGCGGCTCGACGCGCTGCACCAGGCGGCCGTCGACGCGAAGATCGCCTACTGGCCGGGCCAGATCGAGATCCAGAGGCGAGCGGCGGCCGGCTGGCTGGCCCGCGCCGAAGGCCGCAGCGAGGACGCCCTCCGCCTGCTCAAGGAGGCGGTCGATCTGGAGGCCGCGACCGACAAGCACCCGGTGACGCCCGGCGCCGTGGCCCCGGCCCGTGAGCTGTACGCCGACCTGCTGATGGAGCTGGGCCGGCCGGCGGAGGCGCTCGCCGAGTATGAGGCCTCGCTCAAGGTCGCCCCGAACCGCCGGTACGCGCTCTCCGGGGCCGCGCGCGCCGCCGACGTCTCGGGCCAGGCCGAGAAGGCGCGAGCCCTCAAGGCGTCGCTGAAGGCCGGGAGCTAGCGAAGGCCCGAAGTTCTGTAGCAATCGCCAGCGGCGCCGGCGTTCGGCGCGCGCAGCGCAGCGTCTCCTCTGTCGCCTCGCGGCGGATTCACTCCGACGCGAGGCGCTTGATGACTGCCCATGCGGAGCGAAGCGCGCCGCGTTCGCGTCAGAAGAGGACCCGCGTCCGGATCGTGCCCTCGATCGCGTTCAGCGCCTTCAGGGCGAACCGGCTCGACTCCGCCTCGA
>Ga0070698_100002064_pt1 | contig 22313 bp, 23 predicted proteins | sample KBSK1502metaG_FD_65477 | JGI IMG/M metagenome (GOLD analysis project Ga0070698, IMG submission 65477) | Corn, switchgrass and miscanthus rhizosphere microbial communities from Kellogg Biological Station, Michigan, USA - KBS K1-50-2 metaG | ecosystem: Host-associated > Plants > Roots >...
AGCAGAGCGCGGGGCGGTGGGGTCGGGGCTAGCAGAGCGCGGGGCGGTGGGGTCGGGGCTAGCAGAGCGCGGGGCGGTGGGGTCGGGGCTAGCGGAGGCAGCGGGGCTGGCCGGGACCCGCGCGCCCGGCCCGTGGTCGTGTTCAACACCCTTTCGTGGCCCCGCTCGGACCTGGCGACGATCACGCTCGCAGTGGACGAGCCTGGCCCGCCTTGGCTGGCGCTATCGGATGACGCTGGGGCGGACCTGCCGTTCCTGGCCGAGGGGGTCCGCAGGCACCCCGACGGGAGCTTGGCCAGCATCACGGTCACCTTCCGCGCGGAGGTGCCCGCGCTCGGCTACCGCACCTACTGGGCCAGTGCCGTGGCCGACGGGGGTGGCTCGGGCTGGACCGGGACCGGGCTGCCGGGCACCGCGATCGAGAACGAGGCGTTCGAGGTGCACGCGGACCCGGACCGGGGCGGCGCCCTCGCCCGGGTACTGGACCGGCGAACGGGCAGCGACCTGCTCCGCGGGCTCGGCAACGAACTGGTGCTCCAGGAGGAGTACGGGGCGCACCCGCGCTGGGGTGAGGGCCCCTGGCTGCTGTGCCCGAAGGGGGCGGGGACCGGCTCGGGCGGGCTGCCCGCCCGCGTCCGGGCGGAGCGCTGCCCGGTCGGCTCCCGGCTGACCGCCGAGTTCGGCCTCGGCGAGCTGCGGATCACCCAGGAGACCCTGCTGTGGGACGGCATCGACAGGGTGGAGTTCCGCACCCAGGTGGACGGCTCGATCGGGCAGGACCAGCTGCTGCGGGTCCGCTTCCCCGCACGGGTGCCGGGCGGGCTCCCGGTGTTCCAGTGCGCCACCGCCGTGGTGGGCCGCCCGTTCGGGGTGGCCGACATGGACGTGGCCGAACACTGGTTCACCCTGGACAACCCGGCCTGCGAGTGGTTCGGCGTAGGTTCGACCGCCCGCGTGCGGGCGGGTGGCCACGCTTGGGCGGTCGGGGTGGCCGAGGTCATCCTTCCGGACGGCCCGGCGCCGGGCGACTGGCAGGCGGCGGTCAGGGAGTTGATCACCGCGCTGGCCCGCATTGGGGTCACGGCAACGTGTACCCGGGCCAGCGGCCCCCGGTACGGCGCGCTTGACCTGGACTCGAACCTGCCCGACGTCCGGATCGCGGTCGGCGGGCCCGAGGTCAACCCGTGGACGGCCGGCCTGCTGGAAACGCTGGACCCGGCCAGCGAAGCCGGCCTGGATGCGTGGCTGACCGCGCCGGGCGGCGCACGGGTGTGGGTTCCCGCTGGCGGCCCGAGGGCGGGCGTGTTCACCGCTGGCGCGGACGTCCGGGGCCTGCGTGACCTGCCGGCGCTGATCGTATCCGGGGCTGATCTCATGGCGGCGGTCGCGGACCTGACCCGGGACACCGATGACGCGGTGATCGAGGCCGAGCTGGCTGCCGGGGCCGGCCAGCCGCACGACCGGCTGCTCGGGAAGCACAGCGTGGCGCTGCTGAACCGGGGCACGCCGAGCAGCCTGGTCACCCCGGACGGCACGCTGCACATCACGCTGATGCGGGCGTCCAGCGCCTGGCCGTGCGGGGTGTGGATCGACGGGCCCAGGCGCACGGTCCCGGACGGCAGTAGCTTCGCCTGGCAGCACTGGAGTCACACGTTCCGCTACGCCCTCGCCGCCGGCGCCGGAGACTGGCGTGACGCGGGCTTCGTGCCAATCGGCCAGGAGTACAACCACGACCTGATCGCCGTCGAAACCGGCCAGCACGACGGGGTCCTGCCGTCAACGGTCAGCCTGGGCGAAGTCTCAACGCCCGGCCGGGCGCGCCCGGCCGCGCTGCTGGCGGCGCTCAAACCCCGCGGCAATCCGCTGGCCAGCGGATTGCCGGGCCCGCCCTCGCCGGAGGCGGGCGTGACCGTCCGCCTCCGCGACGCCGGGGCGCTGCCGGGCGACTCGGCTCACGCGGAGGTGAGCCTTGCCGGCGGAATCTCGTCCGCCCAGCTGACCGACCTCACGGAGAGGACTGAGGGGGAGCCGCTCGCCGTGGCGGGCGGGTCCGCACTGGTACCTGTGTCCCCTGCAGGGGCGGTTACCGTGGCGATCGGACAGGCAGCATCCGTCTTTTCACGGATTCAGACCGCACAAACCGGGGCAAATACCGCGCCTGAGCGACCGCTTCCAGTACAAAGTGCGCCTCCGGCGGCCGAGGTGGCGTCGGCTGGCGGGGTGGCCGGGGTGGCGCCGGCTGGCGGGGTGGCCGGGGTGGCGCCGGCTGACGGGGTGGCCGGGGTGGCGACGGTCGGGGGGGAACCCGCGCAGCCGGTGTTCACCCGGTACTGGCTCCACGGCAAGGGGCCGGCGCCCGCGGGGAACCTGCCGGTCGCCGTGCACGTATCCCCGGACCGGGTCTCGCTCAGTGCCCCCGGTTCGCCGGCCGGGCTCTTCGCCGTGACCGTGGCGTGCGGGCCGGCCGGCGCGGAGGGCGAGGTGGCGCTGGACGTGCCGCCCGGCCTGGCCGTGGCCTGCCCGGACGGCACGCCGACCGGGCCGTTGCGCTACTCGCTATCTGCCCGCGGCTACGCGCGCTGGGACCTGTCGGTCCTGGCGCTTCCGGGCGCCTCGCCGGGGCGGTACTTCCTCGCCGCGCGAATCGGTGACGATCTCGGCCAGGTCCTCGAGGACACGGGGCTGATCACCATCGGGGAGCCACCCGGGCCCGCGCCGGGCCAGCCGCGGCCGGAGCTGCTGTCCGCGCTGGAGGCGGACCGGGAGGCCCGGGCGGCGGAGGTCGAGGTGGACCTGGTGCCGACGTTGCTGGAGCTGGCCCCGGGCGAATGCGGCACGCTCACCGTCCGGCTGACCAACCGGACGGCCGGCTTGCTTCGTGGCGAGTCGCAGCTCGTTTCGCCGTTCGGCAGCTGGCCCAGTATGGGGCCGTGGGCTCGTGGCTTCGCCGCTGGCCCGGGCGAGACCGTTCTGGTGGACTACGCCGTCACGCTGCCCGCTGATGTCCGGCCGGCATCGCAGTGGTGGGCGCTGGCCAAGGTCATGTACTTCGGCCGCGTGCGGTACAGCGGCTGCTCCCAGATAGGCGTGACCCCGTAATTAGTCCACCGTCCCGGCGATCTCGGGTGCGCTGGGACGGTTATGAGTTACGGTGATCGTCACCGGGCATGCCGGGGCAAAGAGGCCGCGGTCATGGGGAGGTTGGCATGCATATTAACGCTGGTGACACCGCCTGGATGCTGACCTCCACGGCGCTGGTGTTCTTCATGATGCCGGGGCTCGCGTTGTTCTACGGCGGGCTGGTGGGCGCCAAGAACGTGATCGCGACGATGGTCCAGTCCTTCGTGGCGATCGGCGTGATCAGCCTGCTGTGGGTCATCGTCGGGTACTCGCTGGCGTTCGGCGGCAATCACTGGGGCGGCGCGATCGGCAGCCTGCAGTGGGTGATGCTGCACAACGTCAACGGCACCCCGAACATCTACGCGCCCACGATCCCGTCGCTGGTGTACATGGCGTTTCAGATGAAGTTCGCCGTGATCACCCCGGCGCTCATCGCTGGCGCGTTCAGTGAACGGATGCGGTTCCGCGGCTACCTGGTCTTCATCGGGCTGTGGTCGCTGCTCGTGTACAGCCCGTTCGCGCACTGGGAGTGGGGCGGCGGGTTCCTCGGCTCGGGCGGCCTGCACGCGATCGACTTCGCTGGCGGCTCGGTCGTCCACGAGCTGGCCGGCGCGGCGGCCCTCGCGACCGCCATCTACCTCAAGCGGAGCCACCGGCTCGAGGCGCCGCACAACATACCGCTCGTGCTGCTCGGCGCAGGGATCCTCTGGTTCGGCTGGTTCGGCTTCAACGCGGGCAGCGCGACGTCCGCCGGGACGGTCGCGGGCTTCGCGCTGGTGAACACCCAGCTAGGGGCCTGCACCGCGATGCTCGCCTGGATGGGCGTCGAGTGGTGGCGCCGGCGCAAGCCATCGGGCGCCGGCATCGCCACCGGTGCGGTCGCCGGGCTGGCGGCGATCACCCCGGCGTCGGGATACGTGCCGCCGTGGGCGGCGATCATCATCGGCGCGGCGGCCGGGATCCTCTGCTACGGCGCCGTCCACCTCAAGGACATATTCCACTACGACGACTCCCTCGACGTCGTCGGCGTGCACATGGTCGGCGGCGCGATCGGGGTCGTGCTCACCGGCGTCTTCGCCAGCCTCGCGGTGAACGCGGCCGGCGAGCATGGCGGATGGACCCAGCTCGGCCGCCAGCTCGTGCTGGCCGTCGTCGGGATCGCCTACCCGTTCGTCATGACCTGGATCATCCTCTGGGTCACCGACCACACGGTGGGGCTGCGGGTGACTCCGGGGGACGAGGAGGCCGGCCTCGACTTCAGCGAGCACGCCGAGGTCGCCTACCAGCAGGTCACTCCCGCCACGGCCGGGGCAAGCGCCACCATGGTGGGCGCTTCGGGCGACGGGCAAGCCACCGCTCCCGAAGGGGCGTAACCGGGCGGCACCAGGCCGTTACCCGCCAGGCCGTTCTGCACGGTGTGCCGGCGCGATGTCGAAACCGGGGACCTCCCGTTCGTGGAACTCAGTGAGAGGGTGCCCTGGGGCGCCCGGTCCAGACAACTGGGAGGCGATGGATGAAGTACCTGTTGCTTGGCGCGATCACCGAGGCAGGCCAGCAGCTCACCGGGCCCGACCTCGAGGCGTGGATGGCGGAGATCGGGGCCTGGTACGAGAAGCAGGGCACCGCGGGCACGCTCGCCGATGCCGGATACCAGCTCGACTTCCCCCACAAAGCCAAGACGGTGCGGGCCGGCGGGGTGACCGACGGCCCCTACATCGAGTCCAAGGAGGTCCTGGCCGGCTACTCGCTGTTGGAGACCGACACGATCGACGAGGCAGTGGAGATCGCGAAGACCTGGCCCGGCGTGGACCGGGACTGGATCGTGATGGAGCTCCGGCCGGTCATGACGCAGTAGCGCGCGTCACAGCGATAGCCGGCGGGCGAGCAGCTCGCGTTCGGCCGGGTTGGCGGCCAGCGCGAGCGCCCGCTCGTTCGCGGCGCGGGCCTGCTCGGGCCGGCCAAGCTCGGTGAGCAGTTCGGCCCGCACGGCGTGATAGAGGCGGTAGTCGCCGAGTTCGCCGGCCAGCGGCTCGACCTCGGCCAGGGCGGCCTGCGGGCCGATCGCGAACCGGGTCGCGACGGCGCGGTTGAGCAGGACTACCGGTGACGGCGTGACGAGGTACAGCCCGCCGTACAGCAGCCGGATCTGCGGCCAGTCCGTCTGCCCGTAGCTTGGCGCCTGCGCATGGACCGCGGCGATGGCGGCCTGGATCTGGTACGCGCCCGGGCGGCGCATCGCCATCGCGCGGGCGAGCAGACTGGCTGCCTCGTCGATGAGGGCCCGGTCCCACCGGGACCGGTCCTGGTCCTGCAGCTGGACCAGCCTGCCCCAGCCGTCGAACCGGGTGGCCGACCGCGACTCGTGCAACAGCAGCAGCGCCAGCAGGCCCAGCACCTCGGGCTCGCGCGGCATGAGCCGGTGCAGCAGCCTGTTCAGCGCCACCGCCTGCATCGCCAGGTCCCGGCGGGCGGGGGTCCGCCCGGCGCTGGCCAGGTAGCCCTCGTTGAACACGAGGTAGATCACGGCAAGCACCTCATCCAGCCGGTCACCCAGCTGGTCCGGATCCGGGATGCGCACCGCGGTGCCGGTCTCCCGCAGCGCCTTCCGCGCCCGGGACAGCCGCTGGGCCATCGCCGGCTCGGCGACCAGGAACGCGGCCGAGATCTCGGCCGTGGTCAGGCCGCACACGGCGCGCAGCGTGAGCGCGATCTGCGAATCCCTGGACAGCGCCGGATGGCAGCAGGCGAAGACCAGGCCAAGCAGTTCGTCCGCCTCGCCCGCGTCGCCGTCAACGTCGAGCCCGAGTGGCTCCGCCTGGCCGCCGTTGGCGCCCGCCAGCGGTGACGTAGCCGCCAGCGCCGCCAGTTTCTCCCGGCCCGCGCGCTGCCGGCGGAGCCTGTCCAGCGCCTTCCGCCAGGCGGTGGTGGCCAGCCAGCCGCCGGGGTTAGGCGGATGGCCCTGGCCGGGCCAGTGCTCGAGCGCCTCGATGAACGCGTCCTGCACGGCCTCTTCCGCCAGGCCGACGTCGCCGAGCCGCGCGGCAAGCATCGCCCGGATCCGGGTGGCTTCCTGGCGGTAGATCTTCTCGAGCTCGCCGGTACCCTCCACCCCGCCAGTGTTCCAGCCCAGCCTGACAGCCAGCCGGGCCTGGGCGACGTGGGCAGCGGCCGGTCAGGTCGCGGGTCGGCTGTCCCAGAGCTGCTGGGCCTTCTCCCACTCCTGCACGGCGCTCGTGCCGTTGCGCCGCAGGTCCTCGACGAACCGTTTACGGTCGGCCTGGCGGAACTCGATCTGCTCCGTCTCGTACATCACCGCCGCGGTGCCGGCCCGCCGGTGGCCGCGGGCGTCCAGCAGGCGGGTCAGAAACGCCTCCACGTTCGCGGCGCTGGTCCAGGCCGCCTTGTACGCCACCCGGCCGCCCCGGTCGATCACCCACGTCATGTTCGGCATAAGCCCGTAGGCGTGGTGCACGGTGCCGGCCAGGTCGTCCACCAGGATGTCGCGGCGGATCCCGGCCTCGTCGCGCAGCAGCTGGGCGCCCGCGAGCTTGCGCTGGAAGCTGTCATGCCAGGGCACGATCTCCCCGGGGTGGGCCTCCCGGGTGTAGAGGAAGACCCACGCGGCCTCGGGATGCCGGGCTGCCGCGTCATCGAGCAGAGGACCCTCCGCTGAACAGTACGGTCAAGTGAACGAGCCGAACTCCATCACCAGCGGCTTGGCCCGCCACAGCTCCGAGAGCCTGATCTGCGCGCCGTCGCCGAACCGTGGCAGGGTAAAGTCCGGTGCCCGCTCCCCCGCGCGCGGCGCCTCCCGGAAGGTAGCCTCGTCCGCCACGTCGCTGCCTCCGGCAACGTAGTCGTCGAAGCGGGCGTAGTTGTACGGCGGCGCCCGGCCGAAGTCCGCTTCACCCTCTGCTCGCCCTGACCCCGCCACCCCACGCTCTGCTTGCCCTGACCCCGCCACCCCACCCATAGCGCCCTCCTGGGAGGCAGTCTGTCAGGACGGGCCGGGGCGTGGAAGGCCTGGCCGGGCCGCAGCGTTACAGTGCCTGGAGTGCGCTTTGCACTCCCCCGCGGCGAAGTGCGTCCGTGGGGACCAGGAGCGGAAGAGGTGAGGCTGACCGTGGCGCTGCCCTATGATTCCGCAGCCAAGTTCGCCGAGTATGCCCACCCGCAGATGATCGTGACAACCGACTGGGTGGCCGCGCACCTCGGCGACCCGGGCCTGGTGGTAGCCGAGTCCGACGAAGATGTCCTGCTGTACGAGACCGGCCACATCCCCGGCGCGGTCAAGCTGGACTGGCACACCGAGCTCAACGACCCGGTCACCCGCGACTACGTCGACGGCGCCGGTTTCGCCCGCCTGATGTCGGCCAAGGGCATCACCCGGGACACCACGCTGGTGCTCTACGGCGACAAGAACAACTGGTGGGCGGCGTACGCGCTGTGGGTGTGCTCCCTGTTCGGGCACCCCGACCTGCGGCTGATGGACGGCGGGAGGGCCAAGTGGATCGCCGAGGGCCGCCCGGTCAGCACCGAGGCCCCGGACCGCCCGCAGGTGGACTACCCAGTCACCGACCGCGACGACACCCGGATCCGGGCGTTCAAGGACCAGGTGCTCGCCCACCTGGGCCAGCCGATGATCGACGTGCGCTCCCCCGGCGAGTACACCGGTGAGCTGCTGCACATGCCCGATTACCCGCAGGAGGGCGCGCTGCGCGGCGGGCACATCCCCGGCGCCAAGAGCGTCCCATGGGCGCGGGCGGCCGCCGAGGACGCCACCTTCCGCACCCGCGCCGAACTCGAGGCTATCTACGCCGGTGAGGCAGGGCTGCGCCCCGGCGACGACGTCGTGGTCTACTGCCGCATCGGCGAGCGGTCCAGCCACACCTGGTTCGTGCTCCACCACCTGCTCGGCTACCCGCACGTGCGCAACTACGACGGGTCCTGGACCGAGTGGGGGAACAGCGTCCGGGTTCCCATCACCCGCGGGAGCGACCCGTGACGGCCACGGCACTCAACCCCCGGCTGCAGGAGATCGTCGACGAGTTCAAGGCCGTCCCGGACAAGGACCGGCTGCAGTTGCTGCTGGAGTTCTCCGACGAGCTGCCGCCGCTGCCCGAGCGCTACGCCCAGCGCCGCGACCTGCTCGAGCCCGTCCCGGAGTGCCAGTCGCCGCTCTTCCTGGCCGTAGAGGTGCAGAACGACGACACCGTCCGCCTGTTCTTCGACGCACCGCCCGAGGCACCGACCACCCGGGGCTTCGCCGGCATCCTGCACGCCGGGCTGGACCAGCTGAGCGCGGACGAGGTGCTGGCCACGCCGGGCGAGTTCTCCAGCCAGCTGGGGCTGCAGGACCTGGTGAGCCCGCTACGTCTGCGCGGCATGGCGGCAATGCTCGGGCGGATCAAGCGGCAGGTTCGCGAACGGCGCGGCTAGCGGGGACCGCGCTCCCGGCCGCCCAGGCGGCGACCAGCCCGCCGCTGTTGACGGCGAGGTGCAGCAAAACGGGCGCGGCCAATCTGCCCGAACGTTCCCGCAGCCAGGACAGGAGCACGCCGCCCGCGGTGGTCACTGCGACGCTCCCGGCCACGCGTGCCGCGGCCTGCGCGCGATTGCCCGCGAGCCCGTTGACGCGCAGAGCCTGGATGGTGGGGCGAATATGCCAGATGCCGAACACGCCGCTGGTCACCGCGATGGCGGCGGCACCGGGCACGACCCGGCGCAGTGCCGCCTGAAGCACCCCGCGGAAGGCGGCCTCTTCCCACAGCACGGTGCCGACGGGGATGCGGACCAGGGCCTGATAGGCGATCGCGCGCCCGTCGAGGGAGGTGATCCGCCTGTCGTCGAGGACGGGGCGGGTGACCGGCACGGCGGCGACGAGAAGCCAGCCGGCGGCCACCGCGGCGGCCAGCCCGGCGCCGAGCCGCCCAGGCGCCCACTCCTCGCGGCCGACGCCCAGGTCCGCCGCAGTCAGGCCGCTCGCCATGGCGGCCGACAGCGCGGCACCGGTGGCACAGGCGTTGAGCGCGGTGTAGCGCCGGTGGTGCCACGGGTGCCGGTGGATTACGTTGTTGTAGGCCGCGAGGACGGCACACGACGCGATCGCGAACCCGATGTCCCGCGGCCGGGAGCTTCGCACCGGGTCAGCCGCCGGGATGCACGACGCCGGTCTCGTAGGCCAGGACCACGGCCTGCGTGCGGTCCCGCAGCCCCAGCTTCATCAGGATGCGGCTGACGTGCGTCTTCACAGTCTGTTCCGCGACGACCAGGTGGTCGGCTATCTCCGCGTTGGACATGCCGCGGGCCACGAGGCCGAGCACCTCGGACTCCCGTTCGGTGAGCCCCTCGATCTGCTTGCGGCTGGGGGCACGCGGCGCGCCCATGCGGGCGAACTCGGCGATGAGGCGCCGGGTGACGCCGGGGGCGAGCAGCGCGTCACCGGCCGCGACCAGCCGCACCGCCTCGGCAAGCTCCCGGGCGGAGGCGTCCTTCAAGAGGAAGCCGCTGGCGCCCGAGCGCAGCGCCTCGTAGACGTAGTCGTCGAGGTCGAACGTGGTGAGCACGAGGATCTTCGGCGGGTCGGGCAGCGCCGAGATCTGCCGGGTCGCCTGGAGGCCGTCGAGCACCGGCATGCGGACGTCCATCAGGATCACGTCCGGTTGCAGGCTGGCCGCCTGCGTGACCGCCTCCTGGCCGTTCACGGCCTCGCCGACGACTTCGATGTCGTCCTGGGCGTTCAGCAGGACGCTGAACCCGGACCGCACCATCCCCTGGTCGTCGGCTATCACGACGCGGATGGTCACGGCGAGTCCGCCGGCTCGCCGTCGGCCAGCGGCAGGGCAGCGGTCACCAGGAACTCACCCTTTCCTGTCGGACCGGCCTGGAGGTTGCCGCCCAGCATGGTGGCGCGTTCACGCATGCCGATGATGCCATGCCCGCCGCCGCGGCGCAGGCCGGTACCGCCGTTCTGCTCCGGCGGGCCCTGGCCGTCGGGCGGTAGGCCGTCGTTGCGGACCTCGATCACCAGGGCCGCCTCTCCGTAGTACAGCTTCACCTGAACCGCCGAGCCCGGCGCGTGCCGCATGGCGTTGCTCAGCGCCTCCTGGACGATCCGGTAGGCGGACAGGTTCACGCCGTCGGGCAGGGGCCGGGGGTGGCCGGTGATGCGGCTGGTTAGGGTCACCCCGCCGCCGCGCGCCGACTCGATCAGGCCGGCCAGGTCGTCCAGCCCCGGCTGCGGCGCGATTTCCGGAGCCTCGCTGCGCAGCACGCCCAGCACACGGCGCAGTTCGCTGAGGCCCGCCAGCGCGCTGGCCCGGATGTCGGCGAAGCTCTCGGCCAGTTCCGGCGGCGGGTCCGCGACCTTATACGGCGCGGCCTCCGCCTGGATCGCGATCACCGACATGTGGTGTGCGACCACGTCGTGCAGCTCACGCGCGATGCGCTGGCGCTCCTGGAGCAGCGCGCGCTCTCCGGAGTGACGTTGCTCGGCGAACTCCAGCTGCTGGCGGCCGCTGCGCTGGGAGCGGACGATGAGGCCGGCGAACACGGCGATCGCCGTGAGGATGGTGGCGACCGTGAAGTTCTGTCCCTCGAAAAAGACCGCAACCAACACCGTGGCGCCGCCCGCGCTGAGCGCCACCCACGTCTTGCAGCGGACGCCGACCGCGTAGAGACACAGGCCATACACGATCATCCCCGGGATGAAGGTGTTCGAGGAGATCGACAGTGCTGAGGCGGCCGCGACGACCCGGCTCGCCCAGAACCAGCCGACCAGGCATACCGACCAGGAGGTCAGCGGGAGGAAGGAGCGCAGGGCAACCGGCGCGCAGAGCACAAACGCGACCAGGAGGTCCACCGCCGCGCCGGGCGTCCCGCCACCTGCCCTCCCCGCGTACGCGAGCTGGTGAGCGGTGATCCAAAAGCAGACGATGGCAATCACTATGTCGGCGGCGAGAACCAGGTCAAGCCGCCCGCGCTTCTGCCACTTCAGGCGCGGCAAGGGCGGGTCGGTGACACCCGCTTCAACCGTCGCCGCGATCCGGCTCCGGAGACCGGAGGCCCGGGTCCAAAGACCGGAGAACATGCACTCAGCGTAAGGCGGGGGCCGGCGGATTTCGTGACCCGCGAGATGCATTTGCGCGGTCGTACCTGAGTAGGGGGAGGTCTAGAGCACCCACCCGCGGGCGGCCGGTGGCTTCCCTCGGCCTGGCCCCCGTGGTACCCGCGGGGCAGGCCGGCAATGGGCTCCGCAGCGGGACGCAGACGACGGCTACGCGTCCGTAACTTCCTGGCCAGCGACACCGCTGAACAGGAAGGACTCGGGCCATGAGATTCCGCCGCACAGCCGCCATCGCAGGGGCTGTCACGGCCGTCATCGCAACGACGGCCGCCGTGCTGCCTGGTACTCCGGTCGACAAACCGCAGCCGATGCCCGCGCTCACCGCCAAGGCACTGTCGGCGCGTTACGCCACCGACGCACGCATGATCGCGCGGGCCGCGAGCATCGCGCGCCAGGCGGGCAACAGCAGCGAGGCCGGCGAGCTCGAGGGCATGAGCCACGAGCACTTCATCGACTTCAACCCCCGCGGGTCGGGCCTGGCCGTCGAGGTCATCGGCAACCTGGCCACGGCCACCCGGGTGGCCGTCCTCGTGCCCGGCTCCGACACGTCCCTGGCGACGTTCGACAGCCGGGGCACCGCCTCACCCGGTGGCGCAGCCGCCGCCCTCGCGGCGGAGGCGCACCGGCTGGACCCCGGCAACCACCTGGCGGTCATCGCCTGGCTCGGCTACAACACGCCGAGCATGCTCAGCCCGGCCGTCATGACGTCCGGCGACGCCGGGCAGGGCGCCGACGCGCTGCGGCCGTTCGTGGACTACCTCGCCGACCACGGCAAGCAGGTCGCCCTGATCTGCCATAGTTACGGCTCGGTGGTCTGTGGCCTGGCCGCGCCGAACCTGCCGGTCACCGACATAGCGGTGGTCGCCAGCCCCGGAATGGACGCCCCGTCCGTCCGGGCGCTGCACACCCACGCCCGGGTCTGGGCCGGCCGGGAGGCCAGCGACCCGATCCAGTACGTGCCGCACATCCACTTCCTCGGGCTCGGCTTCGGCCAGGACCCGATGGACCCCGCCTTCGGCGCCCGGATCTTCGCCTGCGGCGACGGCGGCCACAGCGGCTACTTCCAGCCGGGCGGCATCGCCCTGCGCAACCTCGCCTACATCGCCCTTGGTGACCCCGATCAGGTGAACCGATGAACGTTCAGCCCGCCACCAAGATCCGCACGTTCGCCGCCAAGATTGACGCGGCCACCCCGGCGCACCGGGACCGCACCGTCGACGCGCTCCGCGCCCTGGCCATCATCGGCGTCATCCTCGGCCACTGGCTGGTCACCGCGCTGGTACTGACCCACGGCCGGACGGGCACCACGGTGGCGGACAAGAGCCCGCTGCACGCCATGCCGTACCTCACCCCGGTGTCCTGGATATTCCAGACGCTGGCGATCTTCTTCCTGGTCGGCGGCTATGCGGCGGCGCGCAGCTACACCGGTGGCTACCGCGCCTGGCTGCGCAGGCGGCTGGTGCGGCTGTCCCGCCCGGTGGCGGTGCTCGCCGCCTTCTGGGCGTTGCTGGCGACCGGGCTCTACCTGGGCGGCGTGTCCAAATCGACTCTGCACACGGTGCTCACGCTCGTGCTGGACCCGCTGTGGTTCCTGGGCGTGTTCACCGTGCTGACCGCCATGACCCCGCTGGCCATGGCGCTGGTGCGCCGGCTCGGCGCGTGGGCGGCGGCGATCCCGCTGGCCGTCGTCGCGGCCGCCGACCTGGTGCGGTTCGGCCTCGGCGGGCCGGGCTGGGTCGGCTGGGTCAACGTCGTGGCCGGCTGGCTGGTCCCCTACCTGCTGGGGATCGCGTGGGCGCGGGGCTCGTTCCGCGGCCGCCGGGTCCCGGCCCTGCTGTTCGCGGGCGGTGTTGCGGCCACCGTGGCACTCGTCCTGTGGGCCGGCTACCCCGCCAGCATGGTCGGTGTGAACGGCGCCAGGATCTCGAACCTGAACCCGCCTACCCTGGCCGTCGTCACCTTCGGCATCGCCCAGGTTGGGCTCGCGCTGCTGCTGCGGCCCGTGCTGGCCAGGTGGATGCGCCGGCCTGTCGCGTGGGCGGCGGTCGCGACGGCCAACCTGTCCGCCATGACGCTGTTCCTCTGGCACCAGACCGCGCTCCTGTCGGTCACCGTGGCTGGCCTCGCCATCGGCCGGCTGCCCGGCCTGCACACGGCCCCGTCGAGCCCCTTGTGGGTCGCGGAGCGCCTGGCCTGGCTCCCGGCCTTCGCCGGCGTGCTTGCCATCCTGTGGGTCGTGTTCCACCGGGCCGAACGGGCACCACGCCCCCGGAAGCCGGTGCCGGTCAACCCGGAAGTAGCGGCCCTACGGGCGCCCGCCGATGGCGTTCTGATACCAATGGCCCGTGAGCCTGGACGGGCAGTGACCAAGAGGCGAGCGTGACCGAACCCGTGGCCTCGCGGCCCTATATGCCCGGCTACGGGACGCTTCCCGCGGCCGAGGGAAGCGGGCTGCTGCCGTGGTCGTGGGCGGAGGAGCGGCTGATCCGCTCGCACGACTTCTGGCTGGCCACGGTGACCCGCCACGGTGCGCCGCACCTCATGCCGGTCTGGGCCGTCTGGCAGGACGGCAGGCTGTGGTTCAGCAGCGCCAACGGGTCGCGCAAGTCGCGCAACCTGGGCGCGGAGCCTCGGTGCACCCTGTCCACCGACGATCCCATCGAGCCTGTGGTCGTGGCGGGCCGGGCCCGGCGGGTCACCGACCCCGGCGCACTGGCGGCCATGCTCGCGGCCGAGAACGTCAAGTACGGGACCGACTACGGCCTGGACATGGTGGACCCCGCGTCCAACAGCGTCTTCAGCCTGCGCCCCGAGTGGGTGTTCGCCCTGGATTCCAGCGACTTCACCGGGTCCCCGACCCGGTTCACCTTCGGCCCCGACCCGGCCTGAATCATGCTCAACGCGGGCGCTGGGCTCGGCCAGGTTACCGTGGGGTGGTGAATCTGCCCGGGGAGCCGGAGACCGCCGCCACCATCCAGATCCGCGGGTCGCGGCTGGTGCTGCGCGCGCTTCGGCCCGAAGAGATCGAGGACCAATGGCAGGCCATGGTGACCGCCGATCCCATGGCCATCGCCGAGCTCCCCGACGAAACCAGCTTCAAGGCCCGGCTGCGGCGATCGGGCCAGCTCGGGGATGGCTGGCTCGACCTGGCCATCGACCTGGACGGCACGCCGATCGGGCGGATCCAGACGTTCGCACCCGCAGGCAGGGTGCTCCCGCCGGGGACGTTCGAGATAGGGATAGGGCTGCGCGAAGACATGCGGGGCAGGGGCTACGGCCGCGAAGCGCTCGCGCTGCTCACCGGCTGGCTGTTCGAGCACGCGGCGGCGCAGGTCGTCGAGGCGCCGACCGATCCCGCCAACGTGGCGATGCGCACCGTCTTCGACCGCGCCGGCTGGGCGCTGGCTGGTTCTGCGGCCGAATACGGCCGCCAGTGGCTGGTGTACCGGATTACCCGGACGGAGTGGGCGGGCCGTGCCCTCGCCCCGCCGTGAGCGAGCGGCCTGCGGCGCAGTCCTCCCGGTAGCGGATACTAGGGCCGTGGCGGCGTGGAAGGACGTGGAGCAGGCAGAGCCCGAGTTCGCGGCGCGAGTGCGGCGGCTGTTCGACGCGGGCAGGCACAAGACGATCGCGACGTTGCGGGCCGACGGCTCGCCTCGTATCTCGGGCATCGAGTGCGAGTTCGCCGACGGTGAGCTCAGGTTCGGGTCGATGCCGGGAGCGCGCAAGGGCGCGGATCTGCGACGGGATCCGAGGTTTTCCCTGCATGGCCCGGCGTTCCACCCGCAGGAGGGCAAGGAGGCGGAGTGGCCGGGCGAGGCGAAGATCGCCGGCCGGGCGGTTCTGGCCGGGCCGACCGGCGACGAGCCCGACGGCGATCTGTTTGTTGCCGACATTTCCGAGGTCGTCGTCACCCGGCTGAATCCGAAGGCGACGTTGCTGGTCATCGAGTCGTGGACGCCGCAACGGGGGCTTCGCGTGGTGGAACGCGAATGACCAGGACGCTCCGGCGATGAAGACCGAACGGGTGGACTGAACTCCGCGCGGACAGGTCTCAGGAGAACTGGTCGGCGAAGTCCCAGGCGCGCAGGTCACCCGGTTCGAGGCGAATGAGGAGGTCATCGGCGTTATGAAGCGTCGTACTCGTCGTGGCGGCGCCACCACATGCCGGTCTCGTTGCGGCCGAGCGGGGCGCGGTCCAGCCACGGGTACATGCCCCACACGGCGTCGAGCCCGCGCTCGTACGCCGAGTAGGTGTGGTACACGACGCCGTCCTCGAGCGCGAACGCGCTCATCCCGGGTCCTTCGCGCCGGTAGGTTTCCCAGTCCGTGCCGACGATCGCCTCGGCCCAGGCGTTCCAGGAATTCTCTTCGCCGGCCGATGGCCGCAGGTCACTCACGCGGAAGTTGTACTCGACGGCTCCGGCGTCCCACGCCTCCTTGGTGTGCCCTACCTGGAAGTCGTAGTTGAAGTCGCTGCCGTAGGACGACGCGAACGGGAAGCTCCAGCCCATCCTCCGCTTGTACGCCTGGATCTTCGCGATTGGGGCCCGCGACACCGCGGTCAGCGTGACGTCGTGATTGGCCAGGTGGACGACCGAGCCGCTGAACCCGTCGGCGATCGCCGAGCACGACGGGCACCCAGCGGTGTAGTCGGGCCCGAACATGAAGTGGTAGACGAGCAACTGCGAGCGCCCGGCGAACAGGTCGGCAAGCGTCGCTGTGCCCTCGTCGGTGTCGAACCGGTACTGCTTGTCAAGGCGGACCCAGGGCAGCTCTTGCCGCCGCCGGGCTAGTTCGTCGGTGCGCCGGGTCAGCTCCTTCTCGGCCTGGAGCAGCTCCAGCCGGGTGGCGAGCCATTCTTCACGTGTCCCGGTCTTGTGACTGGTCATTGTCTGTCTCCTTGTTGTCGTTACATCATTGGCGGGCTGAGCAAGGTATGAGCCGGCGAAGAGCGGCACGGCCCGCACGCCGCCGACGCGCCTGAGCACGGCCGGGGCGGCGCCCGGCAGCATCATCGCCGCCATCATCGCCACCCACACGGCGATAAAGAAGCCGAACGAGCCGAGATGGGTCGCGGTTCCCACGTCCATCCCGTTCATCTGCCAGACCGCGACGACCCAGCACGCGGCGGCCAGCCCGACCGTCCCGGTGAGCGCGGCTGCCGTGGCAGCTGGCGTTGCCCGCGCCGCGATCGCGGACCGCACAGGGCTGTTGGTATCGCCGGCTGCTGGCGACGGCGTGTTCTGCGGCTCAACCCTCATCGACGCCTCCGTGATCAGCCATGGTGTTCTCGGGGCCGGTTCTGGGGCCCGCGGGCGGGCCGGCCTGGCGGGAAACAAGTAGCAACCGGACGGTTGCTAACATATGGCAACCGTCAGGTTGCGTCAAGGCGGCGTCCTGGGATCACCGGGAGGGGGCGAAGCCACGGTCGGCCAGCTACGGGTTTTGCGAATCCGTGGCCGGCTTCCGGCTCTGCCGATGAGAGGCGTCAGCCTTACCTAAATGCGCGCCGAATAAGTCGGCCGGCGGCGGGTAGCTGGTGGCCGTGGCTAGAGCGAGAACTGTCGCCGGGTGGGCCATCCCCGGCATCATCGTGTTCTTCTTCTGGGTGGTCGTGGTAGTCCTGGCCATCATCCTGCTGGCGTTCATCGTGCACTGGGCCGGCGGCGGAGTGCTCAACCTGAGGCTCGGGCACTTCCACCTGGACGTCGGCTTCACCTGATCGGGCCCAGCCGGGCGCCTGGTGGAGCTGATTTCGTTGTTGGTGTCGGGCCACGACGAGTTCGCGCCGCTGATTGCTTCTCACAGTGTGGGGGTGCCCGCCGTTGATTAAGCTCCATTGGCGTCGCGGGCGCCGACCCTAGTCAGTTGGCCTGGCCGGGTTCCGGGTCGGCGAGGGTTGGGGCGTCGGTGGGATAGAGCCCGGCGGCGAAGCCGTAGACCTGGTCGCCGGCCCGGGGGATCTGGGCGAACCGGCGGGCGAGTTCCTGGACCTGGGCCCAGAAGGCGCGCATCTCCCCGACCGGGATGCGGGCGTGAACGAGCGTGCACCGCAGCTGGTCGGCCGCGTGGGCCGCCGCCGACTCGGCGGCCGCCTCCGCGAGCCCGTTGATGGCGGCCACGACCTGCTTGTCCTCCGGACGGTGCAGCGCGCCTATGTAGAGCGTGCGGGCGACCCGGCCGTAGTACCGCTCCTCGATCGCCCGCACCCGCCGGGTGCGGACCACGCGGAAGAGGCCCGCATCGACCAGGAAGCTCACGTGGTAGGCGACCGTGCTCTTGGGGCGGCCGACCGCCCGCGCCATCTCGGTGACCGTGGCGGCCCGCTCGAGGACCAGCTCCAGGAGCGTGGCACGCAGCGGGTCGGCCAGCGCCCGGAGCTGCCCGGGCGCGGTGACCACGAGCATGTCCTCGAGGTCGTAATCTGGGATCCGCTCATTGACCGGCATTACTGGATCATACTAGAGTCGTGGATCATTCGATCACCATCGTCCATGACCGGAGTGTAGAGATGGCCGAAGTCGTGCTGTTCCACCACGTGCAGGGACTCACCGACGGGGTGCAGGCATTCGCTGACCAGCTGCGAGCCGTCGGGCACACCGTGCACACCCCGGACCTATTTGGCGGCCTCCGGCCAGCGACCATCGACGACGGCGTCGCGCTCACCCGGAGCATCGGGGACAAGGAGCTCGACGAACGCGCCGACCGAGCCGTCGTCGGCCTGCCCAGGGACCTGGTGTACGCCGGCTTCTCCTTCGGCGCCGCTACCGCGCAGCGGCTCGCCCAGACCCGGCCCGGCACCCGCGGCGCGCTGCTCTATGAGGCCTGCATCCCGATCACCGGCGAGTGGGCCTTCGGGCCATGGCCCGACGGAGTCCCGGTGCAGATCCACGGCATGGACAAGGACCCGTTCTTCGCCCTGGAGGGCGACATCGACGCCGCCCGCGAGCTGGTCGAGACGCTCGGGCCCGAGCTGGCCGAGCTGTTCGTCTACCCAGGCGACCGGCACCTGTTCACCGACAGCTCACTGCCGTCCCACGACGCGCGCGCTACGGCGCTGGTGGTCCAGCGCTCGCGCGACTTCCTCGGCCGGGCGGGCTAACACCCCGACCCCGACCTGGCCGCATTGCGCGACAGCCTGCCCTGGACCTGGCGCGTAGGCTGGCGCAGCCAGGGGAGGTGAGCGTGGCCCGTCACGCATGCGATTGGAGTGTGAGATGGAGACGTGGGATGCCATCCGGGCGCGCCGCAACGTGCGCCAGTACACCGACCGGCCGATCGCCCACGAGAACCTCGAGCGCATCTGTGAGGCGGGACGGCGGGCGCCGTCAGCGGGAAACTGGCAGCCGTGGGACTTCGTGGTCGTCACCGACCGCGACCAACTGATCGAGCTGGCCAAGGTTTGGGACCCGGGCGGGCGGCACATCGCCTCCTCGGCGGCGACGATCGCGATGATGGCCAAGGAACCGGAGGACGAGCGGCAACGCGGCTGGCTGATGCTCGACTTCGGCCAGGCAACGGCGAACATGATGCTGGCAGCGGCCGACCTCGGCATCGGCTCGGGCCACTCGGCGGTCCGCGACCAGGAGCAGGCGCAGCGGGTTCTGGGGTTCCCTGGCGGCTACTTCGCCGTGTTCCTGATCGGTCTGGGCTACCCGGCCGACCGGCCGCTACGGCCGCTCGCCCGGCCCAACCGCCGGCCCTTCGATGAGGTCGTCCACTGGGGCCGCTGGTAGCGAGGAGCGGACCATGAACATCGCTACGGCCAGCCTCGAAGCGCACATGACGATGTCGCTGGACGGTTTCATCGCCGACCCCGGCGACGGAGTAGGGCCCTTGTTCGACTGGTACGACGCCGGCGACGTCACGGTGCCCAGCGCCGATCCCCGCTGGACGTTCCACGTCGACGCGCCGAGCGCCGGATTCCTGCGAAGCATGCTCGCCGGAAACGGGGCGCTGGTGTGCGGGCGCCGACTGTTCGACATCACCGATGGGTGGGGCGGCCGTCACCCCACGGGCGTGCCGGTCTTCGTCGTCACCCACCGCCCAGCGGATGACTGGAGCGAGCGGCACCCCGCCGCGCCGTTCACCTTCGTCACCGATGGGGTGGCCAGCGCGGTGGCCCAGGCAAAGTCGGCCGCCGGAGATAAGACGGTCTCGGTCGCCGGCGGTCCCAGCGTCATCCAGCAGTGCATCAACGAGGGCCTGCTGGACGCGATCAACATCTCGCTTGTCCCGGTCCTGCTCGGTGCGGGGATCCGGTTCTTCGACAACCTTGCGGCTGCCCCCGTCATGCTGGAGGATCCGGCCGTCGTCGAGGGCAGCCGCGCGACCCACCTGCGCTACCCGGTCCGCAAGGGCCGATAAATTCGCCACGAATGACAACCGAACGCGGCGCAGCGCGCCTCTTGCAAGTGTGAGGACCGCGATGGCGAACGGCCGTCCCTGGTGAGCCGCAGCCGCGACGCCGAATACACGGAGTACGTCGCGGCCAGGCTGTCGTCGCTGCGCCGGCTGGCCGCGGTGCTGTGCGATGACTGGCAGCGCGCCGATGACCTCGTGCAGGCCACGCTGACCAGGCTCTACGTGCACTGGGGGCGGGTCCGGGAGGCCAGTCACGCCGACGCCTATGCCAGGGCCGTGCTGGTCCGGGAGTTCATCCACGAGCGGCGCTCGGCCTGGGTGACGCGGGTGAGCCTGAGCGGCGCGGTGACCGGCTCGCCGGCCACGGCGGTGGATCACGACGCCGCGCTGGACCTGCGGGCGGCGGTGGCGGCGCTGCCGGCCCGGCAGCGCGCCACTTTGGTGCTGCGCTTTTATTGTGACCTGACCGTCGACCAGTCCGCTGAGATCCTCGGCTGCTCACCGGGGACGGTGAAGAGCCAGACGTCCCGGGCCCTGGGCGCGGTGCGCCGGGCGCTCGGGCCGGCGCACGCCACCGGTTCCGGCGACAAGCCCGCCGCACCGGTTGGGCATGACGTCTCCCGAGGAGTCTCCGACGATGATTGAGTCCCAGGTACGCGCGCTGTTCATGGAGATTGCCGACGGCGAGCCCGACCCTCCGCGGGTGGATACCGAGCTCGCTCACCGCCGGGGGCGTGCCCGACTGCGGTGGCGCCGGGCCAGCCTGGCGGGCACCCCGGTACTGGCGGCCGCCGCGGTCGTCGCAATCGTCGTGGCAGGGGCCCCATTCCGGCCCGGCACCGGCCCGGTGGCCGGAGGGCCCACGGCGCCGCGCCAGTTCAGCCCGCTGGTCCCGTACCTGTCGTTCGGCTGGCTGCCCGCCGGAAACTCGCTGGTGTGGGGCGGCACGAGCCGGCAGGACGTGTGGGTGACCGGAGCGCACAAGCTGGAATCCCCCATCAGCTGGTCGGTCAGCGTCGACGCAGCCGGGAAGTGCCACCTCACCGCCCGCGCAACGGAGCTGAGCTGCTCCACCACGGCCCAGAAGGGTAATCCCATAAAGATCACCGGCCGCGCGCCGGCCGTGCGCGGGCAACGTGCGTACTGGGCGGGCCCGTATCTGGTCTGGCAGTACGCCCGCAACGGATGGGCAGAGCTGTTGCTGCCTGAGGAATACCGCGGCTCGCCGCGGAAACCCGTATACCTGCTACCGATGTACCGGCGCGAGGCGGTCAAGATAGCAGCCCACATCAGATACGGCGCGGCCACGCCGCCGCTGCTATTTCCGGTCCAGTTGACCCACCTGCCCAGCCGGTGGCGGGTGACCAGCCTGACCTACCTGCCGTACGCCGGGGTGCTGCGGGTCCGAACCTATTCGCTGGGCGCGGGTCCCCCCAACCTTGGCGCTGACGGCGGCCTGGTATACGAGACCGGCCTGCCTTGGTTCACGATCGACCCCGCCACCCGGCGCACCAACCGCTGTTACGCCGAACCGCACCGGTCGATCCGCGAGATCATCAACGGCTACCGGGTGGTCGTGACCCACCAGCCCTTCGGCAGGCTGGACCTGTGTGCTGGCAAGGCGGACGGTTTGTCGCTATACATCCTTGAGTTCGGCCCGCACCCGGCCTTCAGCACGGCCGATATCTTCGGCCACCATATGCGGCTGCTCGGCGCCAACCCGGCGAACTGGACCAGGAAACCCATCGGATGATGGGCGCGGTGGCGCTCCAGGAGTGTTTCCCGGCCGGCTGCGGCGCGCTCGGCATCGGTGACGGACGGATCGCCGTGGACGATCTCCTCACCGTGCTCGACGTAGGTCCACACGGCAGGTCATCGCCTACGAGACAGGCCTGGTCAGCCCGGGCGCGCCCCCATCCCGCTGACGCCGCAAGATCCCGGTAGTCGAGGCCACTAGGCCCTTGCATGGTAGCTGTGCCGGTCAGCCGATCCAGACGGACTGCAGCGCCCGGTAGATGTTGCCGCCGAGGATGGCCTGGATGTCGGCGTCGGAGTAGCCGTGCTGGACCAGCCAGCCGCAGATGTTCGGGAAGTTCTCGGTGGGGTTCTCCAGGCCGTCGACGTACACGGCCGGCTCGAAGGCCGGGCCCCTGGCCGCGCCGATGCTGAGCAGGTGCGCGAAGACCCGGTGCAGCGCGACGTGATCGCCGTAGAGCGTGTCCGGGCCGAACGCCACGTGGTCGAGGCCGACCAGGTCGGTGCAATAGCTGAAGTGGTCCATGACCGAATCGATCGAGTGCCGGGGGTGCGCCGCCGACAGCGTTGTGTGCGGGGCGGCCGACATCCCGATCACTCCCCCGGTCTCGGCGACCGCGCGCAGCACGTCGTCGGGCTTCATCCGCGGGGTATCCCAGACCGCCCGCGCGCCGGCGTGGGTGATAAACACCGGCCGGTCGCTCTGCGCGCAGGTGTCCAGGGCGGTGCGGTCGCCCGAGTGGGACAGGTCGATGGCCAGCCCGAGCTTGTTCATCCGCGTCACGGCGCGCCGCCCGAGCGCGGTCAGCCCGGCGTCGTTCCGTTCGGCCAGCCCGCTGCCGAGCGCGTTGGCGTCGGAGTAGGCGATCCCGATCTGCCGGAGGCCCAGGCCGTAGAGGACGTCGAGCCGGTCGACCTCGTTCTCGATCGGCGTGGCCGCCTCAAG
>Ga0070698_100002065_pt1 | contig 22307 bp, 17 predicted proteins | sample KBSK1502metaG_FD_65477 | JGI IMG/M metagenome (GOLD analysis project Ga0070698, IMG submission 65477) | Corn, switchgrass and miscanthus rhizosphere microbial communities from Kellogg Biological Station, Michigan, USA - KBS K1-50-2 metaG | ecosystem: Host-associated > Plants > Roots >...
CAAGATTTAGAAACTAATTTAGAGTACTTACTGCGTCCTTGCCAGCGGGCTCTGGTGGATCACTGGCCCCGACGACAATCGGCCAGAATGGCTCCCTTTTTCAGTGGCGCTGACACAAAGAAAGCGGCAGCAAGCTGCCGCGCTCCAGACGCGAGTGTAAACGGCCTGAGCTAGCACAGAATTGAGGAATGTCAAGTGCAGTTTTTGATGGCAGCTAGGCGGACGAGCTGATGCAACAATCTTAGCAGTATACACTCATATTATATCCTCCGATGTAGATCACATCCGCACTCGTTGTCAAGCACGTCGGGCAGCTCATCTGCTGTGTTTTATGGTGGTTACATCCCGGCAAGGACTCAGGCTGGAAACCAGATGAATAATCAGAGCCACGGCAGGGTCAAGGCTCACAAGAATCCCTAACAATCCGTCGGGAGGCTCCTATGAAAAACTACGGGAGGTGTGTGTTAACTGCGGCCTGCCTGTTAGGAGCTACGCGTTGCTGTTAAAGGGACTTGGGCTGATGAACCGGCAGAGTGACGTCTTGCTCTACTTGGGGATCGGCATTGTGCTGACGACTTTGGCGGCGATGCCGCCCGTGCTGCGAGCGATTTGGAGGAGAACAGAAAACGATCTTTCGTGGTCCGGAAAGCAACGGTCCGCGGGTAGATGTTCTCGGCGGCCGCCCATTGTTCCCGTACTTCCGGCTGCTGGCGGTAGCGATTGCGGTGATCGTGGCAATGGTGTTCTTCTTCAACACCATCGTTCGCGTGACCCGGATCGAAGCCGGCTACGTTGGGGTAGAAATCAACCTGGCAGGCACGCAGCGAGGCGCTTCGGACATCCCGGTACGAACCGGTTGGGTGTTCTATAGCCCGCTGAAGACCCAAATCATCGAGTTCCCGACCTTCGTGCAGACCGTGAAGTGGACTCGGGACTTGAACGAAGGGCATCCGGTGAATGAGGAAATGGGCTTCAACTCGAAAGAAGGGATGCAAATCTTTTCGGATGTATCCCTTTCGTATGCGATCGATCCCGCGAAAGTGCCGGATTTCTATGGGAAGTACCGCGTGACCCAACTGGAGAGCTTCACACACGGCATTCTGCGAGACATCGTAGGCAACTCGTTGAACGAGGTGGCCTCCACCTACAACGTGGAAGACATTTACGGCGTGCACAAAGCAGACTTCCTGCAGAAGGTGCAAGAGATGGTTCAATCGAAGATGAGCCCAGTAGGCGTTGGGATCCAGCAGTTTGGCTTCATTGGAGCGCCGCGTGTGCCGGAGGTGATCGCTCCATCGATCACCGCAAAGGCGCGAGCGGTCCAGGAAGCGGAACGTGCGAGGAACTGGCGATGACGCAGGCCGAAGCGGCGAAGAAAATCGCCGAGGCGGAAGGTGATGCACAGTCGGCGATCAATCGAGCGAAGGGCGAAGCGGAGGCAAATCGCATCCGGCTGAGCTCGCTGACGACGCAACTGCTGGAGTTACGGCGGCTGGAGAACCAAAGGGCGCTGATCGACAAATGGAACGGTCAGTTGCCGACGGTCGAATCCGGCGGAAGCGCGGGTGGATTGATCTTGCAGATGCCGCGACCACAGTGACCGTTCTGTAGTTCACAGACGAGGCTGGAAGAGACGCCGCTTGGCTGATGGCCGGGCGGCGTTTTCTTTCCTAAATTGGTCGCGCTTAGGAAGAGCGGACAGACAAGAACGTCTGTCCTACCCGGCTATTGCTGGCGAAGGGCAGTGATGGGATCGATGCGAACGGCGCGCCAGGCGGGAATGGCCATTGACGCGAGGCCGACAAGTACAGTGAAGGCCGCTGCGGCGGCGTAGATCGCAGGATCGGCGGGGCTTACGGAGGCGAGCGTGGAGGAGACGACTCGCGCCAGAGCCGCGGCAACCAGCGAACCAGCGACCAGCCCTGCCAGAGCAAAGGCCATGCCCTGCCACAGGACCATACGCAATACCTCGAGCGGTTGAGCGCCGAGGGTGACGCGAATGCCGATTTCACTGGTGCGCTGGGCCACCGAATAGGCCATTACGCTATACAAACCGATCGCGGCGAGTAGTAGTCCGACGCCGCTGAGGACGGTGAGGAGAGTGGCAGCGACTTTTGCGCCAAAAAGAGACCCTCCAATGTATTCGGTCATCGGCTCGGCGTCGAAGAGGGTCAGCCCCGGATCAATCGCCGTCGACTCGCGGCGTATTGCGGCAATGGAGGCGCTTAGCGGGCCGGAAGTGCGCACGTGGAAGGTCAGCCCATACTCGGGCCGGAAAATCTGACGAATAGGGATGTAGAAGTATGGCTGCGCGCTTTCGGTCAGGCGATGGTACTTGCTGTCTTTGGCGACACCGATGATGGTGAACCACTCGCCCCATCCATGAACCTTGCGGCCGATGACGCTGCGATTGGCGATAAAGCGGCGCACGAACTCTTGATTGACGATCATTACTTTTTGCGATGTGGCGTCGTCGCGCAGATCGAAATCGCGCCCTTCGAGGAGCGGAATCTTCATGGAGTCGAAGAAGCCGGGTGAAACTAAGTCGCGATAAATCTTCATGTTCTCGTTGGGGCCAGGGACATATCCTTCGACCTCAAGGGGTTCCCAGTTTCCCCCAGAGAATCCCAGGGGCACAGAATCGTCGTAGCTGACCGCGGTGACTCCAGGCTGCTGCTCGAGCCGGGCGCGCAAGCGACGACAGAACTCGTCGGTCTGCTGGGCCGTATAGCCAGCCGTTGAAAAATCGAATTGCGCGAGCGCTACGCCATCAGGGACGAAGCCGGGATCGATTGCGCGGACGGTTTGAAAGCTCTTTAGGAACAATCCGGCGCCGACAAGAGCAACGACCGCCAGAGCCACTTCGGAGACCACCATAAGGCCGCGGAGGCGGTGCGTGTGAGTACCTGAGGTTGCGCTGCGGCCACTCTCTTTAAGCACGTCGTTGACGTTGGCGCGTGAGGCGTGCAGCGCGGGAGCTAACCCGGCGAGGACCGCGACGACGACCGCGAGACCTGCCGTAAACGCAAAGACTTGGCCGTCCAGAGGCGGAGTAAGCATGACTGGTTTGGCGACGCTCGGAAGGAGCCAGCGAAGGGCGCCGCCGAGCCAGCTTGCCAACAGCAAGGCGCAGGCGGAGCCCGCGAGGGCTAGGAGCAAAGTCTCGGTCAGGAGCTGGCGAGCCAGCCGCATAGGGCCTGCGCCTAATGCCAAGCGGATGCTCAACTCTTTAAAGCGGCCAGTAGCGCGGGCCAAGAGCAGATTCGCCAGATTGGCGCAGACGATGAGCAAGACCACGCTGGCAGCGCCCATGAGGATAGTTATCGGGCTGAGGAGTATGGACTGGGTACCGAAGTGCGATTGCCACACGGGAAGCACTACGGCGCTAACCCCTTTGTTGGTGTCGGCATCCTGCACGGCCATATGGTCGGCTAAAGCCTGGACTTCAGCGCTGGCCTGCTCGATGCTGGCGCCGGGGGCTAGCCGGGCCAACAGAGTGAAATTGCGCGTATTTCGATCGCGCAACATCCAAGTGCCGGTATGGGTCAACTGGCCGTACATCGTGAGCGGCACCCAGAGCTCATAGTCGAGGCCGGAACGCGTGCCGTGAAAGCCCTCCGGAGCGATTCCGATGATGGTAAACGGCGTGCGATTGATGCGAAGGGTCGCTCCTAGGGGAAAAGGGCCGGAGCGGTAGTGGGCTCGCCAATATCCATGACTGATGACGACCACGGCGTGAGTGTTCTGCGCGTCATCACGTTCCGTGGCCGAGAAGAATCGCCCAGCCTCGGGCGTGATACCAAGCATGTCGAAAAAATTGCCGGAGACCATCTCACCCCAAACGCGTGAAGTGTTCGGTGCATCGCCGACGGAGAAGACGTTTCCGATCCGCGCGGTGACGAGGTTTACCAGGCGCAGATTGTTTCGGAAGTCGCGAAAGTCCAGATAAGAGCTGGTAAGTGGCTCGCCGTCTGCCGCTTTATTCTCAATCGCGACGACGCGCTCGGGTTGGCTAGCGCCAGGGAGCGGGTTGAGGAGCATGGACCGCATCCAACTGAAAACTGTGGTGTTCGCGCTGATGCCGATGGCGATGGTGAGAATTGCGACGGCGGCAAATCCGGGGTTGTTGCGGAGCGTCCGGAGAGCGTAGCGAAAGTCTTGGGCCAAGGAGGCGGACATAGATAAGACCTGCTTCGACTTTTGTCGCGTACGAGATTGAATGTGGAGCATCCCTTGTACCAGCCCTAAGTTACTGGAACTAGGCACATTTCATCAACTCGACGCGTCCGTTTTTGGGACGGAGCTTGCGCGAAAGCGAACGATTGGGGGCGCTAGCGTGGTGCACGGCGGAAGCGAAAGCGGGGCAGGCCGCCGCATTCCACATTAGCTAGAGGAGGCGGAGCTGGCGAGATTCGAGGGCGAGGAGTTTCTGCTTGGTCGGAAGGCCGCCTCCGAATCCTGTGAGGCTACCGTTGCTGCCAATGACGCGATGGCAAGGAACAACGATGGGGACGGGGTTGGCGCCGTTGGCGAGCCCAACGGCACGGACAGCCTTGGGATTGCCGATGCGCTCGGCCAATTGCAGATACGAGATGGTCTGTCCGTAAGGGATGGTCTGAAGACAGCGCCAGACGCGAAGTTGGAAATCGGTCCCTTCGAGAGCGAGGGGTAGATTGAATTCCTGTCGCTCGCCGGAGAAGTAGGACTGAAGTTGGCGGATGGCTTCGGCAAAAGGAGCCGGGTTTGGCGTCCAGTGGGGATCGGCAGATTGGGGATTGCGGCGATGGACGAAGCGGATTTCGTGCAAGGCGTGTTCATCGCCGATGAGGAGCAGCGGGCCGACGGGGCTATCGATTGGGGTGTAAGAGAGGGCAGTCATAGCGGAGTCGCTACGGTCATTTTGCCTTGATCGGGGTGGAGGAGTCGAGCGCACGCAATTGACTCACGGCCGCGAGAGATGGGATTTCACCGCAGAGGGCGCAGAGAACACGGAGAACACGGGACAGAGGATGCACGGCGGGAAGCGAAGAGGACATACAGGAATGCCTGTCCTACTGTAGGGCGGTATATACTTGGGGGCCGATGCGATCGAGACCCCCGGCCTCCTTGCTGCTCGGTATCGCCCTCCTGGCTGCGTTCACCATTTTCATTACCTGGCGAGCCAAAACACTAGAGGGAGCGTTGCGCGACCGGGGTCAAACCGAGTTGCTCAATCAGCTTGCGCCGAGCTTCGAGTTGCCCGCGCTGGACGGACATCAAGTCTCTCTGGCGGATTATCACGGCAAGAAAAGGCTTGTGGTGAGCTTCTGGGCGAGCTGGTGCGGGCCGTGCCGTATGGAGATGCCGGTCCTGCGGCAACTTTACGAACAGCAGCGGAAAAAGTCGGACCGCTTCGAAATCCTGGCGATCAGCATCGATGAGGAACGCGCGCCAGCGGAGAAATTTGCCAAGGAGATGAAACTTCCTTTTCCTGTTTTGCTCGACCTATCGAATAGCACGGCACACGCGTATCAAGTCGACTCGATTCCGATGTTGTTCGTGATTGATGAAAATGGAAAAGTGATTTTTGGCCACACGGGATTTGAGTTCGGCATAGAAGTTCTGCTGGCGCATCAACTCGGGCTGAAACCCGGCACTGTAGGAGCGACGGATGGCGACGCCAGCCATTGAGTTTCGCAATGTTGCGAAGGTCTACCGGAGAAGGTTGACCGGGCAAGAGGTGCCGGCACTGAACGGAGTGTCATTCGAGGTGTCGCGTGGAGAAGTGTGTGCATTTCTCGGCCCAAACGGGGCAGGGAAAACGACGAGCATCAGCATCCTGATGGGGTTCTTGTATGCGGATTTCGGCGAGATTCGTGTGCTGGATTGTGAGCCAGGCGATATCCGCGCCAAAGCGCAGATCGGATTCTTGCCGGAGAATTTTGCGTTTTACAAGTATCTGAATGCCGAGAAATTGCTGAGATTTCATTTCGAGTTGGCAGGCGGCGCGGCCGGTGAGTCTACGGGAGTGATCGCGGAGCTGCTGCGCAGAGTGAAGCTGGAGAGCTACGAAAAACTCAACATCGGGAAGTACTCGCGGGGCATGGTGCAGCGACTGGGGCTGGCGCAAGCGCTGCTGCGCGATCCCGATCTGCTGGTGCTCGATGAGCCGACTTCGGGACTCGATCCCTCGGGACGCAAGGAAGTGCGGGATTTGATGTTTTCGCTGAAAGCGCTGGGGAAGACGATTTTTCTCAGCTCGCATCTTCTCTCTGAAGTGGAGCAGATTTGCGATCGCGTGATCATCATTGACCGGGGGCGTTTGGTGCGAGCGGGGCGGATGCAAGAGTTGCTGCGTGAGGGAGACCAGGTGGAGATCGTGGCGGACCGGCTGCCGCAAGAGCTGGAGGCAAGCGTAGTGGAAGCAGGCGGCGCGATCGAGCGAGGGACGCAAAGCGTGCGCATCACAGTGGCAACGGCACAAAAGCGGGAGTTGGCCGAGAGACTATGGGCGGCGGGCTGCGATGTCATCAGCATAACTCCCGCTAGGAGCTCGCTCGAAGAGGTGTACATGAAGCTGGTGGGCGACGGCGCAGCTTCCGGATCACCGGGATTGCCAGTATGAAGATAAAAACTCTGGCGTGGAGCACGTTCGGCAGCTTTCTGCACAACCGGCTGATTTTTGTATTGCTGATCATTTGCGTGGGAGTGGTGCTCATTATGCTGACGCCGTTGCTCGGCATAAAGGCGATGGCGTCGGCGCAGGGCGCCACCCAGACGCAAATGATGGTGCTGCAGCTGGTGGCGGCGATTATGGGATTCGTGAGCGGATTCGGAAGCCTGCTGGCGGCGTGGGCGGCAGCGGATAGCGTCGGGTCGGAGATAGCTTCAGGAACGATTCTGGCAGTGATGGCGCGGCCGGTGCGGCGCTGGGAATTCCTGGTCGGGAAATTCTGCGGGGTCATGCTGCTGATGGCGGTGTATGTGCTGATGATGTTTGGACTCAGCTATTTGCTGGCTTGGATCGGAGGCGAGCGGATTCAATCGACGCGGTGGGTGCTGCTGGTCTATCCGATGGTGCGATATGCGATCTACGCCGCGATCGGCGTGGCCTTGGTGCCTGTGTTTCGGCCGATTGCGACGATGGGCTTCGTTGCACTGTTGGCGCTATCGGCAGACCTGGCCTCTTCGCCGAACTTTGGGCAACGCTGGGAAATGGTGCGACAACTTATGCATGCCCTATATTGGATACTTCCGTCCACGGATCTTTTGTCGGAAACGCGATTTTTGGAGCTAACGCAGGCATCCCTGAAGCAGGCCGGCTGGGCGGAACACCTGACAACGATCGCGTATGGACTGGACTATGCGCTGGTGTGTCTGGTGTTGGCGATGTGGTCGTTTCATTACCGAAGCTTGAAGCGGGATTGACGGAGGAGTTGCCGGCTTGTGTTTGTACGTTTGAGCTTGGAATTGCCGCCGCGGCATTGTGAAAACCGGACAGACAGGAATGTCGGTCCAACTTATCGCAGATAGCCCCAATTGTGGAGCTTGTCAGAATCTTCGGCCCAGCGGTCGCCGATGTCGGTGCGGTAGTACATGTTGGGGATGAGGATGTTTTTGATGCGGCCATAGACCTGAGCCTGCGCTTGCTTCATGGTCTGGCCGGTGCCGACGACGGCCAGAACGACGCCAGACGTGCCGGCAATCAGCCACTGTCCATTGACCTGCTTTACGTCTTCGATATGAACTTCGTCGGGTGTGCCTTTCTTGAACACGATGGCATTGTTTTTCGAAAAGGATTCGAAGGTGGCTTCGTCGTCGAAGGGGAAAGGCGGAACGACGATGCGGACACCGATTTGAAAACCGCTGCGGGTGCGCCACTTCGGGTCACAGCCGTTGGCGAGCTCCCAAAAAAGATCGCTGATGGGCGTGAGAATACCTTCCTGCTGAATCATTATGGTCGGATAGCCAAAGCGCGAAGTGAACTCGAGCGGGTAGATGCCGTTGTTGTTGACGATACAGTTCAGGTCGATGTAGCCGACGTAGCCCTCGGAGGCGAGCTTCGGCTCCATCTTCAGGAGCGTCCGATAGAAAAGCGTGTTGGGCTCGCTCCAGAACATGGCGGTGCCCATTTCGCCGGTGGGGGGACCGACCTCGCCGGGAAAAAGCTTCTTGTGCTCGAAGTTGATGTTGATGGGCGTGATAAAACGCTTGCCATTAAAGAAGGCGCCAACGGCCACTTCCACGCCGCTGATCCGGCGTTGCAATTGGAAGACTTTGATGTCGTCGGAGAAGGCCTTCTTGTAAGCCTCCAGCATGCGAATCACGTCTTCGCCGTCTTCTTCTTCGCCGACGAAAAGGCGCCGCTTGACGTTTTGGGCTTCGCCGCTGGGCTTGATGACGTAGCGGTCGGGATTTTTCTTGACGAATTCGATAGCTGGGTCAAAGGACTCAAAGTCTTCGTAAGGGATGATATTGACCCCGGCCTTCTTCAGCTCTTCCTGGCCGAAGGAGCGGTCGTCTTCCAGGCGGTCCGTATATTCGGTGCCGCCGATGACGGGCTTACTGGCAGCGCGAAGTGCTTGAGCTTTGGCGCCCTGGCCGAGTGTGTCGTCAAAGACGATGATGTCGGCCCATTCGGCATCTTTTTCCCAATTCGTGGACTTGGGAACGAAACCGTCGGCAATGTCGCGCTCTTTTTCGTTGTCGATGTAGTAGCGGACGTCGTGGCCTTCTTTGAGAACCTGCCAGGCAATGTCACCGATTAGACCCGAAAGCGATACGAAAAGGAATTTCCGTTTATCCATTAGCGATTGCGCCGGCGCCCCCTGCAGCGCTCGGCGAAAACATTCTAGTCACAAGAATGCGCTGGATTATAACAGTTTGTTGAAAATGGGTGAGGCCTGGCGAAAGTGGCGAGGCAACCCGCCGCCGCCGGGCTAGGCATCAGAACGAGTGGCCCTGTGCCAGGGACTTGAACTCCAGGTATTCAGGTCCGCGCCCGGGGTTTTGGGCAAAGTTCTGGCTCGGCCTGTCTTTTGGTTCAGGGTATACTAAAATCGCCTGTTCCGACCGTTGTGCCAGAACGGCCCTGTCTTGGCGGCTCGGAACGGCGTCCGACGGGAACCCAAAGCGGTGGGTGGCTCCCGGTGCGACTGGAAAAATCAGGGGAGAGGTGAACGTTGCATCGAGAAACTTCAGGTAGAACCGCGAGGCGATTCACTTCATTGGTCGCCGCCAAGGGATTGGCGACCCTGTTTCTAATAGGTGGCTTCCTATTTTTGAGCGCTACGCCCAGCGAGGCGCAGAAGATTTTTCATAAGAGAAAGAAGGTCAACAAGTCCACTAGTCCAGACAACACCGCGGAACCCGACAAGGTACTGTACAGCCGAGCGCTGGAGGACATTAAGCGAGGACGGCACGAAGTCGGCCGCCTGGGCATGCAAACCCTGATCAACACCTATCCGGATAGCGAGTATCTAGCGAAGGGCAAATTGGCGATCGCCGATTCGTTTTACAAAGAGGGCGGAACGGCGAACATGACCCAGGCCATTCAGGGCTACAAGGACTTCGGAATTTTCTTCCCTTTCCTGCCAGAGGCGGCATACGCGCAACTGCAAGTGGCTAACGCACACTACCAGCAAATGGCCAAGCCGGACCGCGATCACACACAAGCAAAATTGGCGGAAGAAGAGTACCAGACGTTTCTGCAGAAATACCCGAAGGATCCGCTAGCGTCCAAGGCGGAGCAGCGGCTGCGAAACGTGCAGGAGATCATCGCGGAAGGCGACTACCGAATTGGATATTTCTACTACGTCAAAGGAGATCAGCGAGCCGCAGCCGCGCGGTTGATCTCCGTAACCAAGCGATATCCGCTATACAGTAGGTCCGATCGAGCGTTGTGGATGCTGGGTGACATTTTTGAGAAGAGCGAGCACAGAGAAATTGCCTCGCAGTATTATGCGCAGATCGTTCGGAACTATCCGCTGTCTGGGTTGGCGCCTGATGCGAAGAGCAAGTTGAGCGCCTTCAAAGTGCCGGTGCCACAGCCAGATCCGAAAGCCCTTTCATGGATGACAGCGGAGCAGAACGCTCCCCGCCAGCACGATGGTTTGATTAAGCGTCCACTGGCGCTAGTCCGTACGGGCCCACACGCCGAGTTCATCGCGGCGGCGAGAACGGGCGCGCCGAACCTACAGCCGGAAGCTGACAACACTTCGGCCACAGACATTTTGAGCGGTGGCAACAGGTCGCAACTAGGCGGGCCTGGCGGAGCGGCTGGCAACGCGGCGGTCGTGGAAGTTGTAACGCCGGGAAGCGGCGGCAATAGCGGTACGGAGAACGCTCAGCCCGCGCCTGCGGACGGCGCGCAAAATGCCTCACCGGCAGCTACGGAAACAAACGCAGGCACCACTTCCATGAGTCCTTCGACGAATCCAAGCGTAGACGCGGCGCCCAAGAGCGACGCGCCAGCTACAGATTCTGCTCAACAGCCGAATGGGGCCAATGGAGACACCTTGCAAGGAAATTCGCAGAACGCATCGGACTCGAAGAACCACAAAGAATCCAGCAGCAAGAAGAAGAAGGGCCTCCATAAAGTTGTGCCCTGGTAGCGGCAACAAGGTGCAGGGATAGCGCCGTCGACATGCTGGGGCTCTACGGTTTCAGGGTCCCGCATCTAAGACTGGCTAGTTTCGCACTTTCGACGTCGCGGGCCTCCCTGGCAAAACGCACAGTATTCACTTCCGACACACCAATTCCGGGTTGGCGTTGACGCCTTATACCCGGAATGCTCCAATGATTTGAAGCGTGGTTGTGTGTGAACGCGAATTGCTGCTTGTCGCGGACGTAGCAACGGCCTTCCATTACCCGCGAGCGAGGGTGTTGCGTTCGGCGTTGCGATGGCTTCCCCGGAGGGTGTTCGGTGGCGAAGATCCTGGTTGCAGATGACAACAGTAACATCCAGAAGATGGTGGGTCTTGCCCTGAAAGATCACGGGATTGACGTCGTGGCCGTCGGGAATGGCGAAGCCGCAGTCCGAAAAATCGCAGATGTACGCCCGGACTTGATTTTAGCTGATGTGTTCATGCCCGTACGGAACGGGTATGAAGTCTGCAAGTATGTAAAAGAAGATTCCGCGCTGTCACACATCCCAGTGATTCTGCTGGTGGGGGCCTTCGATCCCTTGGACGAGCAAGAGGCGCAGCGAGTGGGGGCCGATGGCGTCCTGAAAAAGCCGTTCGTACCGCCCGATCCCCTCATATCGATGGTTAAGTCCGCTCTGGTCCGCGCGGGAGTTCCGCATGCGGGATTTGCGCCGGCGTCCGAGCAACCTCCAGCAGAAACCGCGCCGGAGGCACCGGCCCGAGTTCCCGCTGTCATGCCGTTGCCCAAGCCGGAACTGCCTATCGAAGAAGCCGAGTCGTTCGTTGAGGAAGTCCCGGCGCGTCCTGCCGCACTGAAAATTGAGACGGGTTCGCAGCCGCTCGCATTTGGCAACCTGCTGGGAAATGCGAGCCCTGAGCCGGAAGCGGACCTTGGCAATATCCCGACATTGCATCCCGAATTGGCGCAAGAGCGAGATTGGCGAGCTCTACAGCCGGAAGAGGAAGAAGAAGAGGAAACGGCGGAAGCGAAGTCTTCGTGGCGGCGCGACGTAGGAGATGAAAGCTTGCCCGATGAAGCTGCTCCGGCGACGAGCGATTGGCGGAGCCAAGGCCCGAGCGCGCGCAGCGGCGGTCGCGAGAGATGGACGCCGACACGAGAGAGGGAGGATCTACTGGATGCTGCGGAGGCATCTGAGAAGGTCACCGCGGTGGCGACGGAAATGAAAAGCGCCCCGCCGTCAGCTCCGTTCGCCCGCGATGCCTGGGCCGCGGCGATTGGGACGACCTCGAATCAAGAAACAGCCGTCGCCGAAGCAGAAAAGGAGACGGTTGCTCCGGAAGCGGCGGCAACTCCGGAACTTACGGCAGAACGCAGACCTGCTGAGCCGGAAGGAACTGCTGAGCCATCGCCGACGGCTGATACGATTACACCACCGACGGTGGAACCCGAACCATCGAATGCGGCGACTTCATGGTTCTCGACGGCACCTAGTCCTTGGGATGCGGAAGCCCTGAAAGCCAGCCAGCTCGCATCTGCTTGGGAAGCCGCCGCTCCTGTGGTCGCACAAGAAACAAGCGCGCATGCAGAGTCCTCGACGATTCCGACGCCTTTCAACGCCAGCCTCGCCGCTGAGGAGATCGAGCTGGTGTCAGAGCGCACCGCAAGCGCGATCTCCGAGGTTGCCATCGAGACAGCTCGCGAAGAGGTGGCGAGTGCGGAAGGGCACGACGCGCAGGGGACGAGCGTATCAGATCACATCCGAGAAGAAGTATCAGAGAAGACAGCGGACGTCGACATTGACGCCGTAGTCACGAAAGTCCTTGCCAGGATGAAGCCAGACGTCCTGCAGGAAGTTACGCGAGAGATTTTGAAGCCGGTGGTCGAAGCCATCGTCCGAGAAGAATTGAGTTCGAAAAAGCTATAAATCTCTTTCACGCCGCTTGCCTCGCTCCGCGATCATCAAGGGGAAAGACGCATAAAAATACCTCTGCTATGCAGAATTGACGTTGCCGATAGGCACCTCGTATAGTCAAAGATTACCCTTTGTCACGAAAAGACACACGTCAGTGTGTCATGTAGTTTCGCCAAGGAGCCTGGCGCCGCATGGGCCGCGAAATCGCCAAAGCCTACGAACCGCAGCAGATCGAACCTCGTTGGGCGGAGTTCTGGGTGAAACAGGCGATTTTTCGGGCGGACGCAAACGCGCCGGGTTCGGTGTTTTCTATCGTGATTCCGCCGCCAAATGTGACGGGCTCTCTGCACATCGGCCACATGTTGAACCACACCGAGATTGACATCCTGACCCGCTGGCATCGCATGCGCGGCTACAACACGCTGTTCCTGCCAGGTATGGACCACGCAGGAATTTCGACGCAGCGCGTGGTGGTTCGACAGCTTGCCGAACAAGGCGTCGATTACCGCAAGTTGGGACGCGAGGAGTTTGAGAGACGCGTGTGGCAATGGAAGGAAGAAAGCGGAGGAACAATCCTGCAGCAGATGCGGCAGATTGGGGATAGCTGCGATTGGTCGCGGGAAAAGTTTACATTGTCGCCGGAATTGTCGCGTGTGGTTCGCGAAACTTTTGTGCGGCTATATGAGGAAAGACTGATTTATCGCGACAAACGGATGACGAACTGGTGCCCGGTGTGCTTGACGGTGCTGAGCGATCTGGAAGTGCTGCACGAGGAGAAGCAAGGGCACTTGTGGCACATTCGCTATCCGATCGTGGGCTCGAAGGACGCGGTGGTAGTGGCGACCACGCGGCCGGAGACGATGTTGGGCGACACCGCTGTGGCGGTGCATCCAGAGGATGAGCGCTACAAGCACTTGATCGGGAAAACTGTGTTGCTGCCCCTGGCGAATAGAGAAATCCCGATCATTGCGGATGAAATGGTAGACAAGGAGTTTGGAACCGGAGCAGTGAAGATTACACCTGCCCATGACCCGAATGATTTCGAGGTCGGACGACGACACGGTTTGCAAGACATCGATGTGATGACCGATGACGGGCGGATGAGCCCGGCGGCAGGCAAATATGCGGCGATGGGTCGCTTCGATGCCAGGAAGAAAATTGTAGAAGACTTGAAGGCGCAAGGGCTGCTGCACAAAGTAAGCGAGCACACGCACTCGATTGCTTTGTGCGAACGGAGCAAGACCATTGTAGAACCGCGCGTTTCAATCCAGTGGTTCTGCAGCATGAAGCCCTTGGCGCAACCAGCGATCGCAGCCGTAGAGCGCGGCGAGATTCGCATGGTGCCGGAAAACCGGCGCGAAGAGTATTTCAACTGGATGCGGAATATTCGGGATTGGACACTGTCTCGGCAGCTATGGTGGGGGCATCGTATTCCCGCCTGGTATTGCCGGGAGCATGACCATGTGACGGTCGCGAGAGAAGCGCCGTCCAAATGCGCGACGTGCGGATCGGAGCAGTTGACTCAAGATCCGGATGTGCTGGATACATGGTTCAGCTCCGGCCTATGGCCATTTTCAACGCTGGGTTGGCCCGCGGAGACCCAAGACTTTAAGACGTACTATCCGACAACGCTTTTAATCACTGCATACGACATTTTGTTCTTCTGGGTAGCGCGGATGATCATGCTGGGCATTCATTTTACGGAAAGAGTGCCCTTTCGCGCGGTGTATCTGCACACGTTAGTGCGAACGGCAAGCGGCGAGAAGATGTCCAAGTCCAAGGGCACAGGCCTCGATCCTGTGGTCTTGAACCAGAAATACGGGACGGACGCAATGCGCTTTTGCCTGGCGTCCATGGCTGCGCCGGGAACGGACATTGTACTTTCGGATGATCGGTTAGCCAGTGCGCGGAATTTTGCGAACAAGATTTGGAATGCGGCGCGATTTTTGTTCCTGAAGCTGGAGCAGTTCGAAGAAAGTGGAATATCGCCGGAAGAATTGGCTGGACCAGATGCTCGCATCAACGCGCCCTACGCTGCCGGTGCGGAAGCGTCACTTGTTGACCGCTGGCTGTTCGCGCGGCTGGCAGAAACCGTTTCGAGGCTTAATGCTGCTCTGGAAGATTACAGATTCCACGAAGCGGCTCAGAGCGTTTATCAGTTCTTCTGGGGCGACTTCTGCGACTGGTACATCGAGTGGGTGAAGCCGGAGTTGGTGAGCCCCACCCAGGAAGCCGCGCGAGTTGCGTGCAAAAATATATTTGCCGCATTTGATGCGGCGCTTCGGTTACTTCATCCAGTGATGCCGTTTTTGACGGAAGAGCTGTGGCACCAGTTACCGCAGCGACTAGGGGCCAAATCGATTTCGCTGGACGCTTTTCCCATAGCGCGCGCCGAATGGAAGGACGAGTGCGCGCTGAAGCAATTCGGCTTGATACAGGACGTGATTGTGGCGCTCCGGAACATCCGCGCAGAAATGAAGTTGGATCCGAAGAAAAAGGTGAGCGCGGAACTATCGGCGGCCACCGGCGAAGTGCGGGGCGTGATCGAGGCTAATCGCGATGGGATTATTAGTCTAGCCGTGCTTTCCGAGCTCAAGACTTCGGGCGAACGCTTGCCACAAGCAGGCGGGATCGTGCGTTCCGCGCCGCAATTTGAAGTGCGCATTCCGTTTGCCGCGGATGTGTTGGACATCGCGGCTGAAAAGGCGCGCCTCCAAAAAGAGATCGAGCGCCTTACCAAGACGATTGTCTCCAAGGAAGAGCAGCTGGCTAATCCCATATTTAGGGACAAGGCGCCAGAGAAAATCGTCCGAGCAATGGAAGCGAGTCTTGTGGAGCAAAAACAGGAATTGGCAAAACTGCAACAGCGGCTTGCTGGACTGGAGGAGGCTGCGTAGTTCGCTCATCCTCTCTCATGGATTGGTATTCCACCGAAATAGATAAACTCATTCGCCAAGCCCTGCGCGAGGACATCGGGGCGGGTGACGCAACTTCCGAAGCCACCATTCCGGCGACGGTCGTGGAGCGTGCCCGCATTATTGCACGCGCGCCGCTCGTTTGCGCCGGATTGCCGATCGCGCAGCGGATCTTTCACGAGTTGGACCCCGAGATGGAAATCCAAGTATTGGCGAACGAGGGTGATACCGTCGACAAAAGACGCGCTCTGATCAAGTGCAGCGGGAACGCCCGGGCGATTCTCGCCGGAGAACGAACGGCGCTCAATTTCGTGAGCCACCTGAGCGGTATCGCCACACTCACTGCGCGTTTCGTCAAAAGGCTTGCGGGAACAAGCACCAAAATCCGCGATACTCGAAAGAGCACGCCGGGATTGCGTGCACTGGAAAAATATGCCGTGCGGATGGGCGGCGGCACGAACCACCGATTTGGACTCTACGATGCAATTTTGTTGAAAGAGAATCATATCGCCCTGTCCGGCGGGATTAAGGCTGCACTGGAGCGGGCGTACGCATTCGCTTCTCTGCGAACTGCACGGGCGGGGGTCAGCACCTACGAGTCCACAACACAGCAGTCCCAAACTACGAACAGTTCTTTGCCGATCCAAATTGAAGTGCGCGACGAACGTGAAGTGCGCGAGGCCCTCGAGGCTGGAGCAGAAGCGCTGCTGCTCGATAACATGACGCCAGAAGCCGCAAAGTCGTGCGTTATATTGGCGCGCAAGATTCGTCCAGATTGCGTGGTCGAGATTTCCGGCGGGATCACACTTGACAACGTCCGCGATTACGCGGAAACGGGCGCAGATTTCCTTGCTTCAGGCACGCTGACCCACTCAGCGCCTGCGGCGAACCTGAGCCTACTTGTCGACAGCATCGACGAAAAGTAAGCTTACGGGCGTCGCTCGCATTCGCTAACCGGCACAAATGGCCATCCGAACGAAAGTAGTGTCTGATGCTCTTCCGGGCACAACAGACCGGCGGCTCGCCGCGTTGCTGACGTTGCTAGCGGAAAACGCAACCATCGTGGTCAGCGGCGCCCGGATCGCTAAGGAAATCGGCGTATCGCGCTCCACGGTGTGGCGATGGGTGACGCGACTCCGCGAGCTTGGCGTCCGCGTGAAAGGACAACAGCACACGGGATATTTTTTGGAAAAAGTACCTGACATTCTCACACCCGACATGCTGCGACGACGACTGAAGGGTAGCCTGTTTGGGAAACGCATCTACCACTTTTTCAAAGTGGATTCGACGAATCGCGTGGCGCTGGAATTGGGGCACGCTGGAGAGCCGGAAGGAGCGCTGGTGCTCGCTGAAGAGCAAACAGCCGGACGCGGCCGCGCCGGTCATACGTGGCATTCGGAGCGCGCCGCAGGCATATATGTCACGCTGCTGTTGCGACCCGGGTTGGCACCTGTACAAGCTCCGTTGCTCACTATGATGGCGGGCCTTTCAGCGCGTTCGGCGATTCAAGACCACACAGGGCTCGACGTGGATCTGAAATGGCCAAACGATCTTCAGATCGGCGGGAAGAAAGCAGGCGGGATTTTGACCGAAATGCACGCTGAGCCGGCTCAGGTGCGTTTCGTGATCGTGGGACTAGGTCTCAACGTAAATCAGGAAAAATTTCCTGCCGAACTCATGGGAAGCGCAACGTCACTGCGAGTGGAGACAGGACGCCAACAGTCGCGGCTGGAGCTGCTGGTGCGGTTGCTACGCGAATTCGAGAGCGACTACAATCGATTTCTGGCTGATGGGGCGCAGTCCATCGTGGAGCGCTTTACGGCGGCATCCAGCTATGCGCGAGGGAAACGTGTTCGCGTGACCAACGGCAGGGAGAGTTTCACCGGCATTACGGCGGGAGTTGGCTCCGAGGGATTGTTGTTAGTGAAGCGCGAAAATGGGCAGGTACTGCCGGTGATTGCAGGTGATGTTACGGAAGAAAGGCGTCAGGAAGCCAGGAAGTAGCAACGCCTAGACAAGCGCGCAGTTTCGTCGTTGCACTCAGAGATCGGATGGCCCGGATGCTTTTGACTATTGACGTTGGCAATACCAATACCGTCCTGGGTGTCTTTCGCGGAGAGGAGTTGATCGCGAACTGGCGATTGACGACCGCGAGATTGCAGACCGTCGACGAGTACGGCGTGTTGACGCGCAATCTGTTCACTCTAGCTGGGCTGGACGGTGCCTCGATCAGTGGAGTGATCATCAGCTCTGTTGTGCCGCCCGTGAACTGGACAATCGGAGAAATGGCGCGCATTTATTTCGGGCACAAAGCGCTGTTTGTGGAGCCTGGAATTAAAACGGGAATGGCGGTTCTCGTCGATAACCCGCTGGAAGTGGGAGCCGACCGCATCGTGAACGGCGTGGCGGCTTTTCACAAGTATGGGGGACCGTGCATTGTAGTGGATTTCGGCACGGCCATCACTTTCGATGTGATTTCGGCACGCGGTGAGTATCTGGGCGGCGTGATTGCGCCCGGTTTGGGAATCTCGTCAGAAGCGCTGTTTGCACGCGCCGCAAAGCTTCCACGCGTGGAGATCAAGGATCCAGGCAAAGTGATCGGAACCAACACTGTAACGCACATGCAATCTGGACTGTATTACGGTGCCATCGACATGGTGGATGGCATTCTGACGCGGATGAAAGCGGAACTCAAAACGCAAGCAACCGTTGTCGCGACAGGCGGGCAAGCGAAACTCGTGGCGAGCGGGTCAAAACAGATCCAGCATACGGACGAGTTCTTGACGCTTATGGGTCTGAGGCTCATCTGGGATAAGAATCAGCCAGCCGAGTTACACAGGACGGCATCAGGGACTCGCGGTTCGCACGTGCCCGCTCCAACGCGCAAAGTTCAGACATAAGCGACTGGTGGTGCCACAACCCGCTAACGAGCCCTATGGACGGCTGGAACTACTTCAACTATTTCACGGAAATTGAAGAATACTTCTGGAAAAAACGCGGAGCGCACCTACTCGTCTCGCCTCTGGACTGGGCCATTATGGAGACGTGGCAGAAAGCGGGAGTACCGTTGGAAGCGGTACTCAAAGGAATAGACCAAGCCTTTGAGAGCTACCAGAGATCGCGGCGGGGAGCGGGGAAGGTGCTCAAGAGTCTCGCGTATTGCACGGACGCGGTCCTTGAAGCGGCGGAAGAAAGCCAGGAGGCAGCGGCAGGCAAGACACCGCGTAATGGACGGGCGGCAGCGGAGCCATTCTCGCGAGACGAATTGCGGGCTTATTTGACGAAGAATGCAGCTCAAATCAAAGCGGCTTCCGAAGGAAAGGAATTGGGGCATCCGGAACTCGCCGCATCGCTCGCAGAAATTGCGCAGACTTTGCAATCGCGCGTTTTTCTGCTGGACGCGCCTGGATCACTTGACTTGGAGGACCTGGAACGACACCTAACCGTTTTGGATGAAAAAGTTCAAGCTGCGCTAACAAGTCACGCGAGTGATGACTTGCTGGTGCGGATTCGCCGCGAAGTAGATGGCCAACTCGCGGGGTATCGGCGAAAAATGAAGGCAGAGCAACTGGCGTTCGTGGAAAAGCAATTTATGCAGAAACGATTGCTCGACGAATTTGGGCTACCGCGGCTGAGCCTTTATTACTTCTCCTAAAGCTCGCGTTCTTTAAATCCAGCTGTAGAAATGGAAATTTGATGCCTGATGAGTTAAGATTATCGATCGAGAAGCTTGTCTACGGTGGTGATGGCTTGGCTCATGCCGAAGGACATACCGCCTTTGTGCCTTATGTGCTGCCCGGCGAAGAAGTGCGTGCCGCGGTAACCACCCAAAAGAAAAAGCTGATCTGGACGAAGCTGCTCGAGGTTACATCGCCATCGCAAGCGCGCCAGAAGCCACAGTGCCCGCACTTTCAGATCTGCGGCGGATGCCACTATCAGCACATCAGTGCGGCCGAGCAACTGCGGCTGAAGACCGAAATCCTTCGCGAGACCCTGTCGCGACTTGGCGGAATTTCCTGGAATGGCCCTGTCCAAGCGCATTCCGCAGAACCCTATGGCTATCGCAATCGCGCTCAATGGGCGGTTCGTGACGCTAAACCCCGCGCAATCGGATACTTCTTGCCGGAGAGCTCGGTGATTACTCCGATTGACGAGTGCCCGGTACTCTCGCCAATGCTCGCTCGCACGTTTGCGCAAATACAAGACCTGGCGCGATCCGGAGCATTGCCAGAACGAATTGCGGAACTTGAAGCGTTCGCGGACTCTGCAGATGCAAAGATCGCGCTCAACGTTGCGTTCGAGCGCTTTCCCAAGCCCGCCACCGAGCTCATCTCTCAATTTCAGAGTGCTCTGCCGCAGCTTGAGAGCTTGTTGCTGTTAGATCAAAGCAAGAACCGGTTCGAACTGTCAGGCCCGGGATTCTTATTTCACGAGGCAGGCGGGTATCGCTATCGCGTGAGCCACCTGTCTTTTTTTCAAGTCAATCGCTTTCTCATCGAAGACCTACTGCAAACGATGACGGCTGGAGTACGCGGGAATCTCGCATTGGATCTTTATGCCGGCGTCGGATTTTTCACGCTGCCGCTTGCGCGATCCTTCCGGCAGGTCGTCAGCGTGGATGCAAACCTTGCGGCCACCAGGGACCTTCACGCGAATGCCGAGAGTGCTGGAGTGGCGATCGCTTCGCATAACGAGCATGTTGAAGAGTTCCTGCGCAAAACGCGCGAAAAACCGGATTTTGTCTCGCTGGATCCTCCGCGGGCAGGTCTCGGTGCAGATGCTGCCGCCAAATTAGCAGGACTGGGCGCAGCGGAGATTGCATATTTGTCCTGCGATCCATCCACTCTGGCCCGCGATCTCGCTGTGCTGACTGGCTCGTCGAAGAAAAACACGATAGTTCCGGCTCCTTTTCGATATGAGATTTCGGAACTTCATCTGTTCGACCTCTTTCCCCAGACCTTCCACATTGAAACGCTCGTGCGATTGAGGCGTGCTCCATGAAGTTGCCAGCCGTGGCGACCGCCGCATCGTTTGTCTGCGGCGTGATCCTCGGGCTGTCCGCACCAATAGCGGATCGGGCCACGTCAGGTCGATTCCTAACCGCTGTCTTTGCGAGCAGCTGCTCCCTGATCCTTGCAGGAATATGGCTCACACACGCGCACCGCATCGCTTTCCGCGCAGCGGCTTCAGTGCTGTCATGGATCGCACTCGGTGGGTTAAGTGCGGCAATCTCGGCACAGCCGCTCCCCCCGGACCACGTTGTGGTGCTCGCAGACAGGGCGCAAATCAACTTGCACGGGCCGCTCAGGTGGCGCGGGAAATTGAAAGACGAACCCGCACGGCTCCCGTGGGGTTTCGGGTACGAGGTCGAATTGGAGGGCGTGGAAAATCAGGGCGCACTGCTATCAACACGCGGCGGGATGAGACTAAGCTTCTCGCCCCGTCCCGGCGATCAGGTCCTTCCGGACTTGCACGCCGGGAATGAGATCGCTGTATTGGCGCAAGCAAAACGCCCTCAAGTGTTCAGAGATGATGGTGCGTTCGATCGGCGAGCGTACTTGGCGACGCAAAATATCGATCTGGTTGCGACCCTCCGAGCTTCCGAGCTCATTGAGCGAGTATCCAGCACCAGACGCAGTCCCACGGCGCTGCTGGCGCGCTTTCGTCGGCGGCTGCGCGAGGAAATAGACACTTTGTTCAGCGCCAGTCCCCAAGTCGCAGGCGTACTCCGCGCCATGCTCCTGGGCGATCGCAGCTTCCTCGATCGAGAGGAGGCCACAGACTTCCAAAAAACCGGCGTCTTCCACGTACTCGTCGTTGCAGGTCTTCACGTCGGCGCTCTCGCTGCTTTTCTCTTCTGGACGGGGCGGAAGCTCCGCCTGTCGCGGCTGTTGACAATCATTCTCAGCCTGATCCTCTTGTTGGCTTACGTTGCGGTCGTCGAGCAACGGCCGCCGGTTCTTCGAGCCGCATTGATGGCCGCAATGTTCGCCATCGGAACGTGCTTTTATCGACGCCTTGATCTGCTGAATTCGGCAGCGATAGCCGCACTGTTGCTGATGATTGCCCGGCCGCTGACAGTTCGCGATTCCAGTTTCCAGCTCTCTTTTCTGGCGATTGGATGTATCGCCGGATTAGCGCTCCCTTGGCTCGCCCGCACAACACAGCCGTATGTCAGGGCGGTGCGTGGGTGGCGCGATGTGACACGCGATGCGGCACATGAGCCACGCGCCGCACAATTCCGGATCGATCTTCGCGCGACCGCGGACTGGATTTCAGCTCGGTCCCCCTCGGGGCTCGCCCGGACAACTGAGAACGCCCTCGCCGGCAGTCTCTCGCTGTTCTTTCGAGCGTGGGAGCTCGCGATACTGACCGTCGTCTTGCAAGTCGGCATGTTGCCCCTTATGGCCCGCAACTTTCATCGCATTACTTTCGCTGGCCCTCTGGTGAATCTCGCCGCCGTTACCCTCACGAGCGCCCTAGTACCCATCGGGTTTTTGACGCTCGGAATCGGCATGCTTTTCCCAGCGCTAGGCCGTATTGCGGCAATGCCGCTCTCCTGGTTCACTCTGGCGCTCATCCACATTGTTCAATGGTTCGCCAATTTCCACGCTTGTCGTATCGAATTCCTGGACCGCCTCTGTGGTTGCCAGCCCTGTTTTTCATTCTCGCGATCTTGATCGCTGTAACGATGCGCATCTCCGCTACCTGGCGAAGAGCAGCGGGCACGACGCTCTGTGCGGGACTAACTGGTTGCTCGGCCATCATCGCTCTGTTTCCTTTTGCGCCGAAGTGGAGTCCGGGCAAGCTGGAGCTCACCGTGCTGAACGTTGGACAAGGAGATTCTCTCTTTGTCGTGTCGCCTCGCGGAAGAACTCTGCTGATCGATGGAG
>Ga0070698_100002066_pt1 | contig 22306 bp, 17 predicted proteins | sample KBSK1502metaG_FD_65477 | JGI IMG/M metagenome (GOLD analysis project Ga0070698, IMG submission 65477) | Corn, switchgrass and miscanthus rhizosphere microbial communities from Kellogg Biological Station, Michigan, USA - KBS K1-50-2 metaG | ecosystem: Host-associated > Plants > Roots >...
ACCGAGATGGAAGGTGGCGATGTTGACCTTGTTCTCGCCCAGGATGGTGCCCAGCCGGCCGATGAAGCCCGGCTTGTCGTCGTTGGTGATGTAGAGCATGTGCGGGGCGAACTCGGCCTCTATTTCGATGCCCTTGATGTCGACGATGCGCGGATGCTTGCCGCCGAACAGCGTGCCGGTGACGGCGCGGGTGTACTTCTCGGTGGTCACGGTGAGCCGGATCATCGAATGGTAGTCGCCGGCGCGCTCGTGCTTGACCTCGGCCATCTCGACGCCGCGCTCGCGGGCGATCACCGGCGCGTTCACCATGTTCACCGAGACCAGTTGCGGGCGCAGCACGCCCATCAGCGCCACCTGGGAGAGCGGCTTGACGTTGAGCGCCGCCACGTCGCCCTCGTACTCGATCGACACCGCCTTGATGTCGGTGTCGGTGAGCTGGCCGGCGAACGAGCCGAGCTTCTCGGCGAGGTCGAGGTAGGGCGCGAGCTTGGGCGCGTCCTCGGCCGAGACGTTGGGCATGTTGAGCGAGTTCACGATGGCGCCGGTCAGCAGATAGTCCGACATCTGCTCGGCGACCTGCAGCGCCACGTTTTCCTGCGCCTCGACGGTGGCGGCGCCGAGATGGGGCGTGCTGACCAGGTTGGGCGCGCCGAACAGGACGTTGCTCTTGGCCGGCTCCTCGGTGAAGACGTCGAAGCCCGCGCCGGCGATGTGGCCGGAGAGCAGCAGGTCGCGCACCGCCAGCTCGTCGACAAGGCCGCCGCGCGCGCAGTTGATGATGCGCACGCCCTTTTTGGCCTTCATCAGGTGGGCGCGGCTTAAAATGTTCTTGGTCTGCTCGGTGAGCGGCGTGTGCACGGAGATGAAGTCGGCGCGCGCCAGCACCTGGTCGAGGCTCGCCTTCTCGACGCCGAGTTCCAGGGCGCGCTGGTCAGACAGGAACGGATCGTAGGCCATCACCCGCATTTTCAGCCCGATGGCGCGCTCGGCGACGATCGAGCCGATATTGCCGCAGCCGATCAGGCCGAGCATCTTGAAGCTGAGCTCGGTGCCCATGAAGCGATTCTTTTCCCACTTGCCGGCCTGGGTCGAGGCGTTGGCCTCGGGGATCTGGCGCGCCATGGCGAACATCAGGGCAATGGCGTGCTCAGCCGTGGTGATGGCGTTGCCGTAGGGCGTGTTCATGACGACGACGCCGTGCGCGGTGGCGGCCTTGATGTCGACATTGTCGACGCCGATGCCGGCGCGGCCCACCACTTTCAGCTTCCTGGCCTCGGCCAACACCTCGGCCGTAACCTTGGTCGCCGAACGGATGGCGAGCCCCTCGTAGTTGCCGATGATGGCGCGCAGCTCGGCCGGCTTCAGCCCGGGCTTGAAATCGACGTCGCAGCCGCGCTCGGAAAAGATTTCCACGGCGCGCGGGGACAGCTCATCGGAGATGAGCACCTTGGGTTTTGCCATTCACGTCACTCCATCATCTCTTGCCTCCTCTCCCCCGCTAGGGGGAGAGGAACTTGAGTTTCCTGACGATCTAAGCCGCCGCCTTCCCGAATTCGCGCTCGATCTCGCCGTAGGCCCAGTCGAGCCACGGCAGCAGCGCCAAAAGATCGCTCTGCTCCACCGTGGCGCCGCACCAGATGCGCAGGCCCGGCGGGGCGTCGCGGTAGGAGCCAAGGTCGTAGCCCGCCTTTTCGCTCTCGAGCAGGTCGGCCATCTTCTTGGCGGCAGCGGCCTGCCCGTCGGCCGGCAGCGCGGTGAACCACGGCGCCGTGATGGTGAGGCAGACCGAGGTGTTGGAGCGGATCGCCTTGTCGGCCGCGAGGAAGCCGATCCATTGCCGCTCGGCGACGAACTTTTCCAGCACACCGAGATTGGCCTCGGAGCGCGCCATCAATGCCTTGAGCCCGCCGATGCCCTCGCCCCAGCGCAAGCCGTCGATGGCGTCCTCGACGCAGAGCAGCGAGGGTGTGTTGATGGTGTCGCCCTTGAAGATCGCTTCGGAGAATTTGCCGCCCGAGGTCAGGCGAAAGATCTTGGGCAGCGGCCAGGAAGGCGTGTAGCTCTCCAGCCGCTGCACCGCACGCGGCGACAGCACCAGCATGCCGTGCGCGCCCTCCCCGCCCATCACCTTCTGCCACGACCAGGTCACGACATCGAGCTTTGGCCACGGCAGGTCCATGGCGAAGACGGCCGAGGTGGCGTCGCCGATCGCCAGCCCCTCGCGGTCGGCGGCGATCCAGTCGCCGTTGGGGACCTTCACGCCCGAGGTCGTGCCGTTCCAGGTGAAGACGACGTCGTGCTTCCAGTCGACTTGCCTCAGGTCGGCGATCTGGCCGTAGGGCGCCTTCAGCACGCGGGCGTCCTTCAGCTTCAGTTGCTTGACGACGTCGGTGACCCAGCCTTCGCCGAAGCTCTCCCAGGTCAGCATATCGACCGGCCGGGCGCCCAACAGTGACCACAGCGCCATCTCGACGGCGCCGGTGTCCGACGCCGGAACGATGCCGATGCGATAATCGGCGGGAATGCCCAGCAAGGCGCGCGTGCGATCGACCGCTTCGACGATCTTCTTTTTGCCGAGCTTGGATCGGTGGGACCGCCCGGTGGCGGCGTCTTTGAGGACTTCGGGCGTCCAGCCAGGACGCTTGGCGCAGGGTCCGGATGAGAAATCGGGACGCGCCGGACGCATGTTCGGCTTCATCTAAAACCTCTCCCTTGCAGAAGAGCTGCACTCCGGTGGGGGAGCGTGGCCCGCCGCCGATATACGGACGGCCGTGGCCGCCGTCAACGGTCAGCGCGGTCGGACGCAAGCCTGCCGGTGCGGCTATCGAGCCTGATCGCGCGGTTCTCGGGGGGTGCAGGGCTGTTGGGCGATCAGCAAAGCAACCCGTGCGCGATCGTCATTCGACAGGCGCCGGCTTCTCTGCACGTAGCTCCAGACATCCCGATTGCCGGTGTCGATCGCGCAGGCATCCGATCCGGCCTCGATGAGCGCCCGGATCACCCGTTCGGACGCGTTTTCGGCCGCATACATCAAGGCGGTTCGGCTATCGAATTGAATGGACGTATCGTCCGCGTTCCGCGCGTTCGTCCGTTTCGTGACATCTGCCCCATGGCCGAGAAGAAGCGTCACGGTGTCGGCAAGGTCGTAGTGCGCGGCGTACATGAGAGCGGTCTTCCCGAATGCGTTTCCTTCATTGATATCGGCGCCGCCGTCGAGGAGCGCCCGAACTTCGTCCGGATGCTCCAGGGCGTAGAACAGCATTGGCTCCACACTCACGGCACCCACGGTCCCTGGCTTTTTTTCACCTCCGAGATTCGTGCCGGCCTTGATGAACGCCTGAACCGCGGCGGGCGAAATGCCGATCAGCAACGCCGAACGAAGAATATTGGGGTCAGGAACACCGGACGCTCGCCCCTCAACGAAGTCGTCGACTTGACGTCGTAACGCGCCGGCTTCTTTCTCAAGTGTGCTATTCGAATACTTCGGGTTCGGCCCAATTGTGCCACTAACTACGAAACTCGCCGCAATGATGTTATCGACGGCAGCCGATGCAGCTTCCTTGCCGTTCGACACTCCGAAAGAGTGCTCGTAGTAGCGGGCAAGAGCGGCAAGTGCCGCGCGTTGGCCGGACTCGAAGTCGCGGGCCAATCTGAATTGGGACAGACTATCGAAGCCCCACCGAGCAATCCAGCCTCGCAAGGCGACCACCGAAGGCCGGTAAGGTGGTCCGCCCGAATCCCATGGACGCACCAAAGCGTCGTACCAGTTATAGGTACTATGGATGATCAAGGAATTGAGGGCATGAAGGGTTCCTGCCCATCTCCCTTCGGTACCCTGCATTGCTCGAATTGCCTTCAGCCATTCAGCCACCTCGGCGGGCCCAGCAAGCGTATCTGGTTGGCCCCCTTTGGGAAGCCAGGACGGTGGTGGAAGTGCACTGGCCCGCGGGGCGACGCTCGCCTGGCATCGAATGTCGAGACTTCCGTCGGCACGGATGCGTCGCAGGTTTGCCGTTCCCGCCAGCACACCGTCCCAGCTGCCGACCATTACGCCGTCCGCAAACGTGTATAGGTAAGCAGCGTCCTGAAAGAGCAGCACCTGAAACGGGCTTTTGTAGCCATCGAATGCGCCCCAATCCCACATTGAGGGAAAGTCGGGAGGCGCGACGATTCTCAGCGATGCCGTCTGCTGCTCGGGCAGCGGCAATTTCCCTAATGCAATGATCTCATTTGCAAGTCCACCCGTCGTCGTCTTCGAGCTGACCAGCAACGAGTAGCTGTTGTTGCGCCAATTGAAGGGCTGAGCGACATGGACCAGCAGCTGCTTGTTGCCATTTCGGTCGAGGTCCAGCTCGGCGACGTCGATCCTCGTGCCGTAGGCTTGAGGTCCATGGTCGGATGGCCAGGCCACCCAGTGCCCAATCGCCATGGGCGGCTGTTTGTACAGGCTGTCGCCGTCGCGATGTCGCGCGAGGAAATCCTTTCGCAACGCACTGAGGAAAGCATCGCAAAGCGGCGTGTCATGGGATACCAGCAAGCGAGGCAAAAAAGGCTGTCGCTTCGCCTCAAAAGGGATCTTGGGCCCGGTCGGCAGCCTAATTGGGCCGAGTCTGAACTCCGTCCATTGCTCATACATAATCCTGAGACAGTCGACCGGCGCGGGTCCACCCAGCACATGAAATGCCGGTTGCGCAGGGTCGAGGCCGCAGCCGCTTGCGCGGTCCTGCAGCCATCGGAGTTGAGCTTTGACCATGGCAGCGCGACTGCTTGCGGGCGCGCTCGCGAGGGCCCGAGCGAACCCCTCGGCCATCTTTCGATCGAGAACTCCCAGCGCCGGGTCGCTGCAGATCAATTTCTCGACCGGCGTGGCGGCTTTCCGACAATCGAAGCTGGGGTTTGAAGATGGTTCGGCGTGAGCGGCTGGCAATGTCAGTGCCAGGGCCGCGCAAAGCAAACTCACAAGCGTCCCAATCGCAAAACCCGGTGGCCGACGCCGGACGGCGAAGTGCGCAGCGACGCCGATCCTGAAAAGTGCCGACCGGATCTTGCTCTCCATGGCGCGACGCTCGGCTATCAGAAAGTCGAAGCCTGTCATCGGCACAACCGGCTGGGTAGAACGCCAACACTCATGTTAAACCATTACCTGTATGTACGGCTTAACTGAGGCGGCTTTCGCGGCCATTCAATCGAGACATTTTTGTATCCCCCGTATCCTGACTGGCTTGCCTTGCGCTCCTCGTAGAAAGGGCTCCTCCAGTAGTTCGTTTCGGGGCGCAGCCGCCATCGACGGTCAGCGACGACGCAGCTCGTAGTAATTTCCGGCCATCGGATCGCTGAAGGCGAGCTGCGCGGTATAGTTGTCGTGCAGTACCCTGTAGATCGCCGGCGCCCGGTTGGCGGCCGACAGGGCGCCGAGCTGACCTGAGAGCTCGGCCTCGTTCCACGTCCAGACATCGGAGATGACGACGCGGTAGCCGCGATCGAGGGCGTGGTCGATGTCGCGCTTCAGCACCTCGGCATTGTGCTCGGCCGCCCAGTCGGGATGGCGGATGGCGCCGGCGTCGATGGCGATCCATTTGAACTTCGCGTCCGATGGCTTGCCGTCCCAGTCCCAGGTGCGGCCCCACAGGGCGTACTGCCACATGGTGATGGGCTCGAAGCCCCAATAGACCCACACGGTGGAGGCCGGCGGGAAGCGCTGCTCGAGCGCCGCCATGGCCTTCAATGCCGCCTCGTCGCCGCCGCGAAAGCGCGCCAGCGCGCTTACGTTCCAGGCCAGCGGCAGGAACGACAGCACCGCCAGCGTGGTCGCAACGCCGCGCGAGCGGAGCGACACCGCACCCAACAGCAACGCCCATGCCACCGTAAGCCACGGCATGACGTTGATCTGCATCTGCGGATCCTGCGGCTGCGCGTAGAGGTTCATCACCTGCCCCGCACCGAGCGTGCCGAGGAAGACGATGGCGACCGCGCGCAGCCTCGGTTCCGCCCGCCGAGGCCACGACGCCGCGACGGCGGCGAGGAAGATCGCCGTCTGCAATGCGACCGAGACGAGGAGCGGCAGCGCCGCGCGCTTGGCCGAGAGCGGATCGACCCAGCCGCCGACGATCAGGAAATAGTTGCCGATGCCCGACAGCATCTGCCACGACTTGTCCCACGACAGACCGGCCCAGCCGGTTGCCATCCCCTTCCCCGTCCACAGCAGGTCGTGCAGGGCGACGGCCCCGTTGTGGCCACCCGACAGGAGCTGCACGATCCCCGACACGGCCAGGATCGAAACGAGCAGCGTGCCGATCAACGCCAGGCGCCCAGCCGTCCGGCCTTGCGCCAGTGCCAGCGCCAGGACCAGCGCCGGCAGAGTCGGGAACATCAGCCGCCATTCGATCAGCCAGCCCAGGGTGAAAAGCGCGCCGACCAGCGCCACGCGGGCATGGCTCGGCCGATCGAACCACAGGCCGGCCAGCACCATCGCGCCCAGCACCAGGGCGTAGCCCGGCATGACGTCCTCGCTGATGACGGCCAGCAGGAGGAAGAAGCCACAGCCGAGATGGAAGACGGCGGCCAGCGCGGCCGCGGCCGCGCTCGCGGTCAAGCGATGGACGAATGCGTAGACGAAGACGACGCTGAGGCTCGCCCAGAAGGCGTTGAGGTAGGCGAACTGCTTCCACGGCACGCCGCGCAGGATGCCGAGCCCGTCGAGCAAACGGGCGAGCGCGCCATAGAGCGGGAAGTAGAGGTAGTTCGACGGGTCGAGCGCGGCGCGGCCGGGATCGGCGATCCAGGGCTCGGCCTGGATGCTCTTGTACATGCCGTTGGCGGTGATGATGTGGACGTTCTGCAGCCAGGCAATCAGGCTGCACAGCGCCACGAGCGACAGCACGAACGTGAGCAAGAGCTGCCAGGCAGGGGCGCGCGCCGTCATCCTGAGCGTAGCGAAGGATCTCATGCCCGTGGCAAGCGGCGATGAGGTCCTTCGCTCAGCTCAGGACGACAGTTATGGGCGGTCGTCAACAGCAGTGCTAGGACTTGCGGCCGAGCAGGACCACCGCGCCTTCCGGACCATAGCTCTCCGCATGCAGGCAGCCGCGCGCCAGGTCCCAGGTGTCGCCGGGCCTATAGGTCTTGGCCTGGCTGCCCGACGTGATGGTGATGGCGCCCTTCAGCACCATCGCCCTGACGTCGAACGGATGGCTGTGCTCGGGATTGAGCTTTGCGCCGGGCGTGGTGTTGGTAAGGATCTCGTAGCCGTCGCGCTTCAGTCCGGCTTCGAAGGTCTGTCGGTCCATGGCCCTTCTCCCTCAGGCGCTCTTGCGCGCCGCCACGACATATTGCGCTCCGAGCGGCAGCCACGCCAGAAGGCGATCGAGCCAACCCAGAAATGTGATGCCCGGCGGCATGAACATCAGGTAATCCGAGGCGATGTCGTAATGCGCCGAATCGAGCAGGCCGTGCCGTACCTCCGCCTCGTCGAGCAGGATGGCGTTCTCGTCGATCGGGGTGCGGGCGATGACGTAGCGGACCAGCGGATTGCGCGGATTGTGCTCGAAAACATAGATCCGGCCGCCCGGCTTCAGGACCCGGCCAAGCTCGCGATAGACCGCCGCCCGCTCCGCGACCGGCACGTGGTGCAGCACGGCGCTGATGGTGACGATGTCGAACTGGTGGTCGGCGAACGGCGTGCGCGCGCCGTCCTGGGCCACCAGCGCCGGCGCAGGGCCGAGGGAAGCCGGCCAGCGCTTGCCGGCCTCGGCCAGCATGCCGGCCGAGACATCGCAGCCGATGAACGCAGCCCGCGCGCCCAGGCCCGCCAGGACGCGCAAAAGATCGCCGGCGCCGCAGCCATAGTCGAGCGCGGCAAGGCCGCCGGTCCTGAGGCCGGGCTCGCGGCGCAACAGCCAGCGCGCCTTGACGGCGATGAACTGGTCGGCCGAACGGCCCATCAGGCGCTTGACGGGATTGTCGAGGCCGCCGTCGTAGGTCGCGGCGTGGCGGTCGAATTCGGCCCCCTTCATTTCGGCCCGCCGACGATGTCGCGGATCATGAACAGGGGCCTTCCCTTGCTCTGGTCGTAGAGCCGGCCGAGATAGGCGCCGATGATGCCCAGCATCAGGAACTGCATCCCGCCCAATAGCCCGAGGGCTGCCATCAGCGAGGTCCAGCCGGGCAGGTTCGCGCCGAGCAGCCAGCCGACGATCGAATAGATGAAAAAGGCGAAGCCGATCGCCGCCATCATCCAGCCGATGGTCATCGAGGCCATCAGCGGCACCACCGAAAAGGCGGTGATGGCATCGGCGGCGAAGCGCACCATCTTGGCCAGCGGGTACTTGCTCTCGCCCGCCACCCGCGCCTGGCGGTCGTAGACCAGCGGCACCTGCTTGCCGCCGATCCACGCCACCATGCCGCGGATGAAGCGGTGGCGCTCGGGCATGGCGATCAGCAGATCGAGCACGCGGCGCGTGATCAGGCGGAAGTCGCCGGCGTCGAGCGGAATTTGGACCTCGGTCAGCCGGCCGATCAGGCGATAGAAGGCGGCCGCCGTCGCCCGCTTGAACAGGCTGTCGCCCTCGCGCTGGCGGCGCTGGCCATAGACCACGTCGGCGCCGTGGTCCATCAGCACCATCATGTCGGCCAACAGCTCGGGCGGATCCTGGAGGTCTGCATCGATGATCAGGATGCGCTCGCCGCGGCACACGGTGAGGCCGGCGGTGAGCGCCAACTGATGGCCGTGGTTGCGCATCAGCCGCACCGCGACGATGCGCGGATCCTTGGCCGCCGCGTCGGTCATGACCTGCCAGGTGCGATCGCGCGAGCCGTCGTCGACCAGCACGATCTCGCTCGACCCACCGAGCCCGTCCAGAACGGCGCCGACCCGGCGCACGAACTCGGGCAGGGCATCCTGCTCGTCGTAGCAAGGGGCCACCACGGAAAGCGCCGGGCGAGCAGTCGCGGTCATCGCCTGGGAGCAATAACCGTTGTTCTTCGCCGCCGCTAGACCCGTCCCTCTTTCCTCCCCCGTCTTATGGGGGAGGCGCCCCGTCATACGGGGCGGAGGGGAAAGCCCCACAGACGATCTTCGAAGCGTTATGATCTGTAATCGGCAGGCGCTTCGATTGAGGCCGTCCCCCTCCGGCCCCCTCATCGGAAAAAATGGGGGCCACCTCTGCGTTTTGGCCCGAGGGGCCAAAACGCAGACCCGTATGACGGGGGAGGTTCAAGATTGTGCTATCAACCCTTCCATGACTGCCAACGACAACAACCATCGCGGCCTGCTGCCGGCCGGGCTGGCCGATCTGCTGCCGCCCGACGCGGCTCGCGAAGCGCACGCCATCGGCGTTGCCATCGAGCGCTTCGCGGCCTTCGGCTACGAAAGGGTGAAGCCGCCGCTGGTCGAGTTCGAGGAATCGCTGCTCGGCGGCCCGGGCGCGGCGCTCGCCTCGCAGACCTTCCGCCTCATGGACCCGGTGTCGCAGCGCATGATGGGCGTGCGGCCGGACATGACCGTGCAGGTCGCCCGCATCGCCGTGACCCGGCTGAAGCACGAACCGCGGCCGCTGCGCCTGTCCTACGGCGGCAACGTCATCCGCGTGCGCGGCGGCGCACTGAAGCCCGAGCGCCAGTTCGCCCAGGTCGGCACCGAGCTGATCGGCGTCGATTCGGCGCAAGCCGATGCCGAGGCCGTGCTGCTGGCGGTCGATGCGCTGCGCGCCATCGGCGTGGCCGACCTTACCGTCGATCTCAACCTGCCGACCCTGGTGACGGCCGTCGGCGCCGGCCTGAAGCTGTCCGCCGACACCTTGCGCCGCACCCGCCGCGCGCTCGACCGCAAGGACGAAGGCGGCCTCGCCAAGGCCCTCGGCGAAGACAAGAAGGGCGACGCCAGGAAGGCCGCCGACCTGTTCGTCGGCCTGTTGCGCGCGGCCGGCCCGGCCGAGCGCTGCATCGCCAAGTTGACCGCCATGAAGCTGCCGGCGGCGGCGGCGGCCGAAGCGGCGCGGCTTGCCGAGGTCTTGAAGCTTTTGCGCGCCGCCGACGAGGACCTGCCGATGACGATCGATCCCGTCGAATACCGCGGCCTTGAATATCAGACCGGCGTGTCGTTCTCGGTGTTCGCGCAAAAGGGCCGCCAAGAGCTGGCGCGCGGCGGGCGCTATTCCGCCGGCTATCCCGAGGATGGCGTGAGCGAGCCTGCGACCGGCTTCACGCTTTACATGGATGCCGTTCTCGCCGCCTCGGAGGCGGCGCCGGAACGGCCGCGACTCTTCCTGCCACCCGGCACGCCATGGCGCGACGGCGCACCGTGGCAGGCCAAAGGCTATGCCGTGGTGCGCGGCGTCACAGCGGTGGACGATCCGCGCACGGAAGCGAGACGGCTGCGCTGCAGCCACGCCCTCATCGACGACGAGGCCGTGCCGCTGTAGCCGGGGGCGCGCACCCCAAGTCCGCGCCCCAACGCAGCGTGGGTCGTCCCGCCTAGTTCGGCCGCGTCGTGTCGGCCCCGGCCAGCGCCGCGCCCCGGCGGCCGAGGCCGGCCGCCCGCTCCTCGACCAGCAGTTCGATCATGCCGACCAGCAGGCCGAGCTCCTCGTCGTTCATATGCTGGGCGTCTTCCTTGATGTCCTGGATGCTGTGCCAGAGACGGAACAGGCTGGATGCCTTCTGCTTGGTCGAGAGGCCGCGCCTGCGCGGCTTGCGTGCAACTTGGAAATCCATTGCGTTGCTCATTTGCCCCCTCCTCGGCGGTCGGCCTGTGACCGCGATAGGGAGAAAACCGCATTTCGCGCCGCCGCTCGGTGGCAAAACGCACATAACGGTAGGATTGATTCGACTATTTATGCCGTGGCCGCGGGCGAAGGTTTTCCTTCGGCTCCTCCCTCCCGCGTGCTATGCAAACTCACGCCTCTCCGGGCCGATTGAAGACAGTCGGCCCGGGGAGGCGTTTTCGTGCGTGAACGCCGACCCCGGGACAAGGCAATGGCCAACGTGGCAGTGATCGGCACCCAGTGGGGTGACGAGGGCAAGGGCAAGATCGTCGATTGGCTGAGCGAACGCGCCGAGGTGGTGGTGCGTTTCCAGGGCGGCCACAATGCCGGCCATACCCTGGTCATCGGCAACCAGACTTATAAGCTCGCGCTGCTGCCCTCGGGCGTGGTCCGCCAGGGCAAGCTCTCGATCATCGGCAACGGCGTCGTGGTCGATCCCTGGCACTTCCTCGAGGAGGTGGAGAAGGTGTCGAGCCAAGGCGTGTCGGTGACGCCCGACAATCTCAAGATCGCCAACCACGCCGTGCTGATCCTGCCGCTGCACCGCGATCTCGACGGCTGGCGCGAGGACGTGCCGGGGACCATCAAGATCGGCACGACGCGGCGCGGCATCGGGCCGGCCTACGAAGACAAGGTCGGCCGCCGCGCCATCCGAGTCGGCGACTTGGCCGAGCCGGAGATATTGAAGCTCAAGGTCAACACGCTGCTCGCCCACCACAATGCGTTGCGCACGGGGCTGGGCAAGCCGCTGGTCGACGCCGGCAAGCTCACCGCCGACCTGCTGGAGCTTGCGCCCAAGATCCTGCCCTTTGCCGAGGATGTGTGGGAGCGGCTCGACGGCCTGCGCGCCGCCGGCAAGCGCATCCTGTTCGAGGGCGCGCAGGCCACCATGCTCGACATCGATCATGGCACCTACCCGTTCGTCACTTCGTCCAACACGGTGGCGGCGCAGGCCATGATCGGCAGCGGCCTGGGCAACGGTGCGGTCGGCTACGTGCTGGGCATCGCCAAGGCCTACACGACGCGGGTCGGCGACGGCCCCTTCCCGACCGAGCTTTTAGACTCCATCGGCCAGCTTCTGGGCACGCGCGGCAACGAGTTCGGCACCAACACCGGCCGGCCGCGGCGCTGCGGCTGGTTCGACGCCGTCATGGTGCGCCAGGCGGTCAAGCTGAACGGCATCGACGGCATCGCGCTGACCAAGCTCGACGTGCTGGATGGGCTCACGGAAATCAAGGTCTGCGTCGGCTACGAGCTCGACGGCAAGCGCATCGAGCGCTTCCCGTTCACCATGGGCGCGCAGGCCAAGCTCAAGCCGATCTGGGAGACCTTCGACGGCTGGGGCGAGAGCACGCGCGGCGCGCGCTCGTTCGCCGAGCTGCCGGCGACCTGCATCAAATACGTGCGTCGGATCGAGGAGCTGGTCGGCTGCCCGGTGGCCCTGCTCAGCACCAGCCCCGAGCGCGACGACACGATCCTGATGACGGACCCGTTCCGCGATTGATCGTGGAATATTTCAAGGAACTGGCCAACCGCGCCAATCTGGGGAACTGGGATTCGTGGAACACGCAGTATCGCGTGCTCGCCGTGGTCCTGGGCCTGCTCGCCGCCTACTGGGCGCTCCGGGTGATGGTGCCCGCTGTGCTGCGCATCCTGCGGCCATTTCTTTTTATCGCCCTCGGGCTGGCCGCGGTCTGGGCGCTCTATCCGACCGCGACCTGCTCGATCGAGTTCCTGTCCAAGCTGCCGTTCCTCTGCGCGCGCTGACGGTTTCAGGCCGTCAATGACCGCTTTTCCGCGTCTTCAATACGTCCGTAATGACAGACACGTCCATGATATCGCTGACGTCAACCGGCTGCGAAATAAGCTTTTCATCGAACAGGAACGTCGCGAGAAAGCCGAGTCTGCGATGCAACGACGAGCCCTTGACCAGCGAATAGGTGTACCGCGGATTCGCCCACTCATGGATCAAGGGTGGCGGAACATCGCCGTAGATCGCCTCCGCCCACGCCTCCTTGATCCCCATTTCTCGAGCCCAGAGATGAACTGCGATTGCGGGGTTCTTTTGCACGACGTTGTTCGCCATCACCAACGCCCGGAGGAAGCGCATTGCCGTTTCCCTGTGGTCCCGCAGCCACTGGCGCCGGACACTGTAGCCATCCACGTTCGTGTAGATGCCGAGATTTCCCTCCGTCTCGATGATTCTGCCGTTCGCTCCATGGACCATCCTGTGCATCCACGGTTCCCACACCATCGCGGCGTCAATCTTCTTGTTCTCCAACGCGAGCAACTGCTCCTCAGGCGACATATTGAGCAGCGTCACCTGATCGGGGTGAATGCCGTGCTGTCGCAGGATCATCATCAGGCCGAACTGAGCTGTCGTCTCGTTGAACAGCCCAATACGCTTCCCCTTCAAGTCAGCGGGGGTCTTGATGCCGCCGTCCTTGCGCGCAACGAGGCCTTGGCTATAGGCACCCTCGGGGTTTATGCCGATCATCACCCAGTCCAGGCCCTGCGAGAGCCCGATCACGAACGCCACGGAGCCGACACTGGCAAGGTCGATGCTTCCGTTCTGTGCAGCCCCAATCATCGGCGGCCCGCCGCTAAACTTCACATAGGTGGGCGCCAAGCCGGCCTTCTCGAAAAGCTTCAGCTCCCGCGCGGCAAAAAACAACCAGTCAGGCGTTTCCTGATAGCCGATAGTGATCGGGAGGCTGCGTTGGGCCAATGCCCGGGGAGCCGTGAAGGCACCGCCCGCGAACAATAGAACGGTCATTCCGACGACCATCAGCACTGTAATTCTGCGCATCAGGTGGCACCTTCCGACCGACGTTTCATCTCGTCGTTGGGATCGCCAGGACGGGAGTGATGTCCTTGCTTCCTGTTTCCACGAAGGTGAAGAGAAGCAAGATGAACGAGAACAGGTTTTTCGAGGCGGGGTCCCGGTCGTCGATCGAGAACCAGTAGCCGTGATAGGGAATGGCGACGAAGGCGTCACCCGGACGTTCGGCCGAACTCGAGATTCGGATCAAGGGCGGGATCGTCCCCTCGGGTCCCAGGTCGCCCTGCGGAGTGGCCACCACCCGGCGCTCCGCCACGTGGGTGTCGGGTACGACGATGGTGGACGAGAGGTCGAGGAGGACTTCGAAGATAGACCGGGTTAGGAGCGCGATCTCCTTGTTGTTGCGGGGCACGGCCCCATAGACGATCTGGAACTCCTTGGCGTCGGGGTCGAGGCCCAGAAGGTTCGTGACGTTGCGGACGGCCTGTCTGACGGCCGCAGAGTGGCTCCGACGGAACACCAACGTCAGCGTATCTCCCTTGGCGCCCGCGCGTACGCCGAGGTCACCCGAATTCTGGATACGGCCAAGCTGCTCCAACAGCAGGTAGAACTCCGGATTCGCCGGCCGAACCTGCTCTCTCGAAATGCCACCCGCTACACGGCGGTTGTCGATGCCGTTGACCGATTGCACGGCGAGCCGCAACACCACGTCGACCGGGAATCCGGCCTGGAGCACGTTCATGATCGACGACGGAGGAATATTCGACATCATCGAGCGCGCAAAGCGCTCGCCCGCCAACGGCGTGTAGGTGATGGTCGGGCTGTCGTTGTAGGTGATCCCGGCCGCGCCGCCAAAGGTGGTAGTCTGCGCATTGGGCGCGGGCCCTAAGTAGAAGGTGGGAATACTCGCGGTGGCGGCGAGAGACCGTTGGATCGAGTAGCCGGCGACGACCTGCCCGACGTCCATGAACACGGGGATGTCGCCGTAGCGCAGCTTCACGAGATTGAGCAGCATCTGGGTCTTCCACGACTCGCCCACGGCTTCGCTGTAGTCGAATCGATCCCGGGTCACCGAGCCCGGCCCCATGCTTGCACATCCCGTCACGGCGAAGATGGGCAGGAACAGAAGGGTCCAGATCGAGCGTGATAGTCCCTGCCGGTCGCGGCGGCCTTGAACGCGCCTGCCCTCGGAGCCGTAGCTAACGTGATCGGCCGGGCCTGGGAGCACGTTGCAAGGTCGACGAGTGAAACGCACCCCAGAACGTACCCTATCCATTAGCGCGTGATTCTCGTTACGCCTGCTACTTTGCACTATACTTTGCCTGCTGTCATCGAAAGAACCCCCTCGCGCGTGGCGTTGCCGCTCCAAGCGTGGCTGATACAGCGCATACAATCGGGAGCCGGGGCATTTGTCCGATAGCCCGCGAGGACACGATTTTGATGACGGATCCATTTAGGGATTAACCATCATGCAAAGAAAACGACGGAATTTCCTCATAGGCTTTGCCATCTGCGCTTTGGAGTTCCATTAGGAGAGGTGACTCGCCAATCCCGGACGGGGTCGCCCCCTGGGTCGACCTGGCCGTGGAAGCGGCGATGTTAGGGGCCATTATCGGTGTGATCGCCGCCTGGCTCGGCGAGCGCGGCAAAAAGGCCAGCTAACAAATCGAAAGATCCCAGCGGTAGGTCAGCCCTGCGTCGGCGTGCGGCGTCTAAATGTAGGGCCCCGCATCGATGCCGCAGCCGATCAGCTGCCGAGCTTGCCAGATTGCATCGTCAGTCCTTACCTTCTCGGCATGTCCCGCAAGCCGTTGAATTTCCTCATAGGCTTCGTCGTCGGCGCGGTCCTGAGCCTGCTCTGGAATGCATTGCCGATCATTCGAGCCGGAGCGAGCCCTTCCATCCCGGGCATCTCGCTCGACATAGCCATACAGGCGATGATCATCGGACTCCTGCTCGGCGCGGTCGCCTTGTGGCTTGGCGAATGGCGCAAGAGAAAGAACTAGCCGATCAGATGCTGAGGTCGAGGAGATTGTAATCCTTGATCCCGGCCTTGGCCTTTTCGTCCCAGCGGTAAGACAAGCCTTCGTCGGCGTGCGGCTTGTAGACGTAGGATTTCTCGTCGGGAAAGCGTTGCCGGCGGGCATCGATGCCGTAGCCGATCAGCCGCGCCCGTTCGCGGATGCGTTCGGCATCGTAGACGGCGGCCGCGTTGTGCACGCCGCCGCCCTTCACGCCCAGCACCGACTTCCGCCGGTGGAAGCCGAAATTCACCGTCACCCGCCAGTCCTTGCTGGTGTTGGCGAAGGAGCCGTGCAGCGCCTGGCGGTTGGTGATGGCGACGTCGCCCGGCCGGGCGATGATCGGCACGGCGTCGGTTAGCCGCTCGCTGCCGGCCTTGGCAACCAGCGAAGCGATGTCGACCCTGCCCTGCTTGTGCGAACCCGGCACGACCCACACGCCGTTGGCCGCCGTGCAGCCGTAGAGCTGGGCCATGAAGTTGAAGCCATGGATGCCTTGGTCCCAGTCCGCGCTATTCCAATGGGTCGTGCCGTCCTGGTGCCAGGCGACCGAGGCGCCGCGGCCCGGCTCCTTGATGAACAGCGCCTCGTTGAACGGCGTGAAGTCGGGACCGTTGATCGCCGCCGCGACGGCGAGAAGCTGCGGATGGCCGTAGACGCGAAGCGCCGCCTCCGAGAATTGCAGAGAGCCCAGGATGAGATAGACGACTTCCTTGGGCGCATCGGCCGCCGCCGTCGGCTCGAACATCTTCACCGGATGGCGGCCGTTGGCGAGATCGGTGCCGCCGAACGGATCGCCGAGCGGCTTGGACCACAAGAGGTTCGGCCCCTGGCGGTCCGCCGCCAGCGCCGGCCGGCCCTTGGCGTCGAGTGCCGCGCCCCGCTCGACCGGCAGGCGATCGAGAATCTCGTGCAAGTCGCGCTCGATGTCCAAAAGCTCGTCGGCCTCGAGCACCCCCTCGAAGACGTAGAAGCCGCAGCGCCAATAGGCCTCGACGATGTCGGGATGCAGCGCGCCGTCCGCGGTGAAGCGGATCGGCCCGCGATTGCCGAGCGTCGCCGCGCGGGTCTCGCCGTCGCGCAGATAGGCCTGCATCGCCGCTTCTTCGGAGCCGTAGTCGACGCGTGTGGTCGGCGACCCGTCCATGACGCTTCCTCCGGGTTATGTCCTTGGCCGGAGGATAGAGACCTTTGCCACGGCCTCAAAGGTCCCTCGGGCTTCGCCCTCGGGATGACAGCTTGTGTGGGGCACACGGCACCTGTCATCCCGAGCGCAGCGAGGGACCTTTACTGCAGGCTGACCAGGGTCAGGTCGACGAACCAGGATTGCGGCGAGACGAAGCCCTTCACGTTCTTGCTGAACGCGCGCGGGTTCAAGTCATGCACGATGTAGAGCCAGGGCGGGTTGTCGACCAGCCGCTCGTGCGCCTCGCGGAAATATTTCAGTATGGTGGCATCATCGCTCGCTTCCGACAGCGTCTTGAGCGCCGCCTCGAACTTGTCGTCCTTCCATTGCTCGAAGTTCGACCCAGTCGGCGAGAAGTTGGCCGCCGCGAAATAGCGGAACATCATGCCGACGTCGCTCGACGGCGAGCTGACATTGAGCGCCATGGCGCCGTTCAGCGACGGGCTGTCGGGCACGGCGCGGCCGGCATTAAGCAGCACCTGCCATTCGACGGCCTCGACCTGCACGTCGACATTGCACGCCTGCTTGAGGTTCTCCTGCAGCGCCTCGTTCATCGGCAGCGGCAGCATCTGGCCCGAGCCCGAGGTCGAGATCATGACCTTGAAGGCGAGCGGCTTCTTGTCGGTGTAGCCCGCCTCGGCCAGCAACTTCTTGCCCTTCGCCGGATCGAACGTGTAGCGGTTCTCGGGCTTGCCGAAGGCGGGATCGTTGGGCTTCAGCCAGCCGACCGAGGGTTCGGCCGTGCCATTCAGCAGCGAGACGATGGCGCCGCGATCGATGCAGTAGTTCAGCGCCTGCCGCACCTTCACATCGGCGAGCGGGCTGTTCTTGGCGGCCATGTTGTAGAACCACGGCCAGACATGCGGATAGGAGCCGGTCGAGATGACGAAGCCCGCCTGCTTGAGCGAGGGGATGCCATCGGGCGGCGGCACCTCGATCCAGTCGACCCGGCCCGAACGCAGGGCGGCGAGCCGCGTGTTGGCCTCCGGGATGGGCAGCAGCACGATCTGGTCGACCTTGGCCTTCTTGGCCGGGTCCCAGTAGTTGTCGTTGCGCGCCAAGGTCACCGACTGGCGCGGCACGACCTTGGTGATCTGGAACGGCCCGGTGCCGGCGGGCGGCAGCATCGCGACCTTGCCCCAGTCGCGCCCGCCCTTTTCGAACGACGCCGGCGAGGCGTTGAGGATGTAGGGCACCATCCACGGAAAGTACGAAGCCACCGTGGTCGTGGTCATGGCGACGGTGAAGTCGTCTATCTTCTTGTAGGTGGCGAGGATCGGCACGCGCGAGCGCATGATGCCGACGGCGCCGGCCTCGAATTGCGCGCTGTCCTTGTTGAAGATGCGCTCGAGGTTCCAGATCACGACGTCGGCGTTGAAGTCCGTGCCGTCATGGAATTTCACGCCCTTCCGGAGATGAAAGATCCAGGTCTTCTTGTCGTCCGCCGTCTGCTCCCATTTCTCGGCGAGGCCCGGCCGCAGGGTCGCGAGCCGATCGGACTTGGTCAGGTCGAACAGGATCAACCCTTCGAAGATCGGAAAGCCCAGGAAGCGCATGCCCTCGAAGCCGTTGTTGGGCATGCCGGTCGTGGTCGGAATGTCGGACGCCGTCATGGCGATGCGCAGCACCTTGTCTTGCGCCGATGCCGGCGACAGGGCGAAAAGCGAGGCGGCGAACAGCAGGACGGCGGACAGGCGGATTTTCATGCAGGACTCCCCATCTGCCGGGCGCCATGCAAGGAGCGGGCCGGGCCTACCCTCCCCTCCGTCATGGCGGAGATCAGGCCGCCAACCGTTCAAACCGCGCCAGGTAATCGCGGGCATGCGCTTTGTAATCGACGCCGGGCGTCCGCAGGTGGACGTCGGAGACCATCGCCCACAGCGCCTCGCGGAGCGCGCTCGCCGCCTTCATGGCGCGAAAGGCGCGGCGCAAGTCGTCAGCGACCTTGCCCTCAAAATAAGTATCGAGCAGGGCTGCGTCCTCGGCTTCCTCGAAGGCGCCGTTGGACGAGAGATTGGCGAGATCGAACATCGCCGTGCCGAAGCCGCCATACTCCCAGTCGATCAGCCATAGCCGCTGGCCGTCGTCGATGAAGTTGCCGGGCAAAAGATCGTGATGGCCGAACACGATGGGCAGCGGCACCTGAGCCTGCTCCAACCGGTCGGCCCATTCCAGGTAGCGCCGGTCGCCGTCGAGCAGGGTCACGTAGTCGCGGATGACTTGGAACGCCCAGAAGGCGCTGACGGGTCCGCGCACGTGCCGGCCGACCTTGGTATGGCAGTCCTTCAGGAGCGGCACGAGGCGGCCGATGTTGGCGGCAAGGTCGGCCTCGCCGAAGGTCCGACCGTCGATGAAGCGCAGCACCATGATGCCGGGCTCGACATGGATGATCTCGGGCGACAAGCCGGCCTCGAACGCCGCGACCGAGGCGGCGCGCTCGCGGTCGCGGAAGACGTGATGCACGTGAATATCCTTGCCGCAGCGCACGACGAACTTCTCGCCGCGGCAGCTCGCCACGAAGGAAATGTTGGTGAGGCCGCCCGTCAGGGGCTCGAGCGTCACCGGCCCCCGCCAGCACACCAGTCGCGCGACCTTCTCTTCGAGGTCGGTCATGCTTCCTTTCGCATCGCGGCGTGCCCTTCCGATACCGCCGATTCGGATCATTTCACGCGACGGCCGGGCGCGCTACCCTGCCGCCTCCAGGGAGGAACCAATGCCCGACGCACGCGTGTCCAACACCATCACCGGCCGCGACGCCTTTCTTCGCGTGCTGAGCGACGAAGGCGTCGTAAAAATGTTCGGCAATCCCGGCACGACCGAGCTGCCGATCATGCATGCGCTCTCCTCGGCGCCGGAGATGGGCTATGTGCTGGGCCTGCAGGAAGCCATCGTGATCGCCATGGCCGACGGCTACGCCCGCGCCTCGGGCAAGCTGGTGTCGTGCAACGTCCATGTGGCACCGGGCCTCGGCAATGCCATCGGCTCGATCTACACCTCCTTCATGTCGGGCACGCCGATGATCGTGACGGCGGGCCAGCAGGAACAGGGCCACGGCCTGACCGAGCCCCTGCTCTACGCGCCGCTGATCCCGATCGCCACGCCGGTGGTGAAATGGGCGACCGAGGTCAACCGCATCGAAGACCTGCCGCGCCTGCTGCGCCGCGCCGCCAAGGTGGCGACGACGGCGCCGACCGGACCGGTCTTCATCTCGCTGCCCGGCGACATCCTGAACAACGAGGCGCCGCTCGATCTCGGCCACGTCACCCGCGTCGACACCGCGGTGCGGCCCTCCGATGCAGCTCTCGAGCAGCTCGCCAAGCGGCTGATCGCGGCGAAAAAGCCGGTGATCCTGGCCGGCCACGAGATCGCCACCTCAGATGCCTTCGCCGAAGCCGCCGCGCTGGCCGAGACCCTGGGCGCGCCGGTGCTGCAGCAGACGGTGGTGCACGGCGCGCATTTCCTGTCCGAGCATCCGGCCTTCATCGGCTCGCTCAACCGCGACCAGAAGCATGTGCGTCGCGTGCTCTCCGACTACGACCTGATGTTCTGCGTCGGCTCGGATGTCCTGAAAATGTCGGTATGGAGCGAGACCGAGCCGCTGCCCGAGACCACCAAGGTGGCGATGGTGGGCTTGCGCGACTGGGAGATGGGCAAGAACTTCCCGGCCGAGATCGCGTTGCGCGCCGACGTGAAGGAGACCTTGAAGGCACTGGTGCCGCTCTTGAAGAAGCTGGGCGGCCCGCACCTCGCCGAACGCGCCAAGGCGTCGCTCGCCGAGGTCGCCGCACGCAACTGGACGATGCAGCGCGCCGCTCGCAAGGCCAAGGTCGCGACTGCGCCGGCGGAGAAGCCGCTGCCAGCCGAATGGGTGATGATGCGGTTGGCGGAAAGCCTGCCGAAGGACGCCATCGTCGTCGACGAGGGCCTGACCAGCGCGGCCAGCCTGATGAGCTACTTCCCGTTCCGCGACCGCAACAGCTACTTCGGCAATGTGAGCGGTGGCATCGGCTGGGGCATCGCCGCGGCGGTCGGCGTGCAGATCGCCGAGCCCGGGCGCCGCGTCGTGGCGCTGATCGGCGACGGCAGCGCGATGTATTCCATCCAGGCGTTATGGACGGCGGCCAATCAGAAGCTGCCGATGACCTTCCTGATCTGCAACAACGGCGGCTACCAGATCCTCAAGAACCGGCTAAAAGCCTTCCATGGCAACGACAAGCCGATCGGCATGGACTTCAAGGACCCGCCGATCGACGCCACCGTGCTGGCCAAGGGCTTCGGCGTGGCGGCGGAGCGCGTCGACACGGCAATGGGCTTCGACGCGGCGCTGGCCAAGTCGCTGGCAAACACCGGCGGCCCGACGCTGGTCGAGGTGATGGTGAAGAGTTGACCATCCCTGCCGAAGACAGCGAGCCCTAAGTCGAAAAGGAAATCGCAGCGCTTTGGTGAAGGACGCTCTCACCCTTAAGGCTCTGAGAGCAAGGGATTAGTCCCAGCATTCCTGCCAGCCGGCCGACCCGGAGTACGGCTCGCGATGAGCGTGTGGCCGATCGTTTCGCGTGGTCCCGCGAAGACGAGCCCTAATGTGCAGCCGCCAGCCTGGGTGTGAAGGGGGGCCGGAATATTTCTGTGACAACGGGAACCGGCTACGAAACGGCCGGTTAAATCGGCATGTGCTTCATGTGGCTTCAGGGAGACTAAAAATGCAAATGCCAACCCGCTTTATGCCCGCCATCGTCCTCGCGACCGGGCTTGCTTCTTTGATGGCTTTCACACAGTCCGGGCCCGTCAGTGCCCAAACCGCAGGCGCGGCCGGAGCGGCGGGCGCCGCCGTGGGTGGGGCCGCTGCCGGCGTTTCGGCTGGGGTCTCCGCCGGCACCGGGGGTGCTAGCGGTGGTTCGGCGGGCGCTACGGGCGGTTCGGCGGGCGCGACCGGCGGGGCCTCGGCCGGAGGCGCTTCGGGTAGCGGCTCGGCCGGCGCCTCGGCCGGGACCGGCGGTGCCGGGAGCGGCGGCGCTGGGAGCGGCGGTTCGGCGGGCGCTTCGGGCGGGGCCTCGGCCGGAGGCGCTTCGGGTAGTGGCGCGGCGGGCGCCTCGGTCGGGACCGGCGGTGCCGGGAGCGGCGGTTCGGGAGCGTCGGGCAGTGCTTCCGGCACGGCCGGTACCGGCGCTGGAGGGGGCAGCGGTACCGCTTCGGTCGGCGTCGGCACGGGCGGCGTCGGTACAGGGGCTACGGACGCCTCCGGTACAGTCGGCGCGGGCGGTGCAGGAAGCAACGCTAGCGGCACGGTCGGTGTCGGCATCGGCGGCGTCGGCACGGGCGGTACAGGGGCTACGGACGCCTCCGGCACAGTCGGTGTGGGTGGTGCAGGAACCGGCGCTGGCGGCACGGTCGGTGTCGGTATAGGCGGTGTCGGTATCGGCGGTATCGGCGGTGTCGGCACGGGCGGTGTCGGCACGGGCGGTGTCGGTACGGGCGGCGTCGGCACGGGCGGCGTCGGCACGGGCGGCGTCGGCACGGGCGGCGTCGGCACGGGCGGCGTCGGCACGGGTGGCGTCGG